>ODAI013948560.1_pt1 | contig 10286 bp, 9 predicted proteins | sample 1539321 | NCBI WGS metagenome assembly ODAI01 (sample SAMN02144231, study PRJEB22623) | gut metagenome | biome: sheep rumen | host: Ovis aries | place: New Zealand | reverse complement strand
TACGCCATCACTGTTTTGGGAAGGAGCAAGCGGGAATGCGTCCAGATTCATATAATGCGTGTCAATAAGACCTTCTTGAATCATGATTTCTGCCCCCATAGACCAAGAGTCAGTTAAGCGCCATGTATAGCCGATAGCCAACTGTACCATAGGTAAGATACCAAATGTCTTGCCTTGTAGAAGTTTACGTTCCGTTCCTTTTTTAGGATAATAGTAAAACTCATAATTAGTGATAATACTTCCCGCTACAGCAATTCCTCCGTAGAGATAAAATCCGGCGTTAGAGAACGGGTAATATTGTACGCCTACAGCAGGTTGAACAAGTACCGCTTGAAATTTGCGGTAGTCATCACGCGGTAAATCCAAACTACTGAATTTTAATTCGTTATTACCATGCAGTGTTCCTCCCATCAAAGTAAAACGAATGTTACAATGGTTTCCCGCAGGGAGATTATAGAAGAAACTAAGCCCACCACCAACACTTAGATTGTGTACATTAAAACCACCATGGAAAGCGAGACCCTCATTGTCAACATCGCCGAAATAGTACAGAGCGTTGATATTGCCTCCGACGCCATGTGAGACAAAATAATTCTTAGTAGTGTATAGACCGGTCTTAGAACTAGGCTTTTTAGTCCAAACAATACGACTTCTCCCACCCGCTGCTTCGGCAAATGGGGAAACAAGGAGCAATATTCCTAAAAATAAAGAAACGATATGCGTACGCGTACTCATGGCAATCGAAATGTCAATTCAATTCAAGGCGCAAAATTAGTGAAAATTTTTTATATATGCAAATTTATTTTGTTTTTTTATCGTTTTTTTATCTGTAGTGCATTTTTTCTATAAAATCTTACAAAAAAAAGAGCACATCGTGCTCTTTAGTAGTGCTACCCGGACTCGAACCGGGGTTTACGGCGTGAGAGGCCGTTGTCCTAGGCCACTAGACGATAGCACCAAGGTGTTTTTTTCAAAACCGAGTGCAAAGGTACTGCTTTTTTTTGATATGACCAAATTTTTTGGCAAAAAAATAACATTTTGTTGCATTTTTTTGCATATGTCATTTTTTTGTAGTACCTTTGCATCGGGTTATATACTCATCAAATAATTTGTAAATTATTTAACCAATCTATAGTATGAAAGAATTTAATCTCACCACCAAGATGCGCGTATTTCGATGGAATGAACTATCGGATGAGCAACGCGAGGTGTTGTCAATTGCCAAGGAGCAGACAAAGCGTAGTTATTGTCCCTACAGTCATTTTCATGTAGGAGCAGCCGCTAAGTTAAAGAATGGAGAAATTGTGCGTGGTTGTAATCAGGAAAATGCTGCGTATCCGAGTGGACTGTGCGCAGAACGTAGTGCTTTGTTTGCAGCTGGTGCTCAATATCCGGATCAGCCAGTTCAGAAACTTGCTATTGCGTGTTTCACCGAAGATCATTTTACGAATGAGCCGGGCTCTCCCTGTGGTGCTTGTCGACAAGTCATGGTGGAGACGGAGCATCGATATGGTGAAAAAATGGAAGTGCTATTATATGGAGAAGATGCCATATATGTCTTTGAATCTGCTGCGGACTTACTGCCATTAATATTTGTAAGTGAAAATCTAAAAGGTTGAGGATAGTAAAAAAAATAGATGTTTATTTGCTCCGGAATTTTTTGGGGTTGTTTTTGGCTACATTTTTTATCGCTATATTTATCCTATTGATGCAGTTTATGTGGATGCACGTGAATGACTTGGTAGGAAAAGGAATAGAATTAAGTGTTTTATCAGAATTCTTTATATATGCTACTGCATCGGTAGTCCCCCTGGCTCTTCCTTTGGCTATATTACTTAGTTCACTTATTTCATTTGGCAATTTGGCCGAAAAATTTGAATTGACAGCCATGAAAGCAGCCGGCATTTCGCTCTTTCGAATCATGCGGCCTTTAGCAATAGCGGTTGCTATATTGAGCATAGGTGCTTTCTTTTTTAGTAATAATATTCTTCCTAAATCTCAGATGAAACTATGGGCATTGATATTTTCTCTAAGACAAAAGAGTCCGGAGTTGGAAATTCCTGTAGGTGAATTCTACGATGAGATTAGCGGGTATCATATATTTGTACGTGAAAAGACCTCCAAAGGTGAACTACTGAATATGATGATATATGATTATTCGAGCGGTTTTGAAAGTGCCAAAGTAATGGTAGCCGATACAGGACGGATAGCGGCTAGTGCAGATAAGCGATATCTGATCCTGGATTTGAAACAAGGTGAGTCTTTTGAAAATCTTGACGCACAACAACAGCGTACTACGGGCACAACCAAAAATATCCCGTACCGTCGCGAAACATTTATGTATAAACGCATATTGATAGATTTTGCAACTGATTTTAGTCGTTATGACGAGTCTGTCTTGCAAGATCAGCATGTTAGTAAAAACGTTGTTAAGCTTACACAATCGATTGATTCAATGCGGATTGTAGCAACAGAGCGCAGTAAAGAACAGAGTAATCGTTTAATTCATGACAGGTATTTTGGTAGAGAGAATGGTCGTGCAGCAGTAATTCCAGAATATGTTACGCCAGAAGAGAGGAATATGTATAATTTGGATTCACTATGGTCTTCTCTTTCAATATCCCGAAAAAACCAAGTGCTCGCGATGGCAGAAGAGCGAGCGCGTACTTATGGTGATCAGGTGGAATATAACTCATTGATGTTGGATGACGCAGAGCGGTATATACGAAAACATCAGATTGAGTTATACCGAAAGTTTACATTGGCATTTGCTTGTTTAATATTCTTTTTTATCGGAGCACCTCTTGGCGCTATCATCAGGAAGGGTGGTTTGGGGGCACCGGTGGTTATTTCTGTAGTTATGTTCATTATATATTATATCATAGATAATACGGGCTATAAAATGGCACGCGAGGCGATTTGGCCTTGTTGGGCAGGAATGTGGTTGAGTTCATTTGTATTACTGCCTATCGGTATGTTCTTGACTTACAAGGCAGCTACGGATTCTCCATTGTTCAATCCTGAGGCGTGGATAATTACGGCGCGTAGATGGAAGGAAAAAATAGCATATTATAAATTAAAATTGAAAAAATAGTATTATGAAAATCAGTACAATAGAAGAAGCATTAGAAGATTTCCGTGCGGGGCAATTTCTAATAGTAGTGGATGATGAGGACAGGGAGAACGAGGGTGATTTTGTGATAGCTGCTGAAAAAATCACGCCGGAAAAGGTAAATTTCATGCTCCAACATGGGCGTGGAGTACTCTGTGCTCCTATTACAGAACAACGATGTGCCGAATTAGGACTTATTCATCAAGTGCAGCAAAATACTTCCATGTTGGGTACGCCATTTACTGTAACGGTTGATTATTTGCCCGGTTGTACTACAGGAGTATCTGCTCATGATAGGGCTGCTACAATTTGTGCTCTGGCAGATACAGCTACCAAACCAGAAGAGTTCGGACGTCCCGGACATATTAACCCCTTATATGCTAAACCTCATGGAGTTTTACAGCGTGCAGGTCATACAGAGGCGGCTATTGATCTTTGTCGTTTGGCCGGTTTAAAACAAGCAGCGGCGCTCATTGAAATAATGAATGAGGATGGTACAATGGCTAGGATGCCACAACTACAAAAAGTAGCAGATGAATTTAATCTTAAAGTAATAACAATCAAGGATCTTATTGCTTATAGACTTGCAAAGGGAGATCAAATTTCATCTGACGAAGAGCAAAAATTAGTGGAGAAAGGGGAGACTGTTTTCCTTCCAACGCAGTATGGAGAGTTTTTGCTAACTCCCTTCCGTGATATGACAACCGGTCTGGAGCACATCGCTCTTACAAAAGGAGAGTGGTCTAAAGATGATTCAGTATTGTGCCGCGTACATTCGTCCTGTATGACCGGGGATATATTTGGGTCTATGAGGTGTGAGTGTGGCGAGCAATTGCATAAAGCGATGCAAATGATAGAACAAGAAGGACGCGGAATAATTGTATATATGAATCAGGAGGGACGCGGAATAGGATTAATGAACAAGATTCGTGCATATAAGTTACAGGAGCAAGGAGATGATACAGTAGAGGCGAATGTCCATCTTGGTTTTCGTCCAGACGAAAGGGATTATGGTATAGGAGCGCAGATTCTTAGAGAAATGGACGCAGTCAAATTACGACTTATGACCAACAATCCGGTTAAACGTGTCGGACTGGAGAGTTATGGCATTGAAATTATTGAGAACGTACCAATAGAAATAGCTCCAAATCGTTGGAATGAACGTTATATGCGTACAAAGAAGGAAAAAATGCACCATGATTTGAAATTAGTATAGTATTTTGGCATGGTATTTGAGTTATAAAAGTATCAGAAGATCGGTATATGACATATCGGGCTACTGAGAAAAATATAAAACAATGTGATTATGAAAAAATTAACTACACTTCTGATTACGTTGGTACTCATGAGTACGGCGTTACTGGCAGAGCAAACGGTTACCGTTTCTGCGAATAGTTCGGATATCTCAGAGGGGCTCGATTTGAAGGTTGTAGCTAAGCTTTTTGCAGAGGCTAAGAACCTTGAAGAGTTCGAGATACTGCTCAATAATCCTGATAGTGCGTTCTGTAACCTCGATCTTAATGGCGATGGGCAAGTTGATTATTTACGGGTGATAGAAACAGGTGAAGGAAACAAGCGCTTGATTATATTGCAGGCTGTGTTAGCAAAAGATATATATCAAGATGTAGCTTCTATCTATGTAGAAAAAGAGAATGATGAAGTTTCCGTCCAGATTGTAGGTGATGAGTATGTATATGGAACCAACTATATCATAGAACCCGTCTATGTATACCGTCCTGTTATTTATGATTGGTTTTGGAGTGATGCATGGTATGCTTGGCATTCACCTTGGTATTGGGGATATTGGCCTGGTTGGTGGTACGCTCATAACTGTTGGGCACATGACTGGTATTGGCGTCATTGTTATGCTTTTCACCATTGTCGTCATTATTGCTCTTTCAGGCATGCTCGTACTGCGCACAGGGGCTATCATGAGCTGCGCACAGGTGTGACACGCCGGGACTATGCAACTGCACATCCTGAAAAAACATTCTCGGCGCGCAATAATGGTAAGACAAATGCACGCGAGACGCATGCTTCTTCAATATCTGGAAGATCAGGAGTTTCCGCTCGTTCTGCAGCGACAACAGAAAGTCGAACATACGGCAGTCGTAATACTGCATCTGCTCGTTCTGCTTCCACCGTCTCGACTCGCAGCAGTAACAACAGTTCAGTAGGAACTCGTTCCTCAAACGCAGTGACCTCTCGTTCCGCTGGAACATCAGCTACTCGCTCTGCCACCGCTGGCGTTTCTCGTTCATCCAGTGCCGTATCAAGCCGCACTGCTCCTGCAGCCTCATCGCGTTCATCAAACACGTATAGCGGAAGCACGCGCCGCAGTAATTCGTATTCCGGCTTAACAAACGGTTCATACAGCGGTACAAGTGCCCGCAGCAGCAGTTCGTACAATGGAGGTTCATCCCGTAGTAGTTATTCAGGAGGAGGTTCTTCCCGCAGTAGTTATTCCGGTGGAGGTTTTTCCAGTGGTGGGTCTCGCGGAGGCGGAAGTGGTTTCTCTGGAGGAGGAAGAACAAGCGGAGGAAGCGGTTCGACTCGCAGATAATAAATAAGGTGGTCTCATATAGGCCACCTTATTTTATTTCTCATGCACATATGTCAATGAGCAGCCAGCATATTTTCTGGATCCAATAGTTGGTCTAATTGTTCCTTGCTTAGCAATTTATGTTCTAATACCAAGTCATAAACGCTTTTTCCTGTCTCTAATGCTTCTTTTGCTATTTTTGTTGATGCTTTATATCCGATAACGGGATTCAATGCGGTAACAATACCAATGGAGTTACGAACTGTTTCTGCATTGTGCTCACGGTTAATCGTAATGCCATCAATACATTTTTCACGCAGTATCTTCATTACATTTCTCAACCAAGTAATGGATTCAAAAATACATTCCGTGATAATCGGTTCCATCACATTAAGTTGTAATTGGCCTGCCTCGGCAGCAAAAGTGACAGCAGTGTCGTTACCAATGACTTTGAAGCATACTTGATTTGTTACTTCGGGAATAACAGGGTTTACCTTTCCGGGCATGATTGAACTACCGGGAGCCATAGGAGGTAAATTAATCTCATGTAAACCGCAGCGTGGTCCCGAAGCCATGAGACGAAGGTCGTTGCATATCTTGCTTAACTTAACGGCCAGACGTTTGAGTGCTGCTGAATAACTTACATAGGCTCCTGTATCAGGCGTAGCTTCTACTAAGTCGCTTGCTAACTCAAACGGCTCCCCTGTCAATTCGCACATCTTCTGAATACATAGTTCCGCATATCCGGCTACAGCGTTCAGACCAGTACCGATTGCAGTACCGCCCATGTTGATTTCATAGAGTAATTTGACATTCCGCTCAAGGTTGGCTACTTCTTCTTCCAGATTATTGGCAAATGCATGAAATTCCTGTCCGCTGGTCATCGGTACTGCATCTTGAAGTTGTGTACGGCCCATTTTAATAGAGTCGTTATATTCATCACCTTTCTTGCGTAAGGATAGAATCAGTTGTTTTAACTCATCTTCCAAGCCCCGGTTCATGCGGATAAAAGCATAACGGAAAGCGGAAGGGTAGGCATCATTTGTACTTTGGGCGCAATTAACATGGTCATTAGGAGAACAATATTGATATTCTCCACGTTGGTGACCCATTATCTCCAGCGCACGGTTGGCAATGACTTCATTGGCATTCATATTCACTGTAGTGCCAGCTCCGCCCTGGACCATATCTGTAGGGAATTGGTCATGCATCTTTCCGTCAATGATTTCACGGCATGCCTTAGCTATGGCTGTATATATTTCATCATTAATGACGCCTAATTCATGGTTGGCCTCTACTGCTGCCAACTTGATATAAGCCATCGCAATGATATACTCAGGGAAATCGGACATTTTTAAGTTCGAAACCTTGTAATTATTAATGCCGCGTTGGGTCTGTACTCCGTAATAAGCTTCTGCCGGCACTTGCAGTTCGCCTAATAAATCGGATTCAATACGATAATTCATACTATAAGGGATTTTACAAATTCTATTCGATTAAAACATTGCAAGTCTGTCATTTTCTCGCCTAAACCAATGTAGCGAACTGGAATCTTGAATTGGTCACTAATTCCAATAACAACACCTCCTTTGGCTGTTCCGTCTAATTTAGTGATAGCGAGTGAACTGACTTGTGTGGCGGCAGTAAATTGTCGTGCTTGTTCAAATGCATTTTGGCCGGTGGAGCCATCTAATACCAACATTACGTCATGAGGTGCTCCCGGAATTACTTTCTGCATCACATTTTTAATTTTTGTCAACTCGTTCATTAGGTTGATTTTATTATGCAGGCGTCCTGCTGTGTCAATGAGCACCACATCAGCATCGTTTGCTTTGGCAGATTGAAGAGTGTCATATGCTACAGATGCAGGGTCTGACCCTTGTTGTTGTTTTACAACGGGTACCCCTACACGTTCACCCCATAGGCATAGTTGCTCTACAGCAGCGGCACGGAATGTGTCAGCTGCGCCTAAATATACTTTTTTACCTGCTGTTTTGTATTGGTAAGCCAATTTGCCAATAGTAGTCGTTTTGCCTACACCGTTTACTCCGACTACCATGATTACATAGGGCTTTGCCGGAAGCGGCGCTTCAAAATCAAGCACATCTTCTACGTTATTTTCTTGCAACAAGGTTGCTATTTCATCTACTAAAAGATGGTTCAATTCGTCTGTCCCGATATATTTATCGCGTTTGACTCGTTCTTGTACGCGCTCAATGATGCGGAGCGTTGTTTCTACGCCGACATCAGACGTGATGAGAGCCTCTTCTAAGTTGTCTAACACCTCGTCGTCAATGGTGGATTTGCCGGCGATGGCGCGACCTATTTTGCTCAATACGGACTCTTTACTTTTCTCTAATCCTTTGTCCAGAGTCTCTTTTTTTTCTTTGCTAAATAAACCGAAAAATGCCATATTAGCGTAAATTAGTTAATAATATTCTTTTTAATTGTACTTATGATATAGGCTATATCTTCATCGGTGACCATAGGTCCGCTGGGTAAGCATAAACCGCGATGGAATATTGCTTCCGAGACTCCGTTTATATATGCAGGAGCTGATTTGAATACAGGCTGTTTGTGCATAGGTTTCCATAGAGGTCGGCTCTCAATGCCTGCTTTGTCTAATTGGATTCGCATTGCTTCTACGTTTCTGTTTGGCTCGCAATCTGTATGCACATTTCCTCCCGCGTGAACGACTCCTGCTGCACCACCTACTGCACTATGGATGGCTTGTGCATATGCTTCTTCTTCGCCACGGACACGGAGATTTTCATCAAGAAGAATGGTGCTAAGCCAGAAATTACTATCGTATTGTTCCGAAGGGTTATCATGGAAAGTGATTCCCGGAACATCAGCAAACGCCTTCTCATACATTTTTGCGATGTGTTTATGGTGTGCTAAATGTTCGTCAATAATAGTCATCTGTCCGCGTCCTATTCCTGCACAAATATTGGAGAGACGATAATTAAAACCGATTGCTTCGTGTTGGTAATAGGGATATGCCTCTCGTGCCTGGGTTGCATACCACATGATTTTGTTTTTTGACTCTTGATCCTTGCATATCAATGCACCTCCTCCTGAAGTAGTAATCATCTTATTGCCGTTGAAAGACAGAATGCCGTATTCGCCGAATGTACCACATATTTGTCCGTCAAAGCGGCTACCAAATCCTTCTGCAGCATCTTCTATCACTGGAATATTATATTTATGGCCTATAGCGATAATCTCATCAATACGTCCGGGCATACCATACAGATAAACAGGAATAATAGCTTTGGGGTATTTGCCTGTCTTTGCTTTGCGGTCCAGAATGGCTTGCTCTAATAATTGTGGATCCATGTTCCAACTATCTTTCTCAGAATCGATGAATACCGGTGTTGCGCCTACATAGGTAACGGGGTTTGCTGAGGCACAAAATGTAAAACTTTGGCAGATTACCTCGTCGCCGAATCCAACACCACATGCTATCAAAGCTAAATGGATAGCTGCTGTTCCGGCAGAGAGTGCTACTACTTCTTTTTTCTGCCCAATAAACTGCTTTAAATCCTCTTCAAAGCCGTTAACATTTGGCCCTAGAGGTACTACCCAGTTGGTGTCAAATGCTTCCTGAATAAATTTCTGTTCTTGTCCGCTCATGTGAGCAAGACATAAATAAATACGTTTCTGCATATAATGAATGTTAAATTTTTTCGTTGTTATATATCATGTTTTTTCCCAGTACAGTACAAAATATTATCTTAAGATCATCAATAAATGAGTAATGTGTGGCATAATAGCGGTTGATACGTACCTTATCCGGGTATATGACTTCATCGTTGTAACGGATAGGATCCTCCATAGTAGATAGTAGTTCCTCTTCGTCTCGATATTTCAGACTGGCCGGTCCTGTAATACCGGGACGTAATGTAAGGACTATTCTGTCATCTCCCTGTAGTAGGTCAGCGTATCCGGGGACATCCGGACGAGGACCTACAAAAGACATATCTGCGATGAGGACGTTCCATAATTCCGGCAACTCATCAATCTTGTATCTTCGGAGGATGGCTCCAATTGGAGTAATACGATTCTCTCCTGCTACTGAAACCGTTGAACCGTTATGATGAACACTCATAGAGCGGAATTTGTACATTGTAAATAATTTTCCGTCTTTACCTACGCGTTGTTGGCAGAAGAATGGCGAGCCATCGGGCATCTTGATGCGGATTATGATGGTTACAACAAGCAGCACCGGCCATAGAAACAATAGACCTGTTAATGCCATTGTCCTGTCGAATATGTATTTCAGTATCATTGCCACAAGTGTTCTAGGTTAAAGCTTAAAATCAACAATAAAATGCCTTTCACGTTTTTCTATTGGTGGTAATTCCATGTATTCCTTGTACAAATTACGCAAATAAAGATCGTATTGGTTAGGAATATAGGCCTTTATTCCTTCAAAAGAGACCTCCCTTACGGGCAAATAAACATCCTTATGAAAAATTTCTCCGGCGTAATATTTGCGCCCTGTAGGAATGCCTAATGGTGCATCCTTTCGTGTTGAGGCAACAAAGCGGTCAAACCACCAAACCCACTTGCGATGAGGAATAATGCCGAAAATCTTTCCTAAGAAACATTTGATTTGGTAGCGGCGCT
>ODAI013267132.1_pt1 | contig 10286 bp, 10 predicted proteins | sample 1539321 | NCBI WGS metagenome assembly ODAI01 (sample SAMN02144231, study PRJEB22623) | gut metagenome | biome: sheep rumen | host: Ovis aries | place: New Zealand | reverse complement strand
CTGCAGGAACAGTAACGGTACCCTGTTCATCGCTATCTACATGGTCGATGCTCATGGATCCGCCATGTGTATCTAACATTAACTGGAAAGAAACGGCTTCATTTGCACTTTCTTCCTGGGTTTCTTCCTGAACTGTCACTGTATTGTCCTGCACTTCCGGTTCCTCGTTTGTTTCCGGTGCCGGTTTTGTTTCTTCTGCAGCCGGTGCTTGATCCTTTACCCAAATCGCATATAACCTTGTGTTGCCTTTTACTGTAAAGGCATCACCGCCGTGAAGCAGCTGATCATTTTCATTTGCGTTTTTGTTCTCAGACCACCCTGCAAATGTATAACCATCTCTAACCGGGGTTTCAAAGCTGATCGTAACAGCAGTTTCAGTTTCTGCACTTTGACTATCCGGAACCTTTACGGAATCAGAACAGTTTTTATCATAAGTTACATTTACTGTAGATACTGTTTCTACCAGTTTCAATTCTGATGGGTAGAAGTTCACCTGTTTGGCAAAGGCAGGAGCTGCCTGTGTAAATAATATAGAGCCTGCAAGAGCAGCGCTGGATAATACTCTCAAAGTTTTTTTCATAATCTATACCTCCAAGAACGTAGTCGTTCTTTCTTTTTACGACTACATGATAACAGGGGATATATCACACAATTGTCACACTGAAAATTGATAAAGAGAAATATATTTGAAAATAAAAATATTTTGAAAAAATTGAAAATCGGGTGAACTTTTCGAGGGCCGTCTAAAGGATAGCGGTATTAGAAGGAGGTGAGAACATGACAATTAAAGAAGTTATAAAGTATGAAGGAGATAATACTACTTTTGTTTGGAAACATCCAAAGGAGGATTTTAACACTAGTTCTCAACTTATTGTACACGTTTTTGTTAATTTACAATCCTACCTCATAGAAACCATCTAAGTCCTATACACAGGATTTGGATGGTTTTTTAGTTTATCTCTGTAATGATCGATAGATTTACAAAAAAGCAAAGCTCTAAAAAACAAAATAATTCAATAAATAATTCTCCTCTTTGCCAAAAAGTGCGTATTAGAAAGTAGAAACAGAGGTAATTCATCGAACTTCATTAGATCATCTCGAGGTATAAAGAGAGAGGAGTAGGTATTATGTAGGTTTTATATCTTTTATATCTTACATCGCAAAAGATGTTGTAAAACAATATGTCATTTGATTAAAGTATATACATAGTTTATACTTTAAGAAAAGGAGGCATGAATTATGAAAGAAAGGAGTGTTTTGGTGCAATCTATCAATCGATGGGGTAATGGACAAGGCATTCGGCTGCCTAAGACGATGACAAGAATGCTTGGACTTTCTATTGGCGACCAGTTGCAGATGGAAATCGTAGATGGCAGCATCGTTTTAACACCAACCAAAAGAAAAGCGAAAACTTTGACAGAAAGGTTCGAAGGTTATAATAGTTCTGAAGTTCAGACTGAATACTGGACTGACGGTCCGGTCGGAAAGGAAGTATTCTAAAGAATGCGATATAGGCGTGGAGATATCATTGTGGCAACTCTTGATCCGGTTACGGGACACGAACAGGCAGGCAGACGCCCAGTATTGGTTGTATCCAACAATGAGTACAATCGCTTTATGGGCGGATTGTATGTTGTCTGTCCGATTTCTAATACCGCCAATAGATTTCCTATGCATGTTCTTTTGGACAATCGGACACAAACAACAGGTAGTATTCTTTGCCAACACTTAAGAACAGTGGATCTTAATCAACGCAATGCACAAAAAAAAGAAGAATGTCCGGAAGACATTCTAGACGAAGTTCTTGAAATCATTACCTCTTCTTTTATCTAAGTCAATCATAATAAAAGAGTGCTGGTATTTGCCGGCACTTTAATATTGCCCAATGTATTTATCTAATTTTTTGGGTAGCTCAAATGTCAGGGGATATTGTATATTGATCAAAATCTGGTGCATAATTGGGGCATTAATAAAGAAAAAGCCCTTTATATAAGGGCTTATAAATAAAATGGAGCAGATGAGGGGAATCGAACCCCCGTATCAGCCTTGGCAAGGCTGTGTTCTACCGTTGAACTACATCTGCAAAAAAATGGCGGTCCAGATGGGACTCGAACCCACGATCTCCTCCGTGACAGGGAGGCATGTTAACCACTACACCACTGGACCAGATTCAATTTTCAAAAAGATGGCGGAGTAGGAGAGATTTGAACTCTCGCGCCAGTTACCCGACCTATACCCTTAGCAGGGGCACCTCTTCAGCCACTTGAGTACTACTCCAAGAATTCAAGGTCGAACGCTACTCATCAGCGCTTCTATATACTACCATGCTTTAAATTCCTTTGCAAGCGAAAATTAAAAATTTCCATTTAAAAAATTTTTACGTATTTAGAATTATAGAAATGTCAAATTTTCTGACAATGGAGGAACGTTAAATGAAAATACAGGAAATGAGCATGGAGTCACGTCCCCGCGAAAAAGCACTTAGATTTGGGTTTGGTGTTTTAAGTGATTTGGAACTGGTGGCAATTTTATTGGGGTCAGGCAGTCACAATCGATCGGTTTTTGATATTGCACAGGATTTACTCGATAAAAGTGATAATCTGGCAAATCTTTACGGTATGAAAGTGGAGGATTTAACATCGATATCCGGAATTCGTGAGGCAAGGGCCTTAAAAATATTATCCGGTATTGAACTTTGTAAAAGAGCACTGCGCACTCAGGTCTATCGAACAAGAATTACTCATCCGGACCAGTTGATCGGCTGGTTTGAAATGGAATACGGCTGGCTGGACCGTGAACATTTTGTTGCGGTATTCCTTGATACCAAGGGAAATATCTTATCTCATCGTATTTTATTTATAGGAACATTAAATGAAAGCACCATTCATCCAAGAGACATATTTAAGGAAGCCTTTGTAAAAAACGCATATTCTGTCATCTTGATTCATAATCATCCTTCCGGGGATCCTTCGCCATCTCAAAGTGATATAGACTCGACAAAAAGAATAAAGAAAATCGCAAAAATGATGGGTATTGTTCTTTTAGACCACATTATTGTAGGGCACAACAAGTCTTTTTCCTTCCGACAGGCTAAATATCTGGATTGAAACACATCTAAAATACAGATATAATAAACTTTAGATTTGGAGGAAGTATGAATAGATTCACTCGATTTCAACGCAAACTGCTGACAATCAATATATGCTTACTATTGTTTAGCTGCCTGATGCTCGGACTTCGGCAGAATTCCATCTCAAATGCAGGGCAGACGGCATGGACATATATTAAATATGGTTTAATTGATTATCCTTTACAATCACTGGGAAGCATTTTCAGGGATATGGCAAATTTATGGCATGCCCACGATGATGCCAAATACCTTAATGAACAGCTGGCTCAGCAGCGAAGTTATCAAACACTGTATGAAGAAGAGCGTAATAAAAACGAAGAGCTGGAAAAACTGATTGATTTAAAAGGTACGCTTCCGGACGCAAACATTATCAGCTGTGCGGTTCTTTCCCGCAACAGCAGTGCATGGATGCAGACCATTACCATTTCAGCCGGTTCCAAAGAAGGCGTTGTTGAGAATATGCTGGTGGCAACCAGTGAAGGTGCCATCGGTTTAGTTGAAAAAGCGGGTTCTCATACAAGTACGGTGCGCTTACTTACCAGCGGTGATCTTGTCAATGATATCGCTGTAAAGATGTCATTAGAGGATGGTACGACCATTGAAGGTGTGCTGCAGTCCTATGACACCGAACGGAATGCGTATTGTGTATCTTTATTTGATAACGATGCGACTGTCACATCCGGACAGCGCGTGGCTACCAGCGGAAAAGGTGGTAATTATCCAAGCGGAATTTATGTAGGAACGGTAACGGAAATTGTAATGAATGATGATGCGATCATTTCCACCGTTTATGTTCGACCGGCTTCCAATATTATGAGTTTTAACTATTGTGTCGTAATCGGAAATGAGGAAAAAGGTTCATGAAAGTAAGGGTATGGGCAATTGTTCTTGCAGCTCTTGCTTTTGTAGATAATTTTATCTGTTATGCGTTTCCGGTCGATTTTCAATATCAGCAGTTTTCCTATGTTCCGCACCTTTGCTTTTTGATGCTGATTCTTGTGGTGATGGATTTGGATATGCAGGACCGTATGCTGATTGGTATGACATGCGGATTACTCACGGATTTGTTTATGACTAATTCTTTACCAATCCATATGATCCTATATACCTTTTTGACAGGGTTTGTTGGCTTGATTCCGTTTCGCAAGGATGTAGTCGAAAGATTTCTTGTGTGCTTAGGTATGCTGGTGCTGGTAGAAGTTCTTCCGTTTATCTGGTTTTCCCTAAGCGGACGCATGAATGTTTCTTTTTCAAAATGGGTTTTGTATTTTGGAATGAAGAGCTTTATCATTAACGGCATTGCGGCTTTAGCCCTGATTTATTTAAAAGAGCTGCTGGATCGCTGGATCACACTTCGCGAACATCGAAAAATTAATCAAACTGCTTAGTCAAGGGAATGAGAGGGGTCTCATTCCTTTTTTTGTGCTACAATACTACTATTAGAAATGCGGTGAATAAAATGGAAAAATTACTTTTGATTGACGGTAACGCAATGCTTTTCAGAGCATATTACGGAACGTTGAATTCTCGAAATATGACTACCTCCAACGGCATACCAACCAATGCCGTATATGGATTTATATTGATGTTAAATAAGGCAATTGAGAAAATTGAACCGGATGCCATCATGGTGGCATGGGATGCCGGTAAGCCAACCTTCCGTCATGAAGCGTATGAAGCATATAAGGGAACAAGAAAACCATTGGATGAAGAATTGGTTGTCCAGTTTCCTATCATCCGCGAATATTTGGATGCAGCCGGAATCACCCGGTACGAAAAGGAAGGTTTTGAGGCAGACGATATTATCGGTTCTATGGCTAAGTCGCATCCGGAACTCATGACAACAATTCTGACCGGAGATAAGGACCTTCTTCAGCTGATTGATGATACCACCCATGTATTGTTGATGCGCAAAGGTATCACGGAAATGGAAGTACTGGATACCGAAGGTTTCGGTGAAAAATATAATGGCTTAAAACCAATCCAAATGATTGATTTAAAAGGTTTGATGGGCGATGCCAGTGATAATATTCCGGGTGTTGCCGGTGTCGGAGAAAAAACGGCGCTTCGTCTGATCAGCGAATATGGCTCTGTTGAAAATGTCTATGAGAATATTTCGCAAATCAAAGGAAAGCTGAAAGAAAAGCTGGAAAAAGACCATGACAAAGCCATTATGTCAAAGGATTTAGCTACCATCTACACAAAAATGGATCTTCCGATCGAGGTATCCGATCTGGCATATGACGGAACCAATCCGGGTGTAAATGACTTCTTTAGAAAGTATGAAATGCGTTCTTTCATGACAAATGAAAAGAAGCGGGAAAAGAAAAAAGATGTTGTTCAAGTCACAAAGTGGCCGGATATGGATACAAAGGACTTATTATTGATGGCTGTATGCTCTGATGAGTCTTTTTTACAGACAAAGCTTCATGGTTTTGTCGCAAGTGCAGATTCTAACGTATATTATATAGAGGCCAATGATGCCCTGGAGGATTCATCTTTTATTTCCATGTTAAAAAATGAAAAGACTTTAAGAACATGGGATGTCAAAATGATGCTTCATATATTAGACCGCTATGGCTTCCCACAGGCGGTATTTAAAGAAGATCTTCATTTAGCAGGCTTCTTACTTCATTCCCAGGCGACCAATACGGATGCTCTGGTAGAGGCTATGTCAATCCGTCTGCCGGAATCAATCCATGATTTATCATTGAAATCGAAAGAAGATGGTGCCTGGTCCAAGAAAAGAATGATCCCGGTATATGCATCCTGGTGTGAACAGCTAAGCACCAAAATCGAATCAATTTTTAATGAGCTGAAAAATCAGGAAATGATGGATTTGTATCAAAATATTGAGCTTCCTCTTACTTCCATTCTATATGAGATGGAAAAAGAGGGGATGGATATTGATGAAAACATATTAAACGAGCAGGGTGTTGTCATTCAGGATAAACTGGAGGAATTATCTTCACAGATTTACCGCTACGCGAATATGGAATTTAATATCAATTCTCCAAAACAGCTGGCAGCTGTATTATTTGATGAGTTAAATCTTTCCGGTGGCGGAAAGAAACGTTCCACTTCAGCGGATGTATTGGAAAAAATGCGCGGCAGACATCCAATCATCGACTGCCTGTTAGAATATCGTAAATATGCCAAGATTCGTTCGACCTATATTGAAGGATTAAAGAAACATATCCAATCGGATGGTAAAATACATACTACCTTTAATCAGACGATGACCCAGACGGGTCGTCTGTCTTCCAGTGAACCGAATTTACAGAACATCAGCATTCGGGATGAATCAGGAAGAGAAATCCGCAAGGCTTTTGTAGCTCCGAAAAATACCGTTTATCTCTCTGCCGATTATTCTCAGATTGAATTAAGAATGTTAGCGCATATGGCAGATGAGAAACATATGGTGGAGGCATTCAATGAAGATGTAGATATTCATAATCGTACGGCAACATTGATATTCGGGGTACCATCCGATGAAGTGACATCGGATATGCGCCGAACCGCAAAGACGGTAAATTTCGGTATTATTTACGGACAGTCCGCCCACGGACTATCGGAACAGCTGGGTGTTTCCAGAGCTCAGGCCAAACAGTTTATCGATGCTTATTATGAATCTTATTCCAATATTAAAGATTACATGGATAAGGTAATTGACCAGTGCCGTGAGAATGGATATGTGACCACTTTATTCAACAGAAGACGTCAGATTCCGGAAATTCGCGATAAGAACTTTTTAACCCGTCAGTTTGGGGAAAGAGCGGCTATGAATGCACCGATTCAGGGCAGTGCTGCCGATTTGATTAAAATTGCGATGATCCGCTGTGATAAAGCTATGAAAGAAGCCAATGTGAAATCAAAAATGCTTCTGCAAATTCACGATGAATTGATCTTCATGGTTTATGAGGATGAAAAAGAGTTAATGATGAATTTGGTGAAAGAAGCCATGGAACATGCCATGAAATTAAAGGTTCCTCTAAAAGCGGATGCCAACTTTGGTAAAAGCTGGTATGAGGCAAAATAATGCCGGAAGCACCGGAGGTCCAGACAGTCTTATCGACACTGGAAAGAAATATTAAGGGACTTACGATTGAGAAGGCAGAAGTTTTTTATCCCAAGTTAATTGAAACATCCGATGTATCGATTTTTTGTGATGCGTTAATAGGACAGACTTTTCAAAGATTTTATCGTATTGGAAAATATCTGGGCTTTGAGCTTGATGACTATGATTTGATCGTACATCTTCGCATGGAAGGCAAGTTTTATATCATGCGGGATTATCCGGAGAATTTAAAACATATCCATGCCGTGTTTAATCTGGGAGATTGTTACTTATGTTACGAGGATACGCGAAAATTTGGCAGAATGTATCTGTATCCAAAAACAGAGGACAAAAGTTCACTTGCCTGCTTGAAAAATGTAGGATTGGATGTATTGGATGAAAAGGTGACAGGAGAATACTTATATCATCAGATTCATTCAAAAAAAATGAATATTAAGGCAATCCTTCTTGATCAATCGATCATAGCGGGAATCGGGAATATATATGCGGATGAGATATTATTCCGTTCAAAGTTAGATCCGCGTTCTCGTGCCTATCGTATATCGAAAAAAGATTGTGACAACATTGTTTACTATGCTAAAAAAATCATTCAGGGGGCTATGAAGGCCGGTGGAACGACGATACGTTCGTATACTTCTTCTTTGGGAGTAACCGGACGGTTCCAACTGCAACTTCGCGTTCATGGAAAAGAAGACCAAATGTGCCCTGAATGCGGGAATACCATTATAAAGACAAAAGTTTCTCAAAGGGGGACGTACATATGCCGAAATTGTCAAAAAAGAAAGTAATCGGTCTAACAGGTTCAATGGGCTCCGGAAAGTCTATGGCCGGTTCTATTATTCGTGAATACTATCCGGTTCTTGATTGTGATGTAGTCAATCGAGAATTACTTGAAAAAGATCATCCGGGATACTTGGGATTGTTAGAAAATGGTTTGAATTTTCTGGATGAGCAAAGTGAAATTGATAAGCCGAAAATGGCATCCATCATCTTCAGTAATGAAGATCTACGAAAAAAAGTAGAATCTATCCTTCATCCTTTGATCTTTAAAGAAATAGATTGTTGGGCATCTAAGCAGAAGACACCGTTGGTTTTTGTGGACGTACCGTTGTTGTTTGAAATAGGGGCAAAGTCTCATTTTGATGAGTTTTTGTGTATCGTTGCTGACAGGGAAGTAGCTCTTGAAAGACTTCAGAAGGGAAGAAATGTTTCAAAAGAAGAGGCTTTGGCAAGATGGAATGCTCAGTTTCCTCCTGAAAAGAAAATGGCACAAAGCCATCGCGTAATCTTCAATAATGGAACTATTGATGAGTTACGTAAACAGATTGTAAAGGGTTTGGAGGAAAGCCTCCATGGAGCTTAAAGGAAGTATAGAAATTCAAAAAGACAAGCTATGGAATGTTGACTGGACGGATGATTTAATGCGTCTTTATTATCCGATTTTAGGAAAAGATGCATTGATCTTATATATGATTTTAAGAAGTTCATTCGGGCAGAAAGAAGATTTGGAATCTTTTATCCAACATAATTTTTTTACCAATACACGCTTTGATGCGGCAAGGAAAAAGCTGGAACAATTTGGCTTGGCAAAAACATTTTATGATGGCATAAAAAGTGATTGGCTTATTATCTTGTACTGCCCGCTTGATGCAAAGTCTTTCTTTGAACATGATACATACAGCCGTATCTTATTAAATGAAGTCGGATCAAATCAATTTGACCGCATTAAAATGAGCTGCTTAACTTCTATAGATATTCCAAAATCGATGCATGAGATCAGTGAACCGTTTGATATCAGCATTTTGGATTCATGGAATGACCGGAAGGAAGAAGCTTATTCGAATTCATATCATAACAATGAAAAGATGGCTGCAGCATTTGACTTTGATACCTTTTTACAGGGAATGAACCGCATTTTTCCAATGCGGTTAAGAACGAAAGACAATTTGAATAAGATTGCCGAGTTAGCATCTATCTATGGAATCGATGCGGTGGAGATGAAAAAATATGTACAGCGTTCCATCAATCCCCATACGGGTGTATTTGATCAGGAAAAATTGAAGTCACTGGTCTTTGCCAACAAAAAGGTAACTACTGCTTCCAAGGATCCATACAGTTTAGGTCCGGTACAGTTTTTATCCTATAAACAGGGCGGAATGCCGGTTGCGGCACCGGAAAGGCGCTTAATCGAGAAATTGGTGACAGAATATAAGCTGCCGGCAGAAGTTGTGAATGTCTTAATTGAGTTTTCTTTAGAGCGAACCAATCAAAGGCTCAATGCATCTTTTGTGGAAAAAGTGGCCGCAAGCTGGATGCGTTTAAAAATTGATTCCAAAGAAAAGGCGTTACAGAATATTCAACAAACAAATCAGAAGAAAGAACCGGAATTACCGGATTGGTACAGCATTACAGAGAGTACAGAACCGGATGAAGATTTATTGAAAAAAGCTTTAGAGCTGCAAAGAAAGGGGTCATAAGATGCCGAATATGAATTTTAACTGGCCTTTAAATGAGGAACAGATGGAATTGCGCCTTCAGAAAATTGAAGTTTTGAAGAAAAACGCATTGGTGCAGTCTTTTTGCAGGCGGTATGGCTTACCTGTATCCTTTATTGAGGCCAATGCGGAACAATTGGATGAGTGGCTCAAACGAGTGGAGAAATGCGAGGGCTGCCAGGGGTTGGAATATTGCCGTCAGCCGATGGAAGGACGCTTGAAGACACTTGTGATCGATGAGTCGGGATATCCTGAAGAACAATATGTTGACTGCCGATATCTGGATCTGTACTCACAGAAAAGGACACATGAAAAGAATTATCGTGTATCGCACCTTTCCGAGTCAGAATATCAAATTGACTACCGCTCTATTGATCTTTCTAATGAATCCAGAGAATATCTGCAGGCATATGTAGCGGTTACACAATCCATTGATGATAAAAAAGGGATTTATCTCTATGGCCAGCCCGGTGTAGGTAAGACATATTTGATGATTGGAATTGCCAATGACTATGCCAAAAAGGGAAAGCGGGTTTCTTTTGTGAAGGTTCCGCAGCTTATGGCTGATATTCGAATGAACATG
>ODAI012860712.1_pt1 | contig 10286 bp, 4 predicted proteins | sample 1539321 | NCBI WGS metagenome assembly ODAI01 (sample SAMN02144231, study PRJEB22623) | gut metagenome | biome: sheep rumen | host: Ovis aries | place: New Zealand | reverse complement strand
TTTTGCGTCTGCAACAAGAAATAAAACTTCTACGGGAAACACTAGCGGAACTGATAACGGTCACATCTACGGCAACGGCACGGCAAACCCGATTCTGGGCTACGCAATCGAGTCCACGACAGGCACCTGTTTTGAGACTGCCCAGATGAAGTAACGTCCGTATTCCCCGCCAGCGCAAAGCTGGTGAGGACTGCTTCACTTGCCGCACAGGGGTTGTGAATTGAATCCGAAATGACACGAGGGGGCTTCCTCAACCGGAAGCCCCCTCGCTTTGTCTGTGCACGTAAAGGTTATTGCAACTGGCGGACTTCTTCGGCGGAGAGGCCCGTATACTTTGCAGCAAGTTCCACCGACAGGTTGTCCTGCAGCATCCGCCGTGCCGCTTCCAGTTGCGCATTGTGCTCGCCCTGTACAAGACCTTGTTGTACGCCCTGACGCTCGCCCCTGGTGTAGGCGTACTGCTCTCTGGAGATGCAGTCGTGGACGAAGCGCTCGTAGCCGAACTGGTTCTCCCATTCCTGCCTGTCTCGACTCATCGTGTCCAAGAGTGCCCGTGCCATGTCCATCTCCTCCTTGCGCGCGACGAGCGTGGAAATCAGCTGCCACGCCTTTTGCTTCTCGTGCGCCATGATAAGCATAACCCAGAATTCAAGTTCTGACAACTCGTCCGCGGGCTTTCTGAGGCTCTCCGCAATCTTGGGCAACTCTATGTAGTGAATCTGCACGATGTCGCTCAGCTCCGCGTTGTCTTCCCGCTCCTTGAAGAGGTAGGTGTGGTGGAGGCGGCGGTCGTCCCTTACCACGGTGAAGTCCATGAACTGAATCTGGTAGACGTGGGGGAGTAGGGCATACTGGTCGCCTGATGTGAGCGCGTTACGGGTGAGGCTGGCGGCATAGTAGATGGAGCGCCTCACCTGGTCGTCCTGGTACATGGAGTTCTGAATCTCCACGTCAACCTCGCTTCCGTCGTCAAGTCGGCAGTGTATGTCCAGGCGGGGGAACTTTCCGTCAAGGCGGGTGGGGAGGATCTCGGGGTTGAGCACGGTGGTGTCCGTGACGGTTCTGCCGATGACGGCGGACAGCATCTTTCGGCGGCAGAAGGCGGACTCTTTGCAGTCCTTGGAGAAGAATGATTTGAACACGATGTCGTTCTTGAGGTTGAGGGTGCGTCTCTGGGCTACGGCCTGGGCGGCCTGTTCCTTTACTTCCTCGTCAATCAGTATCTGGTAGTGCAGTCCCGGCGTGGACGGTATGATTTCTCTTTTCATTCTGATACCTCGAAAATAGGATTTTTTCAGAGAGGATTCTCTACACTATATATATAGGCAGCGAATTTGCATTTTAGGCTAAATTTTTAGGAAAAAAAGTGGAAAAATCGTGTTATTTTATGTATATGGTCAAATGCGAGTTTCATGCTCTTAGCTTACGCAAGATCATTCTGAACGCCGAAAGCGTCAAGGTCATTCTGAACGCTGAAAGCGTGAAGAATCTATCTTGCATACACCAAAATGACGGGATGCTTCGGAACTTCATTCCTCAGCATGACTGTTTGCCAAAACTTGAAATTGAACCTACATATCTGTGCCACGCCCGTGATAATCGGTGTCCATCTGCGGTTTTCCACGCGTATCCGTGGCTTCCGACGGGTTAAATTTGGTTTGTGGGGTGGCTTTTTTTCTCTATGATTTTAGTGTATACTTGTTATAGAGGATTGTGTACCCCATGGCACGGTTGAATGGTCAGAGTGGATTTTCTCTTTTTTGGCGCAGAGTTTTGCTGTGCGTGCTCATGTGCGTGGGCGGGGGTGCAATCTATGCGGCGACTGAGTATAAGTGGCAGGACGGGCAGACTTCAACTGTTGGCGGGAATGCGGTTTATGAGTGGTCAAATTACAAGAACTGGCAGTATTTAGGAATGGGCTGGCAGAATATTTCCGACTCATCTGCGGATTATCCGGGGCAGAATGCAAACGGGCACGATAATACGACTGCAATTGTATACTTGAATACGGCGGATAATGGCGGAAATAATATTGTTGTCTATATTACAAATGATATCACATTGGGAAGCCTGTATATAGAAAGCGATGAGGGAAAATCAGTAACATTGGTGCTTTCTGACGGTGTACAGGTAACGGTGGGGCATCTGATATTGGGCAATAAAGGCGGTAATGCAAAGGAAGTGCATTTTACTGTTTCAGGAAATGGAACGATTTCTGTTACTGAGGATATACGTTACAAAAACACATCATCGGCATCCACCGTCACTCTGAAAAATCAGGCGAAAATCAAGGCTAAGAATATTTTTAATGAACAGGGTGGGGAAGTCTCATTTTCTGGTGATGGAACGGGCACGCTTGCTCTTACTCAAGCCACATCGACTCCCGCTGGCGTAAGCATAAACTCATCTGTAAACTATGAAGACCAGAACACGGTCAAGGTATACTACTGGGTGGGAGCATCGGGCGGCGCGTGGAATGTCAGCACCAACTGGCGCAAAGACAATGCAAGTGGAGCGCCTGTAGGTCACTATCCAGGTTTTGCCAATGGTGACACGGCGATAATTCCTGCGGGAAATACGGTCAGAAATCTGACCTTGGCGGACGGCTCTTATTCACTTACCATTTCTAACCCCACCTACGTTACGGGATCGCAACCGAATCAGCGGGTGTCTATAGAAGGCACGGCTGAGGATTATAGTGCATCTTTCATTACGATTAAAGGATATGTGCTTTTTAATAGCTGTAGTGTGGGAGGCTTGCAGGTATCAAGTGGAAAACTTCAGATATCAACAGCAGGTGCCAATGCCTTTGCGCTCAAGGCGACCAGTCTGACTGTTTCGAGCGATAGTGAATTCCTCGGCTATGCAAGTGACACTGTGACGGTATCGGGAGACCTGTCGGTAGAAGGCTCTTTTACAATGGCGCAGCGTACTTCGGGAACTGGCGTGAAAAATGGTACTTTGACGATTAGGGGAAGCACATCAGTTGAGAGCGGAAGAAGTCTTACGCTTCCTGCAAAAAATGACAAGGGATTGCTGACTTCTGTTTTTGAAGGCAGTGTGACAAATAATGGTACATTCAAAAGCGATGGCATGGTGACTTTTAAAGGCAGCGTGATAAATAATGGCACGTTCACAGGTGACGGATCGGTCTCCTTTAACAGCACGGTGTCCAACAACGGCACATTCTCCTGCGGAAGTGGAAGGATTATATGCAAAGGCGATTATGAGTCTGGTGCAGGTGCTTCTTTTACGGCTTCGTCTGGAGATACGGTCTTTTATGGAAATGCTGATTTTTCTGCCGGCACTTTTACCCACGGTGGTGGCACGGTTCATTTTTTTACCACGAATACTGACTATTCACAAAAGACAATGACCACCTGTACCAATCAGGCCTTTAATCGTCTGCGCTTTGGTGGAAATGTAAGGGTGGTGGCTACAGGAGCGGTTACGGCAAACGAATTGCTCATGGAACGCTATGATAGTGTGACCGAGTATCTGTCAGCGACCGCCTATCCCGGAGGTTTTACGGCCCGAATTACGGGAGGTTCGCTCACAGTGGCATCAAAAACAGTGCTGACCCGAGTAAGTGACCAGAATGGTGTCATCGGATGTCTGCGGCTGGACTGCGACTTTGTTTTTAATAATGTATTGAATATGAGCAGCGGTACGGCTCTGGTGGTAGGGCAGGGAAAAACGGCGGCGATTGCTGGATTGTCAACAAATAATGTTTCTAATGAGTATTCTTATGCGATTGATGTGGAGGGAACGCTTAATGTAACTGGCAATATGAAGTGTTACTATACGAATCTGCTGGTAGAGGCGCAAGGTAGCCTTTCTGTGTCTGGCGATATTGCTTTTGAAAATAATCCTGCCACCGTGACGAAAGGAAATGCGGCAAAAACTGTGCTGGGAAAGAGTGATGAGGAAATAAAAAACTGTCTCTATACAGCGGCCGGTGGAAGCGTTTCGGCTTCTTCCATTACGATGGCAAATGTGGCGACGGACACCAAGATTCAAAATGGAGGAACGATTACGGCTCCTTCCATAACAGGTGTTCCTTCCCTGATAAATTACGGTACGATTACTGCTGCAACAGAAATTTCCGCCAATTCGGTTTTCAGCAACAGTGTGATTAAGACGGCAAGTCTGACGGCGGATGACTTTAAGGCAGGCACAAGTGACAGTCGGGCAGGAACGCTGGAAATAACGGGAAACGGGGGCACACTCAGAATCAATAATCCGGCGGAACCTTATTCATGGCTGAATAATCTTACCATTGATGACGGAGCGACACTGACGCTTTACGCCTCACCCGCGGGTGAAAAGGCATTTTCTGTCTACGGCGACTGGACGAACCGCAACGCCACTGGCGGACTGGTGGTAAATGATTATGCCCTCTCATTTAAGGGGGTTGAAAAAACGGTGAGCGGAAGCCAAGTCTTTTACGATGTGGACTTTGGCGAAAGCACAAGCATTACTGGGTCAAATACATTTAATGCCTTTAAAGCGGTAACACTAGGCAAAACGCTTACTTTTGGTGCAGGAACGAGTCAGACGATTTCTTCATCCTTTACCCTTGCAGGGGCGAGTGGCAATCGGATTACCCTCAAAAGTGCAAGTCCGGGAACAGCATGGAATATTTCTGCCCCGACTACCACGGAAGCGACATCCACAGTGCAGTATGTGGACGTAAGTGATTCCCATGCGACAAATATCATCACGGCGAAAAGTACTGCCACTGCCCCGGAAAACGACAATGTGGACGGCGGAAACAACGTCAACTGGGTTTTTGCGGATTACACGTATACTTGGACGGGAGATGCCAGCGAGTCTCCCCAAGTGGCGGCAAACTGGAGTCCGAAAAGTCTTCCTTCACCAGAAAGTCATATTCTTATTCCTGACGGCAGACCCCGCTACCCCTCTTTTAGCGGTGCAATTACCTATTCTGTCAGGTCTTTGACAGTGGGCACCGCCAATGAGTCTTCCCATACGGCAAAAATAACGCTGGGAGGAGGTTTGGGTTTTTCTACGGCTTCCCTTACCAATTACGGCAGTGTTGATTTGCGCGGCTCAGCGTCTTTTACCGCATCAGGTACTTATACCAGTTCCGGCACGGTGCTTTTGACGGGAAGTGAGACGATAACGCTTCCTGCTGCGGGGGCAAGTGTCACGGAAGGGGGAGTCTGGCATTATGCGGGAGACGGAAGTGGAAGTGTCAGAGAAATTGCAAATCTTTCCTATAATAAATTGATTTTAAGCGGAACGCTTGGTGTGGCAGGCGGCTATTCGATTGCGGCGGCAGAAGGAATTCAGCTGGGCACGGAAACAGAAGAACTGACCATACAGGGGGATGCCCGCTTTAAAAGTCCAGTGACTCTTGCAAATAAAGCCACAATCGTCGGTGCGGCAGGTCATGTGATTGCCTTTGATGAAACGATTGATGGAAACAAGGCACTGACGCTACAGGGCGGCTATGTCTCATTCCATAAGGACGTGGGAAAGATAAATCCGCTTGCTTCGCTCTCCTGTACGATAAACGGCACTGATTATAATGGAGACCCGGAGTATGCGCTTACCCTCTGCGGAGTGTCGGTCACTACTACAGGCGACCAGTCCTACACCGGCTATCTTGCCCTCTATGGAAGCGACAGTGCGGAAAAGGATTCTGCGGGAGACTCCTCTTTGGAGTCAACAGGGGGAAGTATTACATTTTCCTATAAGATTTTTTCTGACGGACGCAATGAAGCCTTTACCCATGGACTTTCGATTGGGGCGGCAGGAACGGTGACCTTTGAAGAATCCGTAGGAGACAGAACGCAAAATCCGCTTACCTTCCTTACAGTGGACGCACCTGCAATTATTGTTAAAAGCGTCGTCAAAACGGACGGAGTGCAGACATACACTGGTGCAGTCACCAACAGCGGAACGATAATGGGAAATGCAAGCCCCCTCACTTTTAACGGTTCTGTCACCAACGAGACCACAGGCACGATAACAGGTGGCGGAGGAATTGTGACATTTGCCAGCACGGTGCAGAACAAGGGCACTATTACCCTTTCAAACGGTTCTGCCACATTTACTGGAGCCTATTCAGGAAGTAACGGCAGCCTGACCGCCTCAAAGGAGACCACAACGTTTGCCTCAGATGTCGATTTCCTTACCACCACCTTTGATGCAAATGGCGGCACCGTTATCTTTAGCGGTGACAATGCCAGTGTCAGCGGAAACAGCACGACAGGTACTGCATTTGCCTCAGCGATTTTTAAAGGAAGTGGCATGACACTTGGGGGAGACAATTCTTTTTCCTCCGCTCTATGCAATGCAGACACGATATTTTCTGGCAACAACACATTCGGGACTTTCCTTGCAGAGACCGGAGGAACAATGCTTACCCTTGGAGCGGGAAGCAGTCAGACAGTAACGGGGCTCACTCCCGCAGCATTAAAATTGACAGGTACGGAGAGCGAACGGATTTCACTTGCGGGCAGCGGTACTTTTGTGGTGGCAAAAACAGGCTTTTCCGGAGAATATCTTTCTGTGGGAAATGATGTGAAGATTGCGGAAGTGGCCGGCAGTGTAGTTCCTGGAGCCTTTTCTACGACAAACAGTACCATTGCCAGCGGAGCGGTCCTTTCCAATGTTCTCAATAACGGCTGGAAATTTACGGCTCTTGCCTTTGAATGGGAAGGAGATGTGGACGGCAGCTGGGATAATGCCGCAAACTGGAATGTGGGATTTGTTCCCGGTACGGAAAATTTTACGGACTCTACGGTGACTATCTCTGCCGGAAAGACAAACTATCCCCAGGTTACGGCCACATCATATACCCTGCAGTCGCTGACCATCGGCTCGGATCTGGCTCCGGAGGCAAGCCTTGCCTTTAGCGGAACAGGAAATATCAATGTAAGCGGCACTTTTACCAATCACGGCAGGGTTCACTATCAGAACAGCGGCCGCATACGGGACGGAAGCAGCGCGCCCCTTAACGATACGGCAAACAATGGCTGGGTAGAATACGATGGTTCGGCCAGCCTGACGGATTTTGCTCCGGCTTCAGATGCGGATTATGCAAACCTGCGGGTAAGTGCGGCGGTTTCTCTTGGCGGAGACATCGTGGTGAGCGGCCGCTTTGAAAATACAGCCTCCGGTACTGTGGACGGAAACAGCGGTCTGTATGTCGGCGGGGACGCCCTTGTCGAAGGAGCGCTGGGAAGTCTTGTACAACTGTCAGCCTTTTCTGTAAGTGGTCTGGCGACGGTCGGGGCAGATATCAGCACCAGCGGCAGTCAGCTTTACGGGGACGATCTGACTCTTTCTTCCGGGGCAGCCTTTACTTCTTCTGCTTCCAGTCTGACTTTCTCCGGACCGGTAAACTCCTCCAGCAGCCCGAAAGACAACCTTACGCTTCAGGCGGTGGACGTGACTTTTTCCGATACTGTTTCAGTGGGTCAGGTGACAACTCATGCTGCGGTAACAGTGGCAGAAGGTGCCTTTGTCCATGCTTCAGACCAGCAGCGGTATGACGGCAAGGTGACCAACAAAGGAAGAATTTCCGGGGAAAATCTTATCACCTTTGAAGGGGAGGTCTTGAATACTGGCACGATTGCTGTTCCTGCCCTTGCTGACGGAGTCGTGGCACTTATTTTTGCCGGCCAATATGAGGGAAGTGCTGGCACACTGACAGGAGCTCAAACGACTGACGAGGACAAGAGCCCAAATCCTGTGATTGAATGCCGGGGAAATGTCAGTCTTGGCACATTCACCCACAATGATGACAGCCTTCTCTTCAGCGGAACATCCCCGCAGACCCTTGTCACAAATGGACAGGCTGTAAAAGACATCTCCTTTGCAAATGCAGCAGGAGTCAGCATTTCTGATGATGTGACGGTGACGGGAAACTGGTCAAACACAGGCATCTGCATGGCGGCGACTACGGCGACCTTTACGGGCGAGGGAAAAACGGTAAGCGGAAACAACAGTTTTGCCACAGCGGTCTTTACGGGCGGACTCATGACGATAACGGGAGACAACTCTTTCGCCATGGCGACTTTCAGTGGCGCGGGTACGACTCTCTCCGGAAACAATACTTTTGTCACAGCGGTCTTTACGGGTGGACACATGATGATAACGGGAGACAACTCCTTTACCATGGCGACTTTTAGTGGTGCAGATACGACTGTCAGTGGCAGCAACACTTTTGCCACAGCCGTATTCAATGCGGACACAAGTCTCTCCGGCAATAACACGTTTGCGGTATTCTCCGTAAGCCGGAAAGATACAGTGCTTTCCTTTGGAGCCGGAACAAATCAGACTGTTACGGACTTGTTCTTTGTGCAGGGCGAAGAAGATCATCTTGTTACCCTCAAAAGTACGCTTGCCGGATCCGTATGGCATATCAATGTTCCGGTGGACAAGGCAGATGTTTCCTATGCCCTGGTATCAGATTCTGTTTCTGCCTTTGAAGAAATCCAGGCCCGGCTCAGCGTCAACGGCGGAAACAATACCTTCTGGGACTTTATGGAAGGACTGCCTCTCCCCAGCCTGAGGATGATGCTTTCTCCCGTGGGTGATAACCGTATCTACGCACTTTTTTCCGGAAAAATCTATTATAAGGGCGTTTCCCTGGGAAATTTGTCCGGCCCGGAATACGATGAGGCAGTTCCCCTTGTCATCCAGAACATCTACTTTATCACCGCCGGTGGAAATCCTGCGACAGAGTCATCCTGCATTCAGACAGACTGGCAGATAAACCGTATGGATTTTGTGGCAGAGGATGATGGCTATACGCTTCTCTATCTGCATCTTTCAAAAAATATCAGTCTGGAAGATCTCAGCGGAATGTCCGTCTATATCAAATTGCTGCAGGCTCCTTCTGTTAAGCATTTCCATGCCCTGAGTGATTTTGCCCTGAATGTGGTGCAGCCTGTTTATGCCCGAACGGAAGAGGTCGCTTCATCAACTGTCCGTGATTTTACGGCAGACTCTCAGGACAGGCTTCGTGCAGAATCGGACATTACCCTGCAGGTTCAGCTTATCGGTGGACGGGATGGACAGGGAAAAAGCCAGCCTGTCAAAAATGGCGAAAAAGCCCTCCTGATTCCTGACCTCAAGGCTGACATCAAATCAACATGGAAGAGTAATGTGGTGAACAGTCTTTTGGGAACAGACTGGCGTGTCTGGCTGACCGCTGCTCTGGAAAGCCTGGCCACTTCTTACAATGATGCTCCCCAAAAAAGCGCAGAGGGAAAGCCTGTGGAAGATTCTGGAGGGCTCCTGTATAACTTCACTCTTATCAACGCTGCCGACAAAGCGTCTCAAACGGATTACTATGGCTGGAAGGCAAAAGATGAAGTTCAGTTCATATTTAAAATCCAGGACAGCTCAGGAAATGACATTCTGGTTGATATTGACGGAGACGGTTCCAGAAAGATTCCCCTCTACGCACTTTCCATGCCGAAAGTTTCTGCAAAAGCAATGCCCCTGCTTGACTTGTGGTCTTTCAGATTCAAGGATGTGCAGAAGCAGAGGGGCGGCGTAACCATTATGAACAATGTTATCGATGTGAACCAGCGGGAACAGACTGTCATCCAGGTTGATATGGCGGAAGCAGGCTTTTTGAATGTCTATGTAATGACGCTTGACGGAAATATCGTTCAGCAGCTGGAACACGGTCACATTTCTGCCGGAAGTCATTACTACCGCTGGGACGGTTCCAATACAGGCGGCTCTTCAGTTGCAAGGGGACTCTACTTTGTGCGTGTGGTCGGCTCCGGCATTGATGAAACCCGTAAAGTCCTCTGCGTAAAAGACTGACAGGCTGCCGGAAGCCTGCCGGGGTAACTTGACCTATTTTTGTCTTTGTTTCATACTGTTTCCATGCAGACCGAATTGCGTAAGAATACCCGTTTTGAAGATTTTGGCCGTATTGAATGTGAAGATTTAGGACCAGTGAGCGGGATTCTTGATGATATCAGTATGAACGGCTGTAAAGTTCATTTTGATGTTCCTGTGAATGTCAATCTTGAAAATGATTATGAACTGCATGTCCGTTTGTCCCGCTTTCCCACAGAAGAACTGGTACTCATGGCTCATCCTGAATGGACAAAAGAAGATGACGGCACTACAGATATAGGTTTTTCTGTTTTGCGTTCTCCTGATACCGGTCGCCTTGAAAAATATGTAAAACAGTTGTACGAAGAAAAAGCAGACATAGACAGTGACGGCATTCCCCAGGAAGAAGAAACATGTCTGTTCGTATAGAAAAAATTCCCGGAACTGCCTTT
>ODAI012772720.1_pt1 | contig 10286 bp, 8 predicted proteins | sample 1539321 | NCBI WGS metagenome assembly ODAI01 (sample SAMN02144231, study PRJEB22623) | gut metagenome | biome: sheep rumen | host: Ovis aries | place: New Zealand | reverse complement strand
CAATTCTTCTTGCCTCAAATTTCAATCTTGCCGGTGGAGAATTCGCAAGCCTGATTGAGCACAACAAGCCCAAAATCATAATTTATTCTGCGGACATAGCTCTGGCAATCAGTGAAGCCAAAAAAATCAGCCGGTTTCAGCCGAAAAAATTCATAATGGCGGACAATGCAGAAAATGCTCCGCTCCCGGAAGGCCACATTTCTTACGAAGATTTTGTAAAATCCGCTTCCACAGAAGAACCGAAAATCAACTTCCGGCCGCACATTTACGATGAAGTTCTCCGCCTATGCTCAAGCGGCACGACTTCTCTCCCAAAAAGCATTCCAATCAACGACATAAACGAAGTTCTCTCGGCACATGATGTAATCATGCACTACCCGCTCAACGAGAACGATGTCACAATGAACATGACGCCGTGGTTTCACAGGGGAGGCTGCCACTCAGGAGGTCCCTGCCCCACTTTCTATGTAGGAGCTACCGCTGTCATCATGCGCAAATTTCAGCCGACAAACGCCCTCGAATGGGTTTCAAAATACAAAATCACTTTTTTGATGGGAAGCCCGCCGAACCTGCTTTTTCTTTACCGCGCGCAAAAAAAATCAAATTTCAATCTCAAAAGTCTCAAAGGTCTTATCACGATGGGTGCGCCGCTTTCAAAATCCGAGTGCATCCGCTACATGGAAGCGCTCACCCCAAACATTTTCAACGGCTACGGTACCACGGAAACATTCTGGAATTCATTTTTGCGTCCATACAATCTCCCGGACGGAGCAGGCTCTGTCGGCCCGGCCTGCATCGATGATGAAGTCCGTGTCGTAAGAATATTTGACGGAAAAAAAGCCGAGCCAACAGATTGCGTTCCGCCCGACAATCAGAGCGAGGGCGAAATCATAATCCACGCGCCCGCTAAATCAACATTCACTTACATCGGAAAAGAAGAGCTTGCCCGCGAAAAATTCTACAAAGGGTGGTTCTACACCGGCGACATAGGAGTTTGGAACGAAAATTTCATAGTGACTGTCCGCGGTCGAAAAGACGACATGATTATCACGGGTGCAGAAAACATTTACCCGGAACAAGTCGAAAAAGCACTGAACGAGCATCCAAAAGTTGAAGATTCCATCGTAGTCGGTGTCCCGGACAAAATCCGAGGTCAGGCAGTCGCGGCATACATCGTCGCAAAAGACAAGAGCCTCTCAATCTCAGAACTTTTTGACTTCTGCACAAAAAATCAGAATCTTGCAATCTACAAACGGCCGAGATATTTTGCGCTAATCGACGAACTTCCCAAAACAGCCACAGGCAAAAAACGGCGGAACATTCTAAAAATGCAGGCTGCAGAAGATTTGGAAAAGGGAAAATTAAGGAAAGACTAGCTTTTGTCGATAATTAAAATATGTTGTACTATCTTGGTGGAATTTTAACTAATTATTTTGGACCTGCCCGCTTGCTGCAGTCTTACACAATTCTCATTGCGCTTGCACTTTACTCAGGCTTTTTAATCGTAAGGTATTTTTTGCCTTCATTTTATAATCTTTTGCCACACGACCGAGGCCGCGAATTTACTGTAAATGCCGAAGCCGCAAAAGGAAAGCCGACAGGTGCAGGAGTTGTCTGGGTCAGTGCGTTCGTTATCCTAAGCCTGATTTTTGTTCCGCTCGACTGGATGAAATGTTCCGTCCTGATTCTCACATGGCTCATGATGCTCACAGGCTATCTCGATGACCACTCAATCAACAGCTGGGGCGAATACCGCAAAGCACTTCTCGACCTTTTCATCGCAGTTTTTGCATCGATTCTTCTTGCATTTTATCTTATAAATTCATCTGCTGACCATAAAATCTATTTTTGGATTCCGTTCTTCACGCATGAAATCGAAATTTTGCCGGCAATTTTCGTAATAATCTCAACAATCATGATTTGGGCATCAATCAACACGACGAACTGCACGGACGGCGTTGACGGTCTTTCTTCAACACTTGTTCTGGTTGCATTGATTACGATGGGAGTTGTTTTCTATTTTATTCTGGGACACAAAGACATCGCAGAATATCTTCTCGTCCCACACATTAAGGACGGAGCAGCCTGGGCTGTAATGACATTCGCGCTCTCAGGAGTCCTCATGGGCTATCTCTGGCACAATGCATTTCCAAGCAATGTTCTCATGGGTGATGCCGGCAGCCGTGCCCTCGGATTCTACATCGGTGTTTGCGTAATGGTCACCAGAAACCCGTTCATCATTCTGGCAACTTCATCCCTGATTTTCATAAACGGCGGGCTTGGCTTGGTAAAAGTCTTCTTGAAACGCTTTTTGAAAATCTCAATCTTCACGAACATAAGATTCCCCCTCCACGACCACATGCGAAAAAATCACGGATGGAGCCCGACTCAGGTTCTCATAAAATTCATGATTATCCAGCTTTTAATCACAGTAGCCGTTTTGGGAATTATCTTTAAAGTACGATAAAATAAGAAGGGGGAAGCGGTTCAGGCATAGCCTTCACCGAGACTCGCTCAAAACCTGCCTCGCAGGTTTTGCCCCGCAACGCCCCGTTTAGGCTTCGATAAACATCGCGCACAATGTCTCTGCATCGGCAATGATGTTGCGGACATAGCAGTATTCGTTCGGCTGATGACAAACCTCGTCCATCGTTGACCAGATTGCAGTGTTAAAGCCACAGCAACGAAGTTCTGCGCCTACAGTTCCGCCACCAATTCCAATCGGACGAGCTTCGAATCCATGAGCCTTTTTGATTGCAGCAGCAAGTTTCTTTACGACAGGAGCATCAACAGGTGTCGCAGGAGACTGCTGTGCCTGAGGCTCACTGACTTCAACCTTAACACCATATTTTGCTTCAACTTCTGCAACCCGCTTGCTTACTTCGGCACGAACCATGTCCAAAGAATATCTCGGCAAAATGCGGCAATCCATGTAAAACACGTCATCACCAGGAATAATGTTTACAGTCTCGACATTCGCTTCTTTTTTGGTCGGCTGGAAAGTCGAATAATTAGGATTGAACAAATCATCTTTTTCGTTGAAGAAATTTTCCAAATCGTTCAAGCGCAATGCCAAATCACAGGCTGCAAGATGCGCATTCTTTCCTTTGTTTGGCATTGAGCCGTGACTCTGCTGGCCGATTGTGTGAACTCTGAGCCAAAGAATGTTCTTTTCGGCAACTTCAATAGTCTCGCCCTTTTCGTCACCGCCATCGGGTATCAGAATCAGATCATGATTGTTAAAAAGCTCAGGATGCTTTCGGAGCAAATATTTGATTCCGTATTCCGAGCCAAATTCCTCATCTGCCATAAAAAGCAGCTTGATAGTGTGCTCTGGCGTAATTTTATTCTTGAGCAAAGCAAGAGCCGCAAAAACACCGCTTACCAAGCCCTGCTGATTATCCTCAACACCACGACCAATCAATTTGTCCTGTTTTTCATCATACTGAACTACGAACGGATCGCTTTTCCAGAGTTTTAAATCTCCCGGCGGAACTACATCCAGATGTGCCATTACCCAAATTGCATAATCATCGGATTTTCCAGGAATCGTAAGAACAACATTTGGCCGCACGCCAGAAGAAACGCGCTTATCAGGGGCATCAAAATGCTGCATCTGAGACTTGTCAAAGCCAGCCTCACAAAGCCATTTTTCGAGGGCAGCACATTTTTTGCTCTCACCGTCACCACCGCTTTCAGGTGAAATTGCAGGAATAGAGCTAAGAACGCGCTCCAGTTCAATCATCTGCTGACGACTGTTTTGAAGAGTAGATTTTAAATTTTCAAGAGTTTTCATTTTTTCTCCAGGATTTTTGAGGAATTTTAGAATTATTTTGCCTTTTCAAGCATTTCAATTGAATCGCCCGGCGAAGGGGAATCATCGCCGGCCATTTGAGCCTGAATTTGAGCTTCCATATCCTCAAAGAGTTTTTTGCATGAAGTTTTTATCGTATCGTAGAATCCGCTCGTAACTTTTATTTCATTTTCTTTGATTTCACGGACATAAAATACGATATTCAAGCTTTTTATCTGAGTGACGCGCCTATTGTCGGCCGTATAAGCCTCGTCGATTTCAACATTATCGTCTTCCTTATAGAAGCGTCGCCAGGTTCCAAGCTGCATTTTAAAAAAATCAACCGCCGCATCATAAGACATTCCAGCAGTGCTGATTTTATTGATTCGCTCAAGGATTTCGTTTGAATCCTCGCTAGGTTTGGCATTCTTTATGTCGCGTCTTGCCCAAGATTCTTCGGTTCGGTTTGTTGTGATACGAAACATTGGCTTCTCCCTTTCAAAATTATACCACAGATTGCCATAAAGACAACAGAAACCGCAATAAAAATTGGAACCATCAGTCTCTTTGCTTCAAGAGAAACAAACACCGCGTACAAATTAACAAATCCGAACACAGCAAAAACAACGGAGGCAAGGATATTGAAGAATTTGTCAGGAGTCTTTCCATGCAGGAAATATCCAACGCAAAGCCCGATTATGTCTGCGACCAAAAGTGCGACAGAAGAAGCCAGCCAGATTACGATTGTGTTTACATTGAGGCCGGTCGTAGCCCCAAAAGTGATTGCCGTAAGCTGCGTTTTGTCACCGAATTCCGCGATGAAGAAAATGCAGAAAACAGCCAGCGGAGCAAACTTTATTTTGCTTCCCGAAGACTCTTCTTCCTCACTCTCTTTCATCAAAGATGTAACCGAAAAGAAGAAGAAAGCAATGCAGGCAATCAGCTTTACAATCCAGATGTGCGTGCTCAAAAATTCATTCAAAAATCCGCCCGCAAGAACCGCGAGCGCATTAAGAACAAGAATTGAGGCCGTCGTTCCAATCAGAATGTCACGGACTTTATATTTTGATGTAAGCGCAATCAAAAGAAGCTGAGTTTTGTCGCCCATTTCCGCCACAAACACAGCAAGAAAGACGGTTAAACAAAGTGATAAAGAAATCAATTTTAGTACCTGAAAAGATTTTAATCCGCCAAAGACTGTCTGTATCGTTCGTACAAGAGAACGCCAGTCGCAACGCTGACATTAAGGCTGTCGATTTTACCGCAAGTCGGGATTGAAACGATGGAATCGCACTGCTCTTCAAGCAATCGGCTGATTCCTGTGCCCTCGCTGCCCATAATGATGCAAGTTTTTGGCGGGAAAGCAAGTTTCTGAACGCTCATCCCCCCAGCGTCTGCGCCATAAACCCAAAAGCCTGCTTCCTTGATTTTCTGAACTGCCCGATTTAGATTTTTTGCGACACAATAAGGCACATAACTGCTTGCCCCGGCCGAACTTCGCGCAATGATTTCGTTGTCATTCACATTGTTCACGCTGTTTCGGTTTGGCATGATTGCAAGATTTACGCCGAACTGGTCACACGAACGCAAAATCGCACCAACATTGTGCGGGTCAGTGATTGAGTCAAGCACGAGAATCGTTGAATTCTCTTCAGAAAGAGCAGCCTGCGCAATCCAAGTATCAAAATTCACTTCGTTAGAGCCTGTATCAGAAGAACCCTCTGCACAAAGCACGATTCCGCGGTGATCCCGCGCAACCTCAGGCAAATTCCTTACGAGAGAGTCGAGCATTTTGTTATCACACTGACTCACAGGAATGCCCGCAGTTTTTGCGACATCAAGGATTTTCTTTACACGAGGCCCGATTTTTGAATAGCAAAGAGAAAGCCCGTCAATTTTGCCGCTTTCGCAGGCAGAGCGAACCTTCTCTTCAATGGCATGAAAGCCTGTAATTGACTGTGACATTATCTACCGCAGCACTTCTTGTATTTTTTGCCGCTTCCGCATGGGCATGGATCGTTACGACCGATTTTTGCGCCCTCACGAACAACCGTCATCGGTTTTACAGAACCGACAGAATAAAGCCACTCACCGTTGACCTTCTTGAAGTAGCCGACCTCGTGATGAATGTCACGCAAGCCGCCTTTGTCAGTGTAAGTTGCCTCAAATTCAACGATACCTTCCTCATCGCTCTCAGTTCCTTTTTCTGTGCGGAGGATTTTAAGACCGTGCCAAGTAGAATTCTTTGCCCAGTCCTCAGTTGCCTTGCGGTCAATCTCTGCGATTTTCTCGCCTTCTTCGCAAGAATTGATGATGAATTCAATTTCCTGTTTTACATAAGAAGTGTAGCGCGCACGCATAAGTGCTTCTGCTGTAGGAGCCTTTGAAGTTCCTTTGATAATTGGCTCACAGCACTCTCCATAAGCTTTTCCAGAGCCACAAGGACATAAATCTTTTTCTGCCATTTTCTTTTCCTATAAAATTAAAGTCTATCTATTATAATGAATTTCTATTTTTTCATCAAATCCCGTACAGTCACGGAATCCAAATATCCTTCAATGAGTTCGTCAAGTTTTGTCCACATTCCAATTGTACGGCACTCAGCTTTTCTCGGGCACAGATCCGCACCAGTTTCAAGACATGCGACCGGTGCCAGCGTTCCTTCCGTAAGCCTCAAAATATCTCCGACATGATATTCTTCTGGAGCACGATTAAGTTTGTAGCCGCCGCCCTTTCCGTGAACGCCGTCCACAAAGCCGTTTTTTGAAAGTAAAGTCATAATCGACTCAATATATTTCTGTGAAATTCCCTGTCGCTCAGCAACATCTTTAAGCGGAATACGCTCTTCATCGCCATGTTCCGCCAAATCAATCAAAACTCTGAGCGCATATCGTCCGCGTGTAGAAACAATCATAAAAAAACCTCGTGCTAACTAGATGAATCTTTCAACCTAGTATAACACGAGGTATAAAAAAATACAAATACTTGGGGGCTACGGCTAAAGCCGTCGCGAGCACTTTCGTTATCGTGCTCGTTTGGCTTTTCGGGGTTACGCTAAACGCTCCATTGCCTTCGGCAACTAACGCCCCTACAATCCCTAGCCCTTAGTCAGCAAACAATGGAGTTGAGAGGTATCGGTCGCCAGTGTCCGGCAAGAGAACAACGATATTCTTACCTTTGTTCTCCGGACGCTTTGCAACTTCGATTGCAGCCCACAAAGCAGCACCAGAAGAGATACCGACCAAAACGCCTTCTTTTACGCCAACCAAACGGCCAGTCTTGAAAGCGTCATCGTTCTCAACGGCAATGATTTCGTCATAAACTTTTGTATCGAGAACATCCGGCACGAATCCAGCACCAATTCCCTGAATTTTATGCGCACCTGCAACACCAGTTGAAAGCACAGCAGAAGATTTTGGCTCAACAGCCACAACTTTTACATCCTTGTTCTTTGATTTCAAGAACTGACCAACACCAGTAACAGTACCGCCAGTTCCAACACCAGCAACGAAAATGTCAACTTTTCCGTCTGTGTCGTCCCAAATCTCAGGACCTGTGCCTTCAAAATGAGCCTTCGGGTTAGCTGGGTTCACGAACTGACCTGCGATAAAGCTGTTCGGAGTTGTAGCCTTGATTTCTTCAGCCTTAGCAATTGCGCCTTTCATGCCTTTTGCACCTTCTGAAAGAACAAGTTCAGCACCATAAGCCTTCATCAACTGACGGCGTTCAACACTCATCGTATCAGGCATAACGATGATAACACGATAGCCGCGTGCAGCCGCAACCGAAGCCAAACCAATACCAGTATTTCCTGATGTTGGCTCGATAATTGTGCTTCCTTCCTTCAAAATGCCTTTTGCCTCAGCATCATCAAGCATAGCCTTAGCAACGCGATCTTTAACGCTTCCAGCAGGATTGAAATATTCAAGTTTTGCGATAACCTTCGCCTCAAGATTAAATTCCTTCTCAATATGCGAAAGTTCCAAAAGCGGTGTGTGTCCAATCAACTCGTCCGATGATTTGTAAATTTTTGCCATATTTTCTCCTTTTAAATTAAAGATTCCGTTTTAGCGGAATTCTCCATCAATTTAATTCTGATAATGATAGTCTACCCTTTATTACCTAGTATGTCAATAGGTAATAAAAAGATTTTTTGTTTTTATTTTTCTTTTCAGATTTTTTTACATAATTTCAATTTTCGTGTTATAATTATCTTTATGGATGCAAATTACTACGACTATCTGACTGGGCTTCCAACTATGACCTACTTCTTTGAAATTTCCAAAGCCCGCAAAGATTCAATTTCCAAAGAACTCGGCCAGCCCAACCTGGTATTTCTCAACCTTCACGGAATGAAATCCTATAACCAGCGATTTGGCTTTGCGCAAGGAAATGAATTCCTAAAATCTTTTGCATCCCTTTTTTCCCGCTATTTTGGCAACGATAACTGTTGCAGATTGGGTGGTGTTCATTTTGCAGCCATCTCCAATGACAACAATCTCGAAGACACTCTCAATCGATTTTCCGAAGAATTCCACAATATTTTCTCCGATTATGATATCTATCCTCATATTGGTGTCTATCAGTTCCAAAATGAAGATGTCAGCATAAATGTTGCCTGTGACCGCGCAAAGCTTGCCTGTGACACACTCAAAAACAGCCACAATTTCGGAATCAGCTATTACAATCAGGCAATCCGCCACGCCGAAGAAAATCACCGCTACATCATCGAAAATCTCAACAAAGCAATTGCCGAACGATGGATAACAGTCTACTACCAGCCGATTGTCCGTGCTGTAAACGGCAAAGTCTGCGATGAGGAAGCCCTTGCCCGCTGGATTGATCCGGTTAAAGGCTTTTTGTCGCCAGCCGATTTTATCCCCATCCTCGAAGAAGAAAAACTTATTTACAAACTCGATCTTTATGTGCTTGAACGAGCAATCGAAAAAATGAAGCACTTTGAGGCACTCGGAATAACAGCCGTATCGCACTCAATCAATCTTTCCCGCTCCGATTTTGAAGTCTGCGACATCGTAGAGGAAATCCGAACGCGTGTAGACATCGCAGGCATCCCTCGGAGCAAAATTAACATTGAAATCACCGAAAGCGTAATCGGAAGCGACTTTGATTTCATAACAAAACAAATCAACCGCTTCAAGGAACTTGGCTTTCAAGTCTGGATGGACGATTTTGGTGCCGGTTATTCAACGCTCAATGTTCTCAAAGAAATTCCGTTCGACCTCATAAAGTTCGACATGAGTTTCATGCGGAATTTCGATAAAAAAGACAACGGCAAGATTATCCTCGCCGAACTGATGAAAATGGCATTTTCAATCGGCGTTGACACCGTATGCGAAGGCGTTGAAAGCGAAGAGCAGCTCCAGTTCCTCAAAGAAATCGGCTGCTCAAAAATTCAAGGCTATTATTATTGCAAACCTATTCCAACATCACAAATCTTCGAACGAATCGAAAAGAAAATCAACATCGGCTTTGAAAATCCCAAAGAAACCAGCTATTACGAGACAATTGGCCGGGTAAACCTCCACGATTTGGCCGTCATCACTTATGGCAACGAAAAAGACTTCAACAATGTTTACAACATGCTGCCAATGACAATCCTCGAAGTCAGGCCTGACGACATAACTTTTATCCGCTCAAACCAGTCATACCGCAACTTTTTTACCCGCTGCTTCGGAGTCACTCTCAAAGCCACACCTATTCCTATTCAAATCGTACAGCAAAGTGCCGGGGCAACTTTCCTAAAAACAGTTCAGCAAGTAGCAAAAGACGGCAAGCGAACTTTCATCGACGAAATTTTACCAGACGGCTCGGTCGCAAACTTCTTTCTCCGCCGACTTACAGAAAATCCCGTTACAAAAACAATCGCAATGGCAGTTTGCGTGCTTTCCATCACTGACAAATCTCAGAACGCAAGCTATGCAAGCATAACAAAAGCACTTGCAGCCGATTATTTCAACCTCTTCTATGTCAATCTTGAAACCGAAGAATTTATCGAATACTACTCCGGGCTTGGCGAAGAAATAATGTCAACAGAACGGCACGGATCTAACTTTTTTAACCAGGCACGAAATGATGCACGAATCTACCTTTATGAAGAAGACCAGGACATGTTCTGTGCAGCCCTCACAAAAGAAAATATCCTCAACGAACTGGATGCGCACGGCCGCTTCTCAATAACTTACCGACTCATAGACAACAACGAACCATTCTATGTAAACATGAAAGTCATGAGGATGCAGCAGGACAACAAACACATCATTCTCGCAGTAAGCAACATAGATTCACAAATGAAACAACGAGAACTTCTTGAACAAGCACGGAACGAGCAGATTTTTTACTCAAGGCTCATGTCGCTTTCCGGGGATTTTATCGCCATGTATATCGTTGATCCAAAAACTGAGCAATACAATGAATACAATTCAAACGAAGCTTTCAACGAATACGGACTTGCAAAACAAGGCGAAAATTTCTT
>ODAI012636801.1_pt1 | contig 10286 bp, 6 predicted proteins | sample 1539321 | NCBI WGS metagenome assembly ODAI01 (sample SAMN02144231, study PRJEB22623) | gut metagenome | biome: sheep rumen | host: Ovis aries | place: New Zealand | reverse complement strand
CCAAAAAAATAGCACGATTCGTTCGATTTTTCGGCGGCGCAACGGATTTTTCAATCGCAGCTTTGGGTGTCGCATTCTTTCTCGCAGGATTTTTTGAAAAAGAGCACATCGCAATGATTATCGGAGCTTACACGACAGGCCTCGCACTCTCTGGCACGGACATTGCCCCGGTCATTCAGGAAAAGATTCACTCACTTTACAAATTTTTCGTTCCGATTTTCTTCGCCGTCACAGGCATGAGCGTTGATGTCACCAAACTTTTCAGCCAGAACGTCCTGATTTGCGGCGGAATCTACACTCTGTTCGCAATTCTTTCAAAACTTTTGGGCTGCGGCCTTCCTTCACTCGGACTTGGCTTTAACCTTAAAGGAGCTTTTCGAATCGGAGCTGGCATGATTCCTCGTGGCGAAGTCGCTTTGATTATCGCAGGAATCGGTCTTACAGCAAAAGACGCACAAGGAGCTGCAATCGTAAATCAGGATTTGTTCGGAGTCGTAATTTTGATGACCCTCGTTACAACTTTGGTCGCACCGCCAATTCTCAACATCTCGCTCTCAATCAAAGGCCGCGGAACTAAAAAAGAAGTTGCTGACGAAGAAAGCCAGGTTTTTGAATGGGATTTCAACGATCAGGAACTCACTCACCTCGTCATGGACTTCCTCTACCGCGATTTGCGTGCCGAAGGCTTCTATGTCCAGATGATGAACATCACCGACGGAATCTGCACAGCCCGCCGAAGCGACACGGCAATTTCTCTCCGCGAAGAAGGCACAAAACTCGTAATCGAAACCGAAGAAAAAGACATGGGCTTTGTCAAAGGCGAACTCTACGAAATCATGCTCCGTCTCGACAAATCAATGAAATCACTTTCAGCCCTAAAAAATACAGTCTCGCTCCAGTACGGATTCGCCTGCCCTGAAAACCGCGTGACAAACTCTCTCACAAGATTCTTGAACACGAACTGCATTTCATGCGACCTCAAAGGCAACACAAAAGACGAAATTCTTGAAGAAATGCTTACACTTTTGAGCCAGACAGGAAATGTCGTAAACCGCCAGCAAGTTTTGACAGCGTTAAAAGAGCGTGAGGCGGCCGGCAGCACAGGAATCGAAAAAGGAATCGCGTTCCCGCACACCAAAACAAACGGCGTAACCGAAACTTGCGTTGCCATCGGAATCAAAAAAAGCGGTGCTGATTTCGCCGCAATGGACGGAAATCCGTCAAAAATCTTCGTAATGCTCGTGGCTCCAATCGACGGCGCAAACCCACTCATGCGTGCAATGGCAGCTTTCAGTGGCTCTCTCATGCACGAAGATGTCCGCGAATCTCTGCTTCAAGCAAAAACAGCCGAAGAAGTGGTCGAAATTTTGAAAGACTCAAAGAAAATGTAAAATTTGGGGCTTCCCCTGCCATACGGCAGGGTCGGGCTTTTCGCCCTTCCGCTCACCGCTCCATTCACCTTCGGTGAACGCCTAGCGGCGGGGCTACAATCCCTAAGCCGCTTGCTGTGGTTAAACTTTTCCTTTTCTGTTACAATCTCCGCATGAAAACAAATGAATTAACTTCCCCGCTCTTGGAGCGTTTTTTACGATATGTTCAGGTCTGGACGACCTCGGATTCAAATTCTGCTGACAGCGGAAATCAGCCTTCCACAAAAAATCAGTTTGACCTTGCTCACATTCTCGAAGCGGAGCTGAAAACTCTCGGCTTACAGGATGTTCAAATCACAGACCATTGCTATGTTTACGGCCGCCTTCCGGCATCTTCCGGTTGCGAAAAAATTGAGCCGTTCTGTCTTCTTGCACACATCGACACAGTTGAGGAAGTTTCGGGCGAAAATATAAAACCACAGGTTCACAAAAACTATGCCGGGGAAGATATTATCCTCAAATCGGGTGATATTTTATCCGTCCAGAAAGATTTGGCTTTGGCCGAAAGCGCAAAAAATCACGAGACAATCATCACGAGCGACGGAACGACCTTGCTTGGAGCAGACGACAAGGCAGGTGTTGCCGAAATCATGACCGCGCTCGAATATTTTGCAAAAAATCCAGAAGCTCAGCACGGCGAAATCGAAGTCTGCTTCTCACCTGACGAAGAAACAGGCCACGGCATGGACAATGTTCCGCTCAACCTGATTAAATCAAAATATGCCTACACCGTTGACGGCGGACACATCGGCGAGCTTGAGACAGAGTGCTTCAACGCATTCAAAAGCGAAGTCACATTCACAGGCATTTCGGTTCACACAGGCTCCGCTCGCGGAATTCTCGTGAATGCAATCACAATGGCAAGCAATTTTGTCACAAATCTTCCACGCCATGAATCCCCGGAGACAACCAGTGGCTACGAAGGTTTTTACGCCCCGATGACAATCGAAGGCTCCATCGAAAGCGCGAAAGTCGTAATTTTCCTGCGCGATTTTGACTCTGCGAACATGGAAAACAGAAAGACCCTCGTGGATACTCTCGCAAATGCAACGGCAGCCTCTTTCGGTGGCAAAGTTGAAGTCAAGCACACTCAGCAATATCTAAACATGAAAAACGGCTTCAAAAACCGAGCCGATGTAATCGAAAATCTTGTTGCGGCCTACAAAAAAGCCGGAGTTGAGCCTTGCTTTACGCCAATCCGCGGTGGCACGGACGGTTCCCGCCTCACAGAAATGGGAATTCCATGCCCGAACATTTTCACAGGCGGCCACAACTATCACTCACGCACTGAATGGGCAAGCTTGGAGCAAATGGGAAAAGCCATGGCCGTGCTCGTGAATCTGATTGAAAAGTAAATGCCGCGCCGGGATTGGAAGCCCGAAGTTGCCGTGGACTTTTCCACGGCAATGAGCGTTAGCGAAGGCTGGAAAGCCCGCAGAAAGAGGATTGCGCCCAAATTCATACTTTTGTTATAAAAATAGCCACTTTTACCTATAGACTTCTTAAAATTTTGGAATATAATCATAATTATGATTAATAAATTCAGATTCGGAAACCCGATTATTCAGACCGATGCAGTCGTAAATGATGTGTCGTTGAGCAAAAATTTCCGCAGTTTGGGAGTTGTCAAATCAGACTGGCCTTTCGCTTTCGAGTACAAAATGGCAAAGGACGACATGATTTTTGGTCTCGGCGAAAATGTCCGTGGAATCAACAAACGCGGCTTTCATTATGCAAGCTGGTGCTCTGACAAACCGGGCGGCAACGAATCTGACCCGTCACTTTACGGCGCACACAATTTCATCGTAATTTTTGGCGAAAAAATCACTGGGCTTTACTTCGACACCCCGGCAAAAATCGAATTCGACATCGGCTGGACTGATTACGACACACTCACAGTCAAATGCGATGTTGACGGCATTTTCCTCTACGAAATCACAAGCAGCGAAAGCGACAAATCTGCGGCACTAAAAGACATCGTTCGCCAGTTCCGCGAAATGATTGGCCAGAGCTACATTCCACCGTTCTGGGCATTCGGTTTTCAGCAGAGCCGCTGGGGCTACAAGACCGAAAAAGAAGTCCGCGAAGTCGTCAAAACTCACAAAGAAAAAAATCTTCCGCTCGACAGCGTATGCCTCGACATCGATTACATGGAAGAATTCATGGATTTCACCGTGGACAAGGCAAAATTCTCGGACTTTAAGGCATTGAACGAAGAACTTTCAGAGCAGGGAATCCACTTGATTCCGATTATTGATGCCGGAGTCAAGCAAAAAGAAGGCTACGAAACTTACGAAGAAGGCAAAAAAGGCGGATTCTTCTGCAAAAAAGCGGATGGAAGCAATTTTGTCGCCGCAGTTTGGCCTGGAAAATGTGTTTTCACAGACTTTTTCCGCGAAGATGCACGAAAATGGTTTGGAAGCAAATACAAGGCTCTCACAGATGCTGGCGTAGAAGGATTCTGGAACGACATGAACGAGCCGGCTCTTTTCTACACCGAAGAAGGTCTCAAAGAAGTTTTTGAAAAATTCGAAACTTTCAAAGGCAAAGAACTCGACATCAACACATTCTTCGACTTTATGCCGCTTTCAGGAAGCACTTGCAACCGCATGAAGGATTATCAGAGTTTCTATCATGAAGTAACTGATTTGAACGGCAAAAAAGTGAATGTAAGGCACGACAGGCTTCACAACATGTACGGAGCCATGATGACAAAAGCTGCCCGCGAAGGCCTCAATGAAATCAAAAAAGGCAAGCGCACGCTCCTCTACTCACGCGCTTCTTGCATCGGCTCACACCGTTACGGCGGAATCTGGATGGGCGACAATGTTGCTTGGTGGAACAATATCGAAATGGAGCTGAAAATGCTTCCGTCGCTCAATATGTGCGGATTCTTGTACACAGGTGCGGACATCGGCGGTTTCGGCGATTCAAGTTCACGCGATTTGGTACTCCGCTGGCTCGCGCTCGGCATTTTCACACCTCTCATGCGAAACCACGCGGCATGGAATACCCGAAATCAGGAATGTTATGCTTTCGGCGAAACCGATGATTTCAAGAGCGTTCTTTCTCTCCGCTACGCACTTCTTCCATACATTTACAGCGAATTCATCAAGGCTAGCCTTAAAAATGAAATGATGTTCCGCCCGCTGAGCTTCGATTACCCGGAAGACAAAATTGCCCGCGACATCGAGGATGAGCTTATGCTCGGAAATGAAGTGCTTATCGCGCCTGTTTACAAACAGAACACAAAAGGCCGCTTCGTCTATCTCCCGGAAGACATGATTCAAGTGACCTGGAAAGATTGCAAGGCAACTCAGTCTCCAATCGAAAAAGGCGGTCATTACATCGACATCCCAGAAGACACGGTAGTTTTCTTCATCAAAAAAGGAAAATCAATTCCATTCTGCAAGAAAATCGCCCAGACTTCAAAAGATATCGACTATTCTTCGTTGACAAAATTGGGTGATGAAAGCGCAGCCTATGAGCTTTACAGTGACGACGGATTTACGACTGACATCAGCCTGAAAAATATCCGGAAGTACTGAGTAATCACGACAAGTGTTAATCAGTACTTCCGAACAAACACATTATAATAAATTTTATATTGAAAATGGCGCGAAAGAATGAAACGGCTTACGAAGACACTCGTTTTGTGCTGCCGCGAAAGCGGCAAACGTATATAGTTACAAACACAAAACGCGTGTAGCATGCTAGCATGCGGCTTCGATAAGCCGTTTTCATGACTGGGAGCCATTTTCAGCAGGGAATATTTTATAATGCGTTTGCCCTGATCAGAACTTCCTTAAAACTCGACTTTAGACATTTTTTTTGATATAATTTAGATTATGCACAAATACAGAATCGAAGGCGGCATTCCAATCCGTGGAACAATCGCCGCCAGCGGAAACAAAAATGCGGCTTTGCCTTGTATCGCCGCCACACTTTTGAGTGAAGAACCAGTAATTTTACGAAATATCCCGGAAATTGAAGACACCGGCGTAATGCTTTTGATTTTGCAGGCACTCGGAGCCAGCGTAGAAAAAATCGGCGAGCACGAGTGGAAAATCGACGCATCGCTTATCCGCAGTTCGGACATCCCGGCAGCATTAAGCAAAAAAATCCGCGCATCAATCTTGTTTGCAGGCCCGCTCGTTGCCCGCACTGGCAAGGCCATCATGCCACCACCAGGCGGAGATGTCATCGGTCGCCGCCGCGTTGACACCCACTTCCTCGCATTGCAGGAGCTCGGAGCCAGAATCTCAGTTGAAGGCCCGTTCACTTTCACGGCAAACAAACTTGTCGGAGCAGACATCTTCCTTGATGAAACTTCCGTCACCGCCACAGAAAATGCAGTTATGGCGGCAGTTTTGGCCGAAGGTCACACAATCATCAACAACGCGGCAAGCGAGCCGCATGTGCAGGACTTGTGCAACATGCTCGTAGCAATGGGCGCAAAAATCTCCGGAATCGGAAGCAACATCCTTCACATCGACGGAGTTAAAAAACTCCACGGCACGGACTTCGCAATCGGCCCAGATTTCATGGAAATCGGCTCATACATTGGTCTTGCGGCAGCCACAAAAGGCTCAATCACAATCACAGGCGTAAAGCAGGAAGACATGCGCCCACTTCGGGTTGCTTTCGGCAAGCTCGGAATCCGCTGGACAATCGAGGGTGACGCTCTCACAGTTGCGCTCGGTCAGGAAATGAAGGTCAACACAGACTTGGGCGGCATGATTCCAAAAATCGACGACTCTCCGTGGCCAGGATTCCCACCAGATTTGACATCAATCATGACAGTCGTTGCAACTCAGGTTGAAGGTACAGTCCTCATTTTCGAAAAAATGTTTGAAAGCCGCATGTTCTTCGTAGACAAGCTCATCTCTATGGGCGCAAGAATCACTCTCTGTGACCCACACCGAGCCGTAGTAAGCGGTCCATGCACTCTCCACGGTGACAAGCTAGTTTCCCCGGATGTACGCGCAGGCATGGCCATGGTAATAGCCGCCCTAATCGCCCACGGCGAAAGCGAAATCAGCAATGTCTATCAGATTGAAAGAGGCTACGAAAACCTAGTTCAAAAACTGCGTTCCCTAGGCGCAAGAATCGAACAAGTTGAGATTGAAGAATGAGCAATTAGCAATGAGCAGTTAGCAATTACATTACGGGACTTTGCTTCGCTCGTCCTTAATTCCTAATTTCTCATTGCTAATTTCTAATTATTAATCCGCTGTGCGTGACACAAAATTTACACAGACAATCAGCAGAATCACGACCAGCAGCGGAATGCTTACAAAAACCGCGCCACCGCCAAGCATGACCACAAGAGCATAATTCAACATGCGACAGATATACAATCCACATTCAATCACAAAGTAAAGAATCACCGTGATTGCAGGCATGAGGAAAATCCACTTGAATTTGAACAACTGAGAGTCATTGAGCCTGTAATTCCATGCCATACAAGCCATAAAGATACAGCAAATCAGCATAATCAGAGGATATGTAACCCTGTACAGAAAATCAGAGTTGTAAACCTCGTAAGAATAGCCGTATTCGCGAGTCTTTGGCAAAAATCTTATGAGCGAAATCAAGCTCATTTTTCTGGAACCTGCGGCCGCATCGCAAAGAAGGTTGAAATCTTTTTGCGGCAAACCGAGAACAAAATAATTGTTTAAGTAAGGCTCGTTTTCCTTCGTGTAATCGGCATCATATTCATAAACTGGAGAAATTCTTCCGTTGCGGTCAGTTTTTGAAACACATTCCAGCATGAGATACGGAACAGTTTTGAAAGAATCTTTTATGCCAAAATGAAGTTTTGCAGATTCATCGAAAGAATCAGTTGTCTGGGAAAGCATTTTTGCATAAGGAACATAAATCGAGCGCAAGAAGTCACCGTCTTTTGAATATGTGAACAAACTGAATCCGCGCAAATACTGAACCATCCGCCCGGAATTCTTTACAGGCGTAATTCCACGAATATAAACTACATCCTTTGAACCGTCATCGTGCGGAATAGCAAAATAAATGTTGTTGTAAGCCTCAAACCTGCGAAGATTCTCAACTTCCTCAATGAAAAAACATTGCTCCACAAGCCTTTGCTCTGCAATCACAAGGAATTTTGAAACATCCGGGTCTCGTGCCGCAACATCAGAAAAATTCGCAATCTCAAGGAACTGGTAATAAGCCTCAACATTGTCGCCACGAATCAAAGTTCTGTAAGCCTCGCGTTTTTTGCGGAACAAAATCTGCTCATCGGTCTCTTTTATTACACTCGGGTCAAAAAGATGATTCCATGCTTCGCTCGCAAGACGGTTGGCTTCCTCAAGATTTATGTCCTTCTCGTTGCCCACTTCAACCGCAAGATAAGCATAATAATGTGCATCAAACCAATTTTCCTTTTCGGCGGCCGCTCTAGCCTTATTCAAAAGCGAAGTGATTGTCTCGCCCTTTGTTTCTTTTGCAGGAACGAAAACAAATTTCGGCTCTTCCGGGCGGTCAAGAACCATTTTTAAGGAATTAAGCTCCGCACTTGCGTGTTCATTGATGTAAAGCGCATCTTTGTCTTTTGGGCTGAGCAAAAGCGCATTGTAAGAATATTCAAAAGCCAGGCTCATATTGCCTTTATCGAAATAATCCTTGCTCAAAGTCATGAATTCCGAAAAAAGAACCGGCTTGATTTTTGCCCTGGCCTGCCGCTGCTCAAAAAGCGGAACAAAAACTTCGGTGATAAAAGAAACGATTAGGACGATTATAATAGAAGCAATCATCGTCTTGCGGAAATGTTCCATAATCAGCGGAGAATATTTAATCTGCGCCTTTTCAGAATCCTTTCCGTAAGCAATCGCACATCCAATCAAAAAACCGCTGAACACAAGGGCCGGCAAAAATTTGCAGAAGAAAAGAAATGCCCGCGTAAGAATATAGGAAGAATTTTCACCAGGAAGCAAAACAGGCAGATTCTTCATTAAATGTGATATAAGAAGACAGATTGCGAACGCAATGACTGAGTAAATCGCTACAATAATTCCAGTTTTTCTCATTCGTTACTCTCCAGCACATTTCCCTTAAGTCTGTAAATTCCCATGAACACACCAAATCCGATGAAAATAATAGAAAGAATGATATTTATGAGAATTATCAGAGGGTCTTTTAAGCCCGAAAATTCAGCAAGTTTTGAAGCAACTTCCTTCAATACATCAGGAAGGAAATTCATATAGTAGAAATAATTAATCATGATGATTGCAGCCGCGGCAGTGATTACGCAGGCTACATTCGCGAGCTTCCATGAACTTGCGAACTGAATTCCATAGACTGAAAGAAGGGCAAGCCCCAGCGAAGCAAAAGCAAGCCATGCAAAAAATCCGAGGGAAGCACTGTATTGCCCGGCCGTAATAATTGCGTTGTAAACCGAGAAAGGATAGATTACAAGGCTTGACGGTTGCAGGGAATTTTTTATGATGATGTCCGAATAAGGATATGCGGACTCTGTTTTGACCGAAAAATTGAAAAGCGGAAGAACCGCACCTTCCTGCCCAAGATAGCCCGTTGTATCAAGGAAAACTCCGTCGGCAGTTTTGTCCTCGTTGATTTTTGAAAAATAGAAAACACCGTTTGATTCTTTTCGGAAAACGCCAGCCGAAGAAGCCTCAATCCGGGATGAAACGACATCGGACTCATAGCGGGAAATGAGCTTGAAATCGGTAGGAATTAAGACCAACCATGTTGCAACCCCAAAAACAACATACATAATCAGCGAAATCAACTGATGCTTTGGATGCCGAATCAAATACAAGACAAGAAGGATTTCAACTATGATGCAGACAAGCGGAAGCGAAAGAAGGATTCCTGTCATGAAAAAATGGAGTGAGAAAAAGGATGACGGCAAGCCAGTGACAAACATCGTAAGATTGCTGCTGAACATAAAAAGAGTTGCAAAAACAAGTGTGCCAACAAACATTGACGCCAAATAAATTACTGCAAGGTAAAGTGCGCGTTTCATTATATTATAAGGATAACACGAATAAATAAAAAAAACCACTTCTTTTTGAAGTGGTTGAAATATTCTTTAGATTTTTTGCAGTTTAGCCGAGGAAGACCTGACCGTGCTGATCAATTGCAAGAATCGACTTACACTCAGAACAGCGGAATCGGCCTGCGCGAGTAGCCTTGAGCCGTTTAGAGCAAACCGGGCAGCTGAAAATCTTTGGGAAGATGCTTTCTGCAACAGGAGCACCCTGCTTGAAGAAATTAACAGCGTCATTCAAAGAATCTTTGATATTGAAGAACTGAGAGAAGCCGAGAAGCTGGAAAACTTCATAAACTTTCGGCTGAATTTCAAGAAGAACAATGTCTCCGCCTTTTGGTTTAATCAACTTAAGGAATGCAGTGAAAGAACCGATGCCTGTTGATGAAACATAATTGAGCGCAGAGCAGTTAAAAATCAAATTGACGAAACCGCTTTCTACGACTTTTGAAATTCTCTTCTGGAAAAAGCTTGAATTGTAAGTATCGATATATCCGTTCAAATAAATGATAAGCCCGTTATCAATTCCCTCGATTTTTTCAAGGTTTATTTTGAGACTATCATCTTTTTCGTCATTAAAACCCGGAACAAGCTCATTATTGTTGCCCATGTCACCTACCTCAATTAAAACTCAACTACTAATTCCCTTATATGATACACCATAAAACCCGGTTTAGTCTAGTTTTTTTTTATTTTAAAGAGGGTTTTAATGTTGACCAGCCTCTGTCAAGGCGAAGGGTAGCACCATTAATATCGGCATTTTTAAGCAAAAATAAAGCTGTTTCTGCAACTGATGAAGATTTTATCATAGTTTTCATAGGCATTTT
>ODAI012551006.1_pt1 | contig 10286 bp, 6 predicted proteins | sample 1539321 | NCBI WGS metagenome assembly ODAI01 (sample SAMN02144231, study PRJEB22623) | gut metagenome | biome: sheep rumen | host: Ovis aries | place: New Zealand | reverse complement strand
TTGCTGCTGAAGAGGAAGAAAATCGGAGAAGAAACGGAGATACATCAAGAATCAATAAACAATACAGTTATGAAAAAGGAATTTAAAGTAGAAGGTATGATGTGCATGCATTGTCGGATGCACGTCGAGAAAGCATTGAACAGCATTGAAGGAGTAAAAGCTACGGTCACACTGGATCCTCCGGTAGCAACCGTCGAGTTTGAAGGCGAAGCAAAGTCATTGGACGAACTGCAGAAAGTGGTTACCGAGGAAGCCGGCGACTATAAGCTGTCGGAATAACAATTCGATCACACATTATTTATCATACCATGAAGAAACTATTTATTGTACTGACAGGTCTGATCTGCATGACCGGATGTACGGAGAAGCAAGCATCGCTGAAGAAAATCAACCAAGTCGACTTCTCCAATGTCCGCATCACCGACCAATTCTGGTCACCTCGACTGGACAGGCACACCTCGGTGACCTTGCCTGTCTGCATTGACCAGATTGAGAATCAGACCGGCCGTATCCGTAACTTCGAGAATGCGGCAAAAGGTGAAGGAGAACACTCGGGCATCTTTTTCGATGACTCTGATGTGTACAAAGCTGTGGAAGGGATGGCTTATAGCCTCATCAACCACCCTGACGCTGCACTTGAGGCAAAGACCGACGAATGGATTGACAAGTTTGCCGCCGCTCAGCAACCCGATGGCTACATCAACACGTTCTATACCTTGACCGGACTGGACAAGCGTTGGAGCAATATGGACAAGCATGAGATGTATTGTGCAGGACACATGATCGAAGCAGCCATCGCCTACTACCAGGCAACGGGCAAACGCAAGATGTTGGATGTCTGCATCCGCATGGTCGACCACATGATGAACACCTTCGGACCAGACAAACGTGACTGGGTGCCCGGCCACGAGGAGATTGAGCTGGCATTGGTCAAGCTCTATCAAGTGACCAACGAAGAGAAATACCTCGACTTTGCCCACTGGCTGCTCGAAGAGCGAGGACATGGACATGGATCCATGGGAACAGAGGGAACGTGGCATCCGGAATATTACCAGGATGTTATTCCGGTACGCGACTTGCAGAAGATCAGCGGTCATGCCGTGAGATGTATGTATCTATACTGCGGAATGGCCGATGTTGCCGCTCTGAAGCAGGATACCGGCTATATTGCTGCCCTTCATCGTCTGTGGGACGACGTCGTGTTGCGCAACATGTACATCACCGGCGGTATCGGTTCATCGGCACACAATGAAGGCTTTACGACCGACTATGACCTACCTAACCTGGAAGCGTACTGCGAGACTTGTGCCTCGGTGGGCATGGTGCTCTGGAATCATCGGATGAACCAGTTGACAGGCGACTCAAAATATGTAGATGTTTTGGAGAAGGCTTTATACAATGGTGCATTGGCAGGCATCTCACTCAAGGGAGATCTGTTCTTCTACGTGAATCCGTTGGAGTCGAAGGGGAACCACCATCGTCAGGCATGGTACGGATGCGCTTGCTGTCCGAGCCAGATCTCACGCTTCCTCCCATCCATCGGTAATTATATCTATGGCACATCGGATGACGCACTGTGGGTGAACCTTTATATCGGCAACAAGGCTGATGTGAAATTAGGTAAGAAAGCCATGAAAGTATCGATGGAATCGCAAGTTCCTTGGGAGGGAAACGTTAAACTGACCATCGACGAATTGGCATCGACCGTCAAGAAAGAGATTCGCATGCGCATCCCTGAATGGTGCGAGAAGTATACCCTCGCTGTCAACGGTGAGACCATCGACCAACCGACCTTGGATAAAGGCTATGCCGTGCTGACTCGCCCGTGGAAGCAAGGTGATGTCATCACATTGAATATTGAGATGCCAGCGGTGTTGAAACAGGCCGACCCACGGGTGAAGCAAGATGTGGGCAAGCGTGCAGTTCAGCGTGGCCCGTTGGTTTACTGCATGGAAGAGACCGATAACCCGACCGATTTCGACCAGTTGACGTTATCCACAAAGAGCAATCTGGATTCACAGTTCGACGCAACCCTGTTAGATGGTGTGGTAAAGATCACTGCTAAAGAAGAGAATAAGGAAATCAATTTCATTCCTTATTACGCTTGGGATAACCGAGAAGCAGGGAAGATGAAAGTCTGGATCGACTATCAGGAATAACAGACAATCATAAAATGAAAGCGGGGTGTCGTTTGACACCCCGCTTCTGTTTTATCTAAGTCAGAATTAATTGAAGAAATACTTCAAACCAATCTGAACTTTCCAGCACTGATTGTAGTCAACGATGTATGAGTAAGATTCATTTGGATACTTACCTTCTTTATCTTTGTACATAGAGAAGATAGGAGTTCTGTTTTCATCCATACCCTCATACTTCAAAATACGGCTGCTGTTAGAAACAACATTGTTCTTAAATACGCCCCAACTTGATTTCAACATATTACCGATGTTCATAAAGTCGGCAGAGAACTGGAATTTGTGCTTAGTTGGACCAATCTTCAATTCCAGATCCTGAGCAAAGCGGAGGTCGAAACGGTGTACCCAAGGAGCGCGTGCTGCATAAGACTCAGCATATTCACCCTTATGGTTCTTCAGATAAGAATCCTGATTAACGAAGTTCCAGAAAGCAACGCGTTCAGAATCGTCCTTGAACTTAATTTCACTGTCATCCTTCGGGATATACATCAAATCGTTGTTGATACCATCACCATTCATATCGTTGGTGTACATATAACTATATCCATAACCTGAATAAGCGGAGTAGAACAGATTCAAGTGAGTACCTGTACCCGAAATGAAACCATTAAACTTCACTGGCAAGTCATAACCCACCGAAGCGATAATCTTATCAGGAACTACATACTGTGAACGCTGAACAGTTGCAAAGTTAGGACCATCAATGGTGTTCAAGCCCTGCCATGTTGAAATTGGGTCAGAACCTGGCAGACCAGATACTTCCTTAGACTCAGTATGAGTATAAGCCAACATCATGTTCAAATCCTTCACTGGTTGAGCATTCAATGTAATATTAGCCGTGTAACCATAACCCTTATGAGTATTCGTCAAGAGCACAGCATTCTTTCTATCATATAGTCTGAAATCACTCGGATAAATCAGACGATTGTCTGCACCACTGAAACGTTGCCATCCTGATGCATCCTTAATGTTGATATTATCAATTGTTACAGCATTGATGTTCTTCATGAACATAAACTCACCTGTTACAGTGAATGGGAAAGATACAGGGATCTGATAGTCAACAGCGATAGATGACTTCCAGATTTGTGGCATCTTGAATTTCGGGTCAACTCCAGACATTGAGTTATTAGATTGGTGATTATCAGACGTAAGTTCTCTTGGCAAACCAATCTTATCAATCATCGCATTGACATCTGTCAACATACCACCGTTTTCCTTAGCAAATCGATCCAAACCTGGATTTCTATAATCCACCTCACCACCATTCTTATAAGTAGTCTCATAAACGAAACGCCATGTATTCTGAACCATGTTCGCATTGGTCGGCATATTCGTGAAGAATACCAAAGGCAAACGGCCAGTGAAGACACCTGTACCACCACGAACCTTTAAGCTCTTATCACCGTTTACATCCCATACGAAACCTACACGCGGAGAGATCATCAAGCGTGAATCCGGCCATTTACCGGTATCAATCTTTTGACCATCACGGAATGTCAATTCATAGAATGCATTGTTGCGAGCAATATCTTTCTCATCAAACATCAACTCATCAAAACGAACACCGTAAGTCAGTTTCAATTTAGAATTTACGTTCCATTCATCCTGAGCATAAAAACCTAACTGGTTAAATGTAACCTGAGCAGTTGGATTCTCAACACCATTGAAACCATAGGTCAAAGCCACGTCAAGTGGAGCAGCTTGATTCAAGAAATCTTCAATGCTACTATAACGATAGTAACCATAACCATTACGCATATAAGAGTTATTAGCAAACTGATGTTCGAAGCTAACACCTGCAGTCAGTTTATGCGCGCCTAACAAATAGGTGAAGTTATCAGTTACACTCGTAATCTTATTGATAACACCATTGTTTCTAGTAAACAATTCATAACCCAAACTGATATAAGGCTCCAGAATCTGCTTGCCATCTGCATCTCGACCAGCCATAATATCGATGAATGGGAAAGGTGCGGATGTAGATCCACGATGCGGGTCACGAATATCAGAGAAAGTGAAAAGTAACTGATTAGAAATAGCATCTGTGAAACGGCTGTTCAAATCAGCAGAAATTGACTTCACCTGACTGTCATTAGAATACATTGAGTTTGCATATGACATAGATTGAACACCTACACGGTAAGTACCGTTCAAACGCTGTCCTGTATCAGATGAATTATTGTTTGGACCTACCCAAGCTGTATTCTTCGTTGTATTATAACGAACTGACAAATGATGACGGTCGGTAATGTTCCAGTCTACACGAGCCAAGAACTTCGTATTTTCCTCATCACCAGGGAAGTTCGTAAATGAACCCGTATCATATCCCCAAGTATTCTTCACGAAATCAGATACACGCTGCAAGTCAGCTTCTGTTGTACGAGAGATACCTTTTTCTGCATTACCTACGCCATCCGTACTTGCCTTCCATTTAATCACCTGACCCGGAGTCTTCTCACTCTCATAGTTTACAAAGAAGAATAATTTATTCTTGATAATCGGTCCGCCCAGAGTAAAGCCAAATACTTTCTTCTTTTCTTCAGCACGATCACCTAAGTCAACACCATTGATCTTATTACCACGCATATCCTGATTACGATAATAGTAGTATGCCGTACCCTTGAACGTGTTTGTACCCGACTTAGTGATTGCGTTGATACCACCACCGATAAAGTTTGTCTGACGAACATCGAACGGAGCAATCACTACTTGAACTTCCTCGATTGCATCCATTGAAATAGGAGTACCACCACCAGGAAGGTCAGCAGCCAAACCGAAGTTGTTATTGAAGTTCGCACCATCAATCGTAAAGTTCGTTGAACGGCCATCACCACCGGCAAAACTCATACCGTTTGCATAAGGAGACAGACGAGCGATATCCGTAATACTACGGTTAACGGTCGGGATGCTGTTCATCTGAGCGTTAGAGATGTTGGTAGAAGCACCAGTCTTCTCATTCGAGAACTTTGAACGAGTAGCGATGACAACGACTTCGTCCAAAACTTCAGAAGATTCCTTCAATGTTGTGTTTAAGTTGTAGATCTCACCAAGTTGTAAGGTCACATCCGGATAGTTAACAGTTTGATAACCTATATAGGAAATCTCAACTTTATACGGACCACCTGTACGCATACCTTGGATCGTATAAAGACCATCCATGTTTGTGATTGTACCGTAATGAGTACCTGAAGGCATGTGAGTTGCCTGTACAGTAGCACCAATAACGGCTTCTCCGTTAGCGTCAACGACCTTACCACTCAATGTAGAAGTAGTAACCTGTGCGTTTACCGACGCAGCAACCATCATTACAATGACTGCCAAGAAAAATCGCATTCTTTTTAACATAAGTCTAAATAATTAATTAAATTTAATATTTGGTCTTTCCTAAGACGCCACAAATTTAATAAAATTAGTGCATATGCTCCTTAATTTGAAGATATTTTTAGACTTTTGGTTGAAAAGTTTTTCTTTTCATTTCAGGGGGAGTAATTTATTTCCAATTCTTTATCGATTAATCGCCAAAAAGAACTAACTTTGCAAGCACAATGATGGCCTTGTAGTTCAACGGATAGAATAGAAGTTTCCTAAACTTTAGATAGCAGTTCGATTCTGCTCGGGGCTACCAACAACAAAGGCGGGCTTTTGCCCGCCTTCACTTATATATAAGAGGATCTTTACTTAAACAAGCGTGGAGCAAAGTCGGACAGATAGATTCTCCAGTTCTTCCAGATATGTCCTTCTCCGGTCTCCTTATAAACATATTTCAAGCCGTTCTTATCCAACAGTTGACGGAACTCTTCATTTGCCTTGTACAAGAAGTCTTTATTACCGATTGCGATGTAATACAATGCCGGTTTCTTGGCAAACTGCACCTTCAGTTTTCCTTCCATGTCCTGATAAACTGGAGATTCCGAATTTTTGTTCGGGAAGATGGCTGCCGAAAACAGACCAACATAATCGAAAGTATCGGGATAGTACTTCGAGATATGCAACGTATGGAATCCACCCATCGAAAGACCAGCGATGGCACGGGCTGACTTCTTATTAATAGTCCGATAATTTTTCTCGATGTACTTCATCACATCAGGGAATGACTGCTCAAACGCACCTTGCATCATCCTCTGTACATTTCCCTCCTTGTCCTTACGGTCAGCCGATTGGTCGGGAGCAGCTTCTTGATTGGCATTGCCATTGGTCATCACCACGATCATCGGTTTTGCCTTACCCTGTGCAATCAGGTTATCCAAGATCTGTGATGCACGACCCAAAGTCATCCAGGCTTCCTCGTCACCACCTGCACCATGCAACAAGTAGAATACCGGATAACGCTTTCCACTGGTCTCATAGCCTGCCGGCGTATAGACTGTCAGGCGGCGCTTCATGTTCAGCGTAGGACTATCGTACCAAACTTTCGACACTGTTCCGTGAGGCACATCGTTCACCTTGTATAAATCACCTTGTCCTCCACCGATAAAGAAGATATTGCTTAACGTAGCCACATCACGGTTCACCTGGATATTGGCAGGATCCAACATCTTCAACCCGTCAACGATATAAGCATAACTATACAATTCGGATGGTAATGGGTTCGGAGTGGTATATTCCCAAACGCCATCCTTCGTTTCTTTCATGTTGGCACGACCAAAGTCGCTGACAACCTGTACGCTGACAGCCTTCGGTGCTTTCAGACGGAAGGTAACGGTATTATCCGGATGAATCTCCGGTGAAACAACAGGAGCACGATCCCACAATGCTTGCTGAGCAAACATCGACAAACTAATAAAGAGCGCAACAGCCAAAAGTAATGTCTTTTTCATGATACTAATTTGTTTACAATATGATTGTCTAAAAGTAATATCTTTTTTATAATCCCCCTAATTTTTCAGGATAAATCATCAAAAAAAACCTTGTTATCGAAGGCATTTCGCCAAATAGTTCTTATCTTTGAGTCAATAATCTATTCACTATGGCAAAAAATACTTCACAATCTTTTGCGGGACGACTCGCATCTCTTGACATCCTTCGCGGATTTGACCTTTTTATGTTGGTTTTCTTCCAACCTGTTTTCATGAAACTGGCACGTACCTTGGATTGGCCTTCGTTAAAACCTATCATGTACCAACTCAGTCACGAACCATGGGAAGGTTTTCGCTGCTGGGATATGGTCATGCCTCTCTTCATGTTCATGGCTGGAGCTGCCATGCCTTTCTCTTTAAGTAAATACAAGAACAACCCCACGGCACTGTGGCGGAAAGTCATCAAACGATTCATCATCCTCTTCATCCTGGGTATGATCGGGCAAGGAAATCTACTGGGGCTGGACCCGAATGATGTACATCTGTATGTGAATACATTGCAGGCTATCGGCGCCGGCTATGTCATCAGTGCATTTATCCTGACAAACTTCAGGTGGAAAGGACAGATCTTAGCAACGATCCTTCTCCTTATTATATATTGGATTCCGATGACATTTTGCGGAGACTGGACACCGACCGGCAACTTTGCCTACAAGGTAGACCAACTGATCATGGGCCGGTTCTGCGGCGATCCTGAATATACGTGGATATGGAGCAGCTTAACCTTCGGCGTTACGGTGATGTTAGGTGCTTTTGCCGGACAAATCATGAAGAATGGCAAGTCCAACCGTTTCCAGACCAGCCTTATCTTAGGTGTAGTCGGCGTCGTCTTGACCGTTGCAGGACTGCTTTGGAGTGTACAGATGCCGATCATCAAACATATCTGGACATGTAGCATGACCTTGTTTGCCGGTGGCATCAGTTTCTTGCTCATGGCTTTGTTCTATTTCGTAGTCGATTGCTTAGGATGGAGCAAGGGGTTGAATTGGCTGAAGATCTATGGTATGAACTCCATTGTGGCCTATATGATTGGAGAGTATGTCAACTTCCGTAGCGTTGTCGATTCGGTAAGCTATGGGCTGAAACAATATTTGGGAGAAGCCGGTTACAGCACGTGGTTGGTATTCGGCAATTGTCTGATCGTATTCTTGATCCTTCGATGGATGTACAAGCAACGCATCTTCATCAAGGTTTAATCCTCGACGATGGATGTCAGGGGATGTCTATTCCCCTTGATATTGGCAAGAAAAGCCTTGGCTGATCCGAAGTTCAGGTAAAGATCCAAGCGGACAGGCAAATGATTCAAGTCATCCGTTACATAAAACGTGATGACTTCTTTTTCTTTGTTTTTTCTGTACTCTACTAATGAAAAGACAAGGCAGCGATATTTTACACCGTCTTCTGCCTCAAAGTTTTTCTTTCCACGATAGATCAGGGTTTGCTCCTCGATCTGTTTGCCGGTAGCCATCGGGAACAGAATCTTCTCACCCACCTTATAATATGTAGGATCGAACGAACGGGCCTGCAGCAGGATGCTCAACATGTCGAACACACACTGGTCGCTTTCCTTGTAGTCCGAAATCGTTTCTTTCCCCAACTGCCGCCGTTCCTGTTTGACGATACATTTCTGGTTACGATAGGAGAACCACACCTCGTCGACCGTATAGTGCTTGCCTTCTTCTGCCTTTTTCTGGAAGAAGATGGGCTCTAAGTCGAGTGAGGTAACACTCACCAACGTATCTCTCATCTTGAAATAACGGTCAATCGTCTTGTTGGTATATGATTTCAGTTCCGTGCGATAGGCCGGCCTTCCATCAAAAGTCGTTTGTTGCAGGGTCATCTTAGCCGACCCCGCATTGATCCAGATAAACTTCCAGTTGAACTTCAGCTTATACGCCAACTCTTCGCCCGGCTGTATCGCATCGTTCTTGGCTGCGCACTGTGCCGTAGCGGATAGGGAGATCATCCAGAGTGAGAAGAATATGATAAAGTTCCTTTTCATTGTCTGTTCCTTCCTAATCGTTTCAAGCGTTCGGCATTTCGGTTGGCAACTTTCTTGGTTTCCTCCGGCTTCTGCTTCTTGATCTCATCCAATTTCTGTCTGTCCCATGGCACGGCATCCACGATCCATGTCTCCTCAAACTCGAAGTTCGCCTTCATCTCCCACGACTTCGGATAATAGTAGACTTCTTCCGGTTGCTGATGTTGTTCATAGCTACCAGCATCCCAAACGCCGTTCTTATTCTTGTCGTAGAACAGCCTCAAATAATATTTTTTCCCTGCTGGCAAGAAATAGAAATCAGCCGTTTTCTCATTTGATATCGGTTGGCGACGTACGATTTTCCCGTCTCCTTCCATCAGTTCAACAATGGTATACTCCGGCGACTGAGGAAGATTGAGGAAAATGGTTCCATAATCGGCAATAGCCTTTGTTTTCAGGCTCGTTTCCTTAATCTTCTTTGTATATAGGCCATACAACCCCTTGAATGCCAATGAATCAATCGAGAACTGATATTCTTTTTCCGGCTCCCACGGTGCGATGACCCAATACTTACGATACTCCGCCGTATCAGCCTCAAAGATATATGGTAGGTCTTGCCACAACGAATCCACCATCACCTGCAGATGAATAGCGCTGGTGTCGATGGCAACGATAGGTTCGTCAAAACTGATGGAGATGTTCGAACCCAATTCGAGTGTAGAAGGGGCATCAACTTTCGCATTCAGGAATGGGATTACTGCTATGGAATCGGTCTTTTCACCACGCTTCGACTTCTTCTTTCGTTCTTTTTCCTCTTTTTGTTTCGCCTGCTCCGCTGCCTTCTGGCGTTGAGCCTTATCCTGTTTGTTCGTAATATATATCGTATCAGTGGTAAGCGACAGCTGATTCAGCGTATCCGTTGCCAGATACTTTAGTTGCATCATCAAGGTATCTTGCTCACAGAGCAGAGAATCTTTTATCCAATAGCAAATGGAGTCATTACGCGAGGTTTTCTCAACCACAAAAGCATCCCTCGAATCGAAGTTCAATCCGGTAATCTCCGGCAAAGTATCTGCCTTAGCATTGAATACCAGGATGAAATGGTTCAACTTATCCCGCTCCGAATTCTTCAGATATTGTCGGTCATCCTCAGCCTTAAACGCACGAAGGATGATATCGTCAGGATAATAATGCGTATAGTTTACCGTCTTGATTGTATCGATAATCAAGGAATCCGCCCAGATAGTGTCT
>ODAI011487131.1_pt1 | contig 10286 bp, 6 predicted proteins | sample 1539321 | NCBI WGS metagenome assembly ODAI01 (sample SAMN02144231, study PRJEB22623) | gut metagenome | biome: sheep rumen | host: Ovis aries | place: New Zealand | reverse complement strand
ATGAGCAACTTCGTCGCAAGTTCCTCAAACAGTGGTACCCATGAAAATTTACTATCCATACCTAATTCTTTTTAATTGTGGTTAGTAATACATTTCTATATAGCTATATGCTTTCTCGAAAACGTCATTGTCCTTAATCTGGTACTTGACCCAGAGGATAGAACGAAGTTTCTTCTTAATCTCACGTCTGGCAGTAACGCTTTGGAAGGCATCGTTGAACTGTCGGATGATATTGACCACTTCATTATCGATGTCGTTCACCACTTGTTCAACAATGATAGGTGTTTCCTCCGACTTGATACTCTGGAATAGATCTGTCAACGCTGCTCTTGCCTGAGCACGCTTGTCCATCGGTTTCTCTATTTCCTTCTCTGCTTCCAGCAATTCACGGGCCATCTGCAACAGTTGTTTCAGGAAGTCAATGCTCGATATCAAGTTCTGCTCCATACGTTCGCGCAGTTCATCCAGCTTGTCGGCAAACTTTTTGAACTTCGGGTCACCCTTATGTTCACCCAGTCGAATCTTCAGCATCTTCTCCACCTCGATAATCTTCTTCTCGCGCTTTTTCTCATCTTCCAATACGGAGTCAATGATATCAGCGTCCACAACAAGATCTTCCAGTGGTGTACCTATGTCGATGGTATCAATGTTATTGTGGATAATCTCGATGGTCTTAGCACCGAGCAAAGTCCAAATAAGGTTACCGCCACTTACAGGACGTACACTCTGATATACCTGTGCCAGCCATGTGTAATCACTTGAATATGGAGCGAGAAACTCGTCAGGCGAAATAATTTCCCAGGCTTTTGCCAAACGTGCGAAATGGCGTGCAAAGTTGGTCTTCACACCTTCTTCCTTCAAACATTGCTGGGCTGCCGTCAATCCTTCCCATCCTCCAATGGTGCGGTCAATGCCAGGGAAGAACTGAATACATTCTTGCATGAATGTCGGGATAAGCGCTTTTATCTCGTCCATGTTCTTGATGATGGTCTTCACGCTTTCCTCGTCGAATGCAAGGCTCTTAGCAACATCTTCGAATACGCCGACGAAGTCAACAATCAGTCCGCACTTCTTGTTCTCGTTATAGGTGCGGTTGGTACGACAAATGGCTTGTAGCAGTGTATGGTTCTTCATCGGTTTGTCGAGATACATGCACTGAAGGATAGGTGCATCAAAGCCAGTCAACAGTTTGCTGGTTACAATAACAAACTTTAATGGTGACAACGGGTCACGGAATTGGTCGAGCAACTTCTTCTCCTCGTCACGTGTCCGCTTATATGCCTTATATTCATCAGCTTTATCCCCTGAAGTATGCATCACAATGGTTGTCTGGTCATCAGTGCCAAGCAAGGCATCCAGAGCTTTCTTGTACTTCACGCAGCAATCACGGTTATATACCACTACCTGAGCTTTCATGCCTGTTGGCTCCACATACTCACGGAAATGGTTCACGATATATTTACATACATCATTGATACGTTTTTCTGCCGTAAAGAATGCCTCTACACTTGTGCGTCGAACAAGTTCTTGTTTGTCTTCCTCGCTAATCTGGTCGGTCAGCGCATCAAACTCTTCCTGAAGTTTTGCCTCGTCAAGGTGCATCTCAACAGGAACCGTCTTGAAGTTCAGCTCCAGCGTAGCTCCGTCATCGACTGAGTTCTGGAAAGTATATTTCGAGATATAGCCATACTCGTCTTCTTCGCTACCGAAGCATGCAAAGGTGTTGTGGTCATTGCGGTTGATGGGCGTTCCTGTCAATCCGAAGAAGAAAGCATTGGGCAGTGCTGTGCGCATTTTCTTTCCGAGGTCGCCTTCCTGCGTGCGGTGTGCCTCGTCCATTAGCAGGATGATATTGTCACGGTCATCTATCACCTCACCGTCGTTCAAGTCACCAAACTTGAAGATAGTTGTGATGAGAATCTTGCGCTGGTGTATCTTCGTTTCCAATTCTTCTTTTGAGGAGATGCCATCTACATTTGGAATCTCTGCACGAGTAAAATCACCTGAAATCTGGTCTTCCAAGTCAATACGGTCATCTACAATTACTACAGTCGGAGCCTTCAGGTCATTCTGGCGGCGTAGTTTCTGGGCAGCGAACACCATCAGCCATGATTTCCCAGAACCCTGGAAGTGCCAGATAAGTCCCTTCCTCGGGCCCTTTCCTGCACGATATGTGCCCAACACACGCTGTACAATGGCTTCGCCACCGAGATATTGCTGATAACGGCAGACTATCTTTATCTTTCTGCCACCCGTGGTACCAGTGAAGACCGTATAATAGCGATAGATGTCAAGCACACGCTCAGGGGTAATCAATGAAATGTAGTTGTGCTCCACATCTTCAAGCGTACCATGCCGACGGTCCTCATCTGCAAACCAAGGGCCCCATTTATCCACTGGGCAACCCACACCTGCATATTGCAGTTCTCGTCCTTCACTGGCAAACGTGAGGATATTTGGTACAAACATTTCTGGAATGCTCTTTTGATAATGAAGAATATCGGTTGCACCATCAGCCCATGTCACAGAAGATTTGACTGGTGTCTTGGCTTCACCAATTATCATCGGTATGCCATTGATGATATATACCAGATCGAGACGTTTGCCGCCCTCCTTGCTCTTGCGAGGGAACTCCCATTGATTGGTGACTACACAGCGGTTCTCAGCAGGTCTGTCACTGAAGAAGCGGATATTGATATTCTCGCCATCCTCGCCGAAAGGATAGGAGTTTTCCTCAAACAACAGGCGACGGAAGCGGTCATTGGCGTTAATCAACTCTTCATGATTAGTGCCAATGCTACATGCAGCCCGAAGTCTGTAAACCACCTGTGCAGCCTGGTCTTCTGTGATGGGGTTAAGTCGTCTTAGCGCAGTGACGAGCCATTCTGTCACCAGCACTTCGTCGGGCAATCGCGGAACTTCCTGCGGCTCCACATAAATCCAGCCACACTTTCCTGCGGCATTGATGAGCATCTGCTCAACGGTATTTTCTTCATTAAAGTATGCCATAATATGTTGTATTTTAATTTTTCGTTTAACATGCGATTCTATATAACAGGACAGATCCTGATTTATCGGCCTGACGAGCAATCTCTTCAAATTCATTTTGTTTTTCCATAGGAGGAAGAATACATAGGAACTTTCTTAAATCGTTCAAGGGCATTCTTGGCATTTTGGTTCCAGTCGATATACTGTTAGCGTAAGTAACAAAATCATCTCCTCTAAGCAAATAACTGAAGAATGTGAGATTAAGTAATTTCTGATTCGGGCGGAGTGGAACGAGTTCTGTTGTAGCATATCCTTTCCCGTCTGGAATGACTACTTTATTGAGGTAGGGCCTCAGTTTTGAGTATAGTACATTCCCTTCATCAAATGGGGCTACAGACAACAAGTTCGAGTCGTTTTCAAAGACTTTTTCAACGACCTTGCCTGTATTACTCTCAATCATGTCAAGATTCAGAATCCACACTTTCCCTGTTTGCTTTTCTATGCTTGGAGCTTCTGGAGCAACATCCTTGATAGGTAAGGTATTCCATCCTTTATTGTTGGTAACAGGATTCCCAAACATCTCGATAAATTGCGATTTGAGCCCGTCAAATCCTGATTTATCGGCCTGATTGTAGATGGCCTCAAATTGGTTTTGTAATTCAATTGGTGGCACTGCAATCTTTAATGACTCGACAGTACGTTTTGATAACTCTTTGAACGTAGTGCCTGTCCCTAACGAACAAAGATAGTCCTTCTTTAACTTCAGCGTATAATATAGGAAAACATTGTTCAGTTTCTCTGAGCAGATAAAGTTTTTGAACCCTTGATTGCAGCACATTTCTTTACCAACAATAGCCACCTTTCCTATAGGTGCTCTCGTGGAGAAAAGGACAGTTCCTTCTGGAAGCATTGTTAGGTTGGCAGCATCACGCCCCTTGGCAGTTAAATGGCGAACTGTGTCATATATATAATAAGATTGGTCTGTCATTTCTGCAGGTGTAATCCATCGAATATCACCATCCCAATAAGAAGGCTCTTTTGAGTTTGGTGTACTACCAAGCACAATCTGTGTAACCTCACTTATACCAGAATAATCAGGCCATTGCTTGTTATTGACCATCGGGTCACCAAACATCTCGATAAATTGCGACATACTATCCAATGAATTTATGGTGAGACAACTTAACATTGTTCTGATTCACCATTGCGTACTGCAATGTTGTATCGAGACTTTGATGGCCTAAAAGATGTTGGACTTGCTCGATAGGCATTCCTTTATCTATTGCCATTGTAGCGAGGGTACGACGGAACTTGTGTGGGTGAACTTTTGGAATGTTCAATTCCCGCCCAAGTCGTCGGAGACGTATTTCGACTCCACTGATTTGGAGCCGTTCATTTGGGGCCAACAGCGACACAAACAGAGCATCGTTAGTGTCTGTTCTGCTATTCACATACTTCTGAAGATGTATCTTTGTACGGGCATCGAAGTAAACCTTTCGTTGCTTATCACCTTTGCCCGTAACAACACACTCCCTATTTTGATAGTCTATATCGTTTCGGTTAAGCCGGACTAATTCGCCGACTCTCATACCTGTGGAAGCGAGTAAGTCTATTAGAGCAAGATCACGCACATTGGAGCAATGGTCGCGCATCTGCTCTAAGGCTTCATCCGTATAGGTTTCCTTAACGGTCTTGCCAACTTTCACCTTGTGGATTCGCCGTACAGGACTCTTTACTATGTAGTTCTCCTCTTCAAGCCAGGAGAAGAAACTGGATAAGATACGACGGATGTTATCAACCGTCACCTTACTTGCACCACTTTCTTCCTGATACTGGTTCAGATAGCCTCGCAGGTCATCGGTGGTGATATGCACGACTTCTTTCTCAATCTTCAATAGCGCATTGTTGATGGTGCTCTTATAGTAGGAGATAGACTTGTCGGAGCAACCCTCAACCTTTTTGGCAGCAATGAAATTGTCAATAAGAGCCTGGTTGTTACTTTCTGTGTGTACAGATTCCTTCTTGGTCACGGAAACATTGCGGAAGGTGTAATCAAGCACCTTTCGCAACTGGCTTAACTGCTCGTTGTCAAGAACATTGAGCATCGCCAGTTCTATTTCATTAATTAAGTTGTCAATCATACTTTTATATGCTTTGGTTATTTAATTAACGTGACCTTCAGTATTATCAGTTGTTTATCAAGCTTTTTAAAACAGCATCTATTGCATCAATCGATTTACGAAGTTCAAATCCAATATTATAAATTTATTAGATATTGTCATTATAGTATTCGTATATACATTTTGGCAAGCAATAAAAATAATTATCAGCTCTGCTTATTCTTGGTTTTTCTCGATATGAAAAGTATTGATAATTAGTTTCAGACTTTGGTATAATGAAATTATATTCTACCATTTTATTAAAATCCTTCTCTAAAAGACCTTCATTTGTAAAGATTTCTAAAATTGAAGAATATGTCCATTGCGAATTTGGAACTGCCATTGTTCTGAATACATGGAATATCTTTTCAATTTCCATCGTATTATATAAATTAGATAGTTCATCTTTGATTTCTGCAATATTCCATGGCAGATATTCCTTGATAAGAGTTTTAATATCTTGAGGAGATAAAGGCATCTTGTAATATTTATCAGAAATATTTCTAAATAAGGCAACTAAATCTCTTGGTCTATAGAATGTAAAGTCTAATATATATTTGAAAGCTGTTTTTCCCCTATATGCTTCGCTTGCGTCGTTCTGCACAAGCGTCTGCCAAGGATCTTTTCTGTCGTAAGGTATTTTTAAGTCTTCAAAAGCGAATTTTATTCTTTTATTGATGAATTTTCTTAAGCCCGTATCAGTTTCTTGGCCGTTTTTATCAAAGTCATACCAATTCAAATTATATTCGTAAGAACTAAAAGCTTTATTTTTATCTGGAGACACCCCATCCAGTTGTGCTGAAATATCGTCTCTCAGCATATTTAAAACGCGTACATTTTTATTCGTAAATATCTGTGTATTATATCTTTTTGTGATACGCAATAAAGACAATAATCTTCTTTTGTGGTTAATATCATTAAGATTAAAGTTTACATCTAAATCATCAAATATAAGTACAAAATCACAATTCTCATACACCTGAAATCCAAACATTTTAGCAAGTATTTCTCGTAGAGGATGTATTAGCTTATAAAATGGGGCTCTCATTGTTTTCTGGGAGAAGTCCTTTGAAAAAAAGGTTGAGAAGCCTTTTATGAGTAGTGAAGAGAAATTTACACTATACCCATCTTTAACGTTTTCTTCTAACACCATCCATTTTTCAACGTCAACTAACCCGCTATTCTTTTTTTGAAATTTCTCTAATGAATTATATTCATTTGTATATTTTCCGATTTCTGATTGTAAGATAAGTTGAACAAATCCTGTTAAAATAATCCATTCATAAACAATTTCATCTCTATTACCTACTCCTTCTGGAACTGACTGTATGATTTTTTCTAAATCGATAGCATCATTTGTAATTACTTTACAAAATAAATCTTTTTCGTGCCCTGAATTATTCATCAAATATTGCACATATGCAGATTTTCCAACACCTTTTCTTCCTGTAATAATAAATTTACCATCATAAATGGCATCTGAAATGTGAAGGATGTCATCATAATATTTTTTGAGACCATCCTTCTCTCCTTCAGCTTCTGTTTTCCCTAAGGAAACCCATCTTGTAGTTCTCCCACTATTATGACGATCTGTTTTGTTTTTATTGAAAAATGCCATATCTTTATAAATTTTAGTTGATTAAACTTTTGATTACTTTATCAATAGACTCGATAGATTTTCGAAGTTCAAATCCTGATTTATCAGCCTGAAGAGCAATGGAAACAAACTGCTTTTGAAGTTCCATTGATGGAATGGCAAAAGGCAATTGCTCCAATTGATTTACTGCTAATCCAGGCTGGGCAACACCCCTTGCATATTGATTTAGGTTCATTTCAGAAAGAGCAAAATACAACCAATGGGGAGCTATTTGTTCTTTCGGGGTCACCACAACGGCATGTTCTGTTGCATAGAACTTGCCATTGACAATGTTCACGTTACCGCAAAGAGCACCTTGCCTACCGATAATATTATAAATACCATCATGAGAATATGAAGAAACATACCCTCTTAGGCCGTTACCACCATAACATGGGTACAGACCTTCTTCATAGCTTTCGCTTATATCACCTGAATTAACAGACTTGCCTGCTTTTAGAGTGCAAAAGTCCGCTAAAACGCCTTGCTTCTCAGCTTGTTTCTTATTGTCAAACATCTCGATAAATTGCGATTTCACCATTTCTTCAGTCGCAGCAAGTAGTTTCTTGTATGATTCCTTCAGACGATATGCCGCCCAAAGCTTTTCTGCAATGATTTTTTGTTCTTCAATTGAAGGCAAATCAAACTCATATTCTGCAAGTTGCTTCCACTTAATACGACGCGTTAAACCTCCATTTGAGTTAGAAACAATAAAATCCCAAAGCTTCTTCTGATACAGGACATAAATAAGGAAGCCGTTGGCAATGATTCCTTCTTTCTCGCGAATAGTAATAATATCTGCAGAGCAAACACCATCAAAATCAGCTCTTGGCGCTCGTTCACGGAAATCGCTACCATACAGACTTCTTCGAACTAGAAGATAATCTCCTGCACTAAATCCCTTTTGTGTAGATGTTATTGCACTTGCATCAGAACGCTTATGAATCCTAAAATCATATTGACCAATACAATCAGAACCTATAAAGAAATCAAATTCCGATTCGGAAGGATTATCTATTCTTACAGAATACTCTTCAGCTACATCTGAAAGTTTTACCCTTTTCCAATTAGATTTGTCAAATGAACTACGGTCAATATTAAAGTTTAGGAATGAAGGATTATCCTCGACAAAAGGTAATTGGCAAAGACTCGCAGACAATTTATTTTGGCATAATGTTAACTCCACAAGATTATCTAGTAGAGTTTTATCATCAGATTCTTCTAACGTTTTTACGTAAGATTTAATATTCAAGTTGCCGTCATTTGCCAAAACATCTTCTATGCTAACATATTTGGAAAAGCCTGGAATATCTTCCTCACTATTGTATGCAGATAGAATTTTATCTATGTCTTCATGGAAAAGATATGCCTGTTTCCCTTCTTTATGAGTGCATTTTTCTGCTTCAATAAATAATATCTTATTCTTCCGACTTTTTGGTTTACAATTGCTACAAATAAAGATAAAACTTTCGAGACCAGAATTGTAAAATAGATTTCGGCCAAGGCCTATAATAGCATCGATAGTATCTGATTTGACGTGGTTTATACGGATATCCTTATCTTCTTCTCTATTCAATACACCATGAGGCAGAAGTGTAGCACTCCTACCGGTTTTCTCATTCATTGATGCAATGATATGCTGGATGAATGCATAGTCGGCTCTTGCTTGAATAGGAGTACCCCACATGTTACGACCGAACTTGTCATTCATAAAAGCATCTCTATTCCATTGCTTTATACTGTATGGCGGATTTGCTAATACTATATCAAATTTGCGTAATTGAGAACCTTCTAAGAATTTGGGATGCTCAAGGGTGTCATCATTTGCAATTGAGAAGTCTTCGACCCCATTTAGATAACAATTCATTCTGGCAATGGAACTTGTAAGTGTGTTTATTTCCTGCCCGAACACCTTTACCCCTTGCCAGGGCTGTCCCTTCTGACGCAGGAAGTCGAGACACTTCACAAGCATACCACCTGAACCGCATGTGGGGTCGTAGATGCTCTCGTCCGGCTGTGGTTGGAGGATTTCCGCCATCAGTGTAACGACTGTGCGGTTGGTGTAGAACTCCTGAGCTGTATTGCCAGCATCGTCGGCAAACTTACCCACAAGGTATTCGTATGCCTGGCCCATTTCATCGGCTGGGCATGAAGACAAGCCCAAATTATAGCGAGAGAAGTCTTCAATAAGCGAGGTGATGATGTGGTCGGGCATCTTGTTCTTGTTCGTCCATCCATCTTTCGGTCCAAAGATACCATCCAGCCCACCGATGACACGTCCGTCCGCCTCTTCACCAGGATTGGCCTGTTCGATAGCGATGAACGCTTCCACCAAACGTTGCCCCACATTCTCCGTCACCTCGCGTACATCACGCCAATGAGCACCGTCGGGTATGCGGATGGCCAGTTCCTCGGCTTGCATACCAGCATATTCTTCACCACCTTCTGCCACGAAACCTTCGAACTGCTCATCATATACATCACTGATGCGCTTGAAGAATAGCAGCGGGAAGATGTATTCTTTATAGCCAGCAGCGTCTATCTGTCCGCGCAGACGAGTGGCAGCACCCCAGAGGAACGATTTCAGTTCGTCCAATGAGATTGTCTCGCCTGGTCTGCGGTATTGTGCATTCTTATGTTCTTCCTTCATAGTAATCATTCCTTATGGTCCTGATATTGTTCTCTTGCTATGGCAATGGCTCTCTTCAGCTTGTCTGCCAAAAGTTTTTTGTCAGGCAGTTGGGTGTAATATTGAGCTACTTTTATGGGACTATTCTCATCCAACATGAGATATTCAATATGCTCGGTGTTTCCCTCTGAGCACAAAATAAGACCGATTGGTGATTCTTCCCACTGTTTCCTTTCGTTCTGGTTCAGATACCTCAGATATAGTAACATCTGCCCCTCGTATTCGGGCTTAAATTTTCCCAGTTTCAAATCAATGGCAACCAGGCGTCTCAATTCCCGATGGAAGAACAGCAAGTCAATATAGTAATCCACGGCATCGACCGTAATGCGTTTCTGGCGTGCCACGAAGGTGAAGTCCGAGCCTAACTCTTTGATGAAACTTTCTATTTGAGTGATGATGGCGGACTCTAAATCATTCTCAGTAAAGATATCTGGCAAGCCGAGCATATCGAGAATATAACTACTTCTGAAGACCATGTCTGGCAGTAGCTGATTGTTTGTCTTAGCCTCTTCGAGTTCTTGCCTAATGACTTCTTCAGGTTTCCTACTGATGGCTGTTCGCTGATACAGCTGCTGGTCAATCTTCTCATCCAGAGTCCGGGTGTCCCAATGTTCCATGCTACACATCTGGGCATAAAACTGGCGTTCAAGAGAGTCTTTGATCCCCATCAATGACTCTAAATTTGCGGCTGGTAAGAGAATGGTTCTGAGATCTCTCTTAGTAAAACGTAAGTAAAGAGAGAAAATGTCCGTTCTTTTCCGGGAAATTTCTTACCTTTGTTGTATAAAGGAGGAAGTCGACCGCCTGCGCCAGT
>ODAI011169749.1_pt1 | contig 10286 bp, 7 predicted proteins | sample 1539321 | NCBI WGS metagenome assembly ODAI01 (sample SAMN02144231, study PRJEB22623) | gut metagenome | biome: sheep rumen | host: Ovis aries | place: New Zealand | reverse complement strand
TGCGTGACAGCTTCCGCGTCGGCGCCGGCCTTCTGCGCCGCCTGGCCGAACGATACCGGTCCGCCGGGCACGATCTGATTCTTGCAATGGACCCGATGGACCCGGACAGCCCTGCGGGTCTGCTCGTTCCCGAGCTTGGGACGGCCTTCCTGCGGACCGATCCGCTGTTTACCATCGGACAGTCGGCCCTGCTCCAGCTCCGTTTGGACGCTGCGGCGGAGTCCGTGCTGCCCAGCGCCGATCTGGAGCGGCTTCAAGCCTTGAACGCGATCCGCGCGGAGCTGGTCTCCGAGGCCGTCCGCTGGCTCAGCCGCGCCAAGCTCCACCACGACGCGCTGGAATCTCTCTGCCGCCCGCTCGTGGACTTCGATGGCGTGACCGGGGAGACCGAGCGTCTGGTCAAAACCCTGCTGAACGAGGAATAGCGGGAAAGAGCCGAGAGGCTTACCGCTTGTTCTTCCCGCGCTTCCGATAGTCGGCGTCGATCCGGGCGGACCAGTCCTCGGGCATGGCGGCGTTCGCGCGGAAGCCGCAGACCGCATTGCTCAGGGTCTCGTAGACCACCCGCGTGCCCTCGGCGTCCGCGTTGTAGTTGACGGCCCGTTCTGCGCGGATGCCGAACCGCTTGGCGGTCTGTACGGCGTCGATATTGGCCCCGACGAAGAGGAATTCCCAACCGGATTCCTCCTCCTTCCGGCGGATCATCCGCCGCACCTCCTCGGCCTCATACCGGCGGCTGGCGTTTTCCATTCCGTCCGTTGTGATCACGAACATCGTATGCGCGGGAACGTCCTCGGCTCTGGCGTACTTATGCACGTTCCCGATGTGGCGGATCGCGTCTCCGATCGCGTCCAGAAGCGCCGTGCAGCCGCCCACCGTGTAGTCGCGGTCCGTCATCGGCTCGATCTGATCGAGGCGCACGCGGTCGTGGATGACCGCTGCATCGTTGGCAAACAGGACCGTGGAAACCAGGCAGAGCCCGTCCTGCTTCTTCTGCTTCTCGATCATTGCGTTGAAGCCGCCGATCGTGTCGCGCTCCAGTCCGCTCATCGACCCGCTGCGGTCCAGGATGAATACCAGCTCGGTGACGTTGTTTTCAACTTTGTTTTTCATCAGAAAGCCCTCCATGTGATGTTGTTGTCGGCGTTTGTTCCTTACGCTGACAATCTATCACACGGAGGGCCGTCTTTGGTCGCCTGCCGGGCGACATTTTTTATTGGAACGCAGGGGCAAAGAACTTCATGATCTCCGCGATCGCCGCGCCCATTTTTGCCGGGTCGTGAAAGCGGTGGTCGGTCCGGTCGAAGGGGATCAGCTCAATACAGTTCTGATCCGCAAACCGGCTGACCGCGTCATAGCTTACGATCTCATCCGCCGTGCCCTGCAGGATCAGCAGGTCGTCGGCGTAGTCCAGATAGTCGAGGGCAAACAGATCGACGATCCGGAGCTCGTCAAAGAAGGCCTGATTCACCCGCACCTTCCGGTCAAAGCCCAGCTCCGCGTCGCGGCCCTTGCGCAGAGCCTCCGCGTCCTTGGGCGTCAGGATCTTCGTGGTCAGGGATTCGTAGATGTCCACGGCGGGGCAGCGCAGGGCCAGTCTGCGGAAGGGGTTCCCGTGCTCGGCCAGATATTTGAGGAACAGGAAGCCGCCGAAGCTGGTCCCGTAGCCGAAGACGGCAGCCGGATGCAGCTCCGCCTGCGCGTAGGCCAGAACCTCGCGCAGATAGGCGTCGCAGTCGCCCAGGGTCAGCCGCTTTTTCACGTCGTCGCCGTGGGCGGGCAGATCGAAGGTCAGAAGGGCGGCGTCTTTGCGCTTGGAGAGCAGGGTCTCGGCAAAGCGTTCGGCGGCGTGGTTGTCCTTGTGCCCGCCGAAGCCGTGGCCGTATACCACGAGATTCCGAACCGCACGCGGATCGTTCGCGCAGAGCTTGCACTTGATGCTGCTGCCGGCGGCGTTCAAATTGAAGTATTTCGTCATGCTATGCTCCCAGCAGACTCTGGTCGAAGGCGAACAGGGTCTCGTTGATCTCAAAGATATTGTAGTTTCCGCTGGAGATGAAGTATTCGATGATCACGTCAAAGCGGTTCGAGCGGGACAGGGCGAAGCCCGCCTTCATCAGCAGATCCCTTGCCTCGTCCAGCGGCAGCTCCAGGGCGATCGCAAAGGCGATCGCGGTCTGCTTGGAGGGGCGGTAGTGCGGATCGGAGCGGATCTTGGAAAAGAGCTTGCGATCCACGTTGGCCTTTTTGTAACAGGCGGCGTCCGTCATGCCCTTTTCGTCGATCTTCCGCAGAAGCATCTGGGAAAAGCTCTCGTCCAGGCTCCGCAGCCGGTCGTCCAGACTCTGCGCAGCGGCGGGCAGCAGCGACGGGGCCGCGCATTCCTCCGCCGCGGCGCAGAAGGCCTTCTCTCTTGCGCGGCGCGGCTTCTGCGGAGGCGTTGGAAGCGCAGCGCCGACCATCGCGTCCATTGCCATCTGCTTTTGATGCAGCAGGGAAGCCTCGTTTCTCTGCGGCGCGGCTTCCACAAAGCGTTCGTCCACGTAGGCTTGGACCGCGGAAAAGAGGACGCTGGAGAGCCGATAGCTGTCCGCGTCAAAGACCACCAGGGTCACGTCCAGCTCGTGCTCGAGCAGGAAGCGTCCGATCTCCCGCACGGCGACGGCGAGCGCCAGATCCTTTGGAACCCCGTAGGCTCCGGCGGAGATCAGCGGGAAGGCGACGCTGTTGCAGCCGTGTTCCAGCGCCAGCGCCAGACTGTTCCGGTAGCAGGCGGCAAGCAGGGCCTCCTCGTTCCGTTCGCCGCCGCACCAGACCGGGCCGACGGTGTGGATCACGTACTTTGCGGGCAGGTCGTAGCCCTTGGTCAGCTTGGCCTGGCCGGTCTCACAGCCGCCCAGCTTCCTGCATGCCCGCAGGAGCCTCGGTCCGGCGGCGCGGTGGATGGCCCCGTCCACGCCCCCGCCGCCCAGAAGGCTCGGGTTCGCCGCGTTCACGATGGCGTCCACCCGCATCCGGGTGAGGTCGTTTCGCTCAATATGGAAGGGCATGAAACCGCCTCCCTACGGAATGATCTTGCTGGCCTTCAGATAGCGCTCCTCCTCGGAGAAGACGCAGCCGCAGTATTTTTGCATGTAGAAGCCCAGCTCCCGCGCTCGCTCCTGCCCCTGCTTGAAATAGGGCCGGAAATCGCGGTAGAGGAAGCGCACGCGGTAGGTGTCGGCGGCACGCTCAGCGACCTCCTTCATCAGCTCGTGCTTTTGATAGGGCGAGATGAACAGGCTGGAGGTAAAGGCGTCGTAACCGTTGGCGGCGGCGTATTCGGCTGCCGTCATCAGCCGCATTTCGTAGCATTTTACGCAGCGGTTGGCGATGTCGTCCGCCACTGCCCGCACGAAGGGGCGCAGACCGTAGTCGTTGCGCTCCACGAGCGGCAGGGCGATGGAGGCCGCGTAATCCCGCAGGCAGTTCCGGCGGGACCGGTATTCGGTGAAGGGGTGGATGTTCGGGTTATACCAGAACCCGGTCACGTCCTGCCCCTCCTGACGCAGCGTATCGATGCACATATTCGCGCACGGCGCGCAGCAGATGTGTAGCAGAGTTTTCATGGAAGGTCTCCGATCTTTCAAATCAGGCGTGCTTACCAGCCCAGCACCCATTCCGTCTGCGGCTCGTTCAGAAAGGCCGCAAGCGATGCGGCAAACGCCGCGTCGAGACTGCTGACGCGGCCCATCCCGGCCACCAGCGGGTCAATGCGCCGCTTCTTGGCCGGAATGATCCGCCACGGGCGTCCGTCCGGCGGTGCGCTGGACGCCGGGGCGCGGGCTGTGTGGGCCATCGCGCAGAAGGCGGACCAGCGTTCGGACAGGGGAGAGGCAGCGATCGTTTCGATCAACGGCGGCTCGGTCCCGTCGAGGTCCGCCGGGGAGAGAATACCCGCCTCTATCGCGTCCCGGAGCAGCTCGCAGAGGGTCTGCATCGCGCAGCGATCCTCGTCGGAGACGTAGACCCGCGCGCAGGCCAGGGCGGTTTCGGCAAAGCGGACCGCTTGCTTCCGCGTGCGGAAACACAGCTCGTCCGCGCCGTCCTCGTTCTTGGAGACGGTGAGATCGGCATACAGCGCTTCGATCCCGTCCTCGGTCAGAAAGCCGTAGCGCCAGGCGTTCCCGAGGGTGTATTCCAGCCGGTCGGCGGACAGGCGGGGGCTGTCGTTGTCGGCAATCGGATAGCGGTGGTAGTCGGCCACGTCGTCGGTCGCCAGTCCGTGCGCGCGCAGGATGGACTGGAGCTCCGGGCTGGCGGCGATCCGCTCCCTTGTCCCTTCCTCCGTGGCCTCCTGGGTCAGATAGTCCCCGCGCAGAAAGTCGATCACGTGGGCAAAGGTCGGGGTCGCCACGTCGTGCAGCAGTCCTGCGGCGGCCTGGGCCGGATCGTGGGTGAAGCGCCAGACGATGGACCCGACGCCGAGGGAGTGGACCCAGCGCGAATAGGACCTTCCCCGCGCAAAGCGGGGAAAGGCCGTGTATTCGCAGCCGCAATTCATCCCGACCGCCCGCAGCCGCTGCATCGGAGGCGTGGCGGCGAGCGCGGTCAGAAGCTCCGGCAGGTCGTTGTCATAGACGTGCAGCAGCATGTTCCGTTCTGCTGCGGCTTAGGCTTCGATGCCGTCGATCTCCTTGGTCAGCTTGCAGATCTCGTCGATGATGGAGCCGATGTAGTCGATCGTATCGTTGAGCGGGGCGTCGGTGGTGATGTCCACGCCGGCCAGCTTTGCCAGGCCGATCGGGTCAAGGGTCGAGCCTGCGTCCAGAACCTTCTTCCAATCCTCCACGGCGGGCGCGCCCTCGCGCTGAATGCGGCGGGCGACCTCGGTGGCGACGGTCAGACCGGCGGAGTAGGTGTAGGAGTAGAGACCCATGTAGTAGTGCGGCTGGCGCATCCAGGTCAGCTCCGCGCCGTCGTTGATCTTCACGCCCTCGCCCCAGAACAGCTCAAGGTTCTTGCGGAAGATGTCGGACAGGACCTCGGCGTTGACCGAGTCGCCCGCATCGACGAGCTTGTAGACCTCGCGCTGATACCAGGCCTCGCGCAGATGGGTCACGAAGTTGTGGTAATAGGTGTTGGAGATCATGGACGAGAGCACCCAGCGGCGGAAGCGCGGGTCATCGTTGGTCTTGAGCAGATACTGGGCCAGAAGCAGCTCGTTCATCGTGGACGGCGCTTCGATCAGATAGGTGGAGACCTCGGTGTCGGAAAGCGACTGCTTGGCGTTGCAGTGGCGGAAGTGGCCTGCGTGACCGAGCTCGTGGGCGATCGTGAAGACGTCGGACATCCGGTCGTTCCAGCTCAGCAGAATGAAGGAGTTCCGTCCGTAGGGAGAGGAGCAGAAGCCGCCGGTGCATTTGCCCTGGTTCTTGGCAAAGTCGATCCAGCGCTTGTCAAAGGCTTCCTCCACCATCGAAACGTAGTCCTCGCCCATCACGGCAAGCCCCTTCTTGACGTAATCCTTCGCCTCGGGGATCGTGACGCGGGGATCGTAGTCGGGGTCCAGGGAGAGCTTCAGGTCGGCGAAGGTCATCTCGTCCAGACCGTACTTCTTCTGGAGCAGGCGGGCGAAGCGGCGCATATGCGGGGCCAAGCGCTCGGTAATGAGATCGATCTGGCGGTCATACATCTCCCGCGTGACCTTCTGGTCAAAGAGCAGGTAGTCGAAAACGGACGGATAGCCGCGCAGATCAGCCATGCTCTTCTCCTGCCGGACCAGAGCGTTATAGGCCGAGGCAGTGACGTTCTCATACTGGCGGAGCTTGGCGGAGAAGGCGTCAAAGGCGGCGCGGCGGACGGCAGTGTCGCGCTCGTATTCATAGTCGTCCTCAAACAGGGAATAGCCCAGGGGGTACTCCTTGCCGTCCACGGTGAAGGAGGGGAACTGCATATCGGCCAGCTTTGCCATGTTATAGACCTCGTAGGGGGTATTGAAGGTCATCTGCAGGGCAGCCAGTGCCTTTTCGGTCTCCGGGGCAAGCTGGTAGGGCTTCCGGCGGCGCAGATCCATCAGCCGATGCTTGCAGCCGACGGCCTGCTCGATGGCGGCGTCCAGCACGGCGTCGTCCGCCTGCAGGATCTCGCTTTCGATGAAGCTCAGGCGGCTGGCGATCTGCGCCTCGACGGTCGAAACGCGGTCGCTGCGCTGCTGGTTGGCGGTGTCGTAGTAGTCCACCTCCACGGCAAGACTGCAATAGGAGCCAACCAGAACCAGGATGCGCTCCATCTGCTCCTCCTCGTCCAGACAGGCGACGATGCGGGCAGGGTCGTTCAGCGTGCCGGGGTATTCCGCCGCAAGATGATCGGCGAGTTTCTGCGCCTTGGCAAAATCGGCCTCCATTTCGGCCTCGGTCGGGTAAATCAGAGACAGATCCCACTTGAGCTCCTCGGGGACGTCCTTTCTGCGTGCAAGCTCCATGCTGCAAGCCTCCTTATCGATAAAATGACGGGGTTTCGCGGCGTCCGCCGCCGCGTTTCTGCTCTTTATTCTACACCGGAAATCTCTGCGCGTCAAGCCCGATTGAGCGGCCGCCCGGATGAATCAAACGCCCGGCACCGATTGGTGCCGGGCGCGATTGCTATGTGGGTACTGCCTGATTCACAGACAGTCGGTTGGCCGTTCGTCCGCCGATTACAGGGTGGTGTAATAGGTGGTGGAGGAGGAACCGCTGCTGGTGTACTTCCACAGGCTGATCGTGGTGTTGGAGGCGGAGTACATCATGAAGTAGTTGGAGCTGGAGAAGGCCATGTAGGGATAGCTGCTGCTGGCGCTGTTGTACAGGTTGACAGCCGTGCCGTTCATGGACATCGACCATCTGCAGTAGCTGGTGCTCAGGCTGGTGCGGCTGTACAGGTAGCTGCGGTAGCTGCCCAGGTAGGTGCCGGTGGACTTGTTCTTGAAGGTGTAGTAGGAGCCGGAGGTGCCGACGGTGAAGACGTAGGCGTTCGGCACGTTCGTCAGGGTGGTGCCGCTCAGGCTCATGCCGGTGGAGGCCAGGGCCACGGCGCCGCCGCAGGAGGCGGACTCATACTTGGTGTTGCCGCTCAGACCCTTCATCGCGTACAGGTCGGAGCCGGTGCCGCAGGTGATGACGTAGTCGCCGGTCCAGGAGCTGGGCGCGGAGGTCACGAGCTGGTAGCCGCCGGTGCCGCTGGTGGTCTGGGTGTAGGTGTAGAGGGCGTAGAGCGTCAGGCTGCCGGAGGTGGTCACGGAGGTGCCGCCGGCGTAGGAGGTCGGGGCAGTGGTCGTGGCGCTCACGGTGGAGGTGACCCAGCCAACGAAGGTGTAGCCGCTGGGCGCACCGGCGGTGGGCAGGGTGAAGGCTTCGTCGGGCTCAACGGTGATCGGGCTGATCGCAGCCACGCCGGACGGGACGGAGAAGCTCACGGTGTAGTAGGTGGTGTCGTCCCCGATGGGATCAGTGTAATCACTCTTGTAGGAGTAGCCGCAGACGGTGCAGGTGTAGGTGGTGTATCCCTGAGAGGTGGTGGTCGGCGCGGTCACGACGGAGGTATAGGTGCAGTTGGCAGTTTCAACGTCGCCGCAGGAGCAGGTACGGCTGTGGGTGCCGTTGTTGTTAGAGCTCCAGGAGCCGTAGCTGTGGGTGTGGGTCGTGGCGGTGATGGTGGTGGAGTAGTAGGTGGTGCCGTTGGAGGTCTCCTTCCACCAGCGGATGTTGGTGTTGGCGGAGCTGTTGGACCAGAAGTAGTTGCTGGAGGTGGTGAAGCCGAGGTACGGATAGGAACCGTTCGCGGCGTTCTTGGCGGAGCTGGCGCTGGAGCCGACGCCCATGGTCCATCTGCAGTAGCTGGAGCTGTAGGTGGTGTAGCCGGCCAGGTAGGAGCCGGAGGTCATGCCCAGGTAGGTGCCGGTGGTCTTGCTGCGGATGGTGTAGTAGCTGCCGGTGGAGGCAACGGTGAAGACGTACTTGTCAGCGACGTTGCTCAGCTTGGAGCTGCTCAGGCTCATGCCGGTGGAGGAATAGGCGGTGCGGTTGGAGGTGGCCTCGATCGAAGCGCCGTTGGAGGACGGGGTCATGCCGGTCAGCACGTAGCTCGGGGAGGAGCCGTAGGTGATGACGTAGTTGCCGGCCCAGTCGGACGGAGCGGAGGAGACCAGATTGTAGGTGACAGAGCCGGTGCCGCCGGAAACGCGGGTGTAGACGGCGTAGAAGGTGGTGCTGGCAGTCGGGGTGTAGGAAGCGCCGGGGGCGTAGTAGCTGGGCTTGGTGGTGGTCTCGGAGACGGTGTTCAGCGCCCAGCCGACGAAGGTGTAGCCGTCAAAAGCGGTAGCGGTGGTGGGCAGGGTAGCCGCATCGCCGGAGTAAACGGAAGCGGTGCTGATCGTCGTGCCGTTGGCCTTGTAGGTCAGGGTGTAGGTGGACTTGGCGGCGAAGTTGATGCGAACCGTGCAGTTCGAGGACGGGGTGACCGTGAAGGTGTTGCCGTTCTGGACGACGGTGGCGGTGCCGGAGGTCACGGTGTAGCTGGCGGCGTAGTAGCCGGTCTTGGGGGTGGCGGTGATGGTGTTGCCGGAGACGGAGACCGTGCCGTAGGAGGTGTTGTTGGAGGTGGCGGTCACGGTGTAGGAGGTGGTGGAGCCGAACAGGGTCCAGGTGGAGTGCGCGGTCTGGACGCAGTCAACGTTGCCGTGGCCCAGATAGGTGTCCTCGTCGGAAACGACGACCGGGAACGCGACCTTGTTGGACTTGGCGCTGGACTCGGAGTAGGAGCTGTAGGCGGGGTCCCACTGGCAGCCGAGGTCAACCTGGGACTGCTCAATGGCGTAAGCGGCGGTCTTGCCGTTCTGGATGTAGCTCATGATGGACTGGATGCTCTTCAGCTCGCCCTTGAAGGAGACGGACTGGGAGTAGCCGTAGACGACCTCAACGCCCTTGGCGCGCAGGCCGGTGAACATCTTGTCGGTGGCCATGCCCAGGCAGATGCCCATGTAGAGCATGGAGTTGGGGGCGTTCTGATCCATGTGGGCGGCAATGCAGTCGCCGTTGACGTAGGCGTAGCCGGAGCCCTTCATGGCGTTGTAGTAGGTGCCGTAGGTGCCGGTGCGGGCAGCGGTGTCGGTGGAGGTGACGCCGCTGTTGGTGGTCAGGCAGAGGTAGGAGGAGTTGGCGCGGGAGGTGTAGTCGCCGTTGGAGCCGGAGTAGTCGGTGGTGCCGTGGGAGTCGAAGATGACCAGGCCGCACTGCTCAAGCGTGTTGGCAATGTTGTCAACCGTGGCGTTCGTCATGGAGTAACGCATGCCGGTGCCGCCGGTGGCGCCGTAGAGGTTCTGCCATACGGTCTTGTAGTAGGGGGAGTAGCTGGTAAAGGAAGAATCAGAGTAGCTGGAGCTGGATTCCCAGTAGGGCTGGATCAGACCGATCTTGGTGGAGCTGGGGCTGCCGCCGCGGGTCTGGGAGAAATCCTGAACCATGGCTTCAGCCTGGGCTTCGATGCGGGCGATCTCTTCTGCGCTGGGCTCATTCTCGGTGTTGTGCAGCTCAGCCTCCATGCGGGGGTCGTAGCAGCAGGGGATGCCGACGGTGGTTTCCCAAACCAGGAAGTTGCCGTTCTGCTGAAGGGTGCCGGGAACGTAGGTCTTGGAGCTCTTGATCGCATCGATGACCTGAGGGATCATGTTGACGTAGTCAGCTTCCTGCAGCTTGGCTACGCCGCCCATGGGCTGTGCAGCGTTTGCCTTCGCAAGTTCAATCTTGGCGAAGACGTCGGTATCCAAAGCTGCGTTTTCCAATGCGGTGAATACGTGGACCCTCTTGGCGCTGGTGGTTTCCGCTGCCGCAAAAGTCGGGAACAGGCCCAGAACGAGGACCATGACCAACAGAACTGCAAACAGCTTTCTCATGTGTTTGAGCATACTCTTTTCTCCTTTAAATAATTCTCATTCGGCGGAATTTCCAATTTGTGGTTGTCCGCCGCAACCACTACACCAATATACCACGAAGCGTATGGAAATTCAAATCTCAATTCTACACAAATCTTGAGACTGATTTTTATGAAAAGTATTCACAATATTCATCTGATTCGCGCATAATATGCGTTCATAAATGAATGTTGACAGTTTTCATAATGATAAATAACGATTTTTGTGCAGTTTAACAGAGCTTTTCGCCGAAGCCAGCCGCGCGGCCCGGAAGCAGGGGTGCGGCCAGCTTGCCAGGGCTCCGACAGAGCCTTCCCCCCTTGGGGGGAAGGTGCCGAGCGAAGCGAGGCGGATGAGGGGG
>ODAI014588917.1_pt1 | contig 10287 bp, 8 predicted proteins | sample 1539321 | NCBI WGS metagenome assembly ODAI01 (sample SAMN02144231, study PRJEB22623) | gut metagenome | biome: sheep rumen | host: Ovis aries | place: New Zealand | reverse complement strand
GCCTCGTCGAGCGAGGGCTGGTAGATGTCGGCAAAAGCCACTACCTCGCACTTGGGATTTTCGGCGAGAAAACTTAACAAAAACCGTCCGCGCGAACCCGGGCCTATCAATCCCAGACGTACTCGCTCGCGCCTGCTCTCGTCAACCGAGGCGAAGGCTGCCAACCACGGACTCGTGGCAGCCAGCACCCCCGTGCCCATGATGCCCAAGTTTTTCAGAAACTCGCGACGGTCGATGACTCCTTTCATCTGCATATTCTTATACTGTTTTAATCTTAAAGTATCGTTCCGACCACAAATTTGCGAAAAAACTTGGAATTTGCAAACTATTGGCGCGCTATTTATTGACAGAAACGCAGTCAGACGCAACGAAAACGGAGTTAGACAAAACGAAAACGGAGTTAGGTTTCACAAGACGGCGCCTCGAAACGAAAAAGCGGCGCCTCAAAAAATCGAGGCGCCGCCTGAACGGTTATAACCGGTCTTGTTCTTTCTTACTTTATTTGCTTTCGCCCTCCTGACGCCGGTAGGCAGCGTAAAGAGCCTCCAGCTCCGCCAATTTCTGGCCCGGACGGTCCTCAAAAAAGGTGCCGCCATAGTAGAAACAGGCAAAACCGCCCGACACAATGCCCCAGCGGCAAGCCTCATGCAGGTCAAGCACAGGGCTGCCGGCATACATCTGGCGCGCCAGCGAGGCCACGACACCGCCGGCAAAGTTGTCGCCACAACCGGTGCTGTCGCCCTGCACGCCCTGCTTCAGCCGTTCACCCACAGCGGCCGACACGGGCAGGGAGTGTTCCTCAACCGGTGCAAAACGTCCGGCGTCGGCCCACAGACAGACGTCGCGGGCCCCGTTGGTGACGAGCACGGCCTTCGCTCCCTTCGCACGGAAGAAGGCCAACGCCCCACCGATGGTTTCCTCGCCGCTGAGCCGCAAGGCTTCCTCGCGGTCAACAAGCAACAGGTCGATAAGGCGATAGGCATCGTCGGAATCACCCAACGGCCAACGCTGGCCAGGATTCTTCTTTTCGTTGAGCGAATCGTAAACCGTGTTGACGACCGTCAGGCAACCCTTGTCCTTCGCCTTCGCCAGCATCTGCGTCAGTCCTTCGTGAATGCGCGGCACAATGGCCGTGCCGCCGAACACACAGATGTCGGCTTCGTAGAAACTGTCGTCCACATCGGCGGGCATATAGTGCCACGATGCCCCGATGGTATTCACAAAGGTGCGCTCACCGTGGCCCTCGTCATAAACAGGATCGGAAAGCACCGTGGTGGCCGCCGTCTCGCTGCCCGGTTCCACCCTGTAGTGGGCCAGATCGACCGGAGTGCGGCTCAAAGCCACGGCCAGACGGTCGCCGACGACGTCGTCGCCGCGGCAACCATAGAAACTGACACGGCTTTCACGGTAGGCCAACTGGGCGGCGTTGATGAGCGCCACGATGCAGGGACCGCCGATGTTTTCCTTATCAGGCTGACAGCCCTGGGTCAAGTCTTCTTGGAAGTCGGCAAACCTATGGCCGACAAAATGCTCCACCTCTTCCTCAAATTGCAGTTTGCCCGGCTCAAGCCCGCCGTCGCCCGGCGTGCGGCTCAAGTATTTCTGGAACGACGGAGCACGGAAATCTATGTGGCCGTAGATGCGGTCGAGCAGACAGCAGCCTACGCCGGCAATACGTACGGGTTGCATGGCTTAAAGAAACTTGGTGTAATCGGAACACAGGAGATGCAGCGGCTCCTCGTCTTCGTCAATGTCGGGGAAACGGCCCACGGGCTCGAAGAAACGGTTGTCGGTGGTGTCGTCGTTACACTGGCTTACCTCACCCACCATGACCTTGCCCTTGCCCGGCTCACCATAGAAACGGTGGTAGAGATACTGCTCCATGCAGATGCTCTGTCCCGGAGTAAGAACAATCCGTCCGCCGGGCTCCATGACGTGTTCCACGCCGTCAATGCGGTAGTGAACGGGGGTATCGGCAAACTGTTCATCCTTGTCGGCGTTGTAGAGTTCAATGACCAGATTGCCACCGCCGCGGTTGATGATGTCTTCCATCTTCGACCAATGGAAATGCATCGGTGTTTCCTGATTCTCTTCCACAATCATTATCTTCTCGGCATAGGGCTTCTTGTCCACCCCGTACTTGCCGTTGCGGATGGTAAACAGGAAGAGGCCACGGTGCAGAAAGTCGCCTGAGCCAAAGTCGGTGATGTCCCAGCCGAGCATGCGTTCGGTGATATAAGCCACTTTGTCTTTGTTGGCCTTCCAGTCGGCCAGACTCCAGTTGGCCCATTCGGGCAGATAAAATTGGCGTGAAGCCAAAAAAGCCTTGGCATCGCGCAAAATTGCATTGATTTCGCTACGTTTCATAATTATAGTTTTTAGTAAATGTTTATGTCAGAAACAGGAGCATCCTCGGGTGCCGCTCCCCATGCTCTGTTGGGGCGGTTACCCATGGACAGTTCCAGAGTGCCGCCGGCTATGAGCTGCCGGTGGGTAAACCAGGGCTTCGTCAGTGGCTGGCCGTTGAATGTGGCACTTTGAATAAATTTGTTTTCCGGCGAGAGGTTCTTGGCACGCACCGTAAAGGTCTTGCCGTCGGGCAGGTGCATCGTAGTCTGGTCAAAGAAGGGACTTCCGATGACGTAGGTGTCCGTGCCCGGAGTGACGGGGAAGAAGCCCATCATGGAGAAGACCACGAAGGCCGACATGCCGCCGCCGTCTTCATCGCCGGGTATGCCCAGATAGGAATCAATGAAGTAGGTGTCGATGAGACTGTGGATATATTTCTGTGTCTTCCACGGGGCACCCACGTAGTTGTACAGGTATGGGATGTGGAAACTGGGTTCGTTACCCATCTGGAACATGCCCATCAGTCCCGTGGCATCGGGCAGAACGTTGTAGAAGCGCCACTTGGCCGTGCCCACGCCCATGTGGAACAACTCATCGAGTTTGGCTTCGGCCTTCCGGCGCCCGCCCATCAGTGAGATGAGCCCGTTGAAGTCGTGCTTGACGTCCCAGTTGAAGATGTAGGCATTGTTTTCGGTGAAGTAAGCCCGTCCGTCGTGGCGCGGGTTGTAGGGCTCCACCCATTGCCCTTGGCTATCCTTGGGCCACATCATGCCTTTGTCGGTACGGAACACGTTACGATAGTTGGCCGCCCGTTTCAGGAAGAGTTTCTCATCGGTTTTCTTTCCCAACACCTTGGCCAGTTTGGCTATGCACCAGTCGGAGTAACTGTTCACCGTCGTGATGGAGACTGCCTGCCGGCGTTCCCAGTTGGTGTCCACCTGGGCCACCGTTTCCTTTTCGCCCGGTTGCAGGGCGGGATAGTAGCCGTGCTCGTTGTAGAAAGAGTCAATGGATGTGGCCGGACCCACATACCAGGGCAGCAGGCTGCGCTCCAGAGCGTTTTTGCGGAAACCCTCGTAGGCCGTGGCCAGGTCAAAGCGCAGGCCCTTGACCCAGGCATCGGTCATCCACACGGCAGCAAAATTGCCTGTCATGGCGGCCCACTCGCCCGAGGTGATGGCAAAGCGCGGCATGGCACCGCCCTCGCGGTACATCTTGATATAAGAATTTATCTTGTCCACTTCCATACGCGGATTCAAGATGGTATGAAGCGGTTCCAGGGCAATGTGAGTGTCCCATATCCAGTTGTCCACGTAGAAGGGTTCGTCGGTCTGGTGTATCTGGCGGTCCCAGGCACTGAAGTAGCGGCCGTACTCGTTGATGTTGACCATGCGTTCGGAACAGCGGTAGAGGGCGGTATAGAACGTGCGTTTTTGCGCCTCGCTGCCTCCGGCCACCTCTATCTGGCCCAGACGGTCTTCCCACACGCGCTTGGCCTCGGCCTTGACGCCGTCGAAGTCGAAGCGCGGTATCTCCCGGTCCACGTTGGCCTTGGCCTGTTCGGGACTGACATAGGAAACACCGTAGCGCATCTGCACCACCGTCGTTTTGTCATCGACGGCAAGCATCATGTTGCGGCGGTCCTGGCCTTGGTAGGCGGCCTCACCCACGCCGGTGTCAAACTCGGCGTAGAGATAGGCTGTCATTTCCTTCGTTTCCCGCGGGCCAAACACGGCTGTACCCTTCACCACACGGTTACCGTCGGTCGCGTACGAACCTTTTTGGGTCAGGCTGCGGAAGCGCACGACGTGCTGCCCTGCCGGGTCGAAGGTCAGCCGCACAATGCCGCTCTTCTTCGAGGGAGCAAACTCAAGCGTTACACCTTCAAGTTGCGCACGGTAATAATAAGGATGCGTCTCCTCGTTGTTGCACACACCGGTCACCGGCCACATGGCCTCACGCTGGACAGTGGCAAAGGGCATGAACCCGAAAATCCAGTGGCGGCGGTAGTTGGGCATCTGCAGCGAGAAGTCCTTTATCCAGTCGTCGAGCATATTGTCGCGCAGCGGCACGAAACGCAGCATTTCGTTGGGCAGATGCATCGTCTGGCGCGTGGTTTCGAGCAGAACACTCCCCCCGCCGATAGTGGGGTCGGCATAGTCGGCCAGCGACTTCTTCTCCGGACTCTGAGACGCCGCTTTGTTTTTTCGAGGCGCCGTTTCAAAATTTTGAGGCGCCGCTTCTGCGTTCTGAAGTCCCGTCTCTGCCGAACGGGGTATAGCCCTATTGGCCGCCGGTGCCCCAATCGTCAGACACACCGCCAGAGGCAAAGCCAGAAGCCGGAATCTTACAGGCAATAATTTCATGATTTCAGGCTTTTCCGTCGCTTTCGAAAAGACGAATATGGTCGGCCACGACGTCGCGCGAAGCGTCAATCATCACTTGTTTCAAGGGAATGTAACCCTCGTCGGGCTTGGCAGCCAAACGGGCGTTCATCTGCTTCATGATGCCGCGCTGTATGGCGGTGGCCACATTGATTTTGCAAATACCGTTGTGAATGCAGGCCTTGAAGTCCTCCGTGCTGGTGCCGCTGCCCCCGTGGAGCACGAGCGGCAGGCGGTTGGCCTCATGGATTTCAATGAGGCGGGCAATGTTGAGCTGGGGTGTATGCACGTAGTGGCCGTGCAAATTGCCTATGGCAATGGCCAGGGCATCCACCCCCGTGGCCTGCACGAAGCGCACCGACTCGTCCACATCGGTGAACACGTCGGCCGTATCGACGCCGGAGTCTCCCACCTTGCCCAGTTCGGCCTCCACGTCCACGCCGGCGGCCTTGGCTATGCGTGTCACCTCACGGGTGACGGCCACATTCTCCTCAAACGGAAGGGCTGCTCCGTCGAACATCACCGAAGTGAACCCCAACCGGATGGCCTTGACACAGGTTTCGAGGCTCTGGCCGTGGTCCAGGTGCACACAGACGGGTACGGTGGCCTTGCGGGCTGCCTGCAGGAAAAGCGGAGCCATGAGGTCGAGCGGAGCTTCTGGAAACTGTACCTCGGCTAACTGCAAAATAATAGGAGAACGCAGCCTCTCGGCGGCCTCAATGGCGCCCATAACGTTCTCCACACTCAGGCTATTAAAGGCGCCCACGGCATAATGGCGTTCGTTGGCGTCACGTAGAATTTCACTTAATGTTACTAACATGGCAATGAATGTATCTTTAGTTTTTTGGTTTTTTCATATCCATCTCCATCAGAATGGGCAGGTGGTCTGAGGGATGCCAGAAGTTGGAAATCTTCTGCGGGTTGCGCACCGGCCGGGTATAGTCGTCACGGACGACAGCGGCCTTCTTGACACGCTTCTTCAAGGATGGTGTGACATACATGAAGTCGATGCGCGAGCGGCCGCCGGTGGTGCTGACCACGCTGTCGGGCCAGACGGTCTTGATGATGTCCACGTATGGCGTGGCGGCACGGATGTAGTCGTGCACGAGGAAACGGGTGTCATTGTCGGGATAGCCATACACACTGTTGTCCACACGCGACACCGAATTGAAGTCGCCCATCATGACCCACAGTTCCTTCCGGGCCTTGGGATGGGAAAGCACGGTCTGCTTACAGATGTACTCCATCTCGGCGCGGCGGAACTTGTCGCCCTCGCGGTTCGCCTTGCTGGCCTCGCGGCGGTCAGCAGGCACCTTGTAGCCGTACTGCTGGGGCCAGGTGTGAAGGGTGACCAGATTGAGCGTTTTCTTGCCCAACTGCACCTTGTACCACGATGCGCCGTGGCAGACGATGGTATCGGCGTTGCCGGCAATGAGTTTTTCGGCCGTCATGGGATAGCGCGAGGTGATAAGCTGCGGATAATGGTCTGGATGAGCGCTCAGATAAACATAGCGGTGACCGTAGCGGCCGGCCAGACGTTGCCAACGGGCCAGGCACTCGGCTTCTGTTTCCACCTCGCTGTTGGCTGTATTGGTTACATATAGTTTCTGGGCCTCACACCATACACAGATGTCAGGTCTCTGAGCGGCCACCCACGAGGTGAAACGCCGGTAGTCGTCGGTCTGGCCGTCCCACATGCCGTTTTGAATATTCCAATAGAGCAGGCGCAACTGGCCCTGCACCGACAGGGCCGCCAAGGCCAGAAGACAGAACAGAATGGTATGCCGTTTCATAAATTCTTACGGTTAAAAGGCTACTTGCAATTGGGCCTGCACCATGTTGGCATCGGGCAGACGGTCATTGTTGTGACGGGAATAAAGCACCTGCATGCGGCACTTGGGGTAGAACCAATATTGCAGTCCGGCCGTGTAGCGGCGCTGCTGGTCGGCGTAGGTGTCGAGCCAGTCGAAAGAAGCCACCACGTCCAGATGTTTTAGAAGGACATTGTTGGCCGTCCCGGTGGCATAGACACCCTGGCTATTGCTGCGACCCTCACGGCCCCACATGTATTCAGAACGCAGATTGACCGGAGCCGTCTTCAGCAGGCCACCCACGGCATAGCGGTCGCGACGGAAGTTACCGTTGTGTTTCACGCCACGGATGGGGGCTTCGGGATTGACCCAGCCGCCCAGTCCGTCGGGCACCACATCCATGTTACCCGTACCTTTCATGAGTGAAGCACCCAGCATAAGTTCTTTTATGGGATAATAGCCCAAACGGACCATAAAGTCTTTCTGTGAATTATTGTCACCCTGGTTGCGCCCGACGCCGTTCATCAGGGCCACATCGTACGACAGGGTTCCGTCAATCAGTTTTCCATAGACATTAATGCCCGCATCGCGACCGGCGCTCTTGGGCATCATGACGGGGTGGCTGCCACAGACCATGTAGTCGGTCACCATGGCCATGGGGGCAATCATTTCAAGGGAAGTGGGCGAAAGCGGGTTTTCAATGCTGAACGGTGTTTTCATCTGTCCCACCTTCACTTGCAGGGCATCGTTGTATTTGTAGTTGAACCACAATTCGTGGAGCGAACTGTTGCACAGCTCATACATGACGTAGGCGTTGATGTGCTTGGTCACCTGGGCGTTTCCCATTAGGATGATGCGGGCCAGTTTAAACTCATTTTCCGGGTCGGCAGCACTGTTCCAGTTGTAGCCCCCCTGAGCATAACCGGTCAGGGTGATGCGCTCCTTCACGGTATTAACCACGTCGTTGATGTTTTGCGCCTGCAGGGTGGTGAAACTTATCAAGGCTGCCAGAAATAAGATCCTTTTTTTCATAAACACAAAATATTAATGCAGTTTTTATTTGAAGTATTCCATGTAGCGGTCATACAGATGATGTGCCTGAATGTAGGCCGACTGCGGACTCATGAAGTGGGAAAACTCGAAGGTTATGGCCTTGTCGTAACCCTGCCGTCCAGCGGCCTCCAGCTTTAGGCGCAATTTGTCGAACTTAATGGGCAGAAACTTGATGGGCATATCGCGGTCAAAACTCTCGGCATTGGTCCAGCACTGCATGCCGTAGCGGCGGGCCAACTGTTTATTCACCGAGAAGAAGGCATCAAGTTCGTCATAATCGATGTGGCCGTCCTGGAAAGCACAGGCATCCACCACGTCATGTATGCCATCGAATATTTCGTTCCATTCGCGCTCGTGCTGCTCTATCGACACGCCTTCGGCTTTCGTCAGGGCGGCACCGGCAGCAGCCACGGCCTTCTTGCCGTCTATCCAGGGTGAGATGAACGTGGGCAGACCGCCTGACACCTCTTTGCACATCTTGCCCATGCCGTGGAATGTTTCAATGGCCCCACGCGTCTGACGGCTGATTTCGGTACTGATATACCAGCCGCCGAAACTCTTATGATGGCCGTAGTTCTTCCACACCTCGTCAATGACATATTTGTTCGTCTCCAGTTCCTGTTCCATTTTGCCCGAGTCCCAATAGACGCCGGTGTCGTAGAGTCCGAACCAGAACTTCATGCCATACTTGTCGCTTAGCCGCAGGAACAATTCCAGCAAGTCCATCGACGGCTGGTAGCAGCCTCGTCCCAGCAGATATTTCGAAGGCCAGGTGATAAACTTGCGGTAGCCGCTGCGTATCATGATCACCGTGTCGATGCCCATCGCTTTCATATATTTGAAATCCTGCTCCCACTCCTTCGGTCCCCAGTTCTGATGCGGGATGTCATGGGATATTTCATCCAGGAAGGTACCCGTGATACGGAGGCCCTTGTTCTTCACCAATATGATGTCATCGTTACTGCCACTGGCAAAGGGCTCTGCGGCCCGCTCCACCATACCCATGGCGGGCACTGCCATGGCTGCCGCGCCGGTCAATGCCGTGCGCTTGAGAAATTCACGTCTGCTTTTATCCATACTTTTTTGTCTTTTCAGCAAGCAAAGTTAGTGAAAAACCTTACTTTTGCATCATAATCTTTACAAAAAATGAACTATTACCGATTATTCCTCTTTTTATTCTTCCCCGTCCTGCTCTGCACTGCCGTTTCGGCACAGACCGAAGGAGACTGGAGCGGCCGGCTCTCTGTCGGAAAGGCTTCGCTCACACTGGTGCTGCATATCAGCAAAGACCGGTGCTCCCTCGACAGCCCCGACCAGAACGCCAAAGACATCGCCGCCACCCTGCTCCATCTTTCAACCGACAGCGTAAGCCTCGCCTTTCCGCTCATCAACGCCAGTTACCAGGGCCACCTCGCCGACGACCGGCTGCTGGGCACCTTTGTACAACACGGCCAAAGCCTGCCGCTCAATCTCCAGCGCGGTGAACAGAAACGCCTGCGTCCGCAGACTCCGCAACCGCCCTTCCCCTACTCTGTCCAAAGCGTCAATTTCTTCAATCCCGACGACGGAGCCATGCTCAGCGGTACACTCTCGCTGCCCGAGGGATTCACCGGAAACACCCCGGTCCTGCTCATGATTACCGGCAGCGGGCTCCAGAACCGCGACGAGGAACTGTTCGGCCACAAACCTTTTTTCGTCATCGCCGACCATCTGGCCCGCCATGGCATCGCCACCCTGCGCTACGACGACCGCGGCACTGCCTATTCCACCGGCAACGTCAAGCACGCCACCACCGCCACATTCCTACAGGACGCTCTGGCCGGCATCCGCTGCCTCCGCGACCGCGGATTTAAAAGGGTGGGCGCCATCGGCCACAGCGAAGGCGGCACCATCGCCCTCCTGCTGGCCGCCCAAAAGCAGATTGATTTCGCTGTCACGCTGGCCGCCGGAGCCACCAGCGGCCTTCAGTTACTCATCGACCAGAACCGCGCTTTGCTGCAACAGTCGGGGATGACTCCCGATACGGTGGAGGCCTATTGCCTGTCTCTGGAACAAGTGTTGCTGAAAACGGTGCAACACTACCGGCCTGACATCTCTTTCCCTATAGAAACTCTGCTTGACTCCTTGCCTCAGGCCAAAATCTTGTCAGCCGGATTGCGCCAAAACCTCAAGGCCGTGGCCCGGCAGGTGGAACAGCAACCTTGGATGCGCCACTTCATCACCATCGACCCTATCCCGGAAATCTCAAAAATACGATGCCCCTTGCTGGCCCTCGGCGGCGACAAAGACCTGCAGGTCGTTGTCCATCCCAATTTCAATGCCCTGCGGCGCCACCTGCCGCGCAACAAACGGTCGCGCCTGATCACTTACCCTGACCTCAACCACCTTTTCCAAACCTGCCAGACCGGCCTGCCCGACGAATACGGACAGATAGAGGAAACCATCGCCCCGGCCGTGCTCGACGACATCGTCCGGTGGGTGCTTTCGTTGAAATAACGGGTAGTGGATCGCCTGTCCATAGTTCTGCCTTTTTTCGGCACGGTAAAAGGCACTGGTTTCATGTTGCAAAGTCACAACGCCATCCCCCCTTTTTGCAAGAAAAAAGCCTAAAAAAAAGGAACTGCCGGCCGAATGTATTACCATTCAGCCGGCAGGTTTTTATAGTTTTTTGTTTCAGTGTTCTCTCTTTT
>ODAI013356588.1_pt1 | contig 10287 bp, 9 predicted proteins | sample 1539321 | NCBI WGS metagenome assembly ODAI01 (sample SAMN02144231, study PRJEB22623) | gut metagenome | biome: sheep rumen | host: Ovis aries | place: New Zealand | reverse complement strand
TGAACAAGAACAGCTGGATAACCATTCTCCTTGACGGCTCTGTACCGGCTGAGGAGATATTTCCGCTGGTGGATATGAGCTACGGCCTTGCAGGCGGCAGCGGCAAAGCACGTTCAACCGCCTCAGGCAAAAATAGCTGGCTGGTTCCTGCAAATTCTGCCTACTACGACCTTGAACAGGACTTTCAGCGTGACGGCATGATAAACTGGAAGCAGACCGGAAAAGTCTCCGCCGGAGATGATGTGTTCATATATATGGCCGCTCCCGTATCAGCGGTGATTTACCGATGCGAGGTGATCGAAAGCGATATCCCCTACATCTATAACGGCAAAAACGTCAGTATGAAGAAGGTCATGAAGCTCAGGCTCATAAGACGCTACAGCAAGGAGCTGCTGTCCCGTGAAAAACTGAAAGCTCACGGTGTTTCTGCTGTACGGAGTGCAAGATATATGCCTGAGAGCCTTCTCAGAGAGATCAACGCTATTCTGGAGGATAACAATGAATAAGACTATCCTTATTATCGAAGACGACCCGGATATAAATAATATGCTCAGCACTCTGCTGAAAAGAAACGGATACGATACTGTCAGCGCCTTCTCAGGCACTGAGGGACTTCTTGTCCACGGCAGCAATATCGATCTGATACTTCTTGACCTCATGCTCCCCGGAAAAAACGGCGATGAGATAATCAAGGAACTGAAAGCCGCTAAAAACGTTCCGGTAATAGTAATGAGCGCCATTCACGATATCAGCAAAAAAGTGGATCTCTTTGTGCTGGGCGCCGATGACTACATTACAAAGCCGTTCCATAATGACGAGCTGCTGGCAAGAATAGCAGTAAGGCTCAGAAGCAGCAATTCTGAGCCGGCAAGTGACAAGCTCTCATATAAGAATATAGAGCTGGACCGTTCCTCATTCACTGCACTCTGCTGCGGAAAGGACATGGAGCTCTCAAAACACGAATTTGAACTCCTTGCCCTGCTTATGAAGAACCCCTCCCGCACCTGTACAAAGAGCATGATTTACGATACCGTCTGGGACTACGAAAACTCCGCTGACGACAACACCCTTAATGTCCACATAAGCAAGCTTAGAAAAAAGCTTAAGGAATGTGACCCTGACTGCGATTATATCGAGACAGTCTGGGGAGTGGGCTACAGGATGAAAAAGTAGGTGCAGCCTATGTTGACAGCTGTTATAATTCTCAGCATCATCTGTGCAGTTCTTCTGGCTGTGCTTATCATCAGATACAGAGCCGCCATTAAAGCTGCTGAAAAGCTCCGTGAGATAAGAAAAGAAGATACTAACCAGCTGCTCCATACCAGCGGCAGAGCTTTGCCTCCGGAGCTTATAAATGAAGTGAACTCCATACTCAAGGATATCCGTCGGTACGATGCTGAATACCAGCGGAAAAATCACGATCTTGAACAGATGATGACGAATATCTCCCACGACCTGAGAACTCCTCTCACCTCTGCTATGGGGCATATCTCTATGGCTCAGGATGATAATATCAGCAGCGAAGAACGCTCCCACAGTATTGTTACGGCAGAAAAAAGACTGCTTAGACTGGAGGAGCTCATTGATTCCTTCTTTGAGTTCTCAAAAATGATATCCTCCGGAAAATCACCGGAAACTGAGCCCGTTAACCTGACAGGCATACTGGAGGAGGCTGTGGCTCACTACTACGATGACTACTCCGCAAGAGGCCGTAAGATCGACCTTAAATGCAGCTCCGGCAGAATAAAGATTATCTCGAACAGGAATATGCTCATGAGGATATTCGATAACCTGATAGGCAATGCGCTGAAGCACGGTTCAGATGATCTCGTTATATCAGTCAGCGGCGGAGAGACGATTTCCCTGACCTTCGAGAACGGGCTCAATGACCCTGAGCTCGATACGGAAAGAGTCTTCGATGAGTTCTACACCACAGACATCTCCCGTACAAAGGGCAATACCGGTCTGGGACTGGCTATAGCAAAACAGTTCACAGAGCTTCTGGGCGGAAATATTTCCGCAGAAAAAAACAACGGACTGTTCAGAATAAACATTGTTTTCAAAAAATAAAACGACGAAAGGAAATGTTACTCCCATGGAAACCAAGACAGAAACAACCTCATCAAGAGGAGGCTTCGGCTCAAAGATAGGCTTCGTCCTTGCAGCGGCCGGCTCCGCAGTAGGCCTCGGAAATATCTGGAGATTCCCCTATCTCGCCGCTAAATACGGCGGCGGATTTTTCCTGCTGGTCTATCTGATATTTGCAGTTACCTTCGGCTTCACCCTCATGCTTACTGAGATCGCCATCGGCCGCCGCACCGGAAAAAGTGTTATCGGCGCTTACCGTACCGTCAACAAGCACTTTGCACCTCTCGGCTGGCTGGCAGCAGCAGTACCCGCACTGATACTCCCGTATTACTGCGTAATAGGCGGCTGGGTTCTTAAATATATGACAGCCTTCCTCACAGGTCAGGGTGCAGATATGGCTAATAAGGTCTACAATGCCGACTCTGAGGGAAACGGTCTGTCATTCTTTGAACACTTCATCGGTCAGCTGGGAGAGCCTGCTTTCTTCTTCGTACTCTATGTTCTCATAGGCTCTGTAGTAGTTATTATGGGTGTTGAAAAGGGCATTGAAAAAGTCAGCAAGATACTGATGCCTGTACTCCTTGTGCTGATAATAGGAATAAGTATCTACACACTTACACTCAAAGGTGCGGGAAGCGGTCTTAAATACTATGTGCTTCCTGATGTTTCGGATATGTCCCCTTCAAAGCTGCTCAAAACAATTGCTGCCGCAGTCGGACAGCTTTTCTACTCAATGTCTCTGGCCATGGGAATAATGATAACCTACGGCTCATATATGCGCAAGGACGACTCCATTGAAAGCTCTGTAAGACAGATAGAGATCTTCGATACTTTAGTTGCATTCCTTGCAGGACTTATCATCGTACCGGCAGTATTCGTCTTCTCAGACGGTGACAAGGATGCTCTCAATGCAGGTCCCGGACTTATGTTCATAACTCTCCCCAAGGTATTCGATTCAATGCCCGCCGGACAGTTCATCGGTGCAGCATTTTTCATACTTGTTGCTCTGGCTGCTCTTACATCCTCTATCTCCCTTATGGAAACTGTTACCGCTGTGGTTATGGAGAAATTCTCCCTCAGCCGTAAGATAAGCTGTGTAATAGTAATAGTGTTCACCATTGTGATCGGTATGCTCTCAGTCCTCGGATACAGCTCATGGAGCAGCTTCACTATCTTTGATAAGCAGATACTCGATTTCTTCGACTTTATCACCAATAACCTTATGATGCCTGTCCTTGCCTTCCTTACCTGTGTACTTGTAGGATATGTGGCAAAGACAAAATATGTAGAGGAAGAGGTAATGTACGGCGAAAAGCGCTTCCGCTCAAAGGCACTGTACAATGTCATGCTTAAATACATCTGCCCTGTATGCATGATAATCATTCTGCTTACCCCATTCGTGACAGAGATATGATATCCGCCTTCGCCGGATTTGACATTACTGTAATATCGTGATATAATTACCTGCGAAACAAAAATATTATTCCTGATGTCTCTACGGTAAATTTTCCGTGAGGACTCAGGATAACCTTAATAACGGAGGGAAATATGAAAAAAAGATCTTTGACTGCTCTTGCAGCAGTATTGCTTGCCTGTACACTTACAGCCTGCGGAACTCCCAAAAGCTCAAAAATCTACAGCGAGGTAAGCGGTGATGCTCAGAAGGCTGATTCGCCCGAAGACGCTCTCAACGAGGCCTATGCCGCTGTATATACACCAGATTCCGGAGAAGTCTGCTATAAATATATGTACCCCGGTCTCACAATACAGGCTCTCAAGGAGCAGAATATGTACGAGAATTCGATCCAGAATTTCAATACCGGACAGAAAGGCTATATTGATCTTATAGAGCAGCAGCCCAAGATCGTCTCTATAGATAAAAAAGTCGCCTTCACAGAGGAACAGCTCGCATCTGCAAACAAGTTCTTCGCTGCCGTGTCCGCACAGGCCGGTATCTATACCCGCTCCAGCAATTTCAAAGCAATTGAGGGATATGAGTTCACCTGCTCTATTACAAATACCACGGGCGAGGCTGATACAGATGTTGAGTGTATGGTCTTCCTCGAAAATGACGGCTGGAAGAATATCCCGTATTCTCTTGAAGATATGCTAAAGATCACCGATTCCTTCGACGAGGATGCTCTTATCGAGTCAGTTACTGACAGTCAGGAGTACAATACTACATCCCCGAGCAATGAATGAGCCTTCCCTTCTGACCAAAAATGTATAAAAAGCCCCGCATCAGGTCTTTTAAACTGGTGCGGGGTATTTACATTATATGCAGTAGTCTCCGCCTTCGGGGCAGGAGTTGCGGTCTATTATATCCTGAAGGGTCACACTGTCGAGATACTCTCTTATCTTCTGATAGAGCCCTTCCCAAACGAATAATGTGGAGCATTCTCCTGCTCTCGGACACTCATTCGGCTCATATTCGAGGCAGGCAACAGGTGCAATGCTGCCCTCAGTAGCACGGAGTATATCTCCCACAGTATACTCCTCAGCTTTTTTTGCAAGCATATAGCCGCCCTTATTTCCTCTGTTTGTTTTTAACACACCGCTCTTATTAAGAAGAGGAACTATCTGCTCGAGATATTTTTTAGAAATATTCTGCCGTTCTGCAATGTCTTTAAGGGATATATAGCCTTCATCACGATGAAGTGCCAGGTCGTACATCATCCTTAGTGCATATCTTCCTTTAGTGGATATCTTCATTCACCCACTCCTTTCGTACTTTATAATATTATTATACCATAGGTTAAGTAGGTTTTCAAGTGCTATTTTCTTTCTTAAATTCTGACCATTTTTTGCGATTATGATCTTTTAAGATGAAAATTATTGCGGACTTATTAATTGTTTGTTAACACATCGGGAAATGTATGGTATAATAAGAATACAAAGAAATTACGGATATTGCGTAATTTTTCAGTTATCATGTTATATATTTCCCATTCGGATATCATATAAAGCACCGCCGAAGCAGTCAGTCAGCACAAAAATTCACCGCATTTTTTAAGATAATTTTAAGAATGGGAAATTATAATATAATCAAATGATACGAAAGGAGTGTGAAACTCCGGGCGGCACTGCCGTTTCGGAGAAATTATGGCTATCAATACTTTTGCCCGTAAGGAAATAAAATTCCTGCTTAATATGGATCAGTACCATGGCCTCATGGAAGTCATAAATGAGTATATGAACCCTGATAAGTACTGCATCGGCGGAAAAGAATACGGCATCTACAACATCTACTACGACACCCCGGACGATTACCTTATAAGAGAATCCCTCGCAAAGCCCTACTATAAGGAAAAGATCAGACTTCGCAGCTATTACTCCCCTGCAGCACCTGATGATACAGTATTTCTTGAGATCAAGAAAAAAATCGGCGGCATCGTTACAAAGCGCCGTGTATCAATGACTCTGGCTGAGTCGGAAGCATACCTTAAAGACCGCACCAAGCCTGAGATATCAAAATACATTACAGAACAGGTATTCCGTGAGCTGGATGCCTTCCTCGACCACTACCCTATCGCTCCGAAGCAGTATATCAGCTATCAGCGTGAGGCATTCTTCGGCAAGGAAAACAGCGATTTCCGTCTTACCTTCGACAGAAAGATAACTGAGCGCCGCTACGACCTGGGGCTCAATTACGAAAGCTACGGCAACTACATAATAGGTGCCGACCAGAGACTTATGGAGGTCAAGGTCTCAGACGCTATGCCGGACTGGCTGGTGAGAAAGCTCTCAGAGATGGAGATATTCAAGACCAGCTTCTCAAAATACGGAAAAGCCTATACCAATTTCGTAAAAGAGCAGGTTGAAGGCTCAAAAAAGAATATTTATATTTCAGGCATATCAATGGTCAATAACAGCATTTTCATGAACAGGAGTGTGTAAAAAATATGTTCCCAAATGGTTTCTTCGGCAATGTTCTCTCTCGTTATTCTGAGGAAGACGCAGATTCTATCCTCAACGGTTCAAATTCCATACTCGCAGAGATAAAGACAGGCGAATTTTTCCTCTGCATCATCGCCGCACTTATACTTGGTATCCTTATAGGACTTATCTACATCCTCACCCATAAAAAAGAAGGCTACTCACAGAGCTATGTCATGACTATGATAATGCTCCCTACTATAGTATCACTGATACTTCTTGTTATCAACTCCACCGCAGGCGCTATAAGCGTGGCCGGAGCATTCAGCCTCGTCCGATTCCGAAGCGTTGCAGGTGACCCGAAGGATATCTCATATATCTTCTTCGCAATGGCAGTAGGCGTTGCCTGCGGAATAGGATATGTCGGATTCGCAGTAGTATTCTTCATCCTTCTTGCAGCAGTTATGTTCGCACTTACAGCCATAAACTTCGGTGAAAACAGCCGCAGACATATGACTCTCAAGATCACTATTCCCGAAAACCTCGATTATCAGGGAGTTTTCGAGCCCACTCTCAATAAGTACACAGAATTCCATAAGCTCCGCAGAGTCAAGACCACAAACTTCGGTACCCTCTTTGAGCTTATCTACAGCGTTGATGTAAACGACAACATCGACCAGAAAAAATTCATCGATGAGCTTCGTGCTCTCAACGGCAATATGACTATTAATCTTGTATTCTTTAAATACGACGATAAGATCTACGAAAGCTGATCTTCTTATTGCAGATTTTTACCCTACCAGAATGTGTCAGACCCGATAGGAGATCAGGTCTGACATTTTCTTTTTATACTTGATAATGACAGTAAAATCGTGTATAATTTATATAAATCAAATGTAAAGGAGAGTTTTTTATGAACCACAAAAGATTTCTTGCGGCACTCATCTCTATTACAATGATAGGCGGAACTGCCTCCTGCGGAATAATAAGCAGCAGCTCTGAAAAATCTGGCAGCGATCCCGAGACAACAACAGTTTCAGATCTTCCGTCAGCTGGCAGCAGCAGCTCTGACGTATCCGGCAGCAGTACAGAGGAGGAGACCTCTGAAAGCAGTGAAAGCAGTACGAAGAGCTCCGAAAAGAACTCGCAGACAACTGCAAAAGCCAATAATGACAATAAAACCACTTCAACTACAGCAAAGAGCTCCGGAAGCAGCAGTTCCTCCGGTACAGCTTCGGCCTCTTCCGGAAACTCTTCCTCAAGCAGCGGAAATTCCTCATCCGGCAGCTCATCATCAGGCCGATCATCAGGGGGAAATACCTCAGGCAGCAGCTCCTCAGGCGGAAACAGCTCCTCCGGAAACAGCAGCTCAGGAAGCAGTTCATCCGGCAGTCAGGAACAGCAATCTCCCACAGACGCTCCTTCTGATGAAAAAGTATACACTGCTGAGATCACACTGGGCTCCTCACCCAAGGTCACCGGAGAAAATGTTTCCGTATCAGGCAGCGTAGTCACCATTACCGCCGGCGGAGATTACCGCTTCTCAGGCAAGATGTCAGGACAGATATGTGTCGATACAGCTACAGAAGAAGATGTTACCGTAATCCTTGACGGAGTTGATATCTCCAATTCTTCCGGCCCGGCCATTTTGGTCAACGAAGCTAAAAAATGCACCATAAAAGTCCGTGAAGGGACTGTCAATACTCTCAGCGACGGCGGAAATGACAAGATAAACAACGGTGTTATCTTCTCCAATGATACCCTGCGTTTCAAGGGCAATGGCACTCTCAATATAAACTCAGGAAACGCTCATGGCATTTCAAGTGACGACGATATTATCATCGAAAACGGTATCTACAATATCAAAGCTGTTAAGACAGGCCTCACCGCTCACGACGATGTTACGATAAACGGCGGAACTCTCGACATAAAAGGCGGTACTAACGGTATAAAATCCAAGGGAACTATCAATATCAACGGCGGTTCAGCTATAGTATCAGGCGGCACTAAGGAGGAGAAAAGCTCTATCTATGCAGCCGGAAGCTTCAATTATACCGGCGGATACCTCTTTGCGGCCGGAAATCTGGTCTCTGCGCCTACATATTCAAATACCCCGTATATTATTGTCGACCTGGGAGAGTCTGTCTCAGCAGGAAGCAAGGTGAAAATGGTCCTTGACGGTACTCAGATGGTCAGCTTTGCCCCTCACAATAGCTTCAGAAGCCTGATGATGCTGGCTCCCGAAATCGCCATTGGAAGCAGTTTTTACACCGTTGTCAACGGCAGCAGCTCTGACTCAGTGACAGTTGCAGACGGAAAGAATATATTCTCCTTGAATTAAAGAAAAATCATTGCTATTATGTAAATTTATAAATTCAGAAAACTTATTTACAAAAAGTTGACATGAAAAAATACTAAAAACGCGTCCAAAATACAGTTTTGTGCAGTTTTGTGCAGTTTTGTATATTGCATTGATTCCCGTTTTGCGCTATAATACAATCAGCAAATGAAGAATATGGGTATTCAATATCAAGCGCCCTCCCCTCTCATGTGCTTGATAATGAGTATTGATTCATTTGCACGCCATAGAAAAAGTTTCATTAACACATAAAACTAACCCCTTTCATTTGTAATTTTTTCATGTTTTCTATTCTCAATAACTTGTTTTAACTTATTGTCTATGGCTCGGTTCACAGTGCTAAACGGTTTATCCGTTTGAACCGAAGTTTCCTTCCCTCACGGGAAGGATTTTTTTTGCCCTGCGGACTGTCTTTGCCATTGTGTGAGGATATGTCCGTATTTTTTTGTAATGTGAAATTTGCGTGAAAAATTATATAATTCGCTTGACAAATTCTATAATCCGTGATACTCTATATATAAAGGAGGCGATGAATATGAAAAAAAGTGTCTATAGCCTCGTCCTTATGGACGACGTTATCAAAGCAGTTGATGCAGAGGCCTATCGGAGAGGCACAAGCCGCTCCAATCTTATAAATCAGATACTCGCAGAAAATCTCTCCTGCGTCACTCCGGAAATGCGGATGCATGATATTTTCCAGACCATGTCTGATATGATAAGCAGCAGCTTCCGTATCCAGCAGCAGCGCTCAGCATCGCTTATGACACTCCGCACCGCTCTTGAATACAAATACCGCCCCACCATAAATTATAAAGTTGAGCTTGACCGGCTCCCTGACAAGTATATCGGCACTCTGAAAGTTCAGATACGCACACAGAGCGATGTACTGACTGAAATGTTCGGGAACTTCTTCCGATACCGGGCAAAGGCCGAAGCTGCAATACTTGAAGCCAAAGGATACAGCGGATATTCCGCAGCCATAAGCGGAGGCTCCTTCACAAGAAGGCTCCTGAATTCAGGCCTCTCCGAGGAACAGTCCGGTGAAGCTATAAGCAGGTACCTCAGCGACCTTAACAGCGCTGTACAGATTTATTTCTCAGACCCGGCAGGATTTCACGAGAATGCCCCGGTGCTGAAGAAGAGATTCGCAGACGTTATCAGTCAGGGCATAGTTTAGTCCGACTGTCAGATATAAAGAAAGACAATAAAAGGAGGATATTATCATGAATGCAGAGAAACTTACCCAGAAGTCCATTGACGCTGTAAGAAAGGCTCAGAGCATCGCTGTGATGCAGTCGAATAACGTGATAGAGCCCGTCCACATCCTTGCCGGACTATTAAAGCAGGAGTCCGGACTTATCCCTCAGCTCCTGAGAAAGATGAATATTGACCCTGAGATACTGGAATCCCAGACAGACCAGAAGATAAATGCACTTGTCAAGGTCACAGGCGGCGGACGCAGCAATGAAGTCGGCATATCCGCTGAGACAGACCGTGTACTCAGCTCAGCAGAGACTATCGCAAACGATATGAAAGATGAATTCGTTTCTGTTGAGCACATCATGCTCGCCCTTATTGCCTCAAAGGACAGGGATGTCTCACAGCTGTTCCGCACTTTCGGAATAGATAAGGAGAAATTCCTCAGTGCCCTCATGTCCGTCAGAGGCAATACCAGAGTGACCAGCGAGAATCCTGAGGATACCTACGATGTACTCACCAAGTACGGCCAGGAGCTTGTGGGACTTGCCAGGCGAAACAAGCTTGACCCGGTCATCGGCCGTGACAGCGAAATACGAAATGTCATCCGAATCCTCTCCCGTAAGACCAAGAACAACCCTGTCCTCATCGGTGAGCCTGGTGTCGGCAAGACCGCTATCGCAGAGGGACTGGCGCTTCGTATCGTTGCCGGAGATGTTCCTGACAGCCTTAAGGACCGCAAGGTCTTCTCACTTGATATGGGAGCT
>ODAI012757833.1_pt1 | contig 10287 bp, 9 predicted proteins | sample 1539321 | NCBI WGS metagenome assembly ODAI01 (sample SAMN02144231, study PRJEB22623) | gut metagenome | biome: sheep rumen | host: Ovis aries | place: New Zealand | reverse complement strand
CGGAAATGGCTCTGCTGGATCTGGGAATCGACTGTACCTGCGATCCGGTCTTCCAGTCCCAGAATCTGTTTTATGTGTAGTCTATAGTCTTAAGACTGAAGTCTGAAGATGAAAAAAGATCCTTCGCTTCGCTCAGGATGACGATTGGGAGTGAGGAGCTCGGAGCTGGCAGCAGGGAGCTGAATATCGAAACAATAAAGGAACGGTTGAACATCACCGTTCCTTTTGTTATACCCTTTTGCTTCAAGCTTTAAGCTTCTGGCTCGCCGCTTCCGTATTTCCCCTTCCCCCACCTGGGCGCCAGGGATATGATGAATACCGTCGATACGATCATGGCTGCGCCGATCCAATCGATCAGACCAAAGGGGATGCCGAACCAAAGGATGCCGACGATGGCGGCCGTCAACGGTTCTACCGCAGCATATAACACAGCCAGATCCGAACCGATGATCCGAACCCCTTCCATAAAGAAGAAGAAGGACAGGATGGTCCCAAAGAGGACGACCCCTCCGGTGGCCAACAGACATTTGAAGTCCAGCGTGCCTCCTCCCAGTTCCCAGGGCTGACGGATGAAGAACATGAGGATCCCTCCCAGCATCATTCCCCAGCCATTGACCCGGAGAGTATCGAACTTGTGCAGGAGCCGCCGGGGCTCCAGAGAATAAAAGGCCATCAAAACCGCTGACATCAAACCGACGATCAATGCGTTCCTGGAAAAAACCAGTGTATGGATGTCTCCGTGAGTCGACAAAAGGAATAATCCGCCGACTGCCAAAAGCACTGCGATCATTTCGGATTTATTGGGCAGATGGAAGGCCCGAAGGGCCACGTAGATCACGATGATGACCGAACCGGTATACTGGATCAGGGTACCGGTGGCGGCATTGGAGAACTGGATGGCGCCGAAATAGGTGATCTGGACACCGGCCATCCCCAATAGTCCGTATAATAAAAGCTCGATCCGGTCCCGCCTTTCCTTCCAAAGAAAGACGGTGCTTCTCCCTTTTTTGGCAAAGGAAATGGCCAGCATGATGACGCCGGCAGCCAACAGCCGCACGGTGGTGAGCCACACCGCGTCGAATCCCCCTACCTCAAACAGATACTGACCGAAGGTGCCGGACAGGGCCCAGCACACCCCGCCCAAAGCCGACAGGAAGGCCCCTTTCACGAAACTGTCTTTCGCAAGAAACATAATACACTCTCTTCTCTGTAATAAAAAACTCTGCTGCATTCAGCACTTATACGGATGATACAGCAGAGTCCGGTGATTGATAATCTTTTGCTTTTATCGAATCGCTGTATGCACACAGATCCGAAAACGTTCTTTCAACATGCGGATATTCAGCGGGAATTCCGGCCCTTTTTCTCCATCGATATCGACGCCGGTATTCTTCTTTTCCGTCTCGATCAGGACGTTGTCCGTGCGGATAAACTCCACATAAGGGCTTTTGAAGTGGGTCCTGCGAAGGAAAAGATTGACGGTATTCAGGAACTCCAGCGGTGGGCAATCCTTGAAGATCAGCACATCCAGCTTCCCGTCATGGACCGAAGCTTTCGGGGAAACATCCTTAAACCCGCCGATCACACTGCCGTTCATGATGAACATCATGAAAATCTTCTTCTCGGAGGTCTCTCCGTCGATCGTCACTTTTACGTTAAAGGGTTTGATCTCCGGGATCATCTGGATCCCCTGAAGATAATAGCCCAGCATACCCAGGGTGTTCTTGACCCGCTGGTCTGTTTTCTGGCTGACTTCGATGATGGAACCCAGACTGGCTTCATTCACGAAATACTTTCCGTTGATCTCCCCGATATCCAGAGGGATCGTGTAGTTGCTCATGGCGATCCTCAGCATCCCGTCCAGTGAGGTGGGGATCTCCAGGTGATGAGCCATGTCGTTGGCTGTGCCCGTAGGCAGGATCGCGATCGGTGCGTGGTAATCCGCCTGGACCATGGCATTGATGCAGATATCCACCGAACCATCTCCGCCGGCGATCAGTACTTTTGATACGGAATCCTTATCCAGTGAATCCAGGAATGCTGCAATGGGCTCCGGTTCCCGGGTGATTTTAAAGGGAATGATCTGTAGCCCGGCATCCTGGAACCGACCGATGATCGTATCCAGGTGGGAAGCAAAGGTCTTCTTCCCGGAATGACTGTTGTATAACAACACAACATTATTTGCGGACATATTTCATACCTCCGTCATTCAATAATCGTTTTAAGGTCTTTCTGACCTTCCCTATCATATACAAGGAGCCGGTAAAAATCAATCCCCTGTAAAAAATATTTTCGTCATTTTTCTTCGACAGTTTTTCGAGGGCTTTTTCTGCTGCTGACTGGGGATCCCGGCAGATCTCCACGTGTTTCGGATCGGCTCCTTTTTGCTGCAAAACGGCGCTGTACTCCCCGGCTGACAGCTTTCGGGGGCTGTCGGGCTCCGTCACGATCAGATCGTATGCGATCTCCGCCAGCATCCCGGCGATCTTCTCATATTCCTTATCCTTCAAAACCCCTGTGACCACCAGCAGCCGGTCTTCCCGCCGGAAGCGGCCATGGACCCAGTCGCACAGGGCCTTCACGCTGTCGGCATTGTGAGAGCCGTCCAGAACGATGGTGGGGTCGGTTTTCAACACTTCGATCCTCCCGGGTTGTTTCGCCTCTCTCAGGCCCGTTTTCAGGGCCTCCTCCGGGATGCAGAATCCCTGAAGCTGTTCCAGAAGGCGAAGGATCTGGAGGGCGCAGAAGGCATTCATGGCCTGGTGTTCTCCCGGCATCCCGGTCTTCAATCCGGTGAAGGTCTTCCCTTCCAGCTCCGCATCAAAACCTACTCCATTTTCCGCATCCTCACGGATATGGATCTTCTCCTTCCGCATATGATAGACCGGAGCACCGACTACCGAGGCTTTCCCCTCCAGCACCCGGATCACGTCCGGATCTTCAGATGCATAGACCAGCGGCACGCCGGGTTTGAGGATCCCTGCCTTTTCCCAGGCGATCTCTGCCGAAGTATTGCCCAGATAATCCATGTGATCCAGGGATACAGAGGCGATGCAGACTGCCATGGGGGTTTTGATCACATTGGTGGCGTCGCCCCGGCCCCCCAGGCCCACTTCCAGGATCACGGCATCGGCGTTCTTCTCTTTATAATACAGGAAAGCGATCGCCGTGATGATCTCGAATTCCGTCGGGGATTCCAGTCCCTCCGCCACCATTTCATCTGCGGTGCGAGTCACCTTTTCCGTAAGTTCGTACAGGTCCCCGGGAGAGATCCTTTCCCCGTCAAATTCGATCCTCTCTGTGAATTCTTCGATATAGGGAGAAATATAAAGCCCGCAGTGATATCCGGCCTCCTGTAAAGTACAATACACGTACCGGCACACAGAGCCTTTTCCGTTGGTGCCGCCTACGTGTATGACTTTCAGATTCTTATGAGGATCGCCCAGCCGCGAAAGAAGCTCCCGGATCCGTTCGAGACCCGGTCTGCTTCCGAAGCGGGCGTATTCACCTATTTTTTGTACACTGAGTTCCAGTAATTCTTCTTGGTTCATTATTTCCCCAGTTTCTGCTCTACCTGAGTGATCCGGGCCAATACCTTTTCTCTCATTTCCAGGTAGTTTTCCAGTTTTGCCTTTTCCTCCGCAACGACCTTTTCCGGAGCCTTTTTCAGGAAGCCCTCGTTGGAAAGCTTTTTCTCCAGGCGAAGGACTTCTTTGTCCAGCTTGTCCTTTTCCTTGCCCAGCCGTTCGTATTCCGCTTTATAATCGAGAAGATCATCCAGCGGGACCAGGATCTCCGCTCCGCCGATCACGCCGCTCATGACGTCCTGAGGAGCATTGGACTTATCCGCCAGATAGGTGATCTGGGTGATGTTTGCCAGACTCTTGATGTATCTTTCGTCGGCTTTCAGGATCTCTGCTGTCCTGCCCTGAGCCACGATGACCGCGGTCAGTTTTCTGGAAGGAAGTGCTCCCGCCTCCGCACGGATGTTCCGGATGCTGCGGACTGCATCCATCGCCAGTTCGATGGCTTCCACAGAGTCGCTGTAGTCCATTGTCTCATCAAAGACCGGCCAGTCTGCGCGGATCAGCATCCCTGCGTCTTCCGCACCCGGCAGGAAGCTCCAGATCTCCTCTGTGATGAAGGGCATGAAGGGATGCAGGAGTGTGAGCATGTCTCTCATGACCCGGATCAGTGTGTAGACTGCCGTATTGCGGTCATCTCCGTCTTCCCCGTTCAGCCGGCTCTTCACGATCTCGATGTACCAGTCGCAGTACTCGTTCCAGATGAAGTCATAGATCTTCTGGCCTGCCAGAGATAATTCGAATTTATCCAGATAAGCGGTGACTTCCTTAGCCGTCTCGTTTACCCTTGCCAGGATCCACTTATCTTCTGCCTTAAAGTTCGCTTTCGCCGTTTCTTCATCGATGACTGCAGCATCCTCCGCATTCATCAAAACGAACCGGGAAGCATTCCAGAGTTTATTGGCAAAATTCCGGGCGGCTTCGATCTTTTCCGTCTGGAAACGCATATCGTTGCCCGGTGTGATGCCGGTCATCAGCATGAACCGCAGGGCGTCCGCACCGTACTGGTCGATCATTTCCAGCGGATCGATGCCGTTGCCCAGGGATTTACTCATTTTCCGACCCTGTGCGTCCCGAACGAGCCCATGCACGTATACATACTGATACGGGGACTTCCCGGTGGTATACAGAGCGGAGAATACCATTCTGACTACCCAGAAGAAGATGATGTCATACCCCGTTACCAAAACGTTTGTCGGGTAGAAATAGTCCAGATCTTCCGTCTTTTCCGGCCATCCCAATGTGGAGAAAGGCCACAGCCCGGAACTGAACCAGGTATCCAGCACGTCTTCGTCCTGGGTGAGGTTCCTGCAGCCGCATTTCGGACAGCAGGCCGGCATTTCCTTATCTACCGTGATCTCGCCGCAGTCGTCGCAGTAATAAGCCGGGATCCGGTGGCCCCACCACAGCTGACGGGAAATGCACCAGTCTTTGATGTTCTCCAGCCAGTGGAGATAGATCTTTTCGAACCGATCCGGCACATGGATCAGTTCGCCGTTGTGTGCCACTTCGATGGCCTTCTTTGCCAGAGGCTCCATCTTGACGAACCACTGATCGGAGAGCATGGGCTCTACGATGGTGTGGCAGCGATAACAGGTCCCGGTGGGGATGACCATGTCTTCCGTCTTCACCAGGTGTCCGGTCTCTTCCAGTTCTTTGACGAACTGCTTCCGGCATTCAAACCGGTCCAGTCCTTCATATTTCCCGGCCAGATCCGTCATCTTTCCGTCAAAATCGATGCAGCTGTAGATCGGCAGGTCACAGCGCTGACCTACTTCAAAGTCGTTGAAATCATGGGCCGGAGTGATTTTAACTGCGCCGGTCCCCTTTTCCATATCCGGATAGGGGTCTTCCACCACCGGAACGGTCTTCCCGGTAGTGGGGATGAAGAATTCCTTCCCGACTTTATCTTTATACCGTTCGTCCGCCGGGTTCACGGCGATGCCGGAGTCCGCGAAAATAGTCTCCGGACGGGATGTGGCAACGATCATGGAATCGCCGCTTCCATCCGCAGCATCATAACGAACATAATAATATTTCCCGTTCTTGTCTTCGTGCTCCACTTCCGCGTCGGACAGCGTGGTCCGGCAGCAGGGACACCAGTTGATCAGCCGGTTCCCCCGGTAAATGAGCCCGTCGTTATATAAATCTACGAAGAACTGAGTGACGGCTTTGTTGCAGCCTTCATCCATTGTGAACCGTTCCCGGTCCCAATCGCAGGAATTCCCCAGTTTACGGACCTGTTTGGTGATCCGTCCGCCGAATTCTTCCTTCCACTTCCAGGCTCTTTTCAGGAATTCTTCCCGGCCCAGATCTTCCTTGGTCTTTCCTTCTTCTTCCCGGATCCGGTCTACCACTTTCACTTCCGTGGCGATGGATGCGTGGTCCGTGCCCGGAAGCCACAGGGCTTCATATCCCTGCATCCGCTTCCAGCGGATCAGAACGTCCTGAAGGGTCTGGTCCAAAGCATGTCCCATGTGAAGCTGCCCGGTGATGTTGGGCGGCGGCATGACGATGGTAAAGGGCTTTTTCCCGGAACCGGCTTTCGCCTTGAAGGCGCCGGATTTCTCCCAGGTTTCGTAGATGCGGTCTTCGAATTGCTTCGGATCGTACGTTTTTGCTAACATAAATGATTCTCCTTATTCCAGCTTGGAGCTTGAATCTTCCAACTGCAAGCTTTGATCTCTTTAACTAATTTATTATAAACTAATACCGGTCTTATTTCCACAAAAATATGTTGTCCCGGCCTAAAATCCCTTTCGGATCGAAGACTTTTTTCAGTTTCCGCATCTCACCGATACTCTTTTCTCCGTACATGATCCGGAGGAATTCCCGTTTGAGCTTTCCGACTCCGTGCTCGGCAGACACACTGCCGCCCAGTTCACTGACCCGGCGGGCCCAGCCTTCATAGATCTCCTTTCCCCGAAGGTACTCTTCTTCGTTCCGACTGATCACATTGACGTGAAGGTGGTCATTCCCGATATGTCCGAAGATCACGTACTGCAGTCCGGCTTCATCCAGGTCCTTCCGATACATTTTTATGGTATCGGTAATAAAACCTTCCGGCACCGACATGTCGCTGCCCAGCTTGGTGATCCCGGGATGGGATTTCTTGTTTTCCGCCACCCGGGCGTTGACCGCTTCCGGTGTGGCATGCCGCAGTTCCTTGAAGCTCTCGAAGCTTCGGCTGCTGCCGGCGATCCAGGCCCTGCCCGGATCTCCTCCTGCCTTTCGGATCTCTTTCTCGATCAAACGGATCCTTTCGGTCATTTCTCTTTTGTCCTCCGCCGTCACTTCAAGGAATACCGCTTCCGCGAATCCTTCCGGAAGATGCCAGGAAAGCGTCCCCTTCATCTCTTCCTGTTTTTGCAGCAGCAGCCCCAGGGATCCACTGTCGAAGTATTCCATGGAGATGCATCCATGTCCCGGCTGACTTTTCAGGCTTTCCGCAAAGGAAACTCCCTGTCCTTCTTCCGGGAAAAAGCTGATCAATCCCCAGATCAAAGGAGGCTTTGGTGCCAGTGAGAACTCGGCCTGTGTGACGACCCCAAGGGTCCCTTCTGCTCCGATGAACAGATCGATCAGGTCCATATCCTCCCGGATCCAATATCCGGCAGCGTTTTTTACGGACGGGACAGTGTAGGAAGGAAGCGCCGCTTTCAGTGTAAACGCCCTCCCATTCTCGTCCGGGATCGAAAGATCCAGCTTTCTTCCCCCGGCAAAGTACTTTCCCCTTGGGATATCCAGGATCCTCCCCTCCGCCGTGACCACCCGGAGCCTCTTGACAAACTCCCGCATGGCGCCGTATCCAAAGGTCCGGGCACCGGAAGAATTGCAGCAAACAACACCTCCGGCACTGGCCGTGGTTTCCGTGGGATCCGGCGGGAGAAACAGACGATCTCCGCTCATTCGCCGGACGTACCGGCTGATTTCCGAAAGGGGAACAGCAGCCCCGGCAATGACGGATCGGTCATCCTTTCCCGCCTGAAGACCCTTCAGCTTCTCCAAACTCATTACCAGTCCCCCAAAGGGGACAGCGCCGCCGCCAACGCCGGTCCGGGAGCCCTGGACAGTCACCGGGATCTCTTTGTCGCTGCATTCCTTCAGGATCTCCGCGATCTCTTCCGCCGATCGAGGAAACACGATAAAGTCTGCTTCACCGCTTTTCTTGGATTCGTCCATGAGGTGGAGGGCATATTCGCATGAAAACGGGATGATATTATTTCTCATATCGATTATCTCTTAACTTACTTCATTAACTTTTGACTGCTGGTCAAACTGTGATTTCCCCGGCCCTTACTCCGGGCTGCGGGGGCGACAATAGTGTCCTCGCCGGAATCGGCGCCTTGTGACGGGGTTAAATCGCCTTGAATGTAGTTACTTCTACGAGCGCCTTTCCTCTGAGGAACTATTGCTCGCCTACAGGCAGCCCTCCATCAACAAAGCTAATAGCTCCTAGCTCACAGCTTCAAGCTCTTCAAAAACGTCCTCCGGTGGATCGGGCAGATCCCACGGGCATAAATCCCTTCGTAGTGGGCTTTCGTCCCATACCCTTTGTTCTTTTCAAAAGCGTAGCCGGGATATTCCTTTGCATATTCCACCATCATATGATCCCGGGTCACCTTTGCCAGGATGGAAGCCGCCGCCACCGACAGGCTCTTTTCGTCTCCTTTGATGATGGAGGTCTGCGGTATCTCCAGATCATCCAGTTTTACCGCATCGATCAGAAGATGCTCCGGTTTTACAGAAAGGTTTTCGACCGCTTCGATCATCGCCCGTTTCGTGGCCTGAAGGATATTGATCTCATCGATGGTCTGGTTGTCCGCCATCCCGATAGACCAGGCGACCGCCTTCTCTTTGATCCGGATAAACAGTTCTTCTCTTCTCTTTCCCGACAGTTTCTTGGAATCGTTCACGCCGAGGACATCAAAATCCTCCGGCAGGATCACCGCCGCCGCCACCACCGGGCCTGCCAGCGGTCCTCTTCCCACTTCATCGATACCGGCGATATACCGGACTCCCTGTTCGCGAAGAGCTCCTTCATATACCTGCATCTCCTGCAGCATCCTTTTTTCTTTCTCGATCCGTTCCGCCTTCGTCATTTTACTCTTCCTCTTTCGGGAATTCCAATGAGATCCGGCCCATTTTTCCGCCTCTGAACTCGTCCATGATGGTCCGGGCAGCCCGGGCATAATCGTATCTCTTCCCGCTCATCAAAAACCCTCTTTTTTCACAGATGGTCTCCATGATCTCCAGGGGTTCTCCTTCCACACTCTCCAGTTTATATCTTTCCTTCAGCAGCTGAGGATAGGTCTCCTTCAGCACCTTGATCAATTCGATGGTCAGGTCCTCCCGGTCCAGGATCTCGTCCTTGATGGAACCGGCAAAGGACAGTTTCAGTGCCACGTCCCGGTCTTCGAATTTCGGCCAGAGGATGCCGGGAGTATCCAGAAGCTGGATCTGATCCTGCAGATTGATCCATTGTTTCCCCCGGGTCACACCGGGTTTGTTGCCGGTCTTGGCGCTCTTCTTCCCGGCCAGACGGTTGATCAGCGAAGACTTCCCCACGTTCGGGATCCCAACGATCATACAGCGGACGGGTTTTTTCCGGACGGAATCCCTGTTGATCTCCTCCCGGAGTTTATTCAGCACCTTAAAAAGGTCTGTGATCCCCTCCCCGCTGAGGGCATTCATGCACACCGGCTCTGCCCCATGTTTTTTGAAATACTTCACCCAGGCCTCATTCACCTTCGGATCCGCCAGGTCCGCCTTATTGAGGATGACGATCCGTCGTTTGTTTTTGATCAATTCGTCGATCACCGGATTCTTGCTGGCTACCGGGATCCGGGCATCCAGGATCTCGATAGCTGCGTTGGTGAGCTTCAGATTATCCTGTATCAGCTCCCGGGTCTTTTTCATGTGCCCCGGAAACCAGTTGATATGTTCATTTGCCATTTTTATTCCTCCGCAAAAAACATAAGAGGAAGCCCGGAAGGCTTCCTCTCAGTCTTATTACTTTTTCTTTGCAGGTTTGATCTTTGCAGCTTTACCGGTACGTTCTCTCATGTAGTTGAGTTTCGCTCTTCTTACGAAGCCGTGCCGTACCACTTCGATCTTCTCGATTTTCGGGGAATGGATCGGGAAAGTCTTTTCCACGCCAACGCCGGAAGCGATTCTCCGGACGGTGAATGTTTCATTGATCCCGCCGTTCTGCTTTTTCAGTACGTAACCTTCGAAAATCTGGATTCTTTCTCTTGAGCCTTCCTTGATTTTAATGTGAACTTTTACTGTATCGCCGACTCTGATTTCCGGCACATCGTTCTTCACATATTCCTGCTCAATTGCTGTAATAATGTTCATTAGTGTTCCTCCCATCATAAAATTAAACGTTCATGGCAGGGACACCTACCAGCGGACCGTCCGTAGTACACTGGGAATAATTTTAGCACACCATTATGTGATTTGCAAGGAAAATCTGCTTTATTTTCACCTTTTTTTATGCTATTATTTCTGCGTATAGAATTGACTGGCAACGCCGGACTTCCTGTGTATTTGTCTCGGGGACGCTCTCGCTCCTGGCCCTCAAGCAGCGGTTCTAAGCTCTGCCTTTGCTCTTTCAGAGCTTGTCAATCGCTAAGAACCGGCATTCGGGAATGCCCCTGCGACAAATCACAGTCGTCCTTTGGCGTTGCCATTGAGGGCT
>ODAI012582092.1_pt1 | contig 10288 bp, 16 predicted proteins | sample 1539321 | NCBI WGS metagenome assembly ODAI01 (sample SAMN02144231, study PRJEB22623) | gut metagenome | biome: sheep rumen | host: Ovis aries | place: New Zealand | reverse complement strand
GCAATATTACCCATTTCTGTAATAATATTATAGAAATCATCATAAGCCATGGTATTTTTGGCTTTTCCACCTTTCATAGAATCCTTAATTGTAGAGAAAGCATCGGTCCAATTCTTCCAATAATTTAATGGATTATTTTGAGCAGATGGAATATCATTGCTCATAAAATTAAATGAGTCATCTTCAGTATCTACAGAACGCGTCTCATTTATTTTTTTTGCTAAAGCTAACTCTTCTTCTAAATTAGCAATTCTTTTAGCATTATCTGGCGTGTACTCTGTAGCTCTTAAAGTTTCAAGCTCTTTGGTTAAAGTCTAAATATAAGCCGTAGTAGATGCAACAGATCTTAACTGCTCGTTAGATTCAATTAATGAATCTTTTAGTGCGTCAAATACTATATTGCCCTAAATACTATCAATTTCACTTATAGTATTGTATAATTCTTTTGCAGACGTAGAAGATAATTTTAAGCCTTCTGAAGTACGGCTAAAATCTAAATCTTGAATACCATACTACTTCGCCCAATTGGTTAATTGCTATGCATCCCCATTGCTTAAATTACCTTCAATACCACCGGCAATTAAATCAGTAATTTCACTTAATAAGCCTTCAATTGTATCTTGTAATTCAGCTAACTGCTCAGGTAATAATTGCCCAGCTTCAGCTGCCTATTGGGTAATAGCAGAAATGAGACCTGGAATATCAACATTTTTGCCTAATTGAAGAAAACCTTCATTTACAGCAGCTCCATATTTAGAAAATAGATTATTAAAAGTAGTACTATCTAACTATAACTATTTCTGCAAATATGAAACATTAACCGCTTCACCGGGCTTAGCTTCAGCAATACTCTTTAACTAATCCGCCGCATTCTAAACCATTTCTGCAGGCTTATTCTGCATTTCAACTTTAGCATCTATCCAAGCGCTATATGATTCTGCAAATTCCGGACTGCTAATGTCCCAGCCCATCCCTTTTGCAAATTGATTAAAATCTTCAATACGTAAATTACCGAAACCATCATTAATAATGCGCCCATAGGTAGATACATTCGATAATACATCTTTCATGTTTAAGCCATACTAATCCATTAGCTCGCCAAAAGCCTAGTATGACATTGAATAAGCATTTTCAAGTGTTTCTTTCGCAGTCACATTATTCTAAGATGCTGCGGTAAGCATATCAACATAAGCACTATTTAAATCTGCTGTAGTATGCCCTGCGGTTTCTTCCATCGCAGTATAAATTGCCGCGTATGCACTAACCATATCATGTACTGCTGTAATAACGGCAGTCCCATCATCAAGGCGTACTACTCCTAATGCGCCAGTAGTTTCACCAATATCTGCGGCTAAGCCACTAATTGTTTCGCCAACGCCCTTTCCTAGATCTTCTTGAGCGGTTCGTAATTTATTAATGGCATTGTTATAAACTGCTTCAAGTTCTTCCTAAGAAGCATTAGGTTTAATTTGCTTTAATAAAGCAACTGCAGCCTGTCCACCAGACTCTAAAGTTTCAAGTATTAATTGATCATACTGTGCGGCAATTGTTTCTGACCATCCGCCCTGAGAAAATTTCGCAGCTAATGTATCCGTCTTAAATAGATTCTTATAATTACTCAATCCCCTAATCTACTAAATTAACTTATTAGCTTCATCATTTCTTTCCGTGCTCGTAGTAGCATTTAAGAATCCATCCAGAGCAATGCTATCTTGAATAGCGCGATCAGTCTGATCTTTAATATACTATTCAATGAATTCTTCACTATAATTTAATTGACGTAATTTTTTACGCTGAGCATTAATATACTCATCCATGTAGCTTTCGCCTAATACGAAAGACTATAGGGCTGAATTATAACTAAACGCGTCATCGCTTAATGTTTTTCCGACAATATCGACGTAAGATTGTTTGAAAGCATCTACGTCCGCAAGAGAGGAAGCACCCTAAGTTGTATATGTTGTAGCAGTTTTGATATTATTTAAATATGAATCTGTAATTGTCTAAATCTAAGACATCGCAGCTTCATCATATTCAAAACCAATTGAGTCTAAGAAAGACTTTAATGCGCCCACATCTATATCATAAGTACCGTTATCATTGGCCTTAAAGAAATCAGTTACTTGTGCTCCTTGTGCGATCATTTCGCTCATAAAATTAGTATTAAATGCCGCGCGCATCGCCTCAGTAGCACTCGTATAATTGGAAAGCATATCTAAAATAGTATTATCCTATTTAGTTTTAGGATTAATGGCATCTGCTGTTTCATTTAACTAAGCTATAAGATTCCAATATTCTTCATCGCTAATTTCATTATGACCCCAAGCCGATGTAATTTTAGCACGAGCTCGTGTGATAGATTCAGCACTAGCCTTCCATACCTATGCGGCCTAATCCCATTTGAATCCCATTTCAGTCATTAAGGACTAAACTTTTGAATATTCGGTAGTATTCTATAACGCCATAGATAGAGCTTCTGCCGCGGACTAATTGAATTGCTCGCCGACGATACCTTCAAATGCGGTATTCTTCGCCATTTTACTATTTAAAGTACGAATCTAAGCATCTAAATCCTTTTTAGACAAGGAATAATTTGTCCAAAAATTAGGATCTATCTAAGATAAAGCTAAGGCGGCCTAATTCATTGCTTGTTCTGTACCAATGGTAAGAATATTACCGCTGACATTATAACCAGCTTCAATTAATTTCTATTTAGCTTCATCGGAAATAGATGAGATATTTATCTAATCTCCTTCTTTTCCAGAGAATATAGAACCAAGAGCTGCCTTTAATTGCTAATCAACATTATTATTCTAATTTGTAGCAATTAGCTAATCCGTATCAGATTTAATAAAATCTTTCCATTCTTTACTATTATAGTCAATTGCAAAACCATAGGCTTCATTTAAAGCTGTAAGCACTTGTTGCATACTATATCCAGCACGTGCTTTCCATCCGCCATTGAGCGTATCACGCTCTAAGTACTACCCAACTAAACTAGAATATTCAAAACCAGTAACTTTTCCAGTTTCTTCATCAATAACCTAGTTTATAAGTCCTAATTTGACCATGTCCTCATTAGAAAAACCATCTTTCGCAGCATCTAATACCTCTTTTTGATGCCCTCGTCCATTTTCTTTATCCGCTGCATCCATTAACTTAATTAATGCATCCTATGCCTCTTCTAATGAAGCTTTTCCCTAATTATATAGTTCCCATATACTTTCTACATAGCCTTTTGCCGCAGTAATAACATCCGTACTCATAGTAGTATAATTTTTAGATGCTCCAATTAATCCACGCGTAGTATCACTTAAAGCTTCATAAGGCTTTTTAGCTAGAACTTCTTCAAGAGCAGTAGCATACTAATTATATTCAGTTCTAATTAGGTTCCCTGCGTCTGTTGCAGAAATCTTTATTGAACCATCAAGTCCTAGTTTTGTAATAAAATCATTCCAAGCATTAATATTACCTTCAGCTAATTTTGCAAAAGCATCATCGAATCCTTTTTCTAATTCTTCTGCATTAGCACCGGCAATTTTTAATAACTCCTTTAAATTAGATTTAGATTGTTCAGTAGAAGTATTATTAACAATAGAGGTAAAATCAAAATTTTTAATCTAATCCTATGCTAATTGCTTAATAATCTATTCATTATTTTGTTCTGCTTTGGTTATTGCCGCAGAATCATTGTCTATACGCTTTTTATAATATTCAGAGAAAGACATACTAAGATTATCCGCGGAAGATTTATAATCTAGTAAAATTTGTTCAAATTGAACATAGGCCGCATCAAGATCATTACCAGTTAAACCAGTTACTTCTCCAAAATAATCCTTTTCTGAAATTATTGTACCATCTTCTGTTTTTCTATCAAGCCCATGATACTCTGCTAGATTATCTAAAAAAGTACCGCCATTCTTTTCTTCTCTTAAACCAACTTTTTCAAATACTGTATTTTCTAGACTATAAGCTTTTCGAGCTTCTTCAAGCCGTCTTGCATTTTCTTCAGTAGCATTTTTTATACGTATTTCAAATGCTTTCTAATTTTCAATATATCCTTTTGCGCTTTCACTATAATCATATAAAGATTCCCAAGTTAAAGTATCCTTATCTTCACCACTATAACTTGCTAAAAGTTCTGAAGCATTTTTCATAGCCTCAGACATTTTAACTGCTTTACTACGATTATCAAAAGCAGTTTCTAATGCTTTAGTAGTCTCTGTAGTACCGTCTAATATTTGTTCTATAATTAAAGAGGCATTTCCTATATAACGATTAGCTGCATCTGTAAAATTAGAAGCAATTGTTTTAAATTTACCGCCCATATTAGTAAATGTTTCCGCAGCTGCGCGTAATTGCTCTGGATCAGATAAATCTAAATCTTTAATTACATCAAATACTTTGGTCTATTCCTCTCCTAATAAACTACCAATACCCTCTGGACCATAAATAGCTTCCATACTATCAAGATAAGCTTCAGCTTGAGCATATTGCTACTTTTCAATGAAAGATTGATATTGTTTAAGATCAGACTGAATAGCACTGAGAGTTCTAGTAGTAAATTTATCTGTATTATCACTTAGCCAGCTAGGAGCTTTTCCTTCACCAAAAATACTATTTAACTAATTTTCATATAAGTTAATTGCATCATCTCGGGCAGCAGTAAAATCCGATTTAATTTTTTCTTGAATCGCTGGATCTAAGTCTTCAAAATTTTTAATACTATCTTGAAGTTCTTTGAGTCCCGTATATTCAGAATAATCAATATTAGCTAAAATCTCAGCCGCTTCTTGATTATTTTTAATCCAATTAGATAAATTGGTAAAAGCTTCATTAAATTCAGTAGAATCTACTTTATCGATGTTTTCACCAAACTTCGCTGACATTCCATAAGAAAGTAAATTTTTATATTGCTCCGCTAAAGTTTTATCTTGCTTGTTTTCTAAAGTATTAATCTAAGCCGTTACCTTTTCTCGCGCTTTAGCACTAATTAAAGTGGTTTCAATTCCTTTTTTAGTAGCTTCTGTTACACCCTTCGTCTAATCAGCCCATACTTTTGCTTCATTAACAGCAGCCTCAAATTCTTTGTCAGTTAAATTGTAAATATCATTAACATCTTTAAGATTCTTATTTTTTGTAATAGCTTCTAATGAAACCTCATTGCCTGCTTTTTTACTTTCATCTAATAAATTTGTTAAAAGATTAAAAAATATCTCTTTCTATAACGTCTATGCATTTTCTCCAGCACCTAAATTTAAAGAATTAGTTTGCATAATCGTATCTAAAACACTATTCCCATTACGATCTTTTCGAGTTAATAGTGTCTAATAACTATCTGTACGATATTTTCCATCAGGATACATCTTGCCGCTAGTAATTCTACCAGTTTTTCTGTCATATCCTTCAATATCGTCAGTTGATCTAGCAATATAACTTTTAAATAAATATTCCGCTGCTTCTTCATTGCTTAGCCCCTAAAGGAACTTTTCATGTGTAAATTTTCCACCAAAATCTGTACCTATACCCATAGACTACCGAACCTACTAAGCTAAACCTGGTAAATTAAGCTAAGATGTAGGAGTTTCTTGAGTATACAGCCCTTTTAAGCCTTCTTGAAAATTATTAATAGAGGTTTCTTGCCAATTTGCCTTATCTAATTCTGCTTCAATCGCAGCAGTGGTCGCTCCGGCAGTTAATTCTCTTGCCTTTGCTAACTCTTCTTCTAATGTTCCAGAATAAATAATAGCATTATTAGCTAAATCTATTTTTTCAATATATGCTGGATAACTATCAGCAAGCTAATTCATATAATCATAATATTCTTGCTAAGCTTCAACGGAATCATACTAATGCTCTTCTAATTCTTTTAATTTCGTATAAGCCTATTCTAACTTTTTTTCGGTATCTTTGGCTTCTAACTAATTTTGTTTAGCTACCTCTAAACGTTTTCCGCTTAATTCTATTTCCCTAGCGACAGAAACATTTAACATTTCGTTAGCAGAAGTCAATGTAGCAATATTTTCTACAAGTCCTTTAATTCCACCGATTGCCCCACCTATAACTGCTCCCCATAAACCATAAGAAGCACCCATAGCTGCGCCTGATGCCGTGCTGCCTAAAATTCCTAATATTCCGCCTTTTTTGACTTGATTTGCAGCAGCCCGGTCTTCATCTCCACTAGTACTTGCGCCATAAGCATTCATTCCCTATAAAGTCTAACTTGCACCAGCTATACTAAGAGCAGCTCCTGCATAACGTAGCACCATTCCGCCAATGATAGCGCCCTTACTTAAACCTTGTTTTCCGGCAGCACTACCATTCAGTTCTGCTTGTTGCGCTTCTGTATAAGCCTTACCAGATTCACGCCCAGCTTGAGCCATCATAGAAATAAGTCCAGTCATAGTACTCTAAGTATTGCCCTTCATCATTTCTAGACCAGCCTATATTTCTCCCAAAATAACCTAAATGGCACTCTTTACAGCAGTAATAATAGATGCACCCATCGCTACAGCGGCAACAGGAATTTTATTAAATGCTTTTGGTAAACTATTTGCAGCACTTACAATATTTGTAATACTGTCTAAAACTTTCTTGTATAACTCTTCGACGCCTGAACTCGTATAGAATTCCTGAATCGTAACCTTCATTTTCTCAATCTTAGCATCAATAGAATCTAAGGTCTTTAAAGTCTATAACTCGCCAGTGCCTTCAGAATCCATTGCGGTTTCTAATGCTTTCTTATATTCATCAACATTACTAACCAACGCTAAGAAACGAGATTGCTATCTATTACCGGCCATCAATGTAGCAATATAACGCTGAGATAGAGAATCTAAAGAATCCCACTTCTCCATCAATTCAAGCATTACATCATCAAAATCACGGAACTACCCGGCAGTATCATGAATAGTGATGCCAACTGTCTATAACGCCTTATCAACTCTGTTAAGGCTCATTTCTTCACCTTCAGAGTCAACTGTCTTGCTTGGGTCGCTCGTCATTTCACCATAACGGCTAATAACTGATTTCAATGCAGTACCAATATTAGTAGCAGATTCACGAGTAGTAGCTATCATAGTAGCCATCATCGCGCTTGTTGCTTCAAAGCTCGCGCCAACGGCCTCAGCAGATGCAGCAGTCTTGCTAATAGCTACTGCAATTTCTTCAGTGCTAGAAGCGGTAGTCGCGGCTAAAGCGCTAAATACGTCAGTGACATGGGCTGCATCAGTCATTTCTAGTTTGAACCCACGAATAGCAGTTGTCATATAGTCCGCTGCTGTTGCATAATCCAAGCCAGCGATACGCGCCATCTTTAAGGTTTCTGTAGTTAATGTCATTACATCATTCTACTATAATCCCTATTGATAGTAAATCTGAGATACTTCATAAACACCCTTAATTGCTACACCATATTGACGAGCAATCTCACTATACTGACTAATCTATCCCCATAAATCTTCCTAAGAAAAATTAGTTACCACAGAAATAGAAGTCATAACAGTATCCAATTCTTGAATATGTTGCTTCATTTCATTAATCGCGGATTTAGTCATATTTAAGACTTGCCAAAAGCCCATCCAACGATTTACAGCAGATTGGATATTACCAAGAGCTTGCTATTTTTGTGATAATTTATTTAAACTCTGTATATATCCTTCTAATGCTGTTCTGCCCTAATTTGCGGCATCAGTATCACTGCGTAAAACTTGTTGCACCTAACCAGTTGTAATACCTAACTATGCCGCGACATACTAAGTTACTTTTTCAGCAAGGGCCTAAAATGCTGCTTCTTTTTCTTTTAATGATTCAGTTGAAGATTGTTCGGTCGAACTTACTGTATTATTTGCCTGTTGTAATCTAGCTAAAGCAGCGCGGTATTCTTCTACTTTAGCTTCTAATTCTGATGGATTTAAACTAGCAAATTTTACTCTAACATTAGAAAGAATACGATCAATTGCATCTTCAAAGTTCATATTATTTTTAATGCCTTCGGTTAATCCTGTTAAATCAATACTCCCAAAAGCATCTTGTAACATTGTTTCAACCTATGTTTTAAAACTACTAACATCACTAATTACATTATGCGTTGAAACATTACTAAAAATTTCCTATACTTTTACCTATAATTCTCGTGTAATATCATTTGTACTAAGATTCTATAAACCGTTAATTAATTCCTATTTAAAATTTTCAACATATTTTGTAATACCGGTACCATTTTTTGCGACACTAGCAGGAGTATCTGAAAATGTTAATAATCCGGAAAATTTCTATTTTATCTATTCAATATAAGCTAATTTTGATTCCCAATTTGCACGCTAGCCTTCTCCGCCGCTCTGCTTAATTCCTTCATCAAATTTATTTATTTCTTCCTAAATTTTATTTTTTGTTTCTTGTAGAACACCGGTATATTTTTCCGAAGAAGCTCGAATTCGTTCTTCTTCTGCTGAAAAAATCTAATCGATGTTACTACCAGCTTTAATACTTTTCCCAAGATCTACCCCAGTTAAACCATATGATTCATATAATTTTGATATTTGCTCTCGTAGGGTCTTAGCTCCATTTTTATCTACGACTTCCGTTGTATTCCCCATTAATTTACTAATATTAGCTTGAGAAAATACAGAATCTTTTGTAAAATTCGCATTATTTGCAGAAGCTTTTAAAGCTTCAATTTGTTTTGTTGTCTGAGCAATTTTCTACTCTGTTTCTGTCATTGCTCCACTAATTTTCTAGCTAAAATCCTAAAAAGTAGTTTTGGATAATGTTACTCCTAACTCATTTGCAACTTCTCGCACCTACCGAATAGATTCTACAGAATCATCTTCAAATAATTTTCCTACCTTACCTGATTTTATCTATTGAATTTCATCAGATAACTACGCCATTTCAGTCCTAGCATTCTTAATGGCCTCAGCATTTTCTGGCGAAAAAATCATTTCAGATTCTTTTAAAAAACCGAATCTATTACCAATCGTTGCTAACGATTCAAATAATTTATCATAGTCAGATAAAAATTTCTTAGAGCCAGAAGCAGACTAAAAAGCTGTGTTCATCTGACTTTTTAATTTTGCAACATCATTCTCCGCTTTCTATAAAGCCTAGCTCAATCCTCTAAACGCAGTACTATCGATCTTAACAGCTTCGTTTAATATTTTTCTTAGGTGATTAACTTGGCTTTCTGCCTATTGTAGACCTAAACTAACTGGAACTTCAACACTTTGCGCCATCAAATCTCACTCTCCTTTTAACTCATAAAATAAAAAAAGAGCCACTTTCTACAAGAAAGTGGCTATCAAACATCTGGGTCTAAATCCTCGCCCAAATGCTAAATCTCAACTATTAAATCTTTATCGTCACCGACAGTCTCCGGCAACCCTATTATATTAAACGCGGACACCGTTGGATCAGCCCTTTCTCCCAATCGTAAGTTAATATCACTTACAATCCTAACCTTGGGCATATATAATATGTTCGTATAATTAATGCCCTCATTCTCATCCTTAGAATAGAACTTTCCTTCCAAGGAGAACAAACCGTTGAAGCGTTCTTTTTGTAATGTATAAGAAATCGCTTCTTTCCCATACTCATAGTAGTAATCTACTATATATTTTTTATTGGTGTCTGCCAATTCACTCAAACTTTTGTCTTTGTATAATTCAATACACGGAGTCTCTTTGTCAAGATCAAATGGATCCTTATGCTCTCCATGAATTGATTTCCCATATATCTTCTTCTATACAGCATCGCGTGCGTATTCGAAGATGAATGTTTTTTTCTATGTATAATCTACTGGCCAATGTTCTAAATAAATACGTGGAGTTTCTTCTCCAATAGCAAAATCAAATGGCCCTTCTGTCTTATGTATTAAGAGTGGCTTTTCTTTCCCTTTTATAGCAGCTTTCGCGCCTAAAAGAATACCTAAACCAAACTATGATACAACCCCTTCAGACATTTGAAAACGTATTTCAGAACGATCTTGCCATATTACTTTTGGCTAATTAAGCCAACCGCCTCGCGCGTATATTTCTCGACTTTGCTCAGATAACATAGCCATACTAATATTTTCAAAATACAATACTGGTTCATCAGCTTCAATATATCGCTCACCAAATTGCATATTAGTTTTCGCGCGCAAGCATACTTCATATAATTCCTTTATTCCAAAATATTGATGTATCAAAGGTATTCACCTACCTTTATGTAAAGAAAATCCTAGGGACTCCAAAGAGTCCCTAGGAATTAATTATTTAATTAACCATTAGAGTTATTAATAGACCCCTGG
>ODAI014591484.1_pt1 | contig 10289 bp, 4 predicted proteins | sample 1539321 | NCBI WGS metagenome assembly ODAI01 (sample SAMN02144231, study PRJEB22623) | gut metagenome | biome: sheep rumen | host: Ovis aries | place: New Zealand | reverse complement strand
GAGCTTGACAAGCAAACAGGCATGCTTAAGCTTGACCGCGTACTTTTTACATCAACTCACTATCCGGCAAACTACGGCTTTATACCGCGTACATATGCCGACGACGGCGACCCGCTTGACGTGCTTGTAATCTGCAGTGAAACAATTATGCCAATGACTCTTGTTGAGTGCAAGCCAATCGGCGTGCTCAATATGATAGACGGCAACAGCGCCGACGAAAAAATCATTGCCGTACCGCTCAACGATCCCAACTACAACACCTTCAACGACATCAAGGAGCTCCCCAAGCATGTTTTTGAGGAAATCCGTCACTTTTTCCAGGTATACAAATCACTTGAAAACGGCAAAGAAACCTCGGTAACAGAGGTCTATGGCGCAAAAAAGGCAAAGGAAGTCATCAAAAAATGTATTGAAAGCTACATCAAGGATTTCCAGCTTGCATAATTACTTGCCAATACTTTACAGGGAGGTTTATGCCTCCCTTTTTTAAACACATTGAAAGGGTGTGCCCATGAAATATCTTATAGCAGACCTTGTTACCGAATTTACGCCGAAATATGAAAACTTAAGGTTACTTGCCGAACAGTTCAGGTACGACGGAAGCCGCCTGCCCGATTTCACGCTTAAAGTAACCGATGAAAGAATAGAAAAAACCGACGCGCGCATGTCCGTGCCCGATATGGAAAAAACCGAAAACTTTCTTTACGCCGCGGACTTCAACCGTTCAATAATAAAGCACGGCGGAATGTTGGTACACTCCTCGGGAATAATCACGGACGGCAAAGCCTATCTGTTTTCGGCGGATTCCGGCGTAGGAAAATCAACACATACACGGCTGTGGCTTCGTGAATTTGGCGATCGCGTGCATATTTTCAATGATGATAAGCCCGTCATAAGGATTTACGGCAAAGACGTTACAGCCTACGGCACGCCTTTTGACGGCGGAAGCGGAATTGCGCTGAACGAATCCGCGCCGCTCAAAGCAATCGTTTTCATTGAAAGGGGAGAGCGCAACTCTGTGCGCGTCCCAAGCTCAAAGGAGATTATACAAAAGCTGTATTTTCAAACGTCCCGTTTGGTAAATTCGGAAACCGCACAGTCCATGCTTCAAAACTTTGAGGCGCTAATCAATTCAAATGTAAAATTCTATATCCTCACCTGCAACATGAACCCCGAAGCGGCGCAAGTTGCGTATAACGCCATAGTGTGACGCCATCCGTCATTCTGAGCAGCGGTTTTTCCCTCTGTCATTCTGAGAAGCGCAGCGACAAAGAATCTTAACCCGACAGCAGAATTTTACAGTGAAACATCCGTCAAAACACAAATCAATAAAAATTTCTATTTAAATTCTTTATAAGAAAATAAAACAAAAATATCCAAGGAATCCAAATTTATTTTGGGTTCTTTTTTATTTTGCGATTTATACACTTTGAACAAAAATAAATAAACAAAATGAACACACAAACGTTTTTATCCGTAATAAACCTTCGAATAATACGAATAAAGAAATAAAAATCGTTAAAATCACTAAAACTCAATAAAATTTAAAAATTTCTTGATTAAAAATCTTTAAAATGTTATAATTATGGTAACTAAATGTGGGGTGGTATACTCTTTTTCAACCGATATTTTGTTTATAATTACCCATAAGAAAAAAGAAAGTAATAATAAACAATAAACATTTTTAAAATGTGCACAATTGCTATCACTGTAGGTCAGGCAGTAAAAGTTGACAAATTGATAGCCAAGCGGTTTGGTGTATGCCTGTCGTTGGTCGTTAGACGTTGGCGAACGCGCGACCTTGCTGGCGGCTAACGACTTACAAACGATTGGCTTCAACCAAAAGAGTAAACTGCAAGCATTTAAAAACCAAAATTAATTAAAAATGGAGGTAAAAAAGATATGAAAACAAGATTTAACCGTCTGTCAAAGTCCGTAATTTCCATATTGCTGACTTTGCTGATGATTATTTCCACTGTCACAGTCGGTATCATCGCCACCAACGCGGCTTATGCCGGTGATTCTGTTGGTTGGAATACCAGCAGATGGCTTATGATAAAAGGTCCTTGGGATAGTTGGACTGAACATTTTTTAGACCCAAGTACTGGATATGAAATTGATTTATCATCGTACTCAGCTGGCGACCACGTTAATTTTAATATTTGTGCTAGAGAAACAGATGGCGGTACTCTTTACTATTTTACTGATCAAGCAAATATTTATACGTCTACCGGTCAAGAGTTCAGATGGTCTGGAAGTAATAACACTACCACAAGCACACTTTCAGGTTATTTTAATGTTGCTTCACCGTGTAAAATCACCATTCAACTTAAGTGGGATGGTCAGAATCCATATTTGAAGATTACAAATGTAAATGTGGTAAATAATACTTTTTATTTAAGAGATAAAACAAATTCACGTGACTATACGTTTACCGCTACATCAACCACAGGTGTTTATACAACTGAGGTGACTCTCGGAGCAAATGAAACAATACAGTGTTATCCTCGAAGTGGAGCTAATGACAGCGGAGATTTCTATGGAAATTCTGGTGCTACGACGCTTGATGATTTGAATGACTCTACACAGTTGTTTAAATACGGTACACCTAACACAAGTCATTTCGTACCGTTAAAATCAAATAATTTAGGTGCAGGTAAATATACTTTACAATGGGATGTTAGAGATACAGGAAACTATCAATTAAAGTTAATTGGATTTGCTGCATCCAACCGTACTGTAACCTATGGCGTTTGCACAGGTCAAACCTCTATGGGTACTGTTACTGCAACAAAGAACAATACTTCAATCGGCACTTCTCCTGCTTCTGTAGCAAACAATTCTTCTGTTGTGTTTACTGCAACACCTAACTTCGGTTATGAGTTTGCAGGTTGGAAAACAAGTGCTGCAGGCACGACTGCGCACGCATATGGTACCACAAACCCGAAAACAGCTTCAATTACTGGTAATGTTACTGTTTATGCAAGCTTCGTTGCATCCACAGCCGATCCGTATTATATTGGCGGACGTTTTGCGGTTGCTACATCCGCTGCGAACATTCATTCCAGTACCATCTATAAGGATGGTGTTGAGCAATACGGAGAGACGCTGAATAACGGCGCCGGTCTTGATGGATCTACAAACAGCGCCCTCGGCACAGGTACATCCACAAACTACTGGTCTTTTAAAGAAGGCTCAACAAACCTCAAATTCACACTGCAATCAGGATCTACACCCGGTTCACGTGAATATATTTTCAATACTTACCGTACAGTAAAGCAGCTCTCCGAGGATAAGGATAAGCTTTATACCGATTACGGCGGAGACAGAGATGATTATCATGACCCGTTCTACTTTATCATTCACGATAAGGTTCACCGCTTTGGCGGCACGGATTCCAGCGGTAATAACTTCCAGAACCAAAACAGCGAAGTTAACGCTCTCAGTCTTTCATCATATAGCGGCACGGTTAAGGAATCTAACGAAATTCGCTTTAACAATTACAACAGCCAGTCAAACGGTTGGGTTCGTATTCACCTGAAGGAAAACGGCTACAACCCCGCAACAGGCACAGGCGGTAATCCCATAATTTGGTACGAGATTGTTGACGAAACTCCTCCTGCCGCTGCAAATGTAAGAATTTCCGCTTCACCTTCTCGTGTTGACAGGAATGCTTCCGGAAACAACGTAACCCTTAAGGGTTCTTATGTTGCGGATTCTCTTAACGCTCCCGCAAATTCCATTACTTACACCTTCTATAAATCTACAGACGGCAAGTCATGGACTCAGATTGGTACGGCGAATTCACTCTCTGATACTTATTCGTACCAAGAAACATCAACCGCAAGCACAATGTACTATAAGGTTACTGTCGGTTCTACCGCAACAACAGGCGGCGGATTGAATTATGATACAAGAAGCGCAACCACAAGCGTTGAAATTTACGCTTCGGGTCTGTTTATGTCAAATCATATCAGCGGTAACACAACTCCTACATGGAGCGATGATCTTAAAGATTATGCCGGTTACGACTATCCGTTTAAGAGAACAACATCTGCATCATATACAAACAGCAATCCTTACATATTCACCCTTTCTTCAATCACAGGCTGGGATCCCGACATGGCAAAGTATACAATCGACGAGGCAAGCAACCAGTTCTGTACAATTGAGTATGAAATTAAGGACGTAACAATCGACGAAGAACATGCTTCCGTTGTTACCTACAAGGTTATCCCGAACCCCAATTGTAAAAATCCCAGAATTTATGTGGATTTCAAAAACAAAAAGGTTTGGGCAATCGCGGACTATACTCCTACCACAAAGGGAAAAACAAGCGACTCATCTGAAACTGTTAGATATTATTTTGCAGAACGTAAAGACGATTCGGGTCAATCCAACGCGGCGAATAATACAACCAAAGGCCCTGCCACGGGTATGAGAATTCATTATTGGAACAACTCAAACCCCGACAATCTGAATGGTGATAAAACATTTACCACTCAGTTTATTCCCAGCGGCAAGAGTAACAACAGTATTTATGTAAATACTGACTATCTCTATCACCAAACGGGAAATTACAATGGTATTCAGGAATTCTATGTTTATTATGTAGATCTGCCGATTTGGGCAACCTCGTTCCAGTTCAGAACAGGTGCTAACGGCACCTTTAACGCGGTTCCTACAATATCTAAGGATCAATATATAACAAACCACTCTATTACTCTCAACCCCAACAGAATTTACTGCCTGTTTAACGCTTCGTCGGGCGACAACTGGCGAGTAAAGGGCGTTATTCTTGACGAGAGCATGTGGAACAACAACAGAACCGGTATTTCAACAGGCAATGAGGTAACAACCTATAAGGTTGAAACCAACCTTATTGATTATACCGACAACACCAGACTTCAAAGCCCTTACAAGCCTAACGGCGCGTTGTCAAGCTTGTACTCTTCAAAAAGTACTCCGCACTCACTTTATTTCGGCTTTATGGCAACACAGAATAGTGCCATTGATACAGGTATGACCGGAATCGATTCTGATAAGGATTATTACAACTGGGGTACTATGCTGTATGGCTTTGACGGTAAAAACAAAGCAGCATGGGCAAAGAACCTTGCGCAGCGTAAGAACTCACATTCATACTATGCGTCTGTTCAGGATCTTGTCGGTATGACAACCTCAACAACCAAGTTTAATACCAACGGTGACGGCGCAACCTTCGGCTACTTGATGGACACTAAAGCAAATAACGAGTCCACCACCGGCACCACATATGGTAAGTCCACTGCCGTTCCGCATCCGGTGTTTGACTACACAAGTCTGCCAAGCGCTTCAGCCGGTTCGGGCACTGATGCGCACAACGCAACTTCACTGATTAAGCAGGGACTTAAATTCCCGTTCTATCAAAGTACAATCAACGGAATTACAACATATTCCTACGACTCTACAACCGACCGCAACAGAGTTTATAACGGAACTGATTTTGCTGTTCAGGCAGCAAGCAACAACACCGGCTTTGCAACAGGCAGCAACGGTGACAACAAAAACACAACCGGCTTGTTCCCGTTTGGCGGAAACACCAACCATTATGACCATTGCGGTTACGGTATTGAATTTGACATGAACTTCTATATGTCAAATACAGGTTACCTTACTGACGCAAACGGCATCGCCAAGGACATCGCCTTCAACTTCTCCGGTGACGATGACGTGTGGGTATTTGTTGACGGTATCAAGGTTCTTGACCTTGGCGGCGAACACAATGTTTCCGCGGCAACCATCAACTTTACGGATAAAAAGGTTTACTACAAGTCCTCGGCAAATACCATCGGCAGTGTCAACAGCGTTAAGGATAATTGGGCGCAGGATGACAACAACTACATCAACGTTGTTGATTTAGGCGAAATCATGGCTGCATACGGCAAGCCGTTTGATTCAACTGACGCTTCCACTAAGCACACCTTCCAGATGTTCTACCTCGAGCGTGGTGCTTTTGAATCCAACTGCGTTATCGACTTTAACCTTCCGCAGGCAAGCGGTCTTAACATCAAGAACAACATAACAGTTGATAACGTTAACCCCGCTCTTCAGAAGGACACCCTGTTTGCCACAAATCCCGACTACTTCACATACAGCTTGCAGGCAAAGCTTGTAAACGGTACACTTCCTGCTGCTATTACAAATAAGAATGCCAAAGCTGCTGCTACTACAGCTACAGGTCTTGATTTCAGCAAGCCTTTGTATCCTTACACCTATGAGACAAAGCGTGTATACGACGACGGCTCCAACCCGATTACAACATATGTTTTGTCAACTGCGGGCGGAACCGGCACAGCAGGTTCGGAACTTAGCTATAATAAATCATCTTGGACAAGCGCTGTTAACACCGTATACGAGCTGTCCGACGAGCATTTGGTTGCTACTACCGAAGGTAAGGCTCATGTTACAGGTAAAACAGATGCATCAGGCAACGGTATTTTCCACCTTCTCGGCGGACAAATGGCAACCTTTAATGATAAGGTTCCGCAAAACGCTTATGTTAAGGTATATCAGTCTCAAGACCTCGGAACAGTTAATGATAGTACTCCGGTCGGATTTGAAACTGTTACCAATAACAAAACAGGCAGCTACTACATTTCTTCGTACAGTATCTACGATGAAAAGAGCAAAGATTACATTGTTAGAAAAACTCCGTTCACCATCGATTTTGATAATGACCATTACGCAAAGGATAATGATTTAGATGGTACTGACGGCGCAAACGGTTTCTACTTCTCAAACTACACAGGCGACGCTGAGGATATTAACCCCGCTATGCGTGTTGACTTCTACAACGATGTTGCGGTAGGTACAATCCGTATTGATAAGGAGCTTGACGACCATTCGTTCTCAAACGCTAAATTCAGCTTCAAGGTAAAACTCGGCAGACTCTTCGGTTCAGGTTCCGAGACTCTTAAGGAATATCCCGGTCTGGAATATAAGCTCTATTATTCCGATGGTACACTTATCGGTACACGTTGGTATAACAGCCAGAGCGGTATCGTGCTTTCACCCGGTCAGTATGCGGAAATTGAGGGTGTTCCCGTAGAAACATACTACGAGGTTGAGGAAGTTCCGGCGGCAGGCTACTCCTTCACAAAGCTCGTTAAGACTTCTAAGAAGCTTGACGGTTCAACTATTCACTATAATAATGTTGACACAACTGCTAATGAGTACAGTCAAACTATACTTGCTCCCAATGCTCCCAAAACAACCGACGCTACTACAGCTGTAGAGGACGGATTCAAGATTTATAAAAATATGATTCCTCCTGTTCAGGAATCTCTTGTAGGCACCCCGGGCAGCTCACGTGATTACAATTCTCAAAACAGAATTGTATTTACCAACCAGCGTGAAACCTTTACCATTACATTCAAATATTATGACCGTGATGTAACAAACAACGTTCCTGCTTCAATCAGTAACGTAGTTTCAAGCTACAGCGTAACCCTTAAGAATCTGGATGATTATATCTATACCAAGAACGGATCACTACCGGCAGGTTATGAGTATCTTGCAGATCTTCCCGGAATTGGTGCTTTGGATGATGGCGCTTTCGTAGCCTATAACTACGAAAAGATGATTAAGGATAAATCAGTCGAGTTTGTTGAAAACACCGGAACAGGCGTTTCCAACTTGATTGATGATTACAGTATGTGGACAAGGCAGAACAAGGCTGTAACCGGTTTACAGGGTATTACAAACCTGAAAACAGGAGAGAAGTATACGGCTGCTGAAGCGGTATACCATACTACAAGCAATGGTCAGCCCAACACTTCAGGCGAAAAGTGGGTTAACTATCTTTCAAACGAAGGCACTTCGTTTGACCCTGAAAATGTTGCAAGTGCTACTGCGGACTTCCATGCAGGTGACCTTTCCAAGTATGAAAACATCAAGAGCATCGTAGTATGGCTTTACAACACTCCCAGAGAGTACACTGTTAACGTTTACGGTGCAAAAACCACAAGCGACCTTAATACCGCGAAAGATATTACACTTAAGGGCAGTGGTATTACCGTTTCGGGTGCTCGTGTTGCTAAGGTTGGTACTTCTTCAAAGTACACTAATGTCAAAGGCTATTACAGCCAGAGACTCGGCAGAGAGATTGGCGACCCCGATTATCTTGATAAGATTGCATATCTTGATGTTTATGACGTTCCGGCAATTGTAGAGCAGAACAATGAGTTTGTACGTCCTGAATTTAAGGCGGATGAAACTATCAATGGTCTTGAATTTGCTTACTGGGCATATGACGCTGAGGGTACTCAGGTTGCTTCTACGGATTACAGATTTGGTTACCGTATAACAGGTGATTTTAATCTCTATGCTGTTTACGCTCCTGCTAAGCTCACAAGCAGTCAGTTCGGTTTGACAATTGTTGAGGATGCGCCCGACGCATTCATTGACAGCGCAGGTAACGCGAAAGTTCGTATTAACACTATGTTCAATCCTTACAACCTGCCCGATTATGACACAAATATTAAACGTGCGGCTGTAGTCAACGTTTATATTACCAAGCTTATCAGAGCACACAAAACTGATTCTGAGATTAAAGACCTTATGGATAAATACAGCGGTCAGCTTAAGACTATGCTTGCAAATAACTCGTTTACTGCATTAAGCATAGCAGAGACCAGCCCGGCTCTTAATGTAGAATTGACAACAAAGGGATATGTTAAACTTGTTAATTCCGGTTCATCGTCCATCGACCTTACCAATAAGAACCGTATTGAATTTACTACACAGTTTAATAAATCACAGCTTTACACAGACGGTAATGTAGGTATTCTGCAGTACGGCGCTATGGCTTATGATATTAACAAAGACAACACTATTTCAAGTGACGAGTGGATTCTCAGTGATAATACTATTCTGAGAAAATTCCAGACATCTTAATTGTGTTCGACAGGAGGTTAGTATATTGAAAAAAATTTATGACGTTCCGGAGTTTGAGCTTATTAAGATTACATTTAACGCGGATGTGCTGGGCGCTTCTGCGGAAGGTGATCCGGGTCAGATTGTTGATGACGGCGGAGACGGCCCCATTGAATAAAATCTGGTAAATTGTTATGCCCCGGAATAATTTTCCGGGGCATAACTTAAAGGAGACAAAAATGAAAAGTATTAAAAGAATTACAGCAATTATATGCCTGTCAGCTATGATGGTATGTTGTTTTTCGTTTAGCGCCTCTGCATTGGTTTTTGTCGAAGGTGACTTTGGGTATGATCTTAATTCATACACCAGAGAAATGACTGTAGTAAGCTATAGCGGTTCCGGCTCGGTTGTTACTATCCCCGGTTCCTATGGCGATTATCCTGTCACTAAACTTAGCAAGACAGCGCTGTCAGGTAACGCTGATATGCAAGTTCTTAATTTTCCTACTACTTTAAGAAAAATCGATAACGGTTCTTTGAGCGACTGTAGCGCGCTTTCTTTAATCCGTTTTCCCACTTTCATTACTTCAATCGGCAGTGAAGTTTGCGCAAACTGCACAGCTCTTCAAACAGCTTATGTATATTCATTTATTGAAGAGTTGCCTGATTATTCATTTGTAGGATGCAGTTCGCTTTCAACTGTGGATTTGAACAATTCAATCACATCAATCGGCAATTACGCATTTCAGGATTGTGCTATGCTGAAAAACATTGGATTTTTGTCTAACATTTCATCTATCGGCAGGCATTCGTTTGAGGGTACGGGAATCGAACAACTGACAATTCCCGATAGTATAGAGGTCATTCCCGAGTACGCGTTTGCAAATTGCTCTAATCTGACTGATGTGACAATTCCGGATAACGTGACTGATATCAGTCAAAATGCGTTTTATAATGATAACATTACAATTCATTGTTATTATAATTCATACGCTCACACATACGCAAAGGAAAACAACATTCCTTACGTTTTTCTTGACGATGTACTGCAGGGCGACGTAAACCTTGACGGTACGGTTGATATTAATGACGCAACATTGCTTCAAAAATATTGTGCGCTCTTAGTTGATTTAAATGAGCTTCAGCTCTCCGTAGCAGATATAAACAATTTCGGTAGAATTGATATTAGATGCGTAACAGCTATTCAGCGTTATATTGCAAGATAAATTTTTACCGTAAAAAAGCGGACTGTCGTTTTGGCAGTCCGCTTAGTTTTTATCTATCTTCGGTTGTTCATTCTGTAGCACAGCGTCATCAGGTTGTCGCTTAGGTGAACATTCTCGACAATAGCGTCTTTGTACTTAGCGCTGATG
>ODAI010596590.1_pt1 | contig 10289 bp, 8 predicted proteins | sample 1539321 | NCBI WGS metagenome assembly ODAI01 (sample SAMN02144231, study PRJEB22623) | gut metagenome | biome: sheep rumen | host: Ovis aries | place: New Zealand | reverse complement strand
CCTTTTGGGTCTGTAATAATCATCGATTCGCCTTTTTTAGCAAGTGATTTTACCATTGGTTGAACCATCATTTCTGTTTTGCCTGAACCAGTTGAACCTATTATAAGGTTATGATATTCGCTGTTATCTACCCACATTTCTTTTCCATTATTTATTAATGGAATTCCTGCATATTGTGCTGAAGTATCTGATGGATGTATCATTTTTAGTTCTTTTTTCATTTCTTTTTGTGTTAACCATCTTGAATAGTTTTTTTCTTTTTTTGGACCTGTTGAAAAGCCGATTCCTTTTTCTCTTTCATAAAAATGAGATGATACACTTGTTATTATTACTACTAGTATAACTATGTATAAAACTAATGTCGCAATTAAATATTTTGGTTCAAATGCTGGTAATGGATTTAATCCATGTAGTGTTCCATTTTGGGCAAATGAAGATAAGTTTAGTATAATTAGGCACACTAAATATAATAAAAACAAACTAAAGACTAAAAATATTGCGATATCTTTTGGTTCTGCTCTAAATTTTAGTTTCATTTTTAACCCTCCATAATTTTTAATAAGATTTATAATCTATTTATATTATACACGTATTATTAATATAAGTAAATTGATTAATTTGAAACTTTTAAAATTTAGTTGTGTTTTAGTCTTTGTTTGCCGATAGTATATATTTTATATAATTGCTGTTAGTTAATTTTTTTTATATCTTTTTGTTATGGGTGCGAATAGTTAATAATTATTTCTTGCATAAATTTCACTATCCTTTCATGACCTGGTGCTGATATTTCTTTACTTGATCCATTGGTACCTTTAATATTCTAGATATTACATCTATAGGAAAATTTTCTTTTAGCATTTCTATTATTGTTTTTTCTTTTTGTTTTTGTTCTCCTATCTCAAGTCCTCGCTTTTCTCCTTCGTGTCTTTCACTATTTAATCTAAATTGATAATCCTGCTCTTCTGTTATATATTGTCTATATTCTGGAATTGTATTTACCTTTTTAATTTCTTCCATAAATTTCACTATCCTTTCATCATTATTTGTTATTTCAATTAATTCTTTAAGTTCATCTAAATTTAGATTTAGCATTATAAAATATCTGTATTTTATAATATTTTTTAGATTTTCTTTCATATTAACTTCTTGTTTATTTCTATTATACCAAAAGTCCATCATATATTCCATATAAATTTCATAAATAATGAAATTTTTTACAAAAGGTTTATTATCACTCCTATCTGTATTTAATATTTTATATTTCTTAATTGGTACATCACTTTTTATTCCATATGTATAATTTATTTGTATTATTTGTTTATCTTCAGTATATTCATTGTTAACTAAAGTATGGTTAGAATAATTATCGCACATAAAAGATGTGTTTCTTGGCTTGATGTAATCTTTATTAAATCCATTAACTTCAATATTGATAACTGCATTAGTACTATCTAGGTTTAAATCTAAATATTTTCTTCTAATAAATATATTTACGTTTTTTTCTATATTTAAATATCTTATATTTTTAAAATTTAAATCAATAGATTCTTTTATCATTAAAGTTAATAAATCTTGATTAAGTGGATTTAAAAATATACATTTAAAACATTTATCATATTTGCAAGTATAAAAATCCATTGATACCTCCTTTTTAAGTAAAATTAGACGTCTTAAAAAGAAAATAACATATTATAAAAAAGTGCGCAAATGAGTGTTTTTAAAAAATTGTATAAAAAAAATAACAGATTTTTAAAAATTGTCTAGACAAAAATTTAAAAACTGTTAATATTTTTTTACACATTAATAAAATTAGTAAATTCGCAAAAATATTATATTATTCTTTTTCTTGCTTCTTCTGGAAAATCATTTATTATAGTCATATCTAATTGATTATTCTTTAATTCATTTTGAAATGTTGTTTTAATATTTTTTATGTGTTCATAATGTTTATTTGGTGTTTTATCATCCCAAGAATAAAGTTTTAAGTTTTCCTTCATCATTCTTTCTATTAGGTTATTTGTTATAATTAAGTGTTCTATGCTTGCTCCATCAAATCCCATGTTTAAACTATCTAGATTACCTTTTTTATTTATTAACGAGATTGTTTTTAAATCAGGTAATTGATTTTTAATTCTTAATAGTGCTTCTAAATTATATCCTTCTAAAGCTATATTTCTATTTTTATAATCATATTGTTTTAATAGTTCTATTAGTTTTTTTTCATATTCTTCTTGTTCAGTACTGCTATATTCTCCTTTTTGACCTTTTAATTCTATTAACATATGTTTTGTTTTATCATATTCTTTTAATATATCTTCTAGTGTTGGAACTTTTGATTTTTCTTTACCTCTTTGTTTATATATATCTTTAAAATATTTATCATCTTTTTTTAAGTTATGTATTCTTTGAACTAATTGATCTATTTTCATTGTTTGAAAGTCCATTTGTTTAATTCCTTTTGTTGTTAAATCTATTATTTTTTTTCCATTTATTTTTGGATTATGTATAACTACTATATTCCCATCTTTTGTTGGTCTTATATCAAATTCTGTTCCATCTATATTTTGATTATTTGAACAATCTATTATTGCATCATATGAATTTTCAACATATTTTTCTTGATTACCTCTATGTCCTATTATATCCATGTTTATCACCAATATTATTATACATCAAAAAAGGAAACATTTAAATGTCTCCTAAATTTTATTTACTCTTTTATGTCTAATGAATATCAATAGCGAGAATAATAATAATCCTACAAATATACACGATAATACAATTATATTCATCTTATTTTTTTCAAGAAATTCTTTAAATGTCAACTTTCTTTTTTGCTTTTTATAATATGAAAATTTTATTGGCTTATTTTCATAATTATTATCATTAATATTCCATGTATATATATTTCCATTTACTTCATCAGCATTATTATCAATTACTTTATAATCTGTTGTTATATTAATTTTTACATCATCAATTTTCATATAATCATATATCATACAATTGAATCTTCTTGACGTATTAAAACTTATTACATCATTTTCTTCAAGTATTGTATATGCATCATAACATCTAGTAAAATTACTTTGTTTAAACTCATTAAAACTATAATTATAAGAGTATTGATATGCTTTATAATTATTGATATCTAACTGTTTTTTCTCATATGGAAGGCTTCTATCTTTATCAATTATCGCAAAAAATTCTCTTGTATCTAGCGTTTTTGTGTTTTCTTGTTCTTGTGACGTTTCTGGTATTATTGTTATTTTTTCTTCTATTGAGTCATCACTAAAATGAAGATTATACTCTGCAGTACACCCAGTGAAAAGTAATAAAGCAATTATTAATAACATTTTTTTCATATTATCACCTAATCTAATAAATAAACATATCCCATGAATTGATATTTACTTGAATCCCAGTAAGTTAGAGCCCAATCGAACGGAACAGTAACAAATTCAAATGATGCATAATTGATTGAATTTGGATTATCCCAGTTATTCTTCCAACCATCTGAGATAGTCATTGTTTTTGCTTCATAGTCAACTGCTTCAACAATTCCTACGTGTCCATAGTTGTTGCTGTCAAGCCCCTTACTCCTTTGACTTTCTATATAACTATTTGTATATTCCCAAACTATAATCGCACCTACTTTTGGTTCTGCATAATTAGTACTTGTTCCAAACATTTGTAGAGTTGGATTATTCCACCAATCTCTACCATTACCTCTGGTGCTTTTTATTGCTTGTTCTGCTTTTTGTCTTATATTTTCGTCAATATCGATTGTATTAATTATTTCCGCCGCTCTTCTTTGTACATACCATACACATTGTCCTATATTATCTGAATACATGTATTCTTGTCCATAATAATAATCACTTGCAGTTGGATTTGATACTCTTTGCATAAATCCTTTGTAGTTTGAAGCAATTAAACCTTGTGAACTTGTATTGATTGGGCAAACATTTTTGGTATTTCCAAATGTACTTAATTCTACACCATCCGAATAGAATGTTTGTAGTATCTTATCATATGTATAGTTTTCTCCTAGTGCTAAATATTTTGAACCGAATTGTGTCATTCCTCTACAATGTCCACCAAGTGCTTGTACTCCGCCATCATTCATTTGAATATTATCCGTTACATTTCCCCAAGCAAAATAATTTTGTGGCATTGTAAAAGTCCATGATTCTCTGTTTGGTGCTTTATATAGTTCTATTGAACATTGACCATTTTGACAATTTTGATATGAACCACATGATGTTCCTGCATTATTTCCCCACCAGGATCCATATTCTGATGAAAATATTTGATTATCATATGTTAGAACCATACCTGCTGTTTCATTAGCAGCATTAATGATATTTGAATCAGTGGCAGGTTCAAAAGTTTGTGCACCTGTTCCATTTGGTATTGATTTAGTACAATTATTTGTAAAATTAAGCGCATAAGTTCTTGCGGCTATTGCTTGTGCCTTTAATGCTTCTTCTGGCCATCCTGCACCAACTTCGTGCGTTACTACACCTGCAACATATTCTTCAAGTTGATATGTTCCTGCATAAGGTCCTGTTATTGTTACACCTGGACATGATGTGTTAATAACATTACAGCTTCCAAATTGTCCTGAACCTTTTCCTCCATCTAAACTTGCAAACATCATTATTTCATCTGCTATTTTTTCTTTTGCTTTTTCTGCATTTTCTGAATTATACATATTATTAAATCTCTTGGGTATATATGTATCAATCAAATATTTTCTATACTTTGTAAAGTCTAATCTTTTTCCACTTACCATATTTTTTGCAAGTGTTTTAATATCTCCTAAATGAATATCTACATTGGATTGATAAAGATTGCCTAATTGTTGTATTTCTTCATCTTCATCATCGTCTTCTTCTATATTTATGTCATTTCCAATAGTATTTCCATAAAAAATTGTACCTGTTATTAATTGTGCATCTATTTCTACACCTTTATCTTTATAATCATTATAAACATCATTTAGTTCTTCATAATATTTTTGTTCTGATTTTTTTTGACATGATCCATCACTATCTGCACACCAACCATTTAGTGTTAATACATTGCCTACTTTTTCAAAAAATAGACCCACTTCACTTTTTGCATCATCTATGTATTGTTGTGCCATCATGATAGGTCCAAATATTATAATTATTATTAATATTATAGGTATAAAAAGACTGCATATAGCAGCTATTATAATTGTCTTTAATTTTTGTGATAAACCGGGATCATTTGCAGCAGCACCAACTGCTTTTCTTGCTGAATTTATTTTTACTATTTTTTTTAATGCTGTTAGTGCTGCCTTCATATAATCACCGCCTATTTACTATAATCCTCCACCTGAACCGAAGGAATCTAATTCTTCTTCTGTTAATATAACATTTATTCTCATACGTTTATTTCCGCATACAAATAATGCTTCACCTTGAGAATATTTTTTAATACTTTCTATTTCGCTTTCATTTAAATCTATTAATCTAGATAAATCTTCTGCTGCTTGTTTTTTAAGTCCCATTACTAAGTAATAAGATGCATTGTCAAATATTGCTTTTCCTTGTACTATTACACTTGGATCTGAGAAGTCACTTGGTTGTTGAGTAATAATAATTGTTCCAGTGTTATATTTTCTAGCACGTCTTTGTACTTGTGCTAAGAAGTCTGCTCCTAGTACATTATTACCACTTAACAAAATATGTGCTTCATCTACTTCAAGTACTGTATTAATTGATTTATCAAGTGTCAAGCTCCATGCATGTTTTAAAATATTAAAGAATAATGCGTTTCTGATATTTGTGTCAACATTCATTAATTCCTTTATATTAAATACGATAAAGTCACTTTTTGGCGCGATAGTTGTATGTCCGTCAAAGTAATATCTTAATTCTTTTGTAATTGGTCTTATTTTTAATTCTAGTCTTTCAAGAATATCTTTTTCTCTACTCTTTTCTGGCATTGATACTATTCTACCTTTAATTGTTGCATATACATCTTTAAATGTAGGATAGTCTGTTGGTTTGAATTGTGTAAAATCTACGTTAAAATCAATACCAAATCTTTTATATGTATCTTGTAATACTTCACTAAACATGTTCAAAACATCTTCTTCAATTGAAGGATCATAGTATTTTAAGAATGCTTTTACTGTTTGAATTGTTCTTGTTAGTACTGTATATCCTAATCCTTGAGCAATTTCATCTTCATCGGCATCTACTACTACTTCTAGTGGATTTATCATACCGAATTCTCCACCTTTTCCAAGGTCTATGAAATCTCCACCAAATCTTGAACACATTTCTTCTAGTTCGCCTTCTGGATCGATTGCAACTATTTGATTATTATTTCTAATATGACTTCTTAATAATAGTTTTGCAGCTGTAGATTTACCACTACCTGCTGTACCTAGTATTATCATATTAGCATTATTTCTATTGTTTTCTTTTTTGATTTGATATAAGAATTGATTGAATAATATTACACCACCAGAGAAGTCAACTCCTAATAGTGTTGATAATCCTGGGTCTTTAATACTATCGAATATGAATGGATACATAGCAGCAATTGTTGGTGCTGGTATTGGTGTACCAATTCTATCTTCTATATCTTGTTTTGGATATATTGGAATAATTGAATGTAATACCTTCTTTTGTTCAAATCTTAAAGGTATTGCATGCATTTCCATTGCTTCTAAGTAATTTTTTACTTGAAGTTTTTTTGCTGTTAACTCATCTTCACTGTTAGCAGTTATCATTATATGCATTTGAAAGTCATATATTTTTGATTGAGTTGATGCTAACATAGTGATGAATTGTTCTAGTGATTCATAATCTAATCTAATTCTTTCTTGTAATGTTTTATCGTTTTCTTCTTGATATCTTACTTTTAAGTCTGCTATTTCTTTGTTAATCATTTTTGTGATAACACTGAAAGGCATTGGTATGTGTTTAATTACAACTTTTACTCCACTTAATGATGTTAAGTTTGATAAATAACCTGGTGCGATTATTTTTGGATATGATACAACTGTTAATATAGTTGCATACTTATCACTTATTATAAAATGTCCTGGTTTAAATTCTAAACCTTTTGGCGCAATCTGTGATCTTATATCCATTAACTCATCACCGTCCCAAATGTAGTTGTTTGTCCACCATTTAAGAAGTTATCTAGTATTATTCTTAAGTCATCATTAGTTACTTGCCTAGTCGAAAGTCCTGCTGATGCAAAACTATTGATTAGATTTCTTATTCTTTTAGCAATTAAATCACTATCTTTTTCTTTAAATAATAAGTAATATTCTGTATCTACTACATTATTATTTACGAACATATTTGCTTTATTTATATCTTGTAAAATTATCTTTTTTCTAGCTACATCACTTGTTGAATTATATAACAATTGAAGTTGCGATAAGTAAACATTTATATCTACTGGTCTATCTGCAGCTATTATCCAGAATTCATAATCAATAATGTTATATACATTTTTTAGATTTGAAATAATCATATTTTGCATATCTGGTTCAAGGATAAAAATATTTCTAGGGGCTATTTTTACTCCTGTAACTTTTTGATTATTCTTTAAAAGTATTGTTCCATCAACTATACTTTTAACTGGAATATCATCCACTGTATATTTACTTACTGTCTTCTTCGCCATCTTTTACACACCAACCTTTCCATACAAATTCTTGTCTTGTCGTGAAAAATGTTATTACATTTCTTATAACTGTTAATACATTGTGATAATAAGGAATAGGGAATACTAGAAATCCAGCAACTAATCCAGGTGAAACTGCGATTAATGCCCATTTTAATTCACTTATTTCCAATATCATTAATAATAATAATGATATTCCTATTCCTATTCCTAATATTATTAAATCCACTTTGTTAAAAAGTCCAAAAGACAATTGTGACTTTTTTGTATTTGCTGGTATTAAATAATTATTCACTATATATCACACCCTTTTTATTTTTCTGGATCAATCTTGTGGTTAATTCTGTTTTCGTAATTTTCAGCCTCTGATACTACCCTGTCTGTATCTTTTTCAACATATTTATTTGTATCGCCAACAAGTTTTCTGATATCTTCTTGTGGTGATGGATCGTAGTCGTAGAATCTTTCTCTTTGACGTTTTTCATTGTTAAGATCATCGATATCTTTTTGAACAAAAGCAATTCTCTTACGTAATTCATTTTGTTCTTCAATTCCACTACTATATTTATTAATTAAATCTAATGTTCCATCTATTCCTTTTAGCATTTCTTCATTTTGTTCAAATTGTTTTTTTAGAGCTTCAGCTGTGTTAATCTTTGATGTCGTATCTCTTAGTCTTTCTGTTAATTCTTTTACTTGTTCTTTGTCTCCTGTTTGATTTGCATAATGTAGCAATTCGTTTAGTCTATTTTTTTGTTCTTCTAAATTTGACATATCTCTTATCGCAGAATTATAATCATCTGTACTGATAGAATTACCATTTTTCTTTAATTGTGCTAATCTTGCTCTTTCATTTTCTAAATTATTTATATTAATTCCATTTTTTGCCAATTCATTAGCTATATTTGATGTCATTCCTTCAGAAACGTTTAATTGTGAATTATAGGAGTTTAACTGATCTGTAGCCACATTTCTTGCAGCTTTAATTTCGTCAATTCTGGCCTTTGCGCCTATTCTTAGTGGTGCTTTTGCAAGTGAGAAATTTATAAATTCAGAACCTGTCATTCTTTTATATACATCATTTGTTGCGGAAGAAAGTGCTAATTTGCCATCCTTTGAACCACCTAGTGGAATTGAATTTGCGCCCATGAATGCACCAGTTAATGCGCCTCCTAGTGTATTACCAACTCTTCCACCAGCTCTCGCACCGGCTATTCCTCCACCTATAGCTCCGAATCCTTTTCCTACTACTGGAACTTGATTTAATTTTTTAATTGGATTTATTGTAAATGTACCATCTAGTTTTATTCCTGTTAAATCTTGTAATAATTGTGGTAGTTCTTTTGCGAACATTAACGCTCCTAAAATTATGAACACACCTAATATTTTATGTTTTCCTTCAAGTGTATCTCCTAGAGTGGCATATACTGTTGATATTATAAATATTGCGAAGAATAATACTGCAAGTCTTATAAAAATATCAATATATGTAGATATACATGATTTATACCATTTTTTAAATGTTTCTGAACCTTTACCTGGTATCATATTTGCTATGATTGGTATTGGTGCAATTATTTGATAGAAATATAGTTTTACACTACGCTTTGCAATATCTAGGCAGAAATTAAATAATATAAATGTTGTTATTATCCCTACAATTGTTGAAAATAAGAATAAATAATTAAATACGAATTCTTCTCCTGATTTTGCAGTAATATTACCTGCAGTTAATAGTTTTGATGCATCTTTTTGTTCAACAGCTCGTTCAAATTGATAGTAATCATCATCTAACAAAGGATTTAGTAAGTTGTAGCATTCATCCGAAACTTGTCCCTCCAGATAAACATTCTTACATACACCATCTGTATCTACTTCTGAATTTATCGTCATCATTGCAGTTAATATATAATAACTTATTTCTACATCTGTTGTTGGATCCTCAGAGGCTGTTCCAAATATAATTTGAGGTATTATTTGTTTTTTTAATACTGCGTATTGTAACTTATATGCACTTTCAAAAATAATATTTACTGTTGCTAATAAGATAAGCGAAATAAATATGTTAGCCATTATTTTTCCGCCACCTTGTTTATTATCCGAAAATTTGTCAGGTGATACAATATAATTAAGTAGATTTATTGCTAAATTAAATAGCATAAAAATTCCTAGTACTAGTCCTATCCTACTACTAAAATTCTTTACTGTTTCCATATTAACAATATTTAATGTTGCTAAATCCATTAATAGTCCATATACGGCATTCATTATTACCACTATAACCCTATCAATCCATGAAAATAGCCACCTTAATATATTTTCTACTAGTACAAGCATTTTTTCACCTCTTCTTAAACAAGATTATTCACATCTATTTTATCACATAAATACATTTTTAACAATAATGTTTTTTATTTATTGTATATAATTATTCGATAGAAAAAGTAATGAGTTTTTTCTCATTACTTTTTGATTGTTCCACATAATGGATCCGAATTAAATACTTCTACTTTAAATACTTTCAAAGTCATATTTATAAGTGCTGGTAGCAATAGAATTACAACCAATACTATTATTCTTGTAAGCAATCTTTTATTTGATTTTTT
>ODAI010577835.1_pt1 | contig 10290 bp, 10 predicted proteins | sample 1539321 | NCBI WGS metagenome assembly ODAI01 (sample SAMN02144231, study PRJEB22623) | gut metagenome | biome: sheep rumen | host: Ovis aries | place: New Zealand | reverse complement strand
TATCAGCATGCATCCGGGGGGCAGATGCGCCTATCTACGATAAGTCTCCGGAAATTTCCGTTTTCCGGACACCCCTATTATAAATGACATACGTCCTTTTTGGCAAGCACCGGAGGAGCGGACAGCGGGCTTCTTCTTAAGGGTAAGCGGCGCAAAACAGCCCCGTATCAGGCAGCAGCACACGCCCTATGTGTCCGGGAGGGGGGATTTGAAACATTCAGGGAGAAGTGCTATACTACAAGGCAATATGCTAGAGCTAAGCGTAAACACAAAATCACCGGCAGCTATAACGGCTGCGCTGAAAAAAATTCACGAGATGGTAATGTCCGGCGCTGTAGCAAAAAATGCCCCGGTTCACATTACCCTTGAACCGGGTTCATATCGGGAAGTCATAAAATACAACCTGTCGAACCCGCTTGTCATGGAGAGTACACCGGGAACGCCTGCTGCATCCTGCACCATTCAGGCAGAGAACTGCGAGGCTTTCCATAAAGGAGCTGAAAACCGCGCCGTCTTTGTCATCGGGCCGAACGCAAGCAATATCACGCTCAAAAATTTCACCATCGTCAATACCCACAACAAATCCGTCGCGGAAGGCAACACCTTGCCGGACGCTGCGGAGGCATTCTGCTGGAACAACAGCACCGGCACGCTCTTTGCGGAAGGAATGCGCTTTGAAGGCAGGCAGAACACGCTTTCCGTCAAGGGCTACAGCTGGTTCCTGAACTGCTATGTGTCCGGGGACACCGATTTTATCTCCGGCGACTGCGATACGGCATTCTTCGAGAACTGCGAAATACACGTGCGGGAAGACAACCGCGGCGACTTTCCGGCCTACGCCGTGAGCAGCAGGGCGCTCGCAGAAAAACCGGGCATCGTGTTCAGCAGCTGCCGCTTTACCGGGGAAAAACGGCGCAAAAGCCCCATTTTTCTGTACCGGACGGCAGGAAAAGGGTGCCAGTCAAGCCAGAAAGACTGGGACAGCATGGCGCTCGTCAACTGCTTTGTCAGCGACATTTTTGACGACTCCTTTGTGTGGGACGACGATATGGAGCTTGAGGTCTACCCGCGCGGCAACGCAAAAACCGGTTTCCGCGAATACAACACAAGGATTGTCATGAAAAACGGAAAGGTAGCCGCCGCCGACACCACGCGGCGCAACATAAAATCCTACACGCTGACCGACGACGACTACTTCCGGGGCTACGCAAGCCGCTACCTTATCCTGCACGACACCCCGTTCGCAGAAATCAAGGATTAGCACCGCCGCCTGCCACACCCAGGCCAAAGAGCGCAAAATCGCCCCGCGCCGGGTCTCCGGGAAAGGCCTCCGCCAGCTCGGCGCTCAGGGCTACGGCTGTGCCGAGGCTTGGCGCGGGCAGTCGCCCGGACGCCGTGCGGCGCAGGAGCCCCAGCTCGGCGGACTGCTGCAGCACATGCGTATCCAGCGGGACAAGCAGCTGTTCCTTGCTGTACCAGCCGGCCCAAAAGCCCATGTCCACCGGAGAATTATCGCGCACCATCCAGCGCAAAAAGAGGTGCAGGCGCTTTGCGGCGCTCCGGGCACCGTGGCAGATAATGGTACATGCAGGGGGAAATTCCTGCCCGATGAGCGCTACAAGCGGAATTCTTCCGCCCGAATCACTGTATTTTTTCTTAAAATAATCACCTAGCGTTGGGCTCTCGCACAAGATGTGCCGCAAGCCGTCACAGAGGAGCCGCATGGAACGGAAACTGAATACCCGGTAGAACGAATCGCCGGACTGCGGGAAAAGGCGCTCATAGCCTCCGCCCGCAATCCACTCCGCCAGGGAATCCCCTGCGGCGGCAAGAATGAGCTCCACGTGCTGCAAGATAAGGGTACGGCGCCCAAAAGCAAGGTTCGCCGCAATAAAGGCGGCAAGCTCCGCATCGCGGATATCTCCGTAGCGGTGCATGAACTGGGCGGGGTCGTCCGTCAGGAACGAAGGGCTTTCGTATATATCCGCAAGGCGGACAAGACGGACCTTCAGCTCCTCCGTCACTCTTGTTCCAGATAGAGCAGCGCCTTTGCTATCCGCTGCGGCACATTGTCAAAATGCCCGCCATCGGTATACTCAAAGAACACGCTGTCCTGCCCCTTTCCTATCACAGACATCTGATCCTGTATCTGCCGGAAAGTCTTGCGCGTACAATCGTCCACCGTCGCCATAACCGCATTCGGCGCGTTCTTTTCGGACGTACCCAGCGACATATAAATGCGGTACTGCCGCATGTGGTCTGCCGCAATCTGCTGTCCACCGCAAAATTCGACCCAATTCTTGAACCACAGGCTACCGGAGACGCTGGCTATGTTGTCGGCAAAATTGCCCTTGTACAGCGAATACAACGCGCACAGGCCTGCGAGCGAATAGCCGACTATCGCCAGCTGCGAGGCCTCGGTCCGGACACGGTACTGCTGCAGGTGGGGAAGGACAGATTTCTGCAGATTCGCGATAAAATCATCCGCATGCCCGGTAAAGGGCTTTGAGCTGCGGGACAGCGCCTCTGCCCGCCACGGCGAAAAGTCCCGCTCCCATTCGGCAGACTCCATGCCCAACATGATAAAGTCCCGGCATCCGCGGGATTTGCCGTTCTGTGGCATCTTCTGCTCGACGTATGTCATGATAGGCTCTATATTGCGCTCGCCCAAAAGCAGCACGAGCGGATACTTTGTCAGCTGGCTTCTGGTTCCATGGAGCTTTGCCTGCGCCTCCTCCTCGTAGTACTTAGAAGGCAGATACAGCGCGCAGCGGTATCCGCCCGCAGTCAGCGGCATGATTGATCCCCGCATGATAATCCTCCTTTTTATTACACCTTAAAGCGGTCTACCTGACTGCTGATACGATAAATTGCCCCGTTGATGGAAGTCGCAATATTCAGCAGGGAGTTATCGTCCTCTTCGATGCGCTTGATATTGTCCTCCATGTTCTCGACCTGACCCTTTACGGAATCAGAAGACTGCTTCAGGCTGGTCACGTCCCCGATAATACCCTGCCGGGACTTATCCACTCCCTCGGAAGCAACACGAACCTGTTCGGTCGCCTCATTCATATAGCTGAGGGCGCTGCCGATTTTCTTTGAGCCCTGAGCCTGCTCTTCCATCGCAACCTTGATTTTGGAGACAAGGTTGCCGGTCCCCTGGATTTTATCCGCAACTACGGAGAAAGACTTGTCGGACATATCCGACGCCTGCACGACGCCCGATATAGAGCCCAGGATACCGCGCAGTTGCGTGCTGATTTTCTTTGACTCTGAAGAAGATGTCTCGGAAAGCTTGCGGATTTCGTCCGCAACCACCGCAAAGCCTTTGCCGGCTTCCCCGGCGTGCGCAGCCTCGATGGCCGCATTCATGGCCAGCAGGTTCGTCTGGCTCGCTATGGAGGCGATGACCTTGTTCGCCTCGTTCAGCGTCTTAGACTGAACCTCTATCTGCTGAATCTGCTTGTTCACTTCCCGCTGCTGGGTAATACCCTTGTCAACATCCAGCTGCAGGACGGTAAATTCCGCGGCCATCTGCTCAACGGAGCTGGAGACCGAATTGATGCTGCCAATCATCTGCGTGACGGCGACAGATGCCTGCTCGACGCCGTCGGTCTGCTTCTGGAGCAGCACCCGCAGCTGCTCCACGGCAGAAGATATATTGTCTACCGCCGTCACGGAGCTGTCAACCTTGTCGTGCTGGTTCTTAATCTCCTCGTTCACGTACTTAATGGAAGAAATCATCTCGCTCAGGGAGTTTGCGTTGCCCTGCACCATGCCGCCAAGCTGCTCGCCGTAGGCATAGAGGTCATCCTTGGACTTCTTAAGCTCGGAGATAATCATCTGGAGCTTTTCCGTAAAGAAGTTGAAGCCTTGGGAAAGCTCTCCAATCTCGTCCTTTGAAGTTACCGTCAGGCGGTGCGTCAAATCCGCATCGCCACGGGCAATGCCGTCAATAGCAGAGCTGACGCGTTTGAGCGGCTTGATTGCCATGTTCACAACGGCCATACCCACGACGAAGGCTATGATAAGCGCGATGACGGCGATAAGAATCATGCTGCGCAGCAGCTCGCCTATGCCGCTGTAAAAATCGTTGTAGGGAGCCACGCAGACGACAGACCAGTCGCAGTCGTTGATAGGCTGGAAAGCTACGGAGAATTTCTTGTGCTGCATCTCATCGTAGTACACGGCTGTTCCGGATTCCCCACGGCAGATGCTCTCGATAACGGGCTTAAAACCTTCGCAGGCCTCATCGGAGATACCTTTGGCATCCTTTACCACATCGACATCCGCATGCGCGACAAATTTTCCCGTCTTGATATTGATGACGTATGGGTGGGATTTGTTGCCGACCTTGATACCGGCTACCGTCCGGCACAATTCCGTACTGTCCAAGACGGCGACCACCTCCGCAATCTGCTTTTTTGCCGCATCATATACGGGGTAGGCATAGAACGTAGACAGGTTGCCGTTTACCGGGCTCCAGTTGGGATCCATGATGGCCCGCTTGCCCTGCATAGATATCGCAAGATACTCGCGGTCATGCAGGTCGCTCCACTTCTCCGTCGTCGTCCAGCCGATGCCCTTCTCATTGTAGATTGCCATGCCCAGATACTTCGCGTTTCCGCCCGTCGCGCTGTTTATGAGCCGCCACTTGTCATGCAAATCTACACTTGTATCACGGATATAGGTCAGATTGGCCAGCGACTCAAGCATCTTGAATTCGCGGTCGTTCAGGTTGAATATGTCGGAAGCCGTCGCATGCACCAAGTCCATGTTGCCGATTTCCACAGCCCGAGCAAGCTCTTTGCTGGACTTTCTCCATGAAAGGACAACTATGCAGACACTCGTCACCAGAATGACCGCGACAATCGCCAGATTAATCTTGCCCTTCAAGCCTAACTTTACCATTTGAAATCCTCCAAACGTTTTTACTTTAATTTTTTCGTCCCATATATGTCGCCTTGAGGAGGGACATATTTTTATCCGTGACAATCTGACATATCTTCTTGTTCAGCTGAATGACCTGCTCCCGCTCCAAATCGGGGCTGTCATCCTGCTTGATGAACATGAAGATGCAAAGATTTGCATCCAAGGACTGGCGTTTCATGATAAGCACCGCATTTGATTGCAAATCAAAGCCGTTTATACGAAGCTTCGCACCCTTTACCTTCTGGAACATGGGCAGTGGAGCAGCTTTTCCTTTCATATCGCACAGAAAATGGGTCACGTTTATATCGAGGAGCCGGCCGGAACGGCTCTCCCCGTTGCAGGAGAAAGTGACGGTGCTGTCCTTGTCGCAGTCCGCGCGCACAAGGTTACGGCGCCCGCGCGCACCGTTGCGGGCAAGAATCTCGCGTATCGCCTGAAAAATCTCCTCCTCGCCGGATTCCAGCATGAGGCAGCCGGCAGAAACGCGCAGATTCTGCTCGTAGAAGCTTTTGCGCTGCGACTCAAGCTCCGGCGCGCACATTTTATACACCACGCCGACAAGGATATTTGCCTCCTGCGCCGCCAGCAGCCCGCGGATATAGTCCTGCCAGTCGATTCCCCTGACCGAGGCATCTATATTGAAAAAAAGTATGGCATCCGGGTATAGCCTGATAACCGCGCGAACCTTGTCCTCCAGCGGAGCCGTGGCGCTGTCGCCCACAAGATATGCCTCGTAGCCATGCTTCATCAGGCGCTCAAGGCAGGCGCCGGGAACAAGCTGATTGTCTGCAGCAAAGAAAAATGTTTTCCGTCCGAACAATTCTATATTAGAATTTATCATGATAGCTTCTATTATATACCACAGTTTCCCAAATGAAAAGAATTTTTTTTCCTGCCGGGGAACCTTGCCCGCCGGGGGCGCCGCAGGGCGCGGGCGGCCGAGACGCAGCGCACGGGAACCGGTATCCAGCATCTATTGTGTCGGGCACGAAAAAAAATGCCCGCAGGCAGCTGCGGGCAAAAGCGATGTTCAGGCGGAACTTTAGGCCGCGCTTATCGCGATTTTCTTAACGGTCTCGGCAGCCTTGCTGCGCGGAAGCCGCACAGAAAGCACGCCGTCCTTGAATGATGCGGAGACACCCTCCGCATCGACATCGTCCGGCAGCGAGAAGCGGCGCGTAAAGCTGCTGCGGCTGCGCTCGTGGATAAGCCACGTAGCCTTGCCGTCCTCCTTCTCATCCCGCTTCTCTTCTTTTTTATCCGTAATGGACGCGACGGTCAGGACGCCGTCCTTGAGGCTGATATCGATATCCTTGTCGCTTCTGCCGGGCAAATCCATGTCGAGCAGGTAGGCGTCCTTATTTTCCCTGACGTCAACCTTGGGCACGCAGGTCTGAACGCGGTAGAATTCCGGGAAGGAAAGACCAGTGTCATTGCCGCCGAAAAGAGAATCAAAAAGTGCAAGTTCGTTCATAGTATGTACCTCCAAAGTTTGTGTATCGTTTTGTGCGGAATCTCTTGCAAGTCCCGTACACTTACTAATATGCAGAAAGCGTGCCAACTTTACAAAAAAAAGACTGATTTTCCCCAAAGGTGCGCACAGCGGGGCAAAAAATGTGCCCGTAAAAAACAGTGAAGCGGTTCTTAGGCTTTTTGCGGATTACAAGCCCTTATAATAGTGCGACTTAGCCTGTTCCGCCCGGCAAAATTGCCGCTAAAGCGCGGCGGGGGCAGGAAGCCTGTGCCTGCCTCCGCCGTGGCGGACGCAGCCATACAAGCCTCCCACGGCGCACATCCCGCCAAACAGAAGCATTTTGACCCACCCGCAGGGCTCCCTCTCCGCCGCAATCGGGGCATTTTGACGCAGAAAGGCCCCTGGAAATCATAGCCGCCGCGCCAACAACCGGCTTTCCCGCGGCTCCGTCATGCCGTGTACGGCGGCGTTCTGGATAAGAACATAAAGGCCGGCGAGCTTTTAGTAACCGGAGGAGCGAGCCGGAAGCCATTTTGGAACGGCGGCATACGGGAATCTCGGCTTGGTGCAGAACGGTGGTTTTTCTCTCGCATTGCAGCCGGAGCCTTGCCTCTCGTTCAAGCGCGGCTACACAAAATATCGCACGGCTGAAAGCCACACCATAACTTTCTCTCAGGATTGCCCCCTCCCCCGTGCTCACCATGTCCAGCTTTACATTGAACGACGCTCTCCCGCTCGGTGCCGTGCAGGACTGTTCCCCGCGCGGAGCCTGGGCTACAAGGAGCCCGCACACGGAGATACTTCAGGCGGCCCACCGTCACGCGCGCGCTTCAAGGGCGGTGTCGCGCTCGCCGTTGCTCCGGGACTTGCGGCAGGACCTTGAAAAATCAGCTTCGACATACGGAGCGTCATTCCGCTGTTCGGCGACCTGAGCGGGGCGGGTTCCGTAGGCGGCGGTATCGGCTACCAGTACACGTTCTCAGCGACGCTGATTAAGTCGTGTTGATGCAGCGTAGCGAGCGCCTGCCTGACGGCTAGGCAGGAAGCATCTACAGATTCTTCCCCCGCCTGCAGCGAGTTCAGGATGACGGAAATCCGGTCGGTCAGGGCTGGATTTTTTGTATACGGCAGATTATTTCCCATTCCGCCAGACTCTCCTTCCGCTCATCTTTAAGTTAGTTATATCTAACACCTAGACACTTTCTGCCGATACCTGTAATATGAAATCACGAGGCAGGATATGACGGCACAGGAAAAATTCAAAGTTGAATCAGGCACGGTTCAGGAAACGCTGATGATGCCGCTTTACGGGCGCGTTTATTGCGAGGAGCATTTTCCGCTCACGTTCCAGAACAGGGCGGCGAAGGCTCTTGCGGAAAAAGTTGATTACGATTTTAGCAAGGTGAACAGCAGCGAGCTCAACATGATTGTGTGGGCCTTGCGCGCGCGGATTCTGCAGGACGCGGCGAAGGCGTACCTTAAAAACCACCCGAATGCGACAATCGTGAACTTAGGCTGCGGACTTGACCTTTCGTTTGGCGAGATTGACAACGGAACGTGCCGCTTCATCAACATGGATTTGCCCGACGTGATTGCATCTCGCGAGAAAATCGTTTCCTGCCGCGAGCGTGAATTCAACTTTGCGGGAAGCCTGATGGATTTTGACTGGATGAAAAAGATTCAGGGCGCCCCCTACAACGCGAACGTAGAGGACGGAGTTTACATCATCTCTGGCGGCGTTCTGATGTACTTCCACACCGCGGATATGAAAAAGTTTTTCCTTGCGCTCGCTTCCAGTTTCCCCGGCGGCGGAATCTGCTTTGACGGCGAAAATAAAAAAGGCGTTGAAAAATCAAACAAACTCGTCGCAAAAACTGGTAACGGCACTAAAATCTATTTCCCCATTGACGACTCCCGCGCCCTCTTCTCCGAATGGGGCAGCTGCTTCAAAAACGTCACCGAGCACACCTTCCCCGGCTACGTAAAAAAGAGCCGCGAGATTCCGTTCAAGTGGAAGTTTATCCTCTCGCTGGGAATGAAGCTCGGCATGGTGAAGATGATTGACGTTTCGTTTTGAAATCAGGATTTAAATTAAGAGAAAAGCAGATGCTGACAACTATCGTATTGACTGTTATCTTATGGGCTTTGTTCTTTTTAATGGAATGGGTGGCCGCGGCATTCTATCCGCACCCGTTCATCATTGCATATTTCCCGGAAGATGTAAAAGAAAAGGCGCGGAATCATAAGCCTCCGTTTAAATCTGCTCCTGCAATAGGCTGGATGTTAATTGTATTTATTCTCGCCGGTTTTCTGGGAACTTTTATATACGGCGGATGGGACGGGATTCATAAAGACTTCTCTTACGTTCAGTTCTTACTGAGATTTCTTATCATGCTTTACGGGATGAAGGCATTCGATATCCTGTTCTTTGACTACTTTATTCTTACCAAAACGCATTTCTTCCAGCATTTCTATCCTGAGACTGAAGGCTGCGAAGGATGGAAAAAGTTCGGATATAACCGCAAGGAGCAGGTTAGACAGCTCATTTTGATGTTACCGTGTGCGCTAATCATGGCTTTGATATGTTATTTGATTGGTCGATAGATATTGAACAGATTATGGATATGCACTATTATGCTGCTGTTCATAGTAATGCCCGACTAAGCCGGAAGGAGATTTTACAAATGACAGCGATAAAGAACATAGCAAAAAACATCGGAGCCATAGCGCTCTCCATCATAGTTCTCGTGATTGGAAGCCTTGCTCAAGGTGCGACCGAACTTCTTTTCTCAAATTATTATTTACATCTGATAATTCCGGCGATTGTGCGGATTGCGCTTACTGTTTTTCTGGGATGGATTGTGTCATCAAAAATACTGAAAATTGACGCAAAGGAGCTCGGGCTTAAAATAAAAAAAATTGATGTAAAGCGGGTCCTCATTTCTGTCGCCCTGCCGGTTTTGGTTCTTGTATTCTATGCCTGTATCCTCCAAGGGAAAGCCTATGTTGCAAAGCCGGGGGAATTCTGGAAATCCCTGGTAACAGCCCTGTTCGGCGTGGGCATTACGGCGGGAATCTGCGAGGAACTGATTTTCAGAGGAATGATTTTCCGCTATATGAAGAAAACACTGGGGACAAAGGCTGCTGTCATCATACCTGCGCTTTTGTTCGCGTGCACGCATATCATGAATATGGAGACCTTCAATCTCGCAGATTTGATTCTTTTGATTCTGGCAGGTTCGTCGGTTGCGGTTATGTTCGCCCTGTTTGCACTTGAATCAGACTCAATTTATCCCGGAGCTTTTGCGCACACTCTGTGGAACACGCTCATCATTGGAGGTCTTTTTGGAATTGGCGAAATTGTCAATGGACTGAGCAACGATTCTTATATCGTAATTCCAATCAACTCTACAAGCAAGCTTTTGACTGGCGGAAATTTCGGTGTGGAGGCGGCACTTCCTGCCATTGTCGGCTATATTTTGGCGGCGTTGCTGACAGCATTTTTTTACAAGAGGCGAAATAAGGAAAGTATTACTAATCTTAGATACTGATGACAAAGACAAAGCCTCAAGATATCAGCATCTTGGCATGACGCTCGAAAGGATACGTGATTGTGGTGAAAAATATCATACGTATGATTTGATACGAGAGCCGTTATAGAAGGTAATTTGTTCTGCGTTATCGGCAATTCCATCCGATTGAACGGATACATATCAAGACATAACAAGAAATTAGGCTGACGGAAAAGATGTTATGATCCATGAGGATTTTGAATTCAAGAGACACGGATTTGCAGGACATCTCGCTGAGCCGGACGGCGGCAGCGACAGGGCTGTTATCATAATTATGGGCGGTGAGCAGAGCCTTCTTCCGGGGATAAAATT
>ODAI014739463.1_pt1 | contig 10291 bp, 7 predicted proteins | sample 1539321 | NCBI WGS metagenome assembly ODAI01 (sample SAMN02144231, study PRJEB22623) | gut metagenome | biome: sheep rumen | host: Ovis aries | place: New Zealand | reverse complement strand
TTAAGGACTCGTATCTGGTTACTAATGTGGACGGAGATGATATGAAAAACACCATGAGTATCATCGAAGAAAGCGCATCGGAGTTTGCTGACCTGGAAATAGGACATGCGATTGATCCATATTTATTGTCAGAAGTATATACATACACCAATAATATGGCGACGATTAAGAAAGTACATGATACTTATGGCGGCTCAGGGGCTAAATGTGTTGCGATCACGCTGCAGATCGGAGGAACAGATTATCTGCTGTTAATGGATACAATCAGGTACAATGACCGCTGGTATTTGTCGGGAATAGGCTCTAATCTTGCCGTTATCATGGGGCTCGATACCCTTTCAGAGGGGTTGATCAAATTTGACGACCTGGATAGCGGCACATTATATCTGCTGGATATCATGGATGAATATTCTATATATAATTACGAGGATATGAAAGCGTGCAAAGACAGTGAAAAGCTTGAACAATTCAGTAATGACTGTGATATTCTTGATATGGGTTTAGAGGAAGAAGAATATAAAAAAGTAATAGATGGTGAAAACTCTGAAGATTTTGAAGAGTTTTTCGAAATGCTTGAAGTATCTTCTATACAGGAAGTGGCGGATTATTTCGCATTTCCGCTTTTGACTGATGTGGAAACGATGAAAAAGCTGAGAATGTTCTATTAATGAGAATGTTTTATTAATGATAAATGACCGTAATGATAAATGACCGGTATCGGGAGGGAAGTCAGGGAAAGCCCAGACAATCAGCAGCTTTCCCGGAAGCCGGTAAGAGACAGCTATTAGACAGTTAGAGCCAGGCAGCATCCGGAGGAAGGGGCGATGGATGGCATTAAAGCGTTTGTAGATGCTATTTGCGATTATGAAGACAACTTGAGACGGACGGGTGAAATCGAAGAGGATCAGAAGCTTCCTTCCAGGGATGTGCTTGAGGAGGTATGTCAGATTCTTTTGAATGTCAGCTGTATGCGCGAGGAAGGCAGGTTTCCTTCTCTCAGGGTATGTTATCTCAGACCGGATTCGGAATTACTGGATGCATATATTTACGCGCATGCTCTCCTTTTTAAAAAACCCATAGAGTTCAATGCCGGAAGTATCCATAAACTCGCGCCGGCCCTGAATCCGGATATGAGCTATCTCATGGTAGATGTCAGCGTAAGACCTTTTAAGGCGGTCGGTATAATCGCGGCATTTACGATGTGGGAAAAAATCATGACGGGAGAACGTGTAACCGGCAACAGGATGCCGAAAATACCCAACATTCTTGTGAGCGGGCCCGGGCAGCTGAGGGCATGTCTCGGCGAGTCGCTTATTGTGAATTATTCCGCAGGACAGTGTGTTTTTTTCCGCACGGACACATTCACTTCGACGCTTGTCGCCGATCAGCTTGCGAAGAATACCAGTGTGTCAAAAAGAGAACGTCTTCAACTCCTGTACAGGGTTCTCTGGCAGGTGACAAATTACGGGCATGGCGCAGCGATCCTGATCGTGCCCAGCCCCGAGGCCTGTGCGGGGTTCATAGATTTGAAATATCCCATGCCGGGCAAGTACCTGTTCCATGATGATGCCAGGGCGGAGATATCATCCGGGAAGGTTCGTGAAAAAGAAATCCTTACGTATGCGGATATGATCGCTAAGCTTACGTCTGTTGACGGTTCCGTTATTCTTACAAAAGACTTTGACCTTGTGGGCTTTGGTGCGGAGACTCTTGTGGATCAGATAGAAAGCAGGCATCCGGAAATGTGCTTTATCAGCTACAACAATAAGGTAAATAAGCTCAAAACCTTCAAGGACCAGGGAATGCGCCACAGATCTGCATATCGATTCTGCAGCGCCGTCGAAGGAAGTGTCGCCTTTATTATTTCTCAGGACGGGACAATTGAAGCATGTACAAAACATGATGGCAGTGTTGTCGTTTATGACAATGTCGCACTGCCGCTGATTTAATTGACATTGTTTTATGAGACATGGAAACAAATCTCCGGAAAAAAAGAGATCTGTCCCGGTGTCTTTAAAAAAAACTTCCGGACATTCATCATTGAGGATGGATGTCCGGAAGCTCTTTTGTTAAGTCCGGGCCTTCACTGCCTGATTCTGTTCTTTGACAGCCCTGACAGCGGCAGGCATGTTTTGGGTATAGAGGGATAAAACTAATCCCGTAGTATTTATTGGTTATAGGAGCGAAAAAATAATACAGATCAGCGCATAGCACCGGCAAAGAAGATGATTACATTGATGATAATACCGATAATGATCCATTTTTTGACCTTTCCGGCATACATCCATGCTTCCTCTGCATTCTCAGCTGCAATAGCTTCTTTCATCTTATTATAGGGGCCGAACGCGAGGGCCCCCCAGATAATACCGCATACGAAACCGACAATAACTAAAAACAGATATGTTCCCTGTTTCGGCATTTCTTTCATTTTAAATACTCCGTCCTTTCTGTCAATCATTTCTAACAACTGCCTGGCGGTTTGCCCGGAAAGAAATAACCTATTGAGAATAGCACAGCGACAAATTTGCGTCAAGAAGGGACTGTGCAAAGCAGCTGAACTTCTCAGCTGATTGAACAGTCCCTTGCGCTGGTTCATATCCTGTTATGCATGCTCAACGTTATCAGTTACCTTTGTTGCATTCCAGCCGTCATCATCCATCTTGCCCTTGATCACAACTGTGACCTCGTCGCCTTCCTCGATGGAATCTTTGACATGCTTATCTGCGGAACCGATTTTGACGGTAATGCTGGCACCATCAGCGCGGACCTGCATCTTGTCTCCGCTGATCGATGTGACTGTGCCGGTAATAGTCTGGGTCTTGTTGGCCTCTTCTTCAGCTGCTTTTCTGGCTGCCTCTTCCTCAGCTGCCTTCCTGGCTGCCTCTTCCTCGGCTGCCTTCTTGGCTGCCTCTTCCTCAGCTGCCTTCTTGGCTGCCTCTTCCTCGGCTGCCTTCTTGGCTGCCTCTTCCTCGGCTGCCTTCTTAGCAGCTTCTTCCTCAGCTGCCTTCTTGGAAGCATCTTCCCCGTTGGTCTTCTCAACGACTTCTTCCTGGATGACGGATTCCTCGACAATGGTCTCGCCGGATACCTGATCTTCTGCTTCAGGAACAGGGACAGATACTTCCGTTACAGTAACTTCTTTTTCAGCCTGCCCTTTTGCCTTCTTCTCGGCAGCTTCCTTCTTGGCCTTTTCTTCAGCGGCCTTCTTCTCAGCAGCTTCCTTCTCGGCCTTTTCTTTTGCCTTCTTCTCGGCAGCTTCCTTTTCGGCCTTTTCTTTTGCTTTCTTCTCGGCAGCTTCCTTTTCGGCTTTTTCTTTTGCCTTCTTCTCGGCAGCTTCCTTCTCGGCCTTTTCTTCAGCGGCCTTCTTCTCAGCAGCTTCCTTCTCGGCTTTCTCTTTTGCCTTCTTTTCTTCAGCGTCCTTCTTAGCGGCTTCTTCCTCAGCAGCCTTCTTTTCGGCAGCTTCCTTCTCAGCCTTTTCCTCAGCGGTCTGTCTGCCGGAAGCATTTTCTTTGGATGTATTTACATCAGCCTCTTTAGCAGCTGTATTTTCGGATGTCTTGTCCTCAGACTCTTTACTCTCAGCACTTGTTTCCTCTGCGGTAACTTCTGTTACCTGGGCAGGGGATGCATTGTATGCGGGGGCATTGCTGACATTTTCTGTTCCGGGAACAATTGCGCAGGCGCTGATGCCGGCTGTAAGTGCGATTGTGAGAAGTGCCATAACTACTTTATTCTTCATGATTGTTTATTCTCCTTAATTGTTATTGTCGTTCTGTTTATTTGTTTGGATCTGCAGACCGCCTGGCGGTTCGGCAGATGTTTTTGCTCTGTTTTTGTTTTGCATGGCCAGTATAACAAGGGAAACTGCACAGAACTGTCACACAGAAAACTGATTTTTACTTTTTTTGAAGAAAAGATTTCGAGACGATTCAGAATTGGATAAGCGGGTCTTTCCATGTACTTCCCATGAAGCAAAAAAAACAGGGCAGAGGCGGTAATGCCTTCCTCTGCCCTGTTCTATTATCTGTTAATTGTCTCTGGCGACAAATGTCCCGGAGATGGTCTGGTAAACGGTGGTTCCTTTGACGCGGACGCCGGAGATTTTGTAGGTGTACTTGCTGCCGACCTTGAGGCCGCTGACTTTTACTTCGATGCTGTCCTTGTCCTTCTCAAGGATGCGGACACTGTAATTCTTTTTGCCATCGGTGATGACGACTTTCGCATTCTTCCACTGGACGTTAGATGCAAAATCAAATTCGAGTTCCTTATCTTTTCTGTCATAATCAGTCTTCTTGACCCGGGGAGTGCCGGAAGCAGCGGGGATGGTGACTTTTCCTGTCACTTTTCCGTAGGTCTTTTCTTTGTTCTTCCTGACGCCGGAGATCGTATATGTGTAAGTACGGCCGGCCTTGTAATTTTTGATGGTGAAGGTCAGATCATCATTATCTTTCTCATTGATCTTTACGCTGTAGCTTGCACCCTTGTTATCCTTAACTGAGACTTTGACATTTTTGTATTTCACCTTCGAACTGAAATCGACTTCGACCCTGCCATTGCCTTCATATTCAGCTGCCTTGATCTTCGGCGCAGCAAAAGCGGGGACTGCGGCGATCAACATCCAGACCATGACCATTGCGGTGCAGATCATTTTCCTGATTGCGGTTCCGGTATTTGTTTTCTTCATATTGTTCTCCTCCTCGTATGATAAGTTCGTATTTGCGGCCATGACCTCTTGCTGATAAACATGTTTTTAGTATGGACTTAGCATACATGAGAAATATTAAAACTTTCTTAGAGAAAGAGAAAAATAAAAAATATCCTCTCAGAAAAAATGCTCTGCATCAAAAATGTCGAAATAAAGTCAGGTTTGGTTTATACTTAGGGAGACTGCGTTATCACTTTATTATCATAGAAGAGTTACGTGAACAGAAGAACCATAGAATTATAGAAGAACCATAGAATAAAAAAGAAAAAGGAAGCAGGGCGGAAGGAACATGACACATTTCGGAAGTGACAGAGACGATAAGACAGTCAGAAAGAAAGACAATAAAAGCAACGGTGAAATGATTATCAGCAGTATAAAGAATAACAGAAACAAATGGATCGCCGGCGCGCTGGCTGTCATTATTCTTATAGCCGCGTATAGCTGCGCGGCCGGGGGCAGGTCCGGTGCCGGCGGCGGTCAGGAGAGCGGGGCGGCTGCCGGAATGACAGGAAGCGCCGGAAACCCTTCCTCTGCAGATGATGGATCTCTGGAGACAGGGACTGTCGAAGCAGGTTCTCTGGAATCCGATTTTGAGGAGCGGGGTTCCGGAGGACAGGGTACAGTCGGAACCGGAAGCAGCGGACAGAATACCGGGGAAAACGGTGAGGGCTCTGCGGATTCCAATCCCGGGGGAGGTGCCTATTCAGGAACAGGGATCGGTGCGGATACAGGAACCGGCTCGGATACAGGAACAGGCACAGCTTCAGGAGCGGGGGCAGATTCCGGAAGCGTTACAGATTCGGGAATCGGAGTGGATTCCGGAACAAGTATAGCGTCAGGGGACGGAACGGATTCAGGAACCGGTAAAGATTCAGGAACCGGCACAGGGACGGGATCCGAAGCGGGCGGCAGCGGAACGGATGACAGGATGACATCCACCCAGCGCAATTCGATCAATATGCTGAATTATATGGCTGTCCTGACGCAGGAGATCAATGAATCCAAGGGCAATCAGATGTTTCTCGAGTCCGTCAATTCAGCCCTGATTAACGATTTGTATCCGAATGCGGTGGATACGAGAACACAGGCGCAGGTGAAGAGCCTTCTGGATTCGATCGAAGGCTATCGCATGATTGATGTAAAAAGAAACCGCCTGGAGTTTATCTATGAACAGAATAAAGCGAAGGCGCTCAGGAAGGCGGTCCCCAATCCGGTCGGTCTGCTCAGTGCAGTCAAGTCCCAGGATGTGCTGAAGATGGTCCTCTCGGTGGTCTATATGGCGGCGGATTCCGTCACCAGCTATAACACGGCCTCATCCCAGACTGATCTGCAGTACATCAAAGAGGGCTGGGAACTGGATGATGCCGAGGCTGCAGAGCTCTATGACAGCACGACGGACCAACTGTCATACATGTTCGACATGGTCCGCGACTATTCACTGCCTGGCGATTATGCTCTGAATCAGGAGTCCGTGGAAGAGTTTGTGCGCTGGTCGAAAAAATCGAATACTGTAAGCAAGATCTCATGGCTGGAATCAAATGAAAAAACCTACAGCCAATTCGGTCCATACTGGCTGACTTTGGCGGAAGCCTATTATGAGTCAGAGGATTACAGCAATTGTCTGGAGTCAATCGGAAAATATGAATCTATTGCAACACGTATTTTCCGTAAGGATCTGGATTATGCCAGGGCACTGCCTATGGCGATCATTTCGGCAGCGGAATGCAAGGAGGAGTGGGAGTATATTGCCATTGCGGAGAACTATTGTAAATTGATCCTCTCGAACACAAAAGATTCGGATTGGGGACTCCGCTATTTTGCAGCGCAGACTTATCTGGATCTTTACGCAAAGACCGACCGGGATTTCTATCTGGATGCTGCCTATAAGATCGAGTTCGACAATGTGAATATTCTGGTCGATGAGCAGAAAGAGCTGAACACTGCCTATCTTCTGGATGTTGTAGATGTCAAGGCTGAGAAGGATGCAACAAAGCGCGAAAAGAAGGAAATCAAGCAGTACAACAAAATGCGCAAAGAAGAGCGGAAGACTGCACTTCCTCCGGTCAGTGAGGCACTGTATCTGAACTGCGAAATGTTGTTTGCGCTGGCGGAGGAAAAAAATATATCCGAGGCAGAGCAGAAAAAGATCGATGCGATCCTCCATGAGAACGGAGAGCCGATTTTCCTTGCCGGAACACTCGATGATAAGTTCCGCTTTGACCATTCAGAGACCGAGATCAACCCCGATGAAATCGCCGTGGAGTTTGACGGGAAATCGCTGACCATTCCGGCAGTCTGTATGACAGACCGTTCTATGGTCACGCTCGAAATCTCAGGGCCTGACGGAAAGGAGACGATTGAGGACTGGACTGTCACATCGGTCAAAAGACCCGAGGGGGCAGAATGCGCGGATTACAAGGTCAAAATTAAAAGCCAGGCTGCGGGAAAGCACAAGTATAAGGCCGGAGAGAAGCTTGTGATCAGGATTGTCACGATTGACGGAAAACCGGAAGATTATACGGCCTTCAACTACAATGTCGTTTCGAAAAAGAAGTACCTGGTTGTAAATGGGATCGGTTTCGAGAGGATTACGGAATGAAGAGACGTCTGATCTCCTTTGTGCTGACGATTGTCCTGCTGCTTCTGATGGATCTCCGTGTTTTTGCATGCAATGAAAAACAGACCGAAACCTATGAACTGCAGCTGTTGTTCGGTGAGGATTATTATTATTTTGATTCAAAGGAAGAGTTCAAAATGCTGATGAGCGCACTGTATTTGTGCAGTGAACAGTGCGACAAGCAGGGGCAGGACAAACTTGATCACCTGGACCGCAGGCATGTCAGACGCCTTCCGGCGCTGGAAGACCTGAACATCAAGAGCTCTGATCTGACGGAGTGCTCCCACAACAGCTGGGAGCATGAATGTATACCCCTTTCCAAGATCCAGAACAGAAGAAAAAAACTCCTGGTGAAGACAGTAAAGACGGTCTTCCAGTTCAGTTTCTTCGACGGGATTTTCCACGATGGAAATCAGAAAGCGGACAGCTTTTCGGCCATGCTCTACTATACGCATATTTTATCCGATTTTCTTGCGGACAATCCCTCCGCGTCAGATGCTTCGCTGGAAAGCGGCGATGTCAGTTCTTTCTCAGGGAGCGCGTCCGAGGAAGTGAATGGAAACCAGCCGGCGTTCACACCGGAACAGATGAAATATGTGGATTATTCCTACTACAGCGAACTGGATTATCTTCATCGCTGCGGAATGGCTTTTAAAGTGATCGGACCCGATACTCTGCAGATGAGTGACAGCAAAGAGAATCTGGGAATGAACTATCCGCCCGGATGGGTTCAGAAAAGATATGACGACATTATTGATGTGGGCTATTTATATCACAGATGTCACTTGATCGCTCATCAGCTCGGAGGCAATGAAGATCAGAAGAATATCATGACAGGCACCGCCTACCTAAATGAAACCGGAATGAAACCTTACGAGGAAAAGGTGGCGGACTATGTCAGGAAAACGGGCAATCATGTTCTGTATCGCGTCACTCCTTTTTATAAAGGAGAGAACCTGATCGCGTCCGGTGTCCAGATCGAGGCATATTCAATAGAAGATGAAGGGAAAGGCGTCTGCTTTAACATATATTGCTATAATGTCCAGCCCGGTGTGGAGATCAACTATAATAGCGGAGACAACGACAGATCTGATACCATTTATGACGATCCTGACGCCCTCCCCTTTGCAGTTTACAAGGCGGACGAAACCAACCCGGATCTCATTTTTGAGATGAACAAGCAGCTGGAAATACTTTTTGAGGATCAGACCAGTTCCCGGGTTTACTCCTCTATGATGGACAATATCGGAACCGTCGCCGAAAAAGCCAGAAACATCGGTTTAAAGGGGGAAAAACCGGCGCAAATCTACAAGGCACGCAAAGAATGCCAGTATGAGTACTTCAACATACTCAAAGAGCACATTCCCCTCCTGCTTCGGAAAGAAGATTTCTTCTCAAAAGTGTTTTACAGATATAGATAGATAAGAAGTCAGCGGTGAAGAATTGACAGAGACCGGGTACCGGTTCTGCGGAATGCAGAGCCGGCACCCGGTCTTTTACGGTCGGTCCCCCAGTTTCGTTTACGGGGTCTTGTTTGTATTCGGTTTGTCCCCGGTCTCGTTTACGGGGTCCTGTTTTTATTCGGTCGGGATACCGCCCTGCTCTTCCCAGTAGTCTTCATAGGAGAACCAGGAATCGTCCCAGCAGGAATCGGCATTGTCGAGGTAGACTCCGTCGAAGCCCTGGTCGATGATGCGGTCGATGGAGGAGGTGTTGTCTCCTGTAACGATGTTGTTGTATTTGCCGCCCCCGTTGATGATGATATCGCGCCAGTCTTTATGCCACCACTGGACTACCGATTCTTCGGGATATTCATCTCCGTAGCTGAAGGCCAGCCACGTAGGGATCGGGTCACCTTCGGATTCCATGCCGGCTTCCGTCGCTTCAAAGGGTATGTAATAAGAGCGGTTTCCGAGCCAGCGGATCTCGCCGGTTTTCATGCTGTATGTGGATTCGAGGTTGGTCGGGTCGACCCATCTCCAGTTATCCTGGCAGTACCAGCGGTTCTGTTCAGCTGTTCCGATTGCCAGATAGGAGAGTACCAGGCGGCGTCCTCCGTCGGGTTTTGTCTTCAGGCTTTCCACCTCTTCTCTGGTCAGAGGTGTCATGCAGTCGGGACCAGCCTTGTGATTGTAGCAGGAATCAATAAAGATTACGTCATAGTCGGAATTGCGGAGTGCTTCCAGCCATGTCTCTCTGCCGGCATTTTCATCCAGTCCGGCAGCTCTCCACCACCAGTCCCAGTGTTCTCCGTATTCATCTATTGCGCCTGTAACCGCCTCGTCATCCGGATCTTCGGATGCGGGCAGATAACTGCCGTTTTCGGAAGGGACCAGAAGTCCGCAGGCGTAGGAATCCGTGATCCTGACCCTGTCACCGGAGCCTTTATTGAACGCGGCTTCCTCCGTATCCCACATATTCCAATTGTCATAGGGACGCCCGTTTATATTGTAAAGATAGGTTTTGGCGTCTGTCAGTTCATTGACATCGCGGGAACCGTCGGTGTATTCGGAGAGTCCGATCTTGTCGGTGTCCTCCACCCAGAAATAATCAAAATTATCCGCAAAGCGCTGTCCGGGATAAAGCTCCTGTGCCAGATCCGCGCCGATACGGGGGAAGGGTACGATCCCCCATTCCTGTGCTTTGGAGATATAATTTTCGAGGTCTTCCTCTGAAGACACAATGGTCGTATCCGTGATGAACTTTCCGTTTTCGGCAAGTGTAATATACGCAGCCTGGATGGAATTGGGGGCAAAGCTCTTATCTTTGCCGACCATACCCTCGTTGCCCCATCCGTCGATCAGTTCCATCATAGACGGCTGGAGATCCTTTTTGATATTTCCGTCAGTGAATCCCAGATATTCGGCACCCTGGATCATAACCTTGAAATCAGGATTTTTCTCTTTCGCGTGGAGGGACAGTTCCATCAAAAATGCCTGCATTTTGTGGATGCGGCCGATCGTTCCGGG
>ODAI013262141.1_pt1 | contig 10291 bp, 9 predicted proteins | sample 1539321 | NCBI WGS metagenome assembly ODAI01 (sample SAMN02144231, study PRJEB22623) | gut metagenome | biome: sheep rumen | host: Ovis aries | place: New Zealand | reverse complement strand
TTTCCCTTTCCGGTTTTATTATTTTTATTCTACCAGATTTTTGGGTGTTTGTCGACTGCTCTTTCAGTATAACACTTCAAAGCGATAAAATGCATAAATATATTAATACAAGCCTATGATTCGAATCAATTTAATCGCCGCAAAAAATGACGGAACTTCTTTGCTTGACTATTCTCTTTATATTGAATATTATCATCAAATGTGCTACAATTAAGAGTAATGTAGTAGCTTTGCGCCAATATAATATTAAGGAAGGATGTAGCGTTAATGATTTTTATAAGTGGTGTACATGGCGTAGGGAAATCCTATTTCTGTGATATGGTCAAAAAATCCACCGGCATTGAGTCCTACTCTGCCAGCACATTGATTACTAATAAGAAGCATATGGGCTTCGCCAAAGACAAGCTCATACCGGATATTGATGACAATCAGCAATACCTTCTGCAGGCTATTGACGAATTAAGGAACTCCGGACATAATTTCATTCTAGATGGCCATTTTTGCTTGCTTGACGCCTTTGGAGTAATTACTCGGATACCAATTGATACTTTCAAATCGCTTAAACCAGATGCAATCATTTTGCTGATGGAAGAATCAGGAGTGATTGTTGCCCGTCGAAAAGAACGTGATGGTGTCAATACTTCTATACAAAACATTGAAGAATTCCAGCAGGAAGAATATACATATGCAAAAGAGGTTGCAGCAGAAATTAACGCGAGACTTTTTGTCTCCAGCGGTTCCAAAGACCTTGCTCAGGCGATTGAATTTATAAAGTCTCTTTAAGGCGAAATGGTTTATTGCAGGTCGCTTTTTTCTCAAAATTCAGTGAGATTGACCTAATCGATCCATTTGCTCCGTTGAAGATAGACTTTACGCTGGAAGGAATATAATAATGATTTAAACTTATAACTCGCTCATTATTTCATATCCCCCCTTAAAAGTGACGGATATTTCTTCTTTACTGAGTATTTTAACGCTTTCAACAACCTTTCGCACCAGTACATCATCGTACTGGTGAAGTTCAAAGCTGTAGTTGTCAATATCAGCTTTTATCTCATCCGCAAGCTCATTTGATTCTGTGTTTGCCTGAGCTTTGAGTAAAATGAGCTTTTGACTCAGCTGTTCTTCTTCGCTATATAACCTTGCGAATTCATCATCAAGTGAATCCGGAGCACAAGCTCCTGTTGCAATAAGGTTTACAAAGTCATTGCGAGCTTGGTCTATATCCTTGAGCCGCTGCTCGATCTGCCTTATTTCATCATCATTTGATCCCGATAGAACAGTATCTGCTGCTGATTTCAGTACCTTTGCCACATCATCGCTGCAGTTATAGAATTCATTTATAGCTCTTACAATAGCGTTGTGAAGTGGTTCTTCATCAATAGTAGGGGATTTACAGTATTCCGGACCGTGTTCTAGGCGGTTAATGCACCGCCACACCGTCCTGTCCCTGTTGTGGGCAGTCCAACGACATCGTCTGCAGGGTGTACCGCATTCACCGCATATGAGGAGTTCTGTCAGCGCATACTTACTGCTGTATTTGCTTTGCTTAGTAGGATTTCTGGTACTTGCGGAACGCTTAGAATTACGCCGTGCTATCTCCTGCTGAACTCGATTAAAAGTATTTTTATCAATAATGGCAGGGTGGCAATCACTAACGTAATACATAGCACGTTCACCATTGTTTTTAGCTGTTTTATGCAAAATGCAATCTACAGTATATGTCTTTTGAAGAAGGCAATCTCCGATATATTTTTCATTTTCCAGTATTCGCTTAACCATTATTGTTATCCATTGATTTGTTGAACTGCGATTAGGATAATTATGAGTATTCATATATTTGGCTATTTCGTTATATGACATTCCGTCAAGATACAGCCTAAACACTGTTTTGACAGCTTCTGCTTCTTCAGCTATAATTTCAGGTTTGCCATCTTCGCCTTTTTTATATCCGAGCCAATATTTATACTGGTATCGGACTTTTCCCTCTTTAAAAGCCATTTGATTGCCAAGCGTGACATTTTTACTTATGGACTCACTTTCCGCTTGAGCGAAGCTGCTGTACAAAGATAATATGAATTCACTTTGCGCTGTCAGCGTGTTTATATTCTCTTTCTCAAAAATAACACCAATGCCAAGGCTTTTCAGAAGCCTTATATGATCCAGACAATCCACAGTGTTTCGAGCAAAACGGCTTGTAGATTTGCATAAGACAAGGTCTATCTTCTTCTTTTTGCACATTCTTATCATACGGTTAAACTCTGTCCTGTTCTTGGTCTGAGTACCGCTGATTCCTTCGTCTGCAAAAATCCCAGCAAGCGTCCATTCGGGATTGGAATTGATGTAATTTGTGTAGTATTCAATCTGCACCTGATAGCTGTTCTGTTGTTCTTCCTGTTCAGTACTGACACGGCAGTAGGCTGCAACATTCACCTTTTTCTGCTGAACTGACATTCCCATTATTGGCTGTTTTGCAGGTATTATCCTCACATTAGGTGCTGCTTCCATTATCCTCAGTCCTTTCCGTTTCATTCTTGATAATAACGCCGTTGATAAACTCGGCTTCTATAACGCACGAATGGCTCACCGTAATCCGTTTCACGCAGGATCTTAGCAAGCCAGTATCAAGAGTATTCAATTGTGACTTGTCACACATCAGTGACTTTAAAAGCTCTGTTTTCTGAGTAACATCGCTGTATGTGCAGTTCTTGTATTTTAATTCTGCAAGCCTGAGAATGTCGTTCCTTATTTCTTCAGCAGTTTTAGTGCCATTGTCAATGGCCCGATTTATCTCAGCCTGCCTACAGAGAATTTCTGATGTCGGGATATACTCGCTTACTGTCACTTTTGATTCTATAAGCACAGGATTTGCAATTACAGTATTCAGAATATTCAGTATTGCACCTGTAAGCATTTCGTCCGTCAGCTTGAATAAATAGTGGTGACATTCATTGTTCCGACAGTCCCATAATTCAGCTTTTGTTCTGAACAAACGCTTGCCGCATTCCTTACATACCGTAAGGCTGCGGACATCCTGTAATTCGTCAGGAACTATGCAAAGTGAAGTAGCTTTAGCACTCTTACGCTCATTTACAGCTTTGAAAATGTCATCACTTATAAGCTGAGGGTAAACATCTGTACCGAGATACTTTTCGTTCTCAAGCACTCGCTTGACCATGTTTTTGTTCCAGCCAACATTATCGTTGTATGGAACACTCATACTCTTGGCAATGGCATTAAGGCTCTTGCCCGCCAAATACTCGCTGAAAATAGTGAGTACAGCAAGCACCTCCGCCGGATCAGTGGTTATTATACCGTTTTGCATCATATATCCGAAAGGTATCGTTCTGTTTTTGCCCATATTTTCCACCTCCTCCGACACCACTATACCACAGAGAAGGCGCTTTTTCTATTCACCATAACCGACAAAAATGCTCCCTGTATTTTGGGCAGGGAGCACAATAAAATCTGGTTTCTTATCAGCTATAATTGAAGTATAGCTTAATTTTAATTGTCTATGTAAACGAATGACTGAGGAGCTGTTTTTATTCCAAAATCCTGTAATTCTTTGGACTGTGAATACTTTTTTACCTTACCAAGACAGTAAGCAAATGCTGTTTCGCGATTATGAAAATATGAGTCAAAAAATCTCTTTTTTATACCTGCATTTTTTGAAGTTTTTTTCCAAACATCATTAGGAGTTCCTTGAATAAGATCAGTAACCTCGACTTCGGCAACAACTTTCATTTCAGGAGCAGTGGAATAAATAATTATACTTTCAATCTTTCGCTTACATTTTATTTTTCTGAATTCATATTTTTTGGTACCAGCAAGAATATTGCTGACATGTTCAGGATTGATGGACATCAAAACCTTACACACAATACCGCCTCCAATTTATTTAGTTTCTATTTTATTTAATCAGTTTGTTTGCATCTTGTTTTGCTAGTGAGAGAATTGCCCTGAAATCCTCCATCGAGTATACAGCTTGATAAGGATGATTATTTTTCCATATTCCATAATTATTAAGTGTGCGATGGTTTACATTACAGCCCTCACCAAATGCATGATTATACACTAATTCTACAACACATAGGTTTTTCTTTGTTTTATAAAATGTCTTTATTTCAGACGAACTAAACACAGATTTATTTCCTACTATTTGGACATACTCCTCGAATGATTTAAGATAACTCCAGTTTTTCTTTATCAGTTCAGAACGCACAATTGTTCCATAAGAAGTTACAACAGATTTAAAACTGCGATTATACTCATCCCTACTCTTTCTGTATATCATTATAGGCATTCCAGGAGAATATGCTGGAGTACTATATGGAAAACAGATATATGTTTTAGTCATGCCATTAGCAGCTGCAAATTCTTCAGTATCCTGTTTGGTGTTTTTCAGCTCTGAATATGGAAATATTTTGTCATGCCATTCCGCTTCGATAGGAAGCATAGCAAAAGCTCTTGTTTCCTTATTGATAAAAGGAAAAGATGTATATGGTGTCGAAAAAATGATTTTATTCTTGCTTCTTATGTATACTCCTTCGCGTCTTGAATTGTATCCTGCCAGTTCAAAGCCAAACTTTTGAAGCATTTCAATTAATTTTCTGTGCTTATCGAAAACGGTAACATATATCTCCTCATCATTGGATTCGAGCCAGTTCCACAAGGCGATTCCGATAGCACCTTCTCCTAATCTGACGCCTTCAACTCGATTTGAGAGTTTTAAAGTACTAATTTTAAGTCTGCTGCACTTTGGAAGAGTTTTATTATCAAGAGGTATTTCCTCACATTCTCCACGCTTCAACATAACAAATGCACCGATAGCATCGTCATCTATGTATGTGAAGGCTTGTTTTCCCTCCTTCGCTTTTTTATTATACCATTCTTCAAATTCAGGATAATCCTCTTTTAAAGAATCAAAAAAGCAATCATTAATATCGAGCTCAGATAATTTCTTCCATTTATATGCTCCAGCCATAAACACTCCCCCTTTAGTTTAGATTAATAGGTCATTGAGCGAATAAAAAACAATTTTATTTGAAAAAGAATACATCTTCAAATTGTCTATACTTGGTTTACCGTTGAACTGTGAAATAAACCAATTTTTAGGATTGATTATGCGATCTATCGTTTCCATATAGTCGCCATCCACATCTGACATGGAATGTCCCATAACACAAATCTGATCAACTTTATCAGAAATATTCTTCAAGAATTCTTCTAATCGCTTAATTTGCATCTCTTTCTTTAAGCCGTCATAAAAACCAGCGATACTTTCCCTTTGAGAATCAATATAGTAATCTCGCCCATCATCTGATGGATCAAAATTAAGATCTCGATACTTATTAGAATTATCGCCATCTTTATATCCAAACAGCAACTCCTCGCCATCTTTATAATATCCATGAATATGCAATATTGGAACATCCTTTGGATTATACAGTTCTTCAATCGTCGAAGTATAGTTAAAGTTGATAATAGCGACTGCATTTTCAAATACATTATGTATTTGGTTATCAGAATCATAAATATCGCTATTTGCCATTTCAACCATTTCACGCAAACTATCAAAAACGGCATTTCTCAAACTAATTAAGTGTTCATTTGCAAACCAAATAGTACCATCTCTATCAGATTCGTGATCTGATAAATAATCCGGAAATGATAATATTTCTTCTTCTATTATATCTAAATCAATATAACTTAATGATTTTTCATATTCCCCCCAATCATTGCCGTAGCTTTCAAACACTTCACACGCATTTTCGCAAGTTCCATAAACATCTTTGGAGGCAAGGATTTCACAATAATCAGTTGTGGTTGTATGTAATTGGTGAAATAAATCAAAGCCATTTCCTATTATGTATAGTGTAGTTTGATTTGTAAGTTCATCAATCAAAGTTCCAGAATCCATTTTTAACCCTCCTTCAAATCAATTCAATGTTTCATTTCTTTTATCTTATTCACTAGCCAAAACGCAAGACCATGATCAGGTGTCAAAAACTCAATAATAATCACACCAGTAACAAGTAAAAACAGCCAAATAGCAGACCATTTAAATATTCCTTTCCGAGCAGTTTTCTTATATTCACTAAACAGTTCGTCATTTTTAAAAGCTTCTTTTAATTCGATTTGTGATAAAACATCACTATAGTTATCTTTTAATTCCTTATAGCCTCTTTCAGCCATGCTGACTTGGAATAACGATTCATATAAACATGTAGCTAAGTAAATCACAGAACCCAAAAGAAAAGCTTCAAATAATCTGATGGCATCTTTTGTAAAAACATCCTCAAATCCTCGTTCTGAACCGATTTGTACCAAAACGACTGTAAAAAGAAAGCCTGCCATTGCTATTAGGTTGCTCTTGAACTTTGAAAAAACACTTAATGCATAATTGCCGACTTGAGAAATGACTTCTTGAATAAACTTGCTGATATCACGTTTCATATCTAAATATTGAGAAACATTATTACGCAAGTATAATCTATAGTTTGTTTTAATAGCATCAAACATTACACTATCAGGTTTTAAAAAATTATCATATTTGCAATACAAACTCATAACATTGTTGGCTATAAGCATTTTATCAGTAGAATTGCCTCCATCATAAATCCAATTATACATTGAAATCCATTTTCTATTTTTATCTATATTTTCAAAATTCAACGAATTATGTACAGTTCGCTGTCCGCTAATTTGCAAATCTATTCCTTCACTATTAATTGTTGAAGACGATACAACATATAATAAAGATAATACAGTTGCAATTTTGCCGAATAACGGTATTAACTCTCCGCCAGCTTTATTTATGCCTTGTATAATAAAGTCATCAGGAAGAAGTTCATACTTATCCATGTTGTAAAAGAATGACGTTTCTTTACAGGATTCAAGTCTTTCGTTTCTATCAAAAAATAAAGGGAACTCAGCTGTGATATCGGATGAAAATGCTATTGTTTTCGTTGAAAAAGATACATCACAATCAAAGACTTCAAAACGCATGAAAGCACTTGATTTCATAATCATTGAAAACCATTGTAGGATCTCAATAATGGAACGTGATATTAAATCATTTGTGAAAGAAGCATAATCATATATCGAAAACACGTTTTCCGAAACGTTTTTATCTATCTGTATTGTTATGCTTATTTCATCATCAGGATATAGGTTGTCCATGAATTGAATAATAGGTTCTTCATCGGTATTTGTATTAGAAATTGTGATTATTTCTTCACTATGTACATCAAGATTAAACTCCCAAATATCTCTTGCTGGAATATCTGAAAATGCAGCAAAGAGTTCTTTGACATCTGACAATTCGTTACGACTGATACTAAAAGATGAAACTACTGTACTTAAACTTTCTTTGACATCTATATTAGTATCTTTAAAAAGCTCTTTAATCTTTGAAAAAAACATATTCCAGGATTCACCTCCTGCTTATTTCATCTCATCTGTATAATCACCGTTTTTTATAATTAAACATTTTATATGTATCGTCGTTATTTGTGCGTATTCTTAGATATTTGGCGCCATTTTCTTCATATGACTCAATAGTATTTGAAAGGTCTTTAATAGGACGATTTACTTTCAAATATATTCCGGCATTGACTTCGAACTCTTTTTTATAGCGAGCATTAATAGCACTTGTTACTGCATTAAATTGACTATCAAAACCTCTCTTATCTGGAAGTTCTAAGAGCTTATCTTTAAATTCGATTAATTGTTCTTTTGTCAAGTTTTCGTTTATGGGCTGGTAATTGCCAACGATTTCTTCAACCATATTATTGAAATCGATATGCTCATGATTATTCATATAAAGAACAAAGCCATTTCTTATCATTGTATAATCCGGACCTTCTATTCCGTGGCGTCTGGATTTCAGCGTTGAATCAATGGCTTTTAATGCTTGATTAGTATTAGTTTCATCACTATTCATTTCGTCTAATTCTAAGAAACCTTTACTCCAATACTGGGCTTTAGTGTCTGAATATACTTTTGCTGAAAAATAATCAGAATCGAGATCGGATAAATCAAATAAGCAAGATTTCCAGATGGTTTTTTTATTCTTTGAAAAACCTGTTTTAAACGAAAAATCAGCATCATCTACCCATTCTGAATGCTCTACCTTAGCTAATAGATAAACAAAATGCTCTTCGTCAGATAATAGTGCTTGAATAAGGCTTCCTTTTTTTACAAACGTTTTTGTATTCCCAATTTTGTTTTGTGCTTCAATTTCTTCACGTAGTAATCGTTTAGCGATGACATTCATCTTGGCATGAACCTGTTCATTATTATCAATATCATTACATATTGTTTTGATACAGCTTATAACTTCAGTTGAATCAGATTGAGTTTTATAATCACGAACTGAGCTGTTGTTACTAATATGGTCAATCAATTCAGAAACAAAATCATCAAAAGCCGCTGGGGTGCTTATCGAAATAACTTGTTCTTCTTCATAATTGATTGTATAAATTGACTTATAAATAGCATTCACATTTATTCCTCCATTCGTAATTAAGTGTTATTTATATTCAATTCTATAATAGACATCATATTAGTTACAGTTCAACTATAAGAGTTCTTGAATCGACTATATTCTACTATAATTATACAACTTTTCGCACACAATTTCAATAGTTTTTTGTGCAAAAGTCGTTGCTTTTATATCTTTTCAGCAAACACAAGTTTTATAATATGAAATTCAAGTTCATTGCTGTTGACAACTATCTTATCTATCAAAAACTCAAAAGCCTGTGGCTCAAATTCTACCATTATGTGCTCGCGCTTTTTAAAGTAATCTATAAGCATTTCAGTATCTTTCAGAATTGTATCATCTGATTGTGACAACAAACGGATATCCTTTTTCAACTTGTTGATTTTTGCTGTGAGATCATTTATTTGTTCCTTGTATTTGACTTCATTGATAAATCCTTTTGTCCGGAGAGTTGCTATAACTCTGAGCTGCTCCTTTAACTGTAATATATTACTACGTAGTTCTATTATATTTTGATTCCCAGTTGTTTCGGTGGTTTCAAGATACTGCAATGAATCATGAAGCGGAACAAGAAGATGTTGTATATTGTTGTACAGCTTATTGAATAGCTTGATAAACGATCTTTTTATGCTGGTTTCTCTTATTCTTTTGCTGATGCAATTTGCGGCAGTTGCATCATGCTTTCTACAAACCCAGAAAGGCTCGTTCTTACATTCTTTAAACTTATATCTCGAGCCACAGCTACCGCATATTATATTTGGCTTAAAATCAGTATCCCTTTGTTTTAGCTGATGCTTACGGCTTGCTATTATCTGCTGCGCTATTTCAAACACGTCATTTGTGATAATGGGAGAATGTGTAGCTGTAAGCAGGTACTTGTCTTTCTGATTATTAGGAGTTTTACGAAAGGGCAGTGCAGTGCTTGTTATGTTTTTCTGGTAAAGTGAATCTCCTATGTAGCGCTCATTTGAAAGAATATAACTGATACCATAATAGCTGAAGTTATCCTTGTGATTACTGTATTTTTTTTGACAATAATCTGCAATACCTTGATACCCCAGCCCTGATAAGAACATCTGAAAGATTTCCTTGACTATAAGAGCTTCATCGTTTTTTACAATGAGTTTTCCATTTTTTATATAGTAACCAAATGGAGCTGACCATGCTTTAATACTACCGGTTTGACATCTGTGCCTGAAACTCCACTTTAAGTTTTGCGAAATAGACGTAGATTCTTCCTGAGCAAGTCCGCCCATAATAGTAATCATAAGTTCATCATTTATATTCGCAGTATCAATGTTCTCTTTTTCAAACATTATCGTTATACCGAGCGATTTCAGTTCTCGAATATTCTTTAGGCAGTCTCTTGTATTTCGTGCGAAACGGCTTATAGACTTCGTATAAACGCGATCTATTTTTCCCTTTCTGCAATCATCTATAAGGCGAAGGAACTCTGCCCTCTTTTCCTCACAAGTGCCTGTTATACCCTCATCAGCATAAATATCAATGAGCGTTTCCATTTCAGAATTCTCGAATTTATGAGTATAATATGTAAGCTGAGAGTTATATGAATTCAGCTGATCGTCGCTGCTTGATGATACTCTGCAATATGCTGCTACTCGCAATAATTGCTGTTCATTGTCAGCCATTTTCGGCTGTATTACTGTTACTGTCGGCATCGCTGCCACCTCCGTTTCTCAGCCATATTATACCGTTTTTCGCTCCCAAAAGTAATCACCACAACCACCTATTTTTCGGAGTTGAAACTGTGCAGAACCGACT
>ODAI011675622.1_pt1 | contig 10291 bp, 11 predicted proteins | sample 1539321 | NCBI WGS metagenome assembly ODAI01 (sample SAMN02144231, study PRJEB22623) | gut metagenome | biome: sheep rumen | host: Ovis aries | place: New Zealand | reverse complement strand
TGGACGCTTCTTGGCACCGTGACGGGCCAGGCGAATCTTGACTGCCAATGAAAACTCCTCCAGACAGGCGGCGCACGTGGATATGTAGGTTGACCGCGCCGCAAGGCCACAAACGAACCTATATGATACGACACTGAAGCACGGGTGCAAGGTGCAGTTTTTGTGAACAAGTCCGAGACCCAAAAAGCATGCTCACGTTTGCCTGCACCTTCAGGAAGATTTAAGGTGTGGACTGTAGGATGGAGGCACCACAACTGCGAAAGGGACGCCATGAACATCCTCATCGTTGAAGACGAGCGCAACCTCGCCGACGCCCTCGTCAAAATCGTCAGCAATGCGGGCTACCATGCCGAGGCCGTCTACGACGGCACCTCCGGTCTGCGCGGCGCCACAAGTGGCCTGTATGACGCCTTGGTGCTCGACATCATGCTGCCCGGTCTGTCGGGTATCGAGGTGGTGCACGAGCTGCGCCGCCAGGGCAACTCCCTTCCCGTGCTCATGCTCACGGCGCGCACCTCTACCACCGACAAGGTGGAGGGCCTCGATGCGGGCGCGGACGACTACCTGACCAAGCCCTTCGAGGTCCCCGAGCTGCTTGCTCGCCTGCGCGCCCTCACGCGGCGGCAGGGCGAGGTGGTGCTCGACGAAGCGTCCTTCGAAGACCTGACCCTTAACCTCTCGACCCACGATCTGCGCTGCGGCGATCGTAGCGTGCATCTGTCGGGCAAGGAGTTTGAGGTGCTGCGCATGCTCATGAGCTCGACGGGACGTATCGTCTCGAAACAAGACCTCCTCACGCGTGTGTGGGGCACCGATGGCGAGGCAAACGAGAACTCCGTCGAGGCCTACATCTCGTTTTTGCGCAAGAAGCTCGCCCACATCAAGTCGGGTGTGCAAATAGCAACGCTGCGCATGCTGGGATACCGCCTCGAGGGACCAGTTGCGCGCGCACCACACGCGTAACCACACGAGGGCTCTTTCTATGATCAAACGTTTGCGTCGCAAGTTTATCGTCATCGTCATGGCACTCGTAGGTGCCGTACTCGTTGCCGTGCTGGGCTCCAGCTTTGCCGCGAGCTATCGCGCACAAAACACGCTCATCGAGAACTCGCTGCTGCGCACCCTCTATGGCGGCATGGAGAGCAGGCCTCTGGCGGACTCGCAGGCCATGGGAGGCGAGCCTCCGGCACACGAGGGCCATTGGGGCGGCCTCATGGGCGTGCTCGTTGACGTGGACACGAGCGGTGTGGTGCTCCGCATGAGCGACACCCCTGTGTTGGTCGACCAGGAGGTGCTTGAGGGTGTTATCGCGCATGTTGTGAGCGACGGCCAGACCGAGGGAATCGACCGGGGCTCACATGTGGCCTGGACCAGCATTGCGGCGGCCGACGATGACGCCTATGACTACGACTTCGACGAGCTCTTTGATGACGAATACGACGACGTAGACGACGAGTCCGTCGTGCGCATAGCGCTCGTGGACATCTCGTCCTCCGACGAGGTCTTGCGTGAACAGGGTGTCCACAACCTGCAGATTGTGGTTGTGGCGCTTGTGGCGCTCTTTGGCATCACCTGGTGGCTGTCAGGTTGGGCGCTGCGCCCGGTCGAGCGCGCCTGGGAGCAGCAACGGCGCTTTGTGGCCGACGCCTCGCACGAACTCAAGACACCGCTTGCGGTCATTCTGGCCAACCTGCAGATTCTGCAGGCAGACGAGAGCCTGAGCGACGATGCCCGCTCATGGGTGGAAAGCTCCACCGACGAGGCACACCGCATGCAGGCACTCGTGGGCGATCTCCTCCAGCTTGCCCGCGCCGACGAGACGGCTGCCGGCGTGGCACAGGGCGCCATGCGCCAGGAGGATATCGACCTTTCTGAGATGGTTGAGTCGGCAGCGCTCGAGTTTGACGCCATCGCCTTCGAGCGTGGCTGCGCCCTCGAAGCCCACGTGAGTGAGGGGTCGCACGTTACTGGCGACCCCGAGTGGCTCGATCGCATGGTGCGCATCCTCATCGACAACGCCTGCAAGTACGCATCGGAGGGCTCGACGGTGGCGGTTACCCTCACCCACACCGGCGCTCACGCGACCCTCTCGGTCCACAACGAGGGCACGCCCATCGCCGAGGAGGACCTCCCCCACGTGTTTGAGCGCTTCTACCGCTCTGACAAGGCTCGCAGCCGTGAGGACAAGGGCGGCTTTGGCCTTGGGCTGGCCATAGCCAAGGGCATCGTCGACGCGCACGGGGGCAAAATTGCCGTCGTGAGCTCAGAAGAAGCCGGCACCACCTTCACGGTGACCCTGTAGCCCATCGCCGCGCCGGCTCGCTGAGCCTCCGCTTCAGGCGCAGCGACAACGCGTGGGCTCGCCTATACTAGGGGCATGGACGCACGTGCAGACATACCCTGGCAAGGCCCCGCCGTTGGCCTGATGGACCTCGATGCCTTCTTTGCCTCCGTCGAGCAGCTCGACCATCCTGCATGGCGGGGCAAGCCCGTCATCGTGGGTGGTTCGGCAAAGCGGCGCGGCGTCGTCTCGACGGCCTCGTACGAGGCCCGCGTCTTTGGCGTGCATTCGGCCATGCCCTCCTGGCAGGCGCAGCGCCTGTGCCCGCAGGCCATCTGGACACCGGGCCGCCACAGCCGCTACCGCGAGGTCTCGCAGCAGGTCATGGCCATCCTCCTCGACGAGACCCCACGCGTAGAGCAGGTCTCGATCGACGAGGCGTTCTTCGATGTGACCCCCGGCCGCTTCTCGCACGAGAGCCCCCTCGCCATCTGTCAGCGCATCCAACAACGTGTCGCGGCACTTGGCGTCACCTGCTCCATTGGCATAGGGTCGAACAAGACCGTCGCCAAGATTGCCTCGGAGCGCCAGAAGCCCCGTGGCCTTACGGTCGTGCTCCCGGGAACCGAGGCGGCGTTTCTCGAGCCACTCCCGGTGCGCGCCATGAGCGGCATTGGCGCCGCAGCCGAAAAGCACCTCTCAGAGCTGGGAATACACACCTTGGGGCAGTTGGCACGCCAAGACCCCGACCGCATGCGTGCAATCTTTGGTGTCGCGGGGCCGCGCATGGTCGAGCGCGCCTCCGGCCGCGAGGTATCACGCGTGCGAGAGGCCGACGAACCCGAGGAGGTCAAGTCGGTCTCCAACGAGCGGACCTTTGCCACCGACCTCATCTCCCGTGACGAGCTGGAGGCCGCCATCGATCACGTGAGTGCGCTTGTGGGCACCCGTCTGCGGCGCAAGGGACTCACGGGAAGCCAAGTGACCCTCAAGCTCAAGTTTGACATCGCACACACGCACACCGCCCAGCGCCAGCTTGCCGAGCCAACAGACGACGAGCATGTCTTTGGACGGGTCGCGCGCGAGCTTTTGTCCAACCTCTGGAACGAGGGCACGGGCGTGCGCCTCGTGGGTGTTGCCATCAGCGGCTTTGAGGGGGCACGACCTCAGCAGCTGAATCTGTTTGGGGACGACAGCGCCCCAGCATCTGACGACCACGCGCCCCAGGAGCGCCCCACACGCAGCAAGCGCGACATGCGCGCCCTCTCGGTGGCAGCCGACGACATCCGGCGGCGCTTTGGCACCGAGGCGCTCTCGTACGGTCGCGAGCTGCGCTTTAGAGAGACGCAATCGGATACGCTGCCGATGGACGGCAGAGGAGACGAAGGCGAAGCATAGTAAGCGGCGACCCTTAAGGCCGCCGTTCGTCTTACTCGAGAGGCATGTCCTCAAACTCTTCGCCCTCCGAGATCCACTCGTCTTCGGGCGTGGCTCCCTCAAGGTCGAGGTGCACGTGCGCCGCATCGCCCCAGAGGCGCTCGAGGCGGTAGAAGTCGCGCGCCTCCTGACGGAAGACATGCACGACCACCGAGCCGTAGTCAACGAGAACCCACGTGGCATTGGCGCGGCCCTCAACCGAGTACGGCTTCTCGCCGCAGTTGAGCCTGACGCGCTCCTCAACTCCCTCGACAACGGCGTCAAGCATGGGGTTGTTGGCAACCGTGCAGATGACAAAGTAGTCGCAGACGTCCGACTTGTCACTCAGGTCGAGAACGAGGATGTCGGTTGCCTTCTTGTCGTCGGCGGCCGTTGCGGCGACCTTTGCAAGCTCGAGGGGTGTTACTGCCATGAGGCCTCCTTGTCTAGCGTGCTTCCCTGCGCTTGAGGGCAAGCGTGTTGTAGATGTCGAGCGTACCGGGATAGAGGTAGCGCTCGGTTTCGATGACGTACGAGACGCCATGGTAAAACGACGTCCAGTACACCTCGGCGAGCGGTTCTTGGGCACTCACCATCGAACGCACCGCATGAATCGCCTCAACGTCGCGACGGCGCGGCTCGATACCATCGGCCACAAACACGACCATATCGAGGGGACTCATGTCAGCGTGCCCGATCGTGTGCCGGTCGATTGCCTGCCAGACCGCATCACATATTTCAGGATAGCGCTCGGGAAGGTGTCGTGCCGCGGTCATTCCATGAAGGAGCGGCTGCACCAGCTCGAGGCGTACGCCCAAATCGATTCCCAGCTCGTCCGCGAGGGCAATCTGCTGGGATGCATCGAGCACCTTGTCCCAGTCATGCAGGATGCCTGCCACGCGCGCCTCGAAGGGGTCAACGCCATAGGCGAGGGCCATCTGCTCGGCAGTTGCCGCAACCGAGAGCGAGTGGGCGTAGCGCGCGGGCTTTACCTGCTCCATGTGCCGGCGCAGGTCGTCCTCCAGACGCGCAATCTGCGCCTTCTGGGCGTCTGTATACGAGGGTTTGCTCACGTGGTAGCTCCAGGGGGTGTCTTTGGCAGCCTTGCTCACTGCAGCTCTCCCGTCTGTCCATACCGGCCGCCCGAAGCGCCGTAGAGCTGGTGCTTGTGGATGTAGCCTATCACGGGGTCGGGCGTAAGGTAGCGCAGGCTCTGTCCGGCGCCCACCCGCCCCCTGAGCGAACTCGAAGAGATGGCCAACGCCGGCACCTCGAGATAGGTCACGTCAAACGCGAAGGAGCTGTCCTTGAGGTTACGCTCGGCCAGACCGAGGTCATAGCCGGGGCGCGTAGCCCCTACCAGGTGTGCCAGCTCTGCAATCGTGGCCGCATCACGCCAGCTCACCACCTCGGCGATGGCATCGGCGCCGGTGATAAAGTAAAACGCCACGTTATCGGGATAGAGGGCGCGCAGACGGCGTAGCGTCTCGGCGGTGTAGGTGATGCCCTCGCGATCGACCTCAAAGCGACTGGCAAGAAAATGCGGATTGTCGGAGGTGGCCAGAAGCGTCATCGCATAGCGGTCTTCGCCCGAACTCACGCGTTTGTCCTGCTTGAAGGCGGGGCTTCCCGCCGGCATGAAGACCACCGTGTCAAGCCCGAGGTCGTCAAAGGCCTGCTCGGCGGCAACAAGGTGCCCATGGTGGATGGGGTCGAAGGTACCGCCCATGATGCCAAGCCGATAGGTGCGCTCAGGGTCGCGCCCCAGAAGCGGGAGATTGCTCCGCTCAAGTGCAGCGCGCGTATCCTGCCAGGTGCGATCGCTCGCCAGATCCATGCTCTCCCCTCCCGTCGGCACGTTCTGCGGGCTCATCAGAAGACGAGCAGCTCATCGCGGTGAATGGCCGGCTGGCCATCCTTCTCGGGCATGAAGCGTGCGATCACGTCGAGCTTGAGGCCACGCACCCGCACCATCTCGTCGGACGAGTAGCGCACCGTTCCCCTGCCCACAAGAGCCCCCTGCGGGCTCACAACGTTGACCACATCGCCCGCGGCATAGGTGCCCTCCGTTGCCACCACACCGACCGGCAGCACCGAGGCACCCCGCTTGATGACGGCCGCGCAGGCACCTTCGTCAAGCGTCAGGGTACCACGAGGAACCTCGGCAAGGCCAATCCACAGCTTGCGCGCGCTCTCGTGCGAAGAGCCGCTCGGAGCCTCAAAGCGGGTACCCACCTGCTCGCCGCGTACCACCTGCTCCAGAACCTGAGGTTTGCGCCCGCGGCAGATGACCGTGGGGATACCTGCGGCAAGAAGCGCACGAGCCGCACGGAGTTTGGTAGCCATGCCACCCGTTCCCACGGCAGAGCCAGCCCCGCCTGCCATCGCCATCTCTTCGGGCCCAATGTGGTCAAGGTGCGCGATAAGGCGCGCATGGGGATCCTGCGACGGATTGGCCGTGTAGAGCCCATCGATGTCAGACATGATGATGTAGAGGTCGGCACCAATGAGGGTAGCCACGATGGCGCCGAGCATATCGTTGTCGCCGAAGGCAAACTCGGCAACCGAAACCGTATCGTTCTCGTTGACCACCGGCACCACACCCAGCTCGAGGAGCCGTTCGAGGGTGTTGCGGGCATTGAGGTAGCCTTCGCGGTCGACCACGTCACGTCGGGTGAGCAGCACCTGCCCACAGGCAATCCCCTGCTTGGCGAGCACGCCCGCATACACCTCGGTCAGCGCCGCCTGCCCGCAAGCGGCGCAGGCCTGCAGGCTTGGCATGTCCTGGGGCCGCTTGGTAAACCCCAAGCGCTCCATGCCCGCTGCGGCGGCACCCGAAGATACCACAACCACGCGCTTTCCCAGCGCGCGCAGGCCCACCACCTGGTCGCACAGATCGGCGATGAAGGCACGGTCGACGGCGCCCTGGTCGTCCACCAGCGTCGACGAGCCGATCTTGACCACCACGATACCGGTGTCACCCGAAAGGTCAGCCATCCTGCTCCTCCTCGTCGTTCTCGTATGGCTCAGCCACGTCAGCGCCGCCAGCCTCCTGCTCGAAGAACTGCTGCGGAGCCGCGTCGGCGGGCGCGCCATCGTAGCTGAAGGCATACCCAAGAATGCGGACTTCGTCGCCTTCCTCGCAGCCGCTCTTGGCCAACAGGTCATCGAATCCCATGCGGTCGAAACGCCGCTGGAGGTAGGCAACGGCCTCGTCGTTGTCCCAGTCGGTCTGCACGACCATGCGCTCGATTGCGCCACCGCTCACGCGCCACACATGACGCTCCTCGCGGGTGACCGTGATACGCTGGTCGCGCCGCTGGCGCTCCCGCTCCACCACTGCGTTGAAGTCGACGGTGGGCACATCCGCCACAATCTGGCTCCTCAGCTCGCTCACCTGCGCGGCACAGGTGCTCACGAGCTCGTCGAGGCCTTCGCCGGTAACCGCCGAGACCTCGAAGTAGGGATGTCCGTCAGCCTCAGCAGCCTCGCGGATGAACATCGAAGCCACGTCGGAATCGGGCATGTCGCACTTGTTGCCCACCACAATCTGCGGGCGCTCCGCAAGCTCCGTCGCATAGGCGGCAAGCTCGGCATTGATGGTATGGTAGTCTGCTAGCGGGTCCCTGCCCTCAAGGCCGCCCGTAAGGTCGACCACGTGCAGGATGAGCGCCGTACGCTCGATATGGCGCAAAAACTCATGGCCCAGACCACGCCCTTCACTGGCGCCCTCAATGAGGCCCGGAACGTCTGCCACCACAAACGACTCGCCTGAGCGCGCGCGAGCCACCCCCAGGTTGGGAACGAGCGTCGTAAAGGGGTAGTCGGCAATCTTAGGACGCGCCGCCGAGATGCGGGCGATGAGCGAGCTCTTGCCCACCGAGGGCATGCCCACCAGAGCCGCATCGGCCATGAGCTTCATCTCGAGCTCGATCCAGTGGTCGATGGCAGGCTCACCCTTCTCGGCGAAGGCCGGTGCGCGACGGACCGACGTCACAAAGTGAATGTTGCCGCGGCCGCCCACACCGCCGGGAGCCACCACCACGCGGTCTCCCGGATGCGTAAGATCGCAGATGTCGAAGGCAGGCTCCATGGTTTCACGGTCGAGCTCACGCACGACCGTCCCCATGGGTACGCGCAGAACGAGATCGTTGCCGTCACGTCCATGACGGCGGGCACCCTTGCCATGCGTGCCGCGCTCAGCCCTGAAGTGATGCTTGTAGCGATAGTCGATGAGCGATGAGAGCTGCGGATCGCACTCTAGGATGACCGAGCCGCCATGACCGCCGTCACCGCCATCCGGGCCTCCCTTGGGCACGAAGGCCTCACGCCGGAACGACATGCAACCGGCACCACCGTCGCCGCCGCGGACGTTGATTCTGCACAGGTCTGTAAAGGTGGCCGTGGGCACGTGGCACCTCTCCCCTCTTGCACCATATCGGAATTACCTGACATGGTACGACAAAGGGCCCCCGAGAGAATCGGGGGCCCCGCATGAACACGTATCAGAAGGACCTACGCCTCGGTGCGCACGTGCACGTAGTGCTTCTTGCCCTTCTTGAACTCGACGACGCCGTCAGCCAGGGCAAACAGCGTGTCGTCCTTGCCGCGGCCCACGTTGTCACCCGGGGTGATGTGCGTGCCACGCTGACGAACGATAATCTGACCGGTCTTGATCTGCTGACCGCCATAGATTTTGACGCCAAGACGCTGAGAATGCGAATCGCGGCCGTTACGCGAAGAGCCGAGACCTTTCTTATGAGCCATATCTCTACCTGCCTATCTCTTGGGGGTGTATCGTAATGGGTCGAGTTACGCGGGAATCTCGACAACCTCAAGCTGCGTCAGGTTCTGACGATGGCCCTTGGTGCGGTGATAGCGCTTGCGCTTCTTGAACTTGAAGACGAGCTGCTTCTGCCCCTTGAACTGCTTGACGACCTCGGCGGTGACCTTCTTGTCTGCGAGCGGGGCAGCATCAACGATCGGCGAAGCGCCGTCGTTCAGCATGAGAACATCGAGCTCGACCTTATCGCCAGGCTGCGCGTCGAGCTTCTCGACGTCGATGACGTCACCCTTGGCAACCTTATACTGCTTGCCACCAGTAGAAACGATTGCGTACATGTCCAAACCCTTCATTGCTGATGTTAGTGCAACAGCCATTAATCTTACTAGCGACCTCTTTCCCGGTCAATGGTCCACATCCATCAACGGGCAAAAAACCGCCTTGTTGATAGTACCTTTGCCCACTACATGTTGTGATGTGGCCGCGCAGCTCCACAAGACAATCAAAAAACGACAAGAGCGGCGCCAACTCCCTAGACGAACAGGGACGGGTCGAGGGGGTCGACGAGCGTGCCGTCATCAGCCTCATGCCACTGCCCCTGCCGCATCACACGCATCGAGTCGAGCGTGGCCGACGCCAGCGCGTCGCACCCAAAGGCTGCGTCGAGCAGGACCTGCGGGCGCAGGGCGCCAAGGTTTGACGAGCGGGTGTCGAGCGCGAGCTCGATGGTCTCGAGCGCGTCTGTAGGCTTGCCCGCGCGGGCCTGCCAGGACACCAGCGTTGTTTCGAGCTCAATGCTTCGCGGCTTGTCCCCGCGCATGAAGTCGATACTCCCCTGTCGTTTGAGGGCGCGCAGGGCCTCATCGAGACATGCTGCGTTGAAGGCGTCACCGCTGCCAAACAGTTGCACACTCCACTGAGCGCGGGTAAGCCAGGCCTCAAGGGCCGGCAGGCGACCGCCCACGTACGCCACCTCGGTAGGGGCAAGCGCCGCAGGAGAGGATGCCATCAGTCGATCAAGCGCCTCGCGCTCGTCGACGCGCTCGGTAAGGTAGAGGTCGTAGTACTCGCAAACCGAGGCGGCCCCCACCGGAAGCGCCTGCGAAAACTGGATTCTCATGCGCTGGGCAAAGCCGTTGCCCACAGAAAACGGCAGGTGCGCGCGGCGCGCCGAGCGCATGACGGTGTTGATGACCTCGAGATGACCCAGAAAGGCCAGCCGTCCGTCCTTGCCAAAGCGCACGCGCAGGCGATTGAGGTCGGGCTTTCCTATGGTTCTAGGCATGGCGATCACCCGCGATCTGGTTGCTCACGTGCAAGGTGGGACACACGCCACAACCGGTGCTACTCGTCATCGTGCAGTCGGGCGTGGTGACCTCCGCGCAGGCACGGCGCCACTCGCGCTGCAAGAAGCCCTTGTCGACACCCGGAGAAGTGTGGTCCCAGGGAAGCCGCGCGTCAAGATCGAAGCCCTCGGTGGCCACGGCCTCGAGGTCGATCCCGACCGCCTGCCCCGCAGCGAGCCAAGTCTCGTAGGAGAACTGGTCGGTCCAAGCGTCAAAGCGGCAGCCGCGCTTCGAGGCCTCAAGCACGACATCAAAGCCGGCTCGTCCCATCTTTGAGAGCGCCCCCTCGATAACCGAGACCTCGGCGGCGTGGTACGAGATACGAATATCACGGTCGTCGGCAGACTCCAGGAGCAGCTGCTGGCGGCGATGGACTTCTGAGCGCTCAAGCTGGCCCTGCCATTGGAAGGGCGTATAGCACTTGGGAACAAACACCGCGACGCTGATGGACACGCTCACGCCGCT
>ODAI013097291.1_pt1 | contig 10292 bp, 6 predicted proteins | sample 1539321 | NCBI WGS metagenome assembly ODAI01 (sample SAMN02144231, study PRJEB22623) | gut metagenome | biome: sheep rumen | host: Ovis aries | place: New Zealand | reverse complement strand
CCTTGTACTTTCCGGGATTGTGCAGATATTCGACGATCTCCTGAAGATTCTCCTTGGCTTCCTCTTCACCCGCCACATCAGAGAAATGAATCCCTTCCGTGGATTTGACATAGACCTTGGCGTTGCTCTTTCCCATGCCGAACATCATGGAATTGGCACCGCCCGCCTGGTTCATCAGCCGCTTGTTCATCATATAGCCGAACCCGGCAAAGATCGCGATGGGCAGCACCCAGGAAAGCAAAAAGGACAAAAGCGGCGACATGGGCTGTACAATGTTGCTGCCAAAGGTCACATTGTGCGCATGCAGGCGGTTGGCCAGTTCCTGGTCCTGCACCGGCGCCGTAGCGTAGACCTTGCCGTCATTGTCGGTGAACAGAATTTGGGTGGAGGAGATCTCCACCTCCCTGATCTGTTCCTTCTCCGTCATGGTAATAAAGGTGTTGTAGTCCGTCTCCGTGATCTGCGCGCGCTGAAGCGAGGGCATGACCAGACTGTTGAGAAGGATCATCACAACAATCACGATCAGCATATATGTGATCAGCTGTTTTTTGGGCTGTTTGACTTCGTTCATATTTTCTCCTTTCCGGGAACGCCTCCCCGACTTCGTCAGTACGATATATTATCACTTCTGCCGGAAATTTGTAGAAACAAACCCGAAAATGTGTCTTAAAAAATCATGAACTCCGCCGCAGTGCCTCCGCGAAAGACAGGTCAGTCCCTGTCAAACTCTTTGGCCAAAACCCTGAACAGTTCTTCCGTGTCGATCGGTTTTCTCAGATACCCGTCCATCCCGGCGCCAAAACACTTGTCCTCCAGGTCGTCGTAGGCGTCAGCCGTCAGGGCTATGATCGGAATGCTCCCGGCATCCGCCGTGTTGCTTTCCCGGATGGCCCGGGCTGCCTGCTGTCCGTCCAGCAGCGGCATCATGAGATCCATGAGGATGGCCTGATAGTGATAGGCCCCATTATTGCAGAACATCTCCACGGCTTCCCTGCCGTCCCTGGCAAGCTCCGAATGGACACCCCGGTTCTCCAAAAGATTCATGATCACTTCCGCGTTGATCTCGTTGTCCTCGGCCACCAGCACGTTTTTGCCATAGAGGATACTGTCCTCGTAGGTGGCGGCTTTTCTTCTCTGCAGGCGGATCTGCTCTTCGGATGCCAGGTCATACTCCAGCACTACGGTAAAGGTCGTGCCCTTTCCTTTTACGCTCTCGCAGGTGATCGTGCCCTGCAGCATATCCACCAGGTTCTTGCAGATATAAAGTCCAAGGCCCTGTCCGTCCCTGAGGGACACGTTTTCCCGGTTTTCCTGCTCGAAGGGAAGAAACATCTTCCTGCGGAACTCCTCGCTGATCCCCAGGCCGTTGTCCGTGATGGTATAGACATGCCGCGCCTTGCCGTTTTTATAGCTCACTCCGGTGACAAAATCCACCGTGCCCCCGGGACTCGAGAACTGTATGACGTTGCTGAGGAGGTTTATGAGAATCCTCTCCACATGCTCCACGTCCGTCATGACATACTGGTCCTCGCACCCCTTGATCTTCGATCTGAACAGGAGTCCTTCCTCCGCCGCCTTCTGGCTGATGATCGTATTGACTTCCTCGATCACCGCGGTCTCCCTGACCGCAGTACTCACCGTGACCGCCTTGCCGGCATTGATACGGCTGGTCTCCAGGACCTCGTCGATCAGGCTCAGGAGATATCTGCCCGACGACTGTATTTTCTCCAGGTTCTCCCGAATCTGCGGTGTCAGCTCCCCGCTCGGCAGGCTCAGCTCTACAAGGCCTATGATGGCCGTCATGGGCGTGCGCATATCGTGGCTCATGTTGGAGAGAAAAGCCTCCTTTTCCCTGCCGGTCTGCACCGCTGCCCGGAGAGCCTTGGCCATCTCCTCGATCTGCTGCTGATCATTGACCTGCTTCGTCGTATCCACAAAGGTGATGACCAGCCCTCTCAGCCCCGGCTCCTCTTTCTGCTTCACCGGCATGATGCGGGCGTCCGGAATTTGATAGTCCGCGTCTTTCTCCCGTTCGACGGCCTTGTAGGGGGCGATCCTGACCAGATAGGTCTTGCCCGTGACGGAGGCGCAGTTTTTCTCGATGGGCTTCATCGTGGAAAGCACCTGCCTGCACAGGGCGATCAGGTCAATAGTCGCGAAATTAAAGGCGATATAGCGCAGAGACCGTCCCACGTCCTGATCCGCCATGTGGAATTCCGACGAAATATATTCCGTGAACTTCCGGATATTCAGATTCCGGTCCACCATAATGATCCCCACCAGGGTGGTGGACAGGAAGTTGGCCATATCATCGTTCACCGCCGCCAGTTCGTTTACCTTGGCCTGGTACTCGGAATTGACGGTATAGAGCTCCTCGTTGACGCTCTGCAGCTCTTCGTTGGAGCTCTGCAGCTCCTCGTTGGCGGTCAGAAGTTCCTCGTTGGCCGCCTGCAGTTCCGCGTTGACACTCTCCAGTTCCGCGACCGTCCGCTTGCGGTTGTCCTGGGCCACATGCAGCTCCTTCTCCAGATCCGTGATCCTCTCGGAGGCCGCGATGTCCACCTTGTATTTTTCCATGGCGATCTCATCGGGCCGCTCATTGGTGCGCAAAAAGGCGATGACCGTCATTCCCGTATCCGCGCCCAGACGGTCGCGGATGGGCTGTCCCACCAGGGAGATCATCTCGTTCTTTTCTCCGATCCGGACCGGAATCCCCTCATAGGCCGTTCTCTTCTGCTTCTCCCGGGACTCCTTGAGCGCCTTCGAGACAGCGATCTTGAGCTCGGGACGCACCAGACTGAAAATGTCCAGCGTGACGGCGCCCACGGGCAGCGTGATAAAGTCTTTGCAGTTGCCGTAGGTGTGTACCAGCTGGTTTTTTTCATCCACCAGGACGCTGGCCGGCATCAGCATTTCCAGAATGCGGATATCCAGCTCCCCGGCGTTGAAGGAGATCTCCGGCTCCGGCACACTGTTCAGAATGCCGGCCGTGCCCATATTGCTCTCGACGCCCTGCATCGAGTAGGTGATTTGCTCGTGGGAGGGCGCCCTGCCGGAGGCATTGTGCACGAAGATCTTCTCATTGGAGCAGACCACCCGGAAAACATCGTCGTAATCGATGACCGACTCGCTTCTTCCCAGGAACAGGTAGCCCTTGTCGTTGAGCGCCATGTGGAAGATCGCGAACAGATTTCTCTGCAGGATATTCTGGAAATAGATCAGAAGGTTGCGGCAGCTGATCAGGTCCAGTTTGCCGAAGGGCGGATCCTGGAAGACGTTGTGCTGGGCGAACACGATCATTTTGCGAATGTCATGTCCCACGATATAGTGATTGCCCTTGCGGCTGAAATACCGGCTCAGGCGCGTCACGCTGACATCCTCGCTGATATTGTCTCCGTAGATGCCCCTGCCCGCTACGGCTATGGAATCCGCGTCCAGGTCCGTGGCAAAGATCTTGATATCCCTGCGCACGCCCAGCTCCTCCATGACCTCCGAGAACAGGATCGCGATGGAATAGGCCTCCTCACCGGTGGAGCATCCCGCCACCCATACGCGGATCTGCTCCGAACCATGCGCGTTTTTGACCAGGTCGTAGATCACCCGGTCCTTGAGCACGTCAAAATAGTCCGGATCCCTGAAGAAGCTGGTCACGCCGATCAGCACTTCTTTGGCCAGAAGCCTTGCCTCATCCGGATTGTTGGAGAGATATTTTACATATTCCTGCAGATTGCGGTTATGCGTGACGACAATGCGCCTCTCGATGCGCCGCAGGATCGTCGTCTGCTTGTAGTAGGTATAGTTGACATTGGTGACGCTTCGCAGGATCGAAAACACCTGCGCCATCAGATCCCCGTCGCTCAGCTGCAGCTTGTTGCCGGCGTCCACCATGGAGGCGGCAATATGCCGCATCTCCCGCGCGATGCTGTCCGGATTCAGGACCAGATCCACAAAACCGGTGGCTATGGCATTTCTGGGCATCCCGTCAAATTTGGCGCTCTCCGGGGACTGCACGATAATGACGCCATTCTTGTCCTTGATGGAACGGATGCCGTTCGTGCCGTCAGACCCCGTACCGGACAGGATCACGGCCACCGCCCGGTTCTCATAGGCCGCCGCCAGAGACCTGAAGAAAATGTCTATGGGATGATTGATATTCCTGTGGTTATACTCTTGAAGCCGGAGAACATCCGATACGATCTCCAGATTATATTTTGGCGGGATCATGTAGATATGGTTGCGCTGCACCCGCATTCCGTCCCGGGCCTCCACCACGGGCATAGTGGTATCCTTGCCCAGGATGTCGGCCAGAAGGCTCTTGTGGTCCGGCGAGAGATGTTGAATAATAACAAAGGCCATTCCCGTGTCGCCCGGAAGAAATGTCAGAAACTGCTGCAGGGCCTCCAGGCCTCCGGCAGAAGCTCCGATGCCTACCACGCAGCTGGGCTGCGCTTCATGTTCGATCTTTTGATATTCTGTGTTTTCGTTCATAGAAGATACACCGCTTTCTTCAGATCCTGTACCGGACATATATAGCTCATTCCTCGTTTATAAATTTGGTGCCTTGATATCATTCTTATTCTATCCCTTTTTATGCAAAAATGGTACTATTGACACAGGAAAGGAAAACAATCATGCTTGTGTCAATCATCGTACCCTGCTATAACGAACAGGATGCCCTCCCGCTCTTTTACCGCGAGACCACCCGTGTTTTGGAAAAAATGGACTGTGACCACGAACTCATTCTGGTCAATGACGGGTCCTTGGACAACACGCTGCCGGTCATGAAAGACCTGGCCTCCAAAGATCCCCGCGTGTTCTATTTTTCCCTGTCCAGAAATTTCGGAAAGGAATCGGCCATGTACGCGGGCCTGTGCAACGCCCGGGGAGATTACATGGCGGTCATGGATGCCGATCTGCAGGATCCGCCCTCCCTTCTTCCCAAAATGCTTGAACTTTTAAAATCCGGAGAATATGACTGCGTCGCCACAAGGCGTATGGACCGGGTCGGTGAGCCTCCGGTCCGCAGCTGGTTCGCCAAAAGATTCTACCGCCTGATCAATCAGATCTCCGACGCGGATATCGTGGACGGTGCCAGAGATTTCCGCCTCATGACCAGGGCTATGACGAATGCCGTTCTCTCCATGGGAGAATATAACCGCTTCTCCAAGGGAATTTTCGGCTGGGTAGGTTTTAAGACCTTCTGGCTTCCCTATGAGAACGTGGAGCGCGCGGCGGGTGTGACCAAGTGGAGCTTCTGGAAGCTGTTCGGATATGCCATTGACGGCATCATTAACTTTTCCGACGCGCCCCTGCACATGGCCTCCTGGTTCGGGATCCTGATGACGGCTGTTTCCATTCTCTCGCTTCTCTTCATCGTTGTCCGGCGGCTGATCTGGGGAGATCCTGTCGCGGGCTGGGCTTCCACGATCTGTGTGATCATCTTTATCGGGGGCCTGCAGCTGTTCTGTCTGGGGATCATCGGACAGTACCTCGCCAAGACGTATATGGAGAGCAAGCACCGGCCGCATTTCATCATTTCAGAGACAAACGCGCAGAAAGCGCAGAAGATCCGCTGACTTCCAGCTGTATTTTGGCAAAAAAGGCCGGACCCGCATGGTTTCTACCACGCAGGTCCGGTTTTCTAATTTCTATAATCGTATTATTCCGCGGCTTTGGTCAAAAAGACGTCTTCGTATTCTGTCACGATCTTGTCCCAGCTGTAGTGCTCCCGCACTCTGCCGCGCGCAAGTTCTCCGTACTGCCCGATCTCTTCGGGGCTCATCCGGTCCGCTTTGTGGATCAATGCCGCCAGGTTTCCCGTCTCCTTGCTCCAGTACAGGGCCGCCTCTTCCGCCACTTCTCTGTTGAATCCCACTCCCAGAAGGAGATTGAGATCCGTCGCGCCCAGCGCCTCGAGAAGGCTCGGATTCGTTCCTCCCACTTCGTGTCCGTGGAAGTTCGCGTAAGCGTTTTCCCGGATCTTCTTGAGCAGATCCTGATCGTAAACCGTTCCCACAAACTTGATCCTGCTGTCGTTCTCAAAGTGAAGCGACTCCTGAAGCCTGTTGTAGAACCGTCCGTCGGTTGTTGTGATGATCGCGAAGTCCTTAGTGGAATCGGATGCCATGAACTCACGGATCATCGTCTCAAAATTGTTCTCCGGAACAAATCTTCCGACCACGAGATAGTATTCCTTTTTCTTAAGGCCATGGCTGTCCAGCCACTGTACGAAGCGGGGATCGTCATCCGCAAGAGGAGATTTCTCGATCTCGGATCCGTAAGCGATGAATTTGGTCTCGGGGACCTGCTTGCGGTAAGTCTTCCGGATGTATTTCTCAATATTCTTGCTGTCGCAGATCAGGACGTCCGCGCTCTTTACCATAAGCCCTTCCGACATCTTCCAGTATCTGCGCACCGGAGCGCTCCACTTGGCGCGCTTCCACTCATGTCCGTCCGGATTGACATACAAAATGCCGCCGAGATCGTGGATCTCCTTGCGGAACTGCGCGATAAACGGACCGATCCTGCAGGCAAGCACATAGAAAACGGGTTTTCTGATCTGCGGGTGGTCCTTGCAGTACTGTATGCACCTTCTGAGCGCGGCCAGGTCGCAGACAACGGCTCTCGCAGAGCCGATATAAGGGACATTTACATTGAAAATCCTTGCGCCGTTATACTCAAAACACTGATCATCCTCTGCCATTCTCGCGACATGGTAACGGATGCGGTCTGACTTTCTATATCTGGTCAGTTTCTCCACGAATGTCTCAAATCCGCCGTACTGGGCGGGAATTCCCTTGCTTCCGATTATGAAGACGTGCAGCTTGTCGACATCGTCCTGTATATTTTCCTGTTCAGCGCCGCCAATTAACCGCACCTTGTGTCCCGCGATCATGGCAAAGCTACCTCTTCCGGCCATTTTCTCCTCCAATCACTGCTAGTCGAGAACATAGATACTATATTATAGCATAAATCCCCGCACGCGAAAATATTCTGTCATCCGGCTGTGATCCCGCGGTTTTCAGCCTTTTCCAAAGAGCCTGAGGATCTGGACTACGACGTCCTCCGCGTCCCCCTTCTCTTCAATGACAGTATCCGCGTATTTTTCATACAGAGCGGTTCTTTCCTCATAGAGATCCCGCAGTGATTGCCCGTCCCGGAGCGCGACACCCCTCTGCTTTATACTTCTTAACCTTTTCCGGATCGTCTCGTAATCCACCTTCAAATAGATGATGTGCCCGATCTTGCGAAAATGCCGCATGGCTTCTTCCCCGTAAACGGCGCTGCCCCCTGTGGCGATCACGCAGTGATCCGCCTCGACCGAAGCATTCACTCGGTTCTCTACTTGCAGAAATCCTTCTACGCCCACATCCTCAATGATCTGGGACAGGCGCTTCTTCTCGCTCCTCTGGATCAGAATATCCGTATCTATAAAATCGTAGCCGATCACCTTGGCCAGCACGACGCCGACCGTGCTCTTTCCGGAGGCCGGCATTCCGATCAGCACCAGGTTTGTCTTTCCCATTTCCGCTGCCCCTGCTCTCCTCTTGCTGCCATTTCCATTGTGTAGTCAGTATATCATACACCATGAAATCTGTGCATTAAATGAAAAACTGTTGTAAAATGGAAAAGATAACGAATTAGTAAGAAAAAACAGGAAAAAACTATGATGAAATCCAAGCTCTATTCTCTATTCACCGCTCTTTTTCTCTTCCTTCTGATCACGCTTCCCCGTATTGATGCCTCCGCTGCAGGGGGCAAATGGAATCTCCGTGACGGAAACTGGTATTATACAGAGGCGGACGGCACTGATCATACCGGCTGGCTGCTTGACGGATCCACCTGGTATTACATGGATGAGGAAGGCGTCATGCAGACCGGCTGGCTGCAGCTGGGAAGCAATCGCTTTTATATGCGGCCGGACGGAGGCATGCGGACCGGCTGGTTCAAAGTGGACGGCGCATGGTACTACGCGGATGGGAACGGTTACATTAAGACGGGCTGGCTCCATATCGGTCAGAACTGGTTTTACATGAACAGCGAAGGCGCCATGCGGACCGGCTGGATCAATTACAACGGGACGTGGTACTATTTTGACAATAACGGATATATGAAGACCGGATGGATCCGGGACGGGGGCATCTGGTATTACCTTAATGGTGACGGCGCCATGCAGACCGGTTGGAAGACCCTGGGCGGCCGCAGATACTATCTGTCCGCAAGCGGCGCGATGGTCACGGGCTTTCAGGTGATCGGCGACCGGGTATACGCATTTGGCTCCTCGGGGGCGCTCGAGTCCGACTGGGCCTCCCGCAACGTGATCGTGCTCGATCCCGGGCACTCCTCGCAAGTCCCGGACTGGGACGTTCCGATCGGCCCCGGTTCTTCGGATATGAAAGAGGCCGATAATCTCGGCGCGGTCGGGCTTTGGACCGGTGTCCACGAGTATGAGCTCAATCTCGATGTATCCCTGATGCTCAGGGAGAGGCTCGAAGCCAGAGGATATCCCGTCATCATGGTCCGCACGACCAACACCGGCATTTACAGCTGCGTCGACCGGGCGAGAGTTGCCAATAACACGGACGCCGCCATATTTGTGCGGATCCACGCGAACGCGGCGCCCAAAAACCACTCCCAGAACGGCGCTCTGACGATCTGCATCACCGAGGACAACGAATTTGTTCCGGAAATGTATTCCGCCTCCCGCCTTCTGTCCGACGTGATCCTGAACAGTTATGTGCGCTCGACCGGCTGTTATAATGAAGGGGTCATGGAAAGAGACGATATGATCGCCAACAACTGGAGTGAAGTGCCCACCACTCTGATCGAGCTGGGTTACCTGACTAACGAAACCGAAGATAACCTGATGCAGACGTCGGAATACCGGAAAAAGATGGTTGACGGCCTTGTGAACGGCATCGATGAGTATTTCCGCAGAACGGTGCATTGACCGCTGCCGGCCGCTCTGTGAGCCTTGAATCGGGCAAAAAATAAAGCAGCGGGGTCCCTGGCCGGGATCCCGCTGTTTTTCAATGCTTATCATTTTTTATAGGCTTTATAGTAATGATGCCCTTTCCTGTCCTCCTCGGGAGGCAGCTGCATGTAGTCCCCGTAAGTGTGCCGCAGCACCTTGTCATAGGCGGCGGGCACCCTGAACCTGTACTGTTCAAAGGGCATATAGACAAATTCATCGAACCATTTTCTCAGGTACATATCTTTGACCCCGCCGGAGAGCCAGATCGCACAGCCGACAAAACTGCTTAAATCATAATCCTTCGCTCCCGCGAGCTTCTCAAGCGCGTCCTGAAACCGCTCTTTTCCGCACATGCGGCAGATCAGGTAGACAGGAAGTTTCACTGCCTTCCTTATGGGCGACGAAGTCGTCTCGATCGCGAAGTGGTCTCTTGTCGCCTGATAGCACAGAGAAGAGAGCCTGTCTCCTTTCATACCGAAGCGCAAAGCCTCTTTTTTGCTGTTTCCGAGTCCGTCATAGGGATAAATGTCGAGAAAAACACCCATTCCGTAGGGCTTCTCATTCTCCATCCGGATCTCATAGCGGTCGTCGCTGATCCTCGTGATCATATACGGATATTCGGGGCAGGTCTTCCTGTTGAAGACTTTCAGGGGCGGGTACTCCCCGATGTGTTCATCCAGATACTCCATCAGTTTGTCGTGGTCGGGACGCGGCATCATGATATCCACGTCGTCGTCCCACGGTATAAAACCGTGATGCCGCACCGCTCCGATCAGAGTTCCGTAAACAAGATAGTAGCGCAGGTCCTGCTGCTCGCAGATCTGCGCGATCACATTCAGGATCTCCAGGGAAATCTGCTGCGTCTCCTTTATAGAAAGAGGCTCATTGCTGTAAGTCTTACAATTTTGAACATCTGACATCTTTCCGCCTCCCGTATCGCGGCTTCTTCCGGTGATCACTTCCCCTTGCCGGACCGCTTCTTCACAAAAGGAAGATTTCTCTCGACGATCGCCAGCATCTCAAGCGCAAACGCGTCGCGCAGCATAAGAACGGCAAGAAGATACACGATCCCTCCCCCCGCAACTTGCAGCGCGAGGCTCTTCCAGGAAATTCCCAGCCAATTGTAACTGATAAAAATGACCGCGGACATCGCTGCACCGGCGATCAGGTACCGCACCGAGGCCTTCAGAATCCAGCCAAGGCGTATATAATCCTTTGAGAAATAGATGAAAGCCAAGAGGATCGCGGTCTCCGAAGCTACAGATCCGATCACCGCGCCCACAGAGAGCAGTCTGGGGATCAGGATCATGTTGAGTGT
>ODAI013731167.1_pt1 | contig 10294 bp, 3 predicted proteins | sample 1539321 | NCBI WGS metagenome assembly ODAI01 (sample SAMN02144231, study PRJEB22623) | gut metagenome | biome: sheep rumen | host: Ovis aries | place: New Zealand | reverse complement strand
TGCAACATGGAATGCAATCAATTTCTTCGGCAGGATAGGAAATGTACAACAGTATTCAAAGACAGGCAACATGGAAGCCATAACTTTGACAACCAAATATTTTGTTGATTATAATGAAAAGAATATGGATTTAAATACGATAAAATCGAATTTTACCATTCAGCGTTTGCAAGAAATCGAAATGATGTATCGTTCATTAGTACTTCCAGCAACAGATTCTGCAAAATATTTGTATAGCAGCGATAATGATAGTGATAGTGGAAAATACTATTACTTCACAAGGCCACCTTTGGTGAATATTGTACTCGGAAATCCTAATTTTATAGATTCTAATCAGTCCGGTCTTGAAGACACAAAAGTGATAGAAAACAGATTGAAGCCATATCACAATCTATTTACTGACATTTATACTATTCCTGATGAAAACAATGGAAGTGGGTTCAACAATAAAATCTTCTATAAGAATTTTGTGGTTACGAATGTATCAATAGACAAGAACATGAATGATTATAATTATTATGTTGAAGACAATGATGGAGAGACACAAGACGTCAATTATTATGATACCACTGGATTCACTGTGACCCTTACAGTCATTGAAATTGATGAGAATTATCTGGGAAGTCTTCCTTCATTCAACAACTACGAATATACGCTTAAGAGTAGAGGAGCGATAAATTAAATGTTCAATAAATATGATTACAAACTTGATCCTATTTTCATAAACATTGAAGAGATAAAAAAGACGGCACAGGACTCAGACAAGTGTCGTTGGTATATCATTCCTCTCATATATGAATTCAGACCAGACCTTATAGCATACAGCTTATATAAAGATGTATCTATGGCAGACTATTTGGCTATCATCAATGATATTGATGATACGCCATATGGTTTTTACAGAAACAGAAAAATAAGGGTTCTCAAAGAGGAATATAAGGATTTGGTATGTTAAATGAGCAGCTATTCGGAATCTTCAAGGCAATAGTTACAGACATAAGCTGTTTTGAGAAGACTGGTAAAATAAAGACGAGAATCTCTGCATTCAATGGCGGTTCATCTCCTAGAGATTTGGTCAATGGATATGATTCAGATGCATTTGCCGATCTTATTTCTAGAGATATTCTCACTGATATAATGCTGCCATTTGGAGGCGGGGCAGATTATGGAATGTTCAAGCTTCCTCAGGTTAACTCTGTAGGACTTGTGGCATTCATAAATGGGTCCAAATCAAATCCTGTATGGATAGGAGCAACAGCCAACTCCACATTCGATTCAGACAACAACCTCATTCAGCTTGATTTCCCATCGGATAAAGACAATAATGAACCGGCCATATACTATGATAATGGCGTAGTCTTCAACATGAACGATGCAAATTCGTTTGTCATAAAAACCAAAACAAACAAACTTGATGATTACTCTAAACCTGAGACGATGGTATGGTCAAACAACCCTGTTGAAAACTCCATGATTATGAATTCAAGTAAGCTGAGCTTCTACCATAGAGTAGATGATGACACATACCAGGAATTCATACTTGACAATGGCACTGACAAAACTGAAGGTTCAATAACCCTTGGATATGTCGTTAACGATGAGGATTTCAAAAGGGTTACATTTGATGATGATACGATAACAGTCAGGAACAAATCCGGTTATGTTGAAGCGAAAATGGTGCTTGATGATGATGGTGGAATATACATAACAGCGTTTGATGACAGCGCAGGAGACCCATCATCAGGAACAAGAGTTGGAACAAGCATATCGCTTTCACCGGCTTCAATAACGCTTGAATCTGGTCACTCGAAAATAGCTATGGCAAGAAACATTGACATTAATAATGAAAACATGACAATAACCACAAGCAATCTCCAAATTCTGGCGAAAAACATATCATTCGGTTCATCAGGATATAGCGTGGTCGTTTCCCCAAGTCCAAATCTGAACTTCACACTTGAAGATGGTTCTATGCTTACAACAGCAAACAATATCAGAGTATAAAACATGAATACTAATGCATTGATTGAAGAAACTTTAAAATACCTCGAGAAAAATGAAAACGGGCAGCCTAAGTACAGATTCGATATCTACAAGAAAGGCATCAGTGATACTATAAGCAAGCTTACACTTGGAAAAGTTGATGCTGGCGCAGGTGATTTGATAGAAGAGCTGCGTATAGATGAAAACGAGGCAGTTCCTGTCACGATATATACAATTGGAGATATATTCTCCACGATTCAGCAAACCACCGGAGAAATTCTGGAAAATATAAGCGCATTGCCTGATACACTCGAGAATATAAATGTTTCTTTGAGACAGCTTGGTTTTAACTCTTTGGGTACGGCAATCAATGCCATAAAGGCAGCTGTTGTGCCTATTGAAGTGATTCAAAAAGTCAACGATGTATACAGAATCGCCAGACCTCTTGTCGAGAAAGTTGTAGATATAGCATCCATAATGTTCCATTTTGAGAATGCCGCAAAAGTTGCTCAAGATGTACTGCAATATATTGGAAGGCTTGCTGTGTCAACAGCAAAAAATGCATTGGTCAGACTATTTGAAATATTTCTCGATACCCCAATATTTGCAATATATGAAAACAATGAAACTGTAAACCTGGCCGGAACATACTCATTCCTTTCAGATGCAGCTGAGCAGATGTTGAATGGTTTGATTACATCTGAGGATGCGTTCTCTGATGTGATAAACTATGTCAATACTGCAAGTGATACAAAAATGTACGAGCCTGGATACAGCAGTTTAGGGATTGCAGTCTCTGAGGATATAGTTGATATATATCATGATCCGGATACCAGAAAAATTTTCATAGCGACAGCATCGAAAATATATCAACTCAACGATGACTATTCAACAACAGTAATCAAAGAAGGTCTTTTAAACGTAAGTAAGGTCTATTATTACAATGATGCCGTCCATTACATAATCGGAAATGAAATTTGTGAAGTGGGTTCACAGGATTCTTTCACATTGGAAAATCCTAAAATAATCTATTCAAATCCTCTTTTACTTTATGATGATACTGAAGGTAAAGTCTATAGTCCTGCTGATGGAAGCGAAATCGAAGGGTTGACGACAACCGGCACAATAAAGTTCACTGCATTTGACCATCAGAACAATGTAATCTATTATGTTAATTGTGTCGATGATGAGTGGAACCTTTACAGAATAACAAAGAAATCAGATGGAACCTATGCGCCAGAAAAGCTTTGTGTTGTAGGCGAGATATTCGGGCTTGCATATTATAATGGTACGTTATATCTCGTGAAAAAGAATGGAAACGAATATTACGTCGCAAAAATACAAGCTGGGCTTTTCTTTGATAAAACGGACTATACGTATTCTTCGAATATAAATGAAGCCAATTTAATTTATACGGATGGCTCTCTTGCTACTGATGGAACATACATATATTCTCAGACATCATCATCAATATCAGCTCCACAGAAAACGCTTGGAGCGATAAACAGCATAACCAAAAAAGAATACAACAATAATGACTATTATGTGGCCACTGGTGGTACTAAAATATATGTATCCAGAGTCAATGATAATGGTCTTTCTTGGTATAGCAAAGACATTGATGGAAGCTATATCAAAATAGATGAAAACGACCCTAACAGCAACAAGAGCATTCCCGACAATATAGCCGGATGCCTTTGGTTTGACAATACGGCTTTCGGTTCATGTTTCATTGCATATTCTCAAACCAATATATATCTGTTCGGACCTGATACCGTTGAACGCATTTTCATTTTGCCCGCTTTGCCAAAAAGAGAGGCATTACGTACAAAGGATTTTGCATCATTCAAGTCATGGTTCTATACCATAGATGAATCGCCGAGCCAGCTGCTTAAATGTTCGCATATCCTGGAGCTTGGTGAATATGGCTGTATAATTACAGGAATAAGAGTTATAGACAACGAACTTTATGTCTCGTTATATAATCCAGCTTTGAACAGCTATTCAAATGAGAATGTCATAAAAAGCGGAATATACAAACTTACCGTATCCCATCCATCACAAGAATATTCAATAGATATAAATATAAACACCCCAATATACACTGTTGGGGAAGACAATCATAAAATATACTCATTTAATAGAATAAACAACAATCTGTATTTTACAGATGGAAAAACGTTGTTTAATGATACGACAAGTTCAGAAAATGATTTGGGTCTTGATTCATCAGACAGAGCAATCAATATCTTCAACAATTCGAATAAAGTAAGGATATTCACATCAAAAGCAATGCTTGATGAAAATTACGCATCATCGCTTGGAGAGATTGTATCGTCTGTCAACTACAGAACCACAAACGATGATTTTATGATTGCATCAACAGAGAATATTCTGATGATATCTGACAATAATTACATCTTCAGTTCTGTTGATAACGGTGAAGACAGAATAGACAGTGAACTTTTCCAGGTTTGCTTCAAAAAGGGTGTGAACGGTTATAGGCTTATACAAAGCAACAATGCTGTATTCATAGTGAGCGGCAATCTCATAAAAAGAGTTCCTTTCTACGATATAGTCTCAAGCTCAAATTACGGTTGCGGATATGTAACTGACACAACACCACATAAATGGTATGGTGCTGCTCCATATTATTTCGCAAGCAATGTGCTTAACAACAGGAAAAACAAACTCAATAGAGAGCTTTTCATAAAGTCATTCACTGAGAACTTCAAGGTTGAGCTTGAGAAACTCCTCAAACATATACCGGATGCCTTTGTGGATTATACAAGAGACAAACTTGTTGAAAACCTGAAAAAAATGGATGTTGACATTGAAGGCGATGATGGACAAATAGCCGATTTCATAATAAATTCTGTTGCATCAACAACCGCAGGTTCGGTTGGAATGTATGTACGCAGCAAATTCATGGATAAAATCGGTGATGATACTACATATCAGACATTCGCAGAAAATGTCTATAAAGCGTGCGTATCAGATGCGACCAACAACATGACAAAAGATTTCTACGATATATTTGAAGAACTTTATTTCTCAATAATATCTGAAGCTTTGTCAGAGTTACATTATGGTCCAAACGGAATCTCCACATTCCTTCTCAGATATTATCAGAACCATAAAGCTGAATGGGCGCAATCAATGACTGACTTGATTAATGTTGACACTGTAGATCCCGAATGGTATGAGTCAGTACTCAAAGACACAATCAAGCTTAAGCAGACATCATATAGATTCAATTATGAAACTGGTGAATATGAATATCAGGCTCCAATTTATGTCGATAAGGAATGCGAACAGATTGAGGGCTACTTTGATGTTGCAACGAACAAATTTTATTCAGACCCTGAACATCAAACTGTGATTGACGACAGAACATTTGACTCAACTGACCAAACATGGTCAATCGACGGCAATGTAATTTGTTATAAAAATGATGATGATGACAAATTCTATTCCCGTAAACTTCAGGATTATGTTCTGACGCAGGATACATCACCGGTTGCTGGAACAACATATTATGAAAAGACAGACGAGGAATATTCATATTCTCTAACTGCAGATACAGAAGAAGGGAATAAAGCATATTATACTCCAGATTACACTTTATCTGAAGCTTCATCGCCTGTTACCGGAACAACATATTATGAAAGAACCGGTGGAGAATCTACATATGAAGCTGCATCGCTTGCAGCGGGGGCTACATATCTTGAGCTTGGAACATATTTCGAGAAAGTGGATTATGAACTTACATCAGATACAGAGATTTCTGTAGCTGAAACGACTAAAGACATATATGTCCACTATGGAGATGCCGAGCCCGAAGATTCAACATACGAAAGGTATTCCGTAACATTTGCCCCAAGCGCAAGTGGCGCATATGTTTATATAGATGACGGTTCATCAACATATTACAGTTATGCTCCTGATTATGTGCCTGAAGTATCGGAAGATATGTATGATGTTTTTTCTGCAACTCCCGATGATAATGGAGATTATTATCTCTCAACCGTAACGGAAAGCAGCTCAGACAAAGAATACTACGAACAGGAATATGTTCAGGCAAGCGGTTCAGCTCAACCTGGAATCCAATATTATGAAAGCGATTTTGTTCCTACTGATGATGAAGAGATAAATCCAAACAAGGTTTATTATGAATACCTTAACCTAGACGATTTTGTCGGACAGCCATATTTCGAGGAGTATACAGCTGGTGCTTCAGGAGACAGATATGATTTGGTATATGTTGCTGTGACATCAACGGAGCTTGATCCTGATGAAACGTATTATGTAGAAGAAGATGGAAATTATGTAATCTCTGAAAGCATGGATGAACAAGGCGGCCCGTATTACTTGGCAAGTTTTGTCGCAGCCAGTGATGGCGATTATGTACAATCAAGCTTCGCAAGCAATCAATCAGGCTTTGAACAAGTTCTTTATCCTCAATTGAACAATCTTTCATCGTATTATGAAAAGGTTTACAATAAAATAAAGACTCCAGATTCTCCGATTGCTGCAGATAACATCTTCACACTCGAATATGTGCTTGTTGAAAATCCCAATAATGCTGAACTTCCAACCTATTACGAAAAGACTGACAGATATGAAGCCGCAAGCGATGTCAATTATGTTTATGATGATGAAGGAAATGAAATAGGCATAGAGTTTGACAGAAACTACTATATTCTTAAAGACGAGCCTCTTACTTATACGCCAAAGCAAACTTTGAATCCAAGAGATGATGGACTTTATGAAATTACATCATACACCCAGATAATTCCTGGAAGCTCGCTGGACCCGCATGCTGAAGGGCTCTATGTCAGAGAATATTCTCCGACTATGTTTGTTCAGAAGACACCGGTTTCAAACCCACATGACGAAGGGCTGTTTGAATACTCATATGAATTCTCAAACCTTTATGATGACAAGAAAGTCTATATAGACCTTGGTGCTGAAGAGCAGGATTCTGCTTTCCCGGATGAGGATGATAACTGGCACAACTCGTTCTATGAGTCTGCATCGGCAGCCGCAGCTTCAGTAACCGATAAAACCACCGCCATTGCAGCGCTTAATGATTTGGTGTTCCCATATCCATCTTGGAAATGGGAAATGTTGATAAACGACTCAGTCACCACATTGTATATTCCAAAACAGGGTGAACAGTTCAGAACAATAGTCATGGATTCAAACATGTATCCTATACAATGGAATGAGCTTCCTTCAGAGATAGACAGAAACTCATTTGACTATGCTCTTACCACTTTGCTATATATGATAAAACAGAGACTACTTACCAATATAACCATACTTGTTGATGGCGGAAAAGTGAAGTGTTACTCATGTATAGATGCTTCAACTGTAATAAAGAAGATTGTCAACCGTAACTATATGGTTTGGAGAAACCAAATCAATGCTGCAAAGAACAAAGTCAACAATGCAACCACGCTTGAAGAAATCAAGGCAGCTTTCATTATGATTCCGGCATATGACAAAACGCTTTATTTGCTAGAGAACATACTAAATGACCAATCAGCACTTTATGCAAAGTATATCGATATGATAATTGAAGAACAAGTTATAAATGACAACGAAACAGAGGTTACTTTATAATGAACAGCAGAGAGATACTCGAATACAGCAGACAGCTTATATCAGCAAAGACTGAAATTGAAACCGCACAACAGGCGGCACCTGACCTTGAAGAGCAGGTGAAAACCAAGTTCAAAGAAGATTCAGTCAATAGAGCAAGATTCATAGACTCAACCCTGCTTATAGGAGCAGCCACTAAAGAATTCAGAAATGTATTTGGAGTGGATGCTCCCCATTATGAATTGTCAGACAATTGTTATCTCGCTATAGATAGAAATGGAGACGGAAGATATTTCTCATCATTTGATAAAAAGACTAATCTTCCAATTTTTGATGGAGATGACAGACCTCTTTATGTAGTTGATCCGATGAGTGGTAATGAGGAGACTGACCACTATCTGGATTGTTGGGAACTTGCCAATGCAGCAAGGTTCGATTCAAACATGATGTGCCCGAACTATTTCGGCGATGACAATGCTCTGTTCGTTGAAAAGCAGAAATTCTTTGTAGATAAAAACAAAGAGAAAGAAAGCTCTGCAGCACACAACCCAATATGTCCACCAGGATATGACAAATGGGCCGGAAACAAAATCTATAGCTATATCTGTAAAGTATTTGATTTAGACGAATTGAATCTTTTCAGGCTTCTTGGAAACAAAAATGTCCAGACAATAGCTTATCAATTTGAGATAAAAGCTGATGGAAGTGACAAATTTGAATGTAACATCAATGAAGATGGAGTAATTACAAAAAACAGATTCAACTATTCATATTCAAATGATGATGCACTGATTTATGCCAGCAATAATAGTGCATTATTGCCGGAGGATGGATGTACTGCATCTGATTTAGCCCCAATCAAATGGTATAAATATAGAGTACCTGATAATGTGACAAGAGTTGGAAACAAGTGGTGCCACAAACTTAGATTGGAAAATTCTCCATTCGCCAATTGTGATTTATCATTGGTTTCATTCGAGCTTTTCGACACGTCATTTGGCGGAATGACGAAAACATTTATCCAAAACCTGAAAAATGGAGAACAATCATCCCTTTCATTCAATGATGGGTTTGCCATATTGGCCAGAAACCCCAATCAGCCTCTTCCAAGCGACTCAGAGAGGGGTAATGGGTATTATGATATAGAGTTTTCAGTCAATATAATATGGCGCAGAAATACAGGCGATAACAATCTAGACAGAGGAGATGTTGAAACAGAAACCAGAGATAAAAAATTTCTTTTCTGGAAAGTAGGTGAAAAGACTGTCGTAAAGAAAAAACCTTATAAGATTGTGTTCTCTCCGATAAACAAAAGAACTGCTGCAATATTCCCATGGATTACACCAACCAGTCAGGATAGGGATATTCTTGCAAAAGAAGTTATGGTAAATCTCTCGAGATTCATTTATCGTATGGAGGACGAAAGTCTGAATTATTATAAGTGGATTGTTGAAAGAAAGTTAAACGTTTCCCTTCCAAACCAAGAAGCCACAATAAGAACCGCTTCGGCTCTCAGAGATGCTGCATATAATTGTTATATATCTCCAACTAAAAACAATTGGGCAGCAATGCTTACAGCCTTGAGAAATAGAGTTGCTTTTGACCTGCTTGAAAAGGAGAACGTTTCCGATGCTGAGCTTAATAGAGTCACCAATTTTGGAAAGAATTATAGATATACAGCAACAGGGCAGTATAGTGGCTATAAATCGTTTATTACAGAATGGAAAAGCAATTGGATACCAAGCTGGCCTCGCTGGCTCAGAAGATTGCTGAAGCGTTGGTCAACCCCATCATATGGAAACTTTGACAGATATACACTTAACATAGAGGAAAACGAGACAAGCTTTCTCTATTCGAAAGTTGAAACACAGTTGGTTCTTCAGCAGACATATTTCGGACCAAGTAGCGGAGACTTGACAAGAAGCAGAGGTTCAATGCTTACTCCAAGGCAACTGTTCGGTATTTTGACATCAACCCAGAAAAAAGCTCTTCTGAATGCCGGAATAATCAAAAGTACATTTGCATTCACTGGCATGGTGGTAGATGGACGTAGACTGGGCGATGATACCAGATATGAGTTTGTAATAAACCAGAAATATAATAAGGCTCCTTCATATGATGAGATAAAGAGAGCTTCAACGATAAATGCTTTCCTTAAAGAAAACGAGACGATTTATTTTGATGCTTTCACCACATTGTCTGATAGAATAAACAAGAGAACAGGAACCTTGAGAAAAACCTATTCCCTTCTTGAAAGCACAAACATAAACGCTCAGATGATTGCCCAAAAAGAGAGAAACCTCACGCACCTGTTCAAATATATGAACGCATACGAGATAACAGGTGGATTCGGAACCAATGTCGCTACAATAAAACTGGCGGCGTGGGAGCCTACAACATCGGCATATGCCAACCTTTCAAGATTATCGACTGTGTATCTTCTTGCTGACAACACAACACTTGATAAAAACAGGGAGAACTTTGACCAGAACTGGAAAAAAGTGATAATCACTGATATTATAGATAAAATGAGTGATATGATTTTCTCCTACACGCTGACCAAAGATTCGGTTGTGAATGAGAACAAAACATATTACATCTATAACGATGTATCAGGACAATATACAGTAGCTGAAGGAGATGCTAAAACTACAGAGAATATAGCCAATCTATACGAACAGAATCCATATGCCACATCAGGTGC
>ODAI013174889.1_pt1 | contig 10294 bp, 9 predicted proteins | sample 1539321 | NCBI WGS metagenome assembly ODAI01 (sample SAMN02144231, study PRJEB22623) | gut metagenome | biome: sheep rumen | host: Ovis aries | place: New Zealand | reverse complement strand
TTTCAGCTGTGAATGCAGCGCCTTCGTCTCCTGGGCCTGGGGCCTGCCCCAGCGGCAGACCACCCATACCCTGGATCGGTACGCCGTTCCGGGAGGGACGCGCATCGAGGACCTCCAGGTGGGGGACTGCATGGTCAAGGTGGGCAAGCACGCCAGGCTGGTGACGGATATCGTCTACGACGAGCGCGGCGCCATCCGCGCCATTGAGATCGCGGAGGAGCACGAGCCCGCCGCCCGGCGGCTGTGGTATCGGGCGGACAGCCAGGAGCTTCCTCTTTCCGCCCTTCAGACGGAGAATCTGGACAAGGGCTTTGTGATCCTCCGCTGCGAGAGCCGGGACAGCGTGGGCTACACCCATTCCTGCGCCGTGCCCCTGAAGGGGGACGTCTGCCCCCGCTGCGGGGCCAACCCCTTCCGGGACCTGAAGCTGGAGAAATGGTACGCCTCCGCCGTGGCCTATATGAACAACCAGGGCCTGATGACCGGCACCTCCCCGGATACCTTCTCCCCCAATGAGAAGGTGACCAGGGCCATGCTGGTGACGGTGCTCTGGCGGATGTACCACAGCCCCTCCGCCTCCGGCAAGCTGCCCTTCCGGGACGTGGCGGAGGACGCCTACTGCCATTCGGCCCTGTGCTGGGCCTGGAGCCGGGGCTTCGTCTCCGGCACCGGGGACGGCAGCTTTGACCCTGAGGCGAAATGCACCAAGGCCCAGCTGGTGGCGAGCCTTTGGAAGGCGGCGGGAAGCCCGACGCCCCAGATGGAGCGCTGCCCCTTCCGGGACGTGAAGCAAAACGCCTATTACTACCGGGCCCTGTGCTGGGCTCTGGAGGAGGGCATCGTGGTGGGCCAGCGGGGAGAGGCCTTTGCCCCCAAGTCCGGCGTGACCCGGGCCGAGGCCGCCGCCATGCTCTGGCGGGCCTGTATCTGCCTGCGGCTTTTCCCCTGAAGGGCTGACGCTGTGAAAAAACGCCCGGCTCCGGGCGCGGAAAGGATGCCTGGTCTATGAGTATCTACGCTGCCGCCTCTCTGTTCGCCATCCTGATCCTGCTGTACTGGGTCATCTCCGAGGTGTTCACGGTGCTGTTCCGGCTGATCGGTCTGCCCGAGGAAAAGGCCCGCTTCCAGGTGGTCTCTCTGCTGACGGGGGCGGGCTTCACCACCCATGAGAGCGAGATGATCCTGTCCACGCGTTCCCGGCGGAGGCTGGCCCGGATCACGATGCTCTTTGGCTACGTCTTCAATATCACCATTGTTTCGGCCTTTGTGAACGTCTTCATGTCCATCAAGGAGGTCCAATTGGGGGGCGTTGTCTTCGGCCTGCTGACGCCCATTGCGGCGGTGGCCGCCGTGCTGCTGCTGGCCCGTTACCACCGGGTCCGCATTTGGCTGGACCGGCGCATCGAGCGGGCGGCGGACCGCTACGGCAGCGAGACGAACGGCAACGGCATCACGGTGATCGACCAGTTCGGCAGCAAGACCATCGCCAGAGTTACCCTGCACAGGGTCCCGGAGCTCCTGCAGGACAGGCCCCTGTCTGAGATGAATCTGAAGCCGGTCTGGAATATCCTGGTGTTGATGACGGAGCACGGCGACGGCAGCACGGAGTCCCCCACGGCAGAAACCCGCTTCCATCCCGGAGACCGGGTGACGGTGTTCGGAAATTACGCGGATATCTGCAGGGCCTTCCAGGCCCGGGAGCGCTTCACGTAACGCCGGGACAGAGGCCGGAGCGAAAAAAACAGAGGCGGTCCCGCTGTGGCGGGGCCGCCTCTGCGCCGATGGGTCCCCCTTTCGGGGGGCGATGGAATAGAGAGGTAAATCAGACAGAGGAAAGAGAGGTGGACAGGACCAAAGTGTGGATCCCTTCCGCTTCTATCATAGCAAAAAAAAGAGCTTGCAAACACAGACAAATATGGTATAATGAGAAAAAATATCACAAATACGGCAACTTGTGACAGGAGCTGAGGCAAATGACCGCATCTGACCGCACCAAGCAGCTTTTGGCGGAGGGCATCAAGGAGATGTCGGCGGAAATGCCCTTCCGAAAGATCCGGGTGGGCGCGCTCTGTCAGCGCAGCGGGATCGACCGGAGAACCTTTTATTACCACTTCCGGGACATCTATGATCTGGCCGCTTGGATCTTCAACCAAACGGTGGACGTCTGTCTGCCGGACGAGCGGGGGCGCTTCCCCTACAGGGCCATGGTACAGGTGCTGCGTCAGCTGGAACGTGACGCGGTGTTCTACCGCAGCGCTCTGGCGGAGGATTCCCAGAACGCCCTGGGGCGGCACATCATGGACCATATCGTGGAGCTGTACGAAAAAGCCTACCTCAAACAGCGGGGCGCCCCTGCCACGGAGAAGGAGGCCTTCGCCATTCGCTACCACAGCGTGGGCAGCCTGACCATGCTGCGGCGCTGGCTCATTGCCGACTGTATGATGCCGCCGGAGAAGATGGCCATGATGCTGATCTGCGCCATGCCGGGTATGCTTACGGTACTGTTTGACCTGGAGGGTATGCCGGAGAAAGGAGAAAACGATGCGGGATGATGAACTGAAATGGACGCTGGAGGCTGTGAGGCCCCTGCTGCACACGCCGGTTTTTGACGTGCTGGCCCAGGAGGAGCGGACCGAGACCGGCCTTGCCGGGACCTACGTGGCCATGGAGGCCCCGGACTGGGTGATGGTGATCCCGGTTTTGGGCGAGGACTTTCTGATGGTACGGCAATGGCGGCACGCGGCCAGGGCCCTCACCGTGGAGTTTCCCGGCGGCGTACGGGACGGGGAGGAGGACCCGGCCCAGACCGCGGCCCGGGAGCTGCTGGAGGAGACGGGCTTCCGGGCGGGCAAGCTCACCAAGCTGGGGGCCTGCAGTCCCAACCCCGCCCTGTTTCGCAACAGCTTCCATTGCTACCTGGCGGAGGAGCTGATCCCCACCGGGCAGCAGCATCTGGACGCGGACGAGCTTCTGAATTGTGAGCGCCACCCCATTCGGGAGGTGGTGGCGGAGTTTGGCAGCCCGCTCTACGCCCACGCCCTGATGGGCACGGCGCTGGCCTTTTATCTGCGCCGGAGCCTCTGACTGCCGGAGCTGCGCAGTCGTTTTCCGCGGAAAAACCGCGGTCATAAGACCCCGCTTCTTGACAGAGGCGGGGTTTATATGTATAATGGAAAATAATATAATGGCGTTTTGTGGGGCTTTCCAAAGGGAACGCCGAAGGGGGATACAGGCTTGCGCAACGTATTGGAATATCTCACCGCCACCGCCGCCCGGCTGCCGGACAGCCCGGCCTACAGCGACGAGAGCGGGAGCTTCAGCTTTTCAGAGACCCTGAGCAGAGTCAGCGCCCTGGGCATGGAGCTTCATCGGCTGACGGGAGCCCGGAACCGCCCCGTGGGGGTCATGGTGCGTCGGGACGCCCTGTCTGTGCTGGGCTGCTTCGCCGCCCTTTGGGCGGGCTGCTTCTACGTGCCTCTGGACGCCGCCATGCCCGCCGACCGGCTTTCCGCTATCCTGGAGAAGCTGGAGCCCGCCGCCATACTCTGCGGCGAAAAGGACCGGAAGCAGGAGGCCCTGCTGGGGAGCTATGCCCCCCTGCTGCGCATGGACGCAGCCTGCCCCGCCGCCCGGGGAGAAGAGCCATGGCAGGAGAATCTGGACACCGACCCCTGCTATATGATCTATACCTCCGGCTCCACCGGGGTCCCCAAGGGCATTCTCATCTCCCATCGCAGCGTCATGGACTTCATCGAGTGGTATGCGGAGATCACCGGCGTGGACGAGACGGACCGCCTGGGCAATCAGGCCCCCTTCTTCTTTGACCTGTCGGTGAAGGACATCTATCTGACCCTGAAAACCGGGGCCGCCACATACGTTTTGCCCAAGAAGGTCTTTTCCTTCCCGGTGCTGCTGATCCGGGCCCTGGATGAGCAGCGGATCACCACCCTGTCCTGGTCCACCGCGGCCTTCCACATGACCGCCAACTCCGGGGTCTTTGAGAAGTATCGCCCCCGGTACCTGAAGCGGGCCCTCATGGGGGGCGAGGCCATGCAGGCCAAGCAGCTGAATCTCTGGCGGCAGGCCCTGCCGGACGTGCGTTATGTAAACCTATACGGACCCACGGAGACCACCGTGGACTGTACCTGGTATCCCATCGACCGACCCTTCGGGGAGGGAGAGCCCATCCCCATCGGCCGGGCCTGCGCCAACATGGAGGTCCTGCTGCTGAACGAGCAGGACCGGCTCTGCGCGGCGGGAGAGGTCGGGGAGATCTGCGCCCGGGGCACGGGCCTGGCCCTGGGATATTTCCGGGAGCCGGAGAAGACCGCCGCGGCCTTCGTGCAGAATCCCCTGAATCCCCATTGGCCGGATCGGATCTACCGCACCGGGGACCTGGGCTGGCGGGACGAGAGCGGGCTGATCTGGTTCGCGGGCCGCAAGGACAGCCAGATCAAGCACAACGGCTACCGCATCGAGCTGGGGGAGATCGAGACCGCCCTGAACGCCCTGCCCCAGCTGCGGGAGGCGGTCTGCTTCTTCGACCGGGAGGCGGACCGCATGGTGGCGGTATATGCCGGCGAGCTGGACGCCGCGGGGGTGGTCAAGGGCCTGCGGGACCGGCTGCCCAAATATATGATCCCGGAGCTGCTCCGTCAGGTCCCGGCTCTGCCCCATCTGCCCAACGGCAAGACGGATCGGGTCCGGGTCCGGCGGGAGTACGAGGCGGAGCTGTAAAGCAGCCGTGTAAAAAATGGAAACAAACGGAAATCGGATTGGAAAACAGGAAAGCATGATGAAACTGGAAGCCGTCACAAGCTATGAAGCCCTGGACGCCGAGCTGAGCGCCCTTTTGAAAAAGAAGATCGTCGCCAATTACGCGCCGGAGCGGGAGAGCCTGGAGGCGGAGATCGCCGCGGGCCTGCTGTGGGCCGGGCGTCTGCCGGAGGGGCTGGTGCTGCTCCGTCGGGGCAATGGGCCCCAGCGGCTGCGCTTTCTGCTGACGGAGCCGGAGGTCCTCCGGAACCTGCCCCTGGACCGGAGCACCGCCCTGGAGCTGCCCTTCCGCCGGAGCGACGAGCGTTTCCCGAAGCTGGCCAAGGAGCTGGAGGGCAGCGGATGGACCGAGGCCCTGCGCCGGGTGCGTCTGCCCCGGCGGGCCGCTCCCCCGGAGGCCCCCGGCGCCGAGCCCCCGGTCTGCGGCTGCGGAGGGGAGGCGGAGTCCCCGGCGGAGCTCTGGACGCTGCTGCGCAGCTGCTTCTCCCCCCTGACGGGCTGCCTGCCGGAGCCGGAGGAGCTGGCGGCGGATCTGGCGGCGGGCCGGGTGCTGACCCGGCACGGAGGCCTGCTCCGCTGGCGGGAAAAGGGAAAGAGCTCGGAGATCCGTCACCTGGCGGTGGCCGCCGATCACCGGGGCCAGGGCCTGGCCAAGGCCCTGGTGGCCGATTATCTGGCCCTGGAGGGCGGAAAGCTCTGCCGGGTCTGGACCGGGGCGGACAATCTGGCCGCCCGGCACGTCTATGAGCGCTTCGGCTACGCCGAGGACGGATGGGCGTCGATCGTACTGTTTCGCGCGAACCCCGAGCTGCTCTGAGGCGGCTCTGAATGAAATGAATTGGAGGAAAAAACAATGCGTGAAGAATTGATGGAAATCCTGCGGGACTGCTGCCCCGACGTGGACTTTGAGAACGAGACCGCCCTCATCGACGACGGTCTGCTGGAATCCCTGGACATCGTGATGATCGTCACCGACATCTGCCACCGCTTCAACGTGGACATCAACGTGGACGATCTGCTGCCTGAGAACTTCAACTCGGTGGACGATATTCTGGAGCTGATCCGGAGCAAGCAGGCATGAGCTTCTTCTCCTGGGAATTCCTGGCCTTTACGGCGGGCGCCCTGCTGTTGTACTATCTTCTGCCCAAGAAGCTTCAATGGCTGGTTCTGCTGGCCCTCAGCCTGGGCTTCTACTGCTGCGCCGGCTGGAGGGGCCTGATCTGGCTGCTCTTTACCGCCGGGACCACCTGGGCGGCTGGCCTGCTGCTGGAGCGGCTCAACGCCAGGGCCAAGGCGGACAAGAGCCTGGACGTAAAGGGAAAAAAGCGCCTGGTGCTGACGATCTGCCTGCTGCTGGATTTCGGCCTGCTCTACGCCATGAAATACTGGAACTTCACCGCCGAGACCCTGGCCAAGGCGGGCGTCAGCCTGCCCATGAGCTCCCTGGTGATGCCCCTGGGTCTCAGCTTCTATATGTTCCAGAGCGTGGGCTACGCGGTGGACTGCTACCGGGGCAAGTACCCGGCCCAGCGGAACCCCCTGAAATACCTGCTTTTTGTGTCCTTCTTCCCCCAGATGGTCCAGGGGCCCATCAGCCGCTACAACGAGCTGGAGCCCCAGCTGACGGCGGAGCACCCCTTCAGCGCGGACCGGGTGAAGTACGGCATCCAGCTGGCTATGTGGGGCTACATCAAGAAGCTCATCATCGCGGACCGGGCCGCTGTGGTGGTCCAGACGGTCTTCGGCAGCCTGGAAAGCTACGGGGGCTTCTTCTACGCCTTCGCCGTGCTGTTCTACTGCGTCCAGCTGTACTGCGACTTCTCCGGGGGCATCGACGTCACCCGGGGCGTGGCTCAGATGTTCGGCGTCGATCTGGCGGAGAACTTCAGGCGGCCCATCTTCGCCACCAGCCTGGCGGATTACTGGCGGCGCTGGCACATCACCCTGGGCACCCGGATGCGGGACTACGTGTTCTATCCCCTGGCCTTTTCCAAGCCCCTCAGCGCCCTGAGCCGCTGGACCCGGAAACGCTTCGGCGGCAAGCTGGGCAAGGTGATCCCCACCGCCTGCGCCACCTTCGTGGTGTATCTCATCATCGGGATCTGGCACGGGGCCAACTTCCGCTATATCTTCTTCGGCCTCTATAACGGCGCCATTATGACCGCCTCCGTGCTGCTGACCAACCGCTTCTCCCAGTGGAAGAAGAAATGGAAGCTCAGCGACAAGCAGCCCGGCTTCCACGCCTTCCAGCTGCTGCGGACCATGGTGCTGGTCTTTGTGGGCCGCTATATCACCAGAGCCCCCCGGCTGCTGTCGGCCTTCGCCATGCTGAAAAAGACCCTGCTCCACCCCTGCCTCTATCAGGTGAAGGGGAAGAGCTTCCTGGAGCTGGGTCTCAGCTGGGTGGACTACGGCGTGGTGGTCCTTGGGGTGCTTGTGATGCTGCTGCTGGAGAAGCGGCAGGAGAAGGGCATAAAGATCCGGCAGTCCCTGGAGGAGAAAAACGCCTTTCTCCAATGGCTCTGGCTCTTCCTGCCCCTGGCCGCCCTCTTTGCCCACCTGGTTTTCAGCAGCGGCGCCGTGGACGTCAACCTGATCTACCAGCAGTTCTGACGGGAAATGGAGGAACGTGTTGCGAACATGAAGGAAACGAAAAAACTGTCCTCCGGGAAATGGCTGGCCCTCTTTCTGGCGACGGCCCTGGCCCTAGCCCTGCTGCTGGCGGGCTTTAACCTTCTGACGGACCCCTACGGCGCCTTCGGGGACCCGGTGATGGAGTGGTGGGCCTACGACATGACCCTGAACCCCCGGATGGCCAAGATGACCTACCTGGAGAAAAACCACCAAAAGTACGACTCCTATATCGTGGGGGCCTCCGGCTCCAGCGCTCTGCCCGTGGAGGAGCTGAACGAGTATCTGGACGCCAGCTTCTACAATACCTTCTTCTACGGCACCGAGATGGAAACCTTTGAGATGACCGCCAACTATCTGCTGGACAGCTACAGGGTGAAGAATATGGTGCTGGACCTCTCCCTGCTGCTGGGCACCTCCATGAAGGCCTCGGACAACGCCCTGCCCAAGTATATCTACTGGAAGGTCAACCACAGCAGCCCCCTGCGCTTCTACAGCCGCTATCTCACGGTGACGCCCCTGGAGGGCATCCAGAAGATCAGAGACAAGCTCCAGGACGGCTATCTCCAGGCCGCCTGGCGCACCATCAACCCGGAGAACGGGAGCTACGACAAGAGCCGGCGGGACGTGGAGCCCATCCATGATCTGGAGAGCTATCTGGCCCTGCCCGCCTATCAGAAATTCACCGACTACTCCGAGCACCACTACCGGCCCGCCTATCTGGACGAGGCCCTGGGGATCGTCAGCCGGATCAAGGCCCGCTGCGAGGCGCAGGGCGTCAGGCTCATTGTGCTGCTGCAGCCCATGTACCACCTGAACTCCGCCTATTTCAAGCCGGAGTACCAGGAGCAGATCTGCAACGCCCTGGCCCAGGTCACAGACTATTGGGACTTCACCACCAGCTCCGTCAGCTATGAGCCCCGGTATTTCTACGACAGCACCCACTTCCGCAACTGCATCGGCTCCATGATGCTGGCCCGGATCTTCGGCAATGAGGACGTTTACGTTCCGGAGGATTTCGGACGCTTCGTGCCCCAGGGCAGCGTCCCCGGGGGACCCGTCGGCAAGGCCCTGGCGGAGGAGGAATACTGTACGGAGCTGCCCATCCTTCGCTACCACCATCTGGTGGAGGAGGGGGAGGCCTCCGGGTCCGTGATCAGCGCGGCAGCCTTTGCCCGGCAAATGCAGGCCCTGGAGGACGCGGGCTATACCCCCGTGGACGTCTGGCAGATGCGGGACTATGTGGAAGAGGGCGCGGAGCTGCCGGAAAAGCCCATCCTCATCACCTTCGACGACGGCTACGAGAGCAATTACAGCATCGCCTACCCCATTCTGAAGGAGCACAACTTCAAGGCCACCATCTTCGCCATCGGCGTCTCCATGGGCAAGGACAGCTACAAGGACACCGGAAAGCCCATGCTGCCCCATTTCTCCCTGGAGCAGGCCCGGGAAATGACAGACTCCGGCCTCATCACCGTGGCCAGCCACGGCTGGGACGTCCATCAGGTGGAGGGCCTGGACGAGGAGCCCGTCCGCCCCGGCGTTCTGATGCGGGAGGGGGAGACGGAGGAGGAGTACGTGGAGGCGCTGACCCAGGACGCCAAAAAAATGCAGGAGCTTCTGGGCGAGGCGGCCAATTTCTTCTCCTACCCCAGCAGCAGACACGACGAGCGCAGCCTGGTGATCCTGAACCAGGCCGGAGTCTTCGCCACCGTGGCGGGGGACGCCCCCAGGACCCTGCTGATCCGGGGCCTGCCTCAATGCCTGTTCGATATGCCCCGGCAGCTGGTCACCGAAAGCATGAGCGGCGAGGACCTTCTGGCCGCCATCGAAGCCGAACCAGGACAAATTGAAAATTGAAACCAACACAGGCCCCAGAAATCCGTTCCACCGGATTCCTGAGGCCTGTGTCGGTTTATCTGCAAACGGTGTTTCCTGTTCTTCTGTTCAATCCACTGGTACCATTGGTACGTGCTTATCCTCCGGGGGATCCCAGGAGCGAGACTTCAGGTTTTTTCCGGTCAGAACATAATCGCCGTAATGCAGCTCATAGCTGTCTGTGACCGTGCTTGCCGCAAGGTCAAATATCCAGATCGGGCAGTTGTCATTGTATTCCTCGTCCTGGATCATCAATGGTTCTGTATTCAGGGTATCATACGGGACATACTCTCGATCAGGGGATGTTTCATACGTCCATCCGTAATGCGCATCAGGTGTAACAAATACCAAATAATCCGTTCCCTTATACCCCTCGTACACAAAAAATTCACTAAAACCGCCGCCTTCTTCTATCATATAAAATATATCTATCGACTCATCTGATCTGTAAACAGCTTCTTTAATGTCAAGTTTACCGTCAAAGATCGAGAGAATATCATAGCTGTAATCCTTATACACAAACCAATCCTCCGTTACGTCATTAACAACCAAATACCCTCCGCCATGCAGCATTAAGCGAGCGACATAATGCTCGTCATTTTGATAATCACGCATGAATCCGTTCATTTGGAGTTCAAACTCTGCCTTCTGCTGAGGGGTTAGTTTGCTGCAAGCAGTACAACACAGCGTTACCGTAAGCAAAAGGACGATTAGGATGAATTTCCTGCTCATGTTTTATTCCCCGTTTCTCCATATGAGTTTTGTTATCTTACTGTTATATAGATGCATGAAGCGGCAAAAAGGTTTACACTCGGCAAGAAAAAGTTTTTATAGCGGAGAAAGTGCGGACCATCAATAGGCACAGGGAACGGCGCCCGCGGTGGAGACGCAAACAGCGCCCGAACGGAATGTTCGGGCGCTGTGACGATATCTGTTACAGGGCGGAGTAGCCGAAGCTGTTGACCAGGGCGTCCAGGCGGCGGCCGGCCTTGCAGTAGGGGCAATCCCG
>ODAI011874844.1_pt1 | contig 10294 bp, 9 predicted proteins | sample 1539321 | NCBI WGS metagenome assembly ODAI01 (sample SAMN02144231, study PRJEB22623) | gut metagenome | biome: sheep rumen | host: Ovis aries | place: New Zealand | reverse complement strand
GAGGACCAGAACGCTCAGAATCGAGGATATGACGCGGATCGTGCTCATACCTCTTTTTTCGGGATGAATGCTCAGCTTTGTACAAATGTAAAGCAGCAGCTGCTCAATCTGCTGCATGACCGGCGTCAGTACATAGGAAAGAACAAAGCCGTAAACGAGCGGCGCTATGACAGAGTTCACCTTGGCAATTCCGCTCGCTATGACGGCTCCGCGGAACAGCAGAAAATAAAGCAGCATAGCTGCTGCTATGAGGGTGAAGGCAAACAGTCCATATGTACGCAGTTGTTCTAAGAGTTTTTTATTCATACGGTCTCAAACCTCATATTTACTGAGTAACCCCGGCGAGGGTGTAATATAATTGTATTACCTGCGGCGCAGATTGACCAGAAGTTTTTCGAAATAGTCCGGCAGGGGCGCGGTAAATTCTACATATTGTCCGGTTCCCGGATGCCTGAAACCGAGTACCATTGCGTGCAGGGTCTGTCCTTCAAGCGCAAATGCGCTCTTCTTCGGCCCGTAAACATCATCTCCGAGCAGAGGATGGCCCTTTGATGCCATGTGGACGCGTATCTGATGTGTTCTGCCGGTTTCCAGAACAAATTCGCAGTATGTGTAGCTGCCAAATCTCTCAAGTACCCTGTAGTGGGTCACAGCCGGCTTTCCGCCTTTGGGGACGATGGCCATGCGCTTTCTGTCGCGCGGATCTCTGCCGATATTTCCGGTGATCGTACCCTCATCCTCACGTATATTGCCGTGAACAATGCCCCGATATCGTCTTGTTATGGAATGGGACTCCAGCTGTGCGGCAATGTCCCGGTGGGCTGCATCATTCTTGCATATGACAAGGGAGCCTGTTGTATTCTTATCGATCCTGTGGACGATACCCGGCCGGACCTCGCCGTTGATCCCGGAAAGGCTGTCTCCGCAGTGATACATGACCGCGTTCACAAGCGTACCTTCCGGATGTCCCGGGGCAGGGTGGACAGTCATGCCTTTGGGCTTATTAACAATCAGAACATCGTCGTCCTCATAAAGAATATCGAGAGGGATATTCTGCGGCAGGATTTCAGTGCCGGCCGTCTCCGGAATATGTACTTCCACGCACTCTCCGCCGGTCAATTTACGGCTGCTCTTGACAGCTTTTCCGTTAACTGTGATATTGCCGTCGGATATAAGCTGCTGGATACGGGATCTCGAGAGATCGGGAAGCTGCTCTGACAGAAAGCGGTCCGCCCGCGTATCAGAAAACTCGGGCGGTACAGATAAAAAGATGTTTTCCTGTGACATTATTCGGTGTCCTTTTTGTCGGAGAGGAATTCCAGATCCGAATCTTTATAATAAACGAGAATCAGCAGAAAGAATGCGAAGGCAGATACCGTGACATATATGTCTGCGACATTGAAAATCGGAAAATCGATCAGAGAAAAGTACAGGAAATCTCTGACATATACAAGTATAAGCCGGTCGATAAAGTTGCCGATTGCTCCTGCGGTCACGACTATCGAAAGAATCCGGAGGGGCAGGTATTTCCGGTCGGCGGGTATCCTCAAGTATATATATGTGATGATTGCGAGAAACGCAACTGTCAGCACCAGGAAGAATACCCGCTGATTCTGCAGCATGCCGAAGGCTGCGCCCCGGTTTTCCAGATATCTGAGCTCGAATACACCGGGGATGATCACGAAGGGACCATCCGCCAGGCGGTCAGCAGCAAGTATCTTTGTAATCTGGTCGAGCAGAGTCAGCGCGGCAACAGATGCCAAAGCCACAGCCTTTCCTGCAAATGAAGTCTTGTCCATAATCAATCCTCGTAAGATATTTCGTCTCCGTTTATAAATTTTATGCCGGCCAGCAGGTCTTCGTCTGTCAGATCGTCACAGATGAAGGCGTGACCGATTCTGTCAAGGAGAATGAAGCGGATTTTGCCGGCTGCCATCTTCTTGTCCTCTTTTGTGATCCTGAGAATCTCATCATTATTGATGCCGTCCGCGAACATCGGGAGGTCAAAGGCTACGCACATATCACGGATCTCGAACAGCTCATCGGTACCGAGAAAGCCTCGCTTTTCGCTGATCGCGGCAGCGGCGATGCACCCGAGAGCGACACATTTGCCGTGAGACATGTTGAAGTTCATGTACTTTTCTATTGCGTGGCCTATTGTATGGCCGAGATTAAGAAGGGCTCTCTCACCTTTCTCAGAGGGATCTCTCTCGACAATAGAGAGTTTTATATCCGCAGTCCTGCGTACCATTTCAAGTATGGTCTCCGGCTCATGTTCAATGATGCCGTCCATATTGTCGAGGATCCACTCGAAGAACTCTTCGTCGCCGAGAAGGGCTGATTTGAGGACCTCTCCCATGCCGGACGCGAACTGATCGTCGTCAAGGGTTCTGAGGACTGACGGATTTTCGTAGACGAATTCCGGCATGTGGAAAGCGCCGACCATATTCTTATATCCCATGAAATCAACGCCTGTCTTACCGCCAATGCTGGAATCTACCATAGCCAGCAGTGTCGTGGGGACTTGAACGAAGGAGATGCCTCTTTTGTATGTGGCTGCGGCAAAGCCTGTCATATCGCCGACAACACCGCCGCCGAGGGCAAGCAGTGAATCATGACGGTCAAAATGATGCTCGAGCAGGAATGCATACAGCTCCTCAATGGAGCCGAGGTTTTTGTGTTCCTCACCCGCTTTGAAGGTAAAAATGAAGACTTCATCAAAATGACTGTTTATGGCCTTTTCTACGGCCTCGGCATAAAGCGGAGCGGTATTCGTGTCGCCTACGATACACACGCGCTTTGAACGTATCTTTGAATTCTCATAGGCTTCGTTCAGCCTGTCAAATGTATTATCATAATAAACCGGTGACATATACTTCTCTCCGTCTTTTCAGTCTCGCCCGGAGGCGGGGGTGTTCTGCTGCAGGAGCCTTCATGCCCTGCGGGTAAAAGCGAATATCCGCTGAACAATAAAAGAGCATCAGGGAAATGATCACTGATGCTCAATAAATCATATTAATACGGGGATCTCATGGAAGGAATCTCAAAATCACTTCCGTCAAGAATGCTCTGTACATCGCCGTATGTGTCAACTCCGTCAGGCGTGATCAGGTAAATGTAATTGGATACAATCTTAAGGTCGCCGTCCAGTGCGTAGCATACACCGCATGTGAAATCAATGATACGCTGAGCCATATCGATATCGATCCCTTCAAGATTCAGGACGACAGGTCTTGACTCTTTTAAGATATCCGCGATATCTTTCGTGTCTTCCATAGAAGAGGGTCTGATTACGTTGAGACCCATCTGAGCCTGACTGCCTTTCTTGTTCTTAGCAGGTTTGGCTTTCTTCGCGGCCTTCTCGCGTTCGCGCATCTCACGCTCACGATCTCTTCTGGCTTTGGCTGCCGTCTGCCTTGTGTTCTGGATCGATGCGGAGCTTTGACTCATGTTCCTTCTGGAAACCCTTGCCGATTCCTCGTAATCGTCTATATCATCATCGTCATCATCGGCGAAATCGTCATCGTCATAATCATCAGCATCGGATTTTTTCGTGAATTTGTCGAAGAAGCGTTTCTTTGGCTTTTCCTCTTCGTACTCGTCATAATCATCGTCGAAATCTTCTTCCTCGTCGTCGTAGAATTCGTCGTCATCGTAATCATCATTCAGTCTGATTGCGTCAAGAAATCTATCAAAAAATCCCATGTTCCGATCTCCGTTCTTATTTCTTCGAATAATCTCTCTCCCCGAAAATGCTGGTACCGACACGGACCATGGTAGAGCCCTCTTCAACAGCAATTTCGTAGTCATTGGACATGCCCATGCTGAGGGCACCCACTGTTACATTATCGAGTTTTTTATCTTCTATGTCAACACTTAAATTACGCAAATTGCGGAAGTATATGCGGTCCTCCTCAGGATTTTCGACATACGGCGCGCTTGTCATGAGCCCTGATACTCTGACATGGGGCAAATGTGAAATCCTTTCTATGAGCGCTTCCGCGTCTTCGGGCCGTACTCCGTACTTGGTATCTTCACCTGCCACGTTGACCTCTATCAGAACTGGAATGACACGGTCATGCTTTGCGGCCTCTTTTTCGATTGTCTGAGCGAGCTCAAAAGTATCAACTGAATGAATCATAGTGATGTACTCGGCAATATATTTCACCTTGTTTCGCTGCAGATGACCGATCATATGCCAGCGGATATCCTTTGGCAGCGCTTCATGCTTTGCGCGGAGCTCCTGAATATAATTCTCGCCGAAATCCCGGTGGCCGGCTGCGTAGAGCTCTTCAATCATCTCGTTGGGCTTAGTCTTGCTGACTGCGACCAGCGTGACGTCTTCCGCTGACCTTCCGGATCTTTGGCAGGCTTCCTCAATTTTCTTTTGTACAGCTTTAAGATTTTCGGCTAACATTGTTCTTTCCCTTTGTTTTTCAATGAAGATGGTGATTACTGCGGATACCGGAATTTAGAATTACATCAGGCTGTTATGTCAGATTCTTTGACATCGCTTCCGTTCCTTACTATATAGTCGAACTGTGAAATTCCATAGCGCGTACCCGCTTCCACAAGACAGAATTCCTCGTTCTTGTCGATGATATTTACTTTGCGGAATACAGCGTAGCCCTTGTTCATATTGTATACGCCTTCGAGCGTACTTGTCTGGCGGACAATGTAACGGTCCTGGGACGTCCCGTCCTTTATTATGATATCTCCTTCTTTGAAGTCAGTGCTGTCCACATAATACTTGTCATCACGCTTGTCATACAGCGTAGTCGTGGTGAAGACTGTCGTCTCGTTGCCTGCATTGTCTTTTGTGACTTTCAGGAAACCGACCGAGCCTGTATCTCCGCCCTTTGTGGAGTATGATATCGGAATTGTGAAAAACTCTTTGGAGACAATGGATGTGACCGGGACTTTGAGTCCGGTCGATGTATTTGTTACCAGTTCGATATCGATAAAGCGGTTGTCAATATAGCGGAGCATGCCTGTAGAAAAATCAAGCTTTCCGTAGTAGCTGCCGTCATCCATTGTCAGGATAGAGAAATCAGCCAGCTGTGTGACTCTGTCGCTCAGAAATTTGACTCTGATCTGATTGCGGTCTGTGAGCTGTACGATCTGCTTGGATGTCAAAGGGATAATAAGTGACCAGTTCTCGGATGTTATCAGCTTATATACATTCTGACCGGCTTTGATCTGACCCTGAGTCTTGAGATCCTGCTCAGAGTAGGATTTCTGATCCAAATCAGATGCCTTTATATTGCCCAGATCATAAGTCTCATAACCGTCCAGAGTATAGGAAACAATTCCGTCGACAGGGGAGGTGCTGATAGTCTGGGAGCCGATCGTCATAGCGCTGGATCCTGCAAACTTCTGGTACTCTTCCGTCATCTCGATCGTGTTGTCGAGAACATCCCCCTCCACTTTGTACTTGAATGAGTATGTATCGTGGAAATTTACGGGATCATAGTTTACGGCGAAATTCTGTGTATCCTGACGGATGCTCTCAAGCATTCCCGCCGAGAGTTCAGATGTCGCTTCTGTGTTTTTTGCCGAACTCACAGAGTACACAGCACCGTACTGCTTGACGCGGGTGTTGGCCCTTGCGTAATAGGTCACGTAGCCCGCGGAATCAGCTGTGACAAGCTGCTCTTCTCTGATTGCCAGACCGGTATAGGTCCTGTTCTTGGCAAGAGGACCGGAGGTCACCTGAAAGGATTTTACATGGCTGGTCGTGAGATACAGCACAAGACTTATGACAATATAAAGAAAAACAGCACCGAAAAGAACGGTCCCGATGCTTGGCGTGAAATTCTGCCAGATCGGCGGCCGTCCGGGTCGTCTCTTTTTTGTGTTGCCGTTACGGAAATAATTCAAACCCTTCCTCCGTGTTTCCAAGCAGGGGCTGTCGCATATTCATGCGGCAGCCCCGTTTTAGTAACTATGTAATTCTTCTGCCGGTCTTACAGCGCGGCTACGACTCTCTCCTTGAGTGCCGGCACGAGCGAGTCCACATCAATGGTGGCTGAGATGTAGAAATCGATATTGAATGCTGTGCTCACGGCATCGAGTTCAGTGATCGTCGCATTGATCTCGTCGATGTCGTCTTCACCGAGCTTCGTGCATTTGAGAAAACCGTCGAGATACATTTCCTGCAGATCGTGATCCTGGGAAATAATACCGCATACAAAGCCAACGAACTGTTCGCTGTTCGCAATCGGGAAACGGGATACGTCAATCAGACGAATGTTTCTATGAAGGTCATACATGTGTTTACTGCTCTTATCAAGATAAACAACGCTTCCGGTTGCTTCTTTGATGGAGCCGTTCGCCTTCGCAAGAATCTCTGTTGTCTTTCCCTTTCCTTTATTACCAACAATTAAACGAACCATATCCGTTATCCTCCTTTATTTAGTTCTTAGATGTTCTCTCTGAATAAAACTTTCCGGTCATACTGGTGACATGGGCTAATGAATTTATTCAGAGTTTAATCATGATCGTGTTGATGCAAGTGGTTGATATACTAATTATAGAATATTGCGCTATAAAATACAAGGTCAGATTGTCTGTCCGGTCTTAGCCCGTCTGTTCGGCATATTAATCATTGATTTCCGCTAGCAGCTGATTCATATCCGTGTACAGATCGTCAGTCGTCTTGGCTCCTACAATGATGGAGATATAGGGCTGTCCGAAAGCATTCTGGGACATGATTGCCAGACAGTGGCCGGCTGCATCTGTCGTTCCTGTCTTTCCGCCAAGGACGACTACATTCTTCGGTGGTTTAGTCTCACCTGTCAGGTACTGGTCAGTCGCGTCGAAGTTAATATTCTTCTCATTCCCGTCCTTGTCCGTGAAGTTGAGGTTGTAAACAGGAATCTGCATAATGCTCTTGAAATCGCTGTAACTGACAGCTTCGTTGAGCATGAGGTAGATATCATAGACAGTTGTATAATGATCGACACTGTGCAGACCTGTTGGATTCACAAAATGGGTTCCGGTCGCACCAATCTCCTGAAGCTCGCTGTTCATCATTTTTACGAACTTTTCGGTCGTGCCGCCGATATGCCGGGCGAGAGCCATGGCACAGTCATTGCCGGAGTGGACCAGTACGCCGCAGAGAAGTTCTCGGACAGTGACCTTATCTCCGATTTTGAGACCGACGACCTGGGAGCCCGACTCAAGTTCAAGATCACGCCAGTTGATCGTGACGGTTTCATCCATATCTCCGTATTTGAGTGTTAGGATGGCTGTCATGATCTTTGTGATCGATGCCGGATAGATTTTATCGTACATGTGTCTCGAAAAGAGGATCTCCCGCCCCTCGAGATCGAAGAGCGCTCCGGATTCACCTTCTTTGAGGTTAATATTTTCGTTTCCTATGTCGTCTTTGCCTGTACAGATCGTGAAGGTGAAAGCCTTGTCCGTCTCGAGCGCTGCTTCAGTTGTACTCTGATAGGCCATCGTCTCATTGGAGTACCGCATGGGCATGGGCAGGTCGTCGGATTTATGAATTATGTACACAGCCGTGAGACCTGTTATGATGCCGACAAAAAGAATAGCAAGAAGAATGACGGTTGCAAATACGCGCCGGCTCCGACGCATATTCTTCCACAGTTTGTGCAGGGCGCCTTTTATATTTGCGAGAATCGTCGATGCGGCGTAGCGCAAAGCCTTTGCAGGCCTGCTATTTTTCCACTTGCTGTTTCTCTTATTCTTAACCTTTTTTCCGCCTTTTTTCTTAGTGGACTTTTTACCTGCCGGTCGTTTCTTTTTTCCGGCAGATTTTACTGCTTCTCCGGCAGCGGGGTCACTGCCGGAATCTGTCTCCGCCTGAGGAATACCTGTCTCAGAAGATTGAAGTTCCGAAGCATCAGAGGCGGTTTCATCCGCAGGATTGTTTGATGCAGTGGAAGATTCATTGACGGTGGCAGCGGAAAGGCCGTCATCTTCTAATGCGAGAAAGTCTTCGTCGGAGGAAGAGATAAAGTCGTCACCTGAGGATGCAGTATAGTCGATATCCTCATTCATATTTGCATATTCAAGAGTATCAGCCATAGTATAAGCGCCTCCTCGTATCTTCCTTGCGGCGTCTTCGCGGCTTTGCCACCTGTATTCGGGTCTGAAGACCTACATTGAGGACCATCCCCATGCCGATGTATAAGCTGACAAGAGAGGTCAGACCGTAGCTGACGAAAGGCAGAGGTGTGCCGGTATTCGGAAGCATTCTCGTCGCGACACCTATGTTGATAAAGCTTTGAATCGCGACGATGGAGGCTATGCCGCAGCATAGCAGTTTACCTGAGAGGTCTTTCGCCTTTCTGCTAGTGATCAGGCATTCGAGGACAATGAGCAGAAGAAGGATTATGATACCCGCGCTGCCTAAGAAGCCGAGCTCCTCTCCTGCTACCGCAAAAATGAAGTCAGTCTGGACTTCAGGAATAAAATTGCCTTTGTTCGCGGAAGAAACGTCTGAATTGTTCAGCCCCTTGCCGGTCAGCATGCCGCTGCCGATCGCTGTGACCGAGTTATTCTGCTGGGTTCTGTCGTCGTTATACTCATCGAGATCCGGGTTTATGAAAGCCATGATTCGCTGACGCTGGTAATCTCGGATAAGGTGCTGGTTCGGCTGCGTGACAATAGCCATGAAGCCGAAACCGAGCACGACGATGACTGTGAGAACTCCGCCGATGATTTTATAGCTGAGACCGGCCACATAATACAGAATACTGAAAATGACTGTGATGGTCAGAGTGTTCTTAAGGTCCGGCTGCAGGAAGACCAGGGCCAGAGGAAAGCCTATGAGGCCGGCAGTCCGAAGAATCATTCTGGGCTTGTTTACTTCATTTTCGTTCTCCATGAGATACTTGGAAAAAAAGACGACAAGGATGATCTTGGTCAGCTCAACGGGCTGGAAACGCAGCCCCGCGATCGTGATCCATCTCGTGGCGCCGCCGGCGTTATAGCCGAGGACAATGACCAGAAGGAGCAGCAGGATATTGAAGCCGTAACCGATCCAGTAGAAGTTCATGATCCAGGAAAAATCCGTCAGAGATATGATGAACATAATGGAAAGGCCGAGCATGACGCCTGCAAGCTGTCTTCCCTGCAGCGAAGGCTCGGCGGAGCCTACGAGCAGGACGCCGAGCGTCGAGAGGGTCACGAGCCAGATGATCAGTCTGAAGTTGTAATCTTTGAGTTTATACTGTCTCCACATGAAACTAAGCCTCCGTTAGTCGGTCTGCGACGAGGAGATAAAATCGGATCTCGCCTGACCGGTGATGAGCGAAGACTCATCGGCCAGACCGAACCTGTACTGAATGACATCTCGCGCCACCAGCATGGAGTTGGTGGACGAATATCCGTTTCCTATACGGACCGCGATAGCTATTTCCGGATCTTCCGAAGGCGCGTAGCCGACGAACAGAGCGTGAGAAGGCCTTGATTTCGACTCCTGAGCCGTACCAGTCTTACCGGATACATCGATCGGGAATCCGGCAAATTCTCCCTTTTCGGCGATAACGGACCGCATACCCTCGTGAATTATATTCCACGTGTTGGTGCTTATCGAGACTTTGCTCTGCACTGTCGGTGAATAGTCCTGAATCAGATTGCCTGCAGCGTCCGTGATCTTATCGATCAGAGAGATGTTGTAGGATGTTCCGCCATTTGCAAGCGTCGTCACATAGCGGGCAAGCTGCGTCGTCGTGTAGGAGTGCGTTCCCTGTCCGATGGAGGACGGGACCGCGTACTGGTCTGTTACAGAGGGCGTAGCCTCCGGGATCTCGATGCCTGAGTTCAGGTCGAGATTATACATCTTCGCGTATGTCTGTATCTTTCCGAGGGACAGCGAGTCGGACCATATGCCCTCCTCGTTGATACCCATGAGGTAAGCGACATTCGAGAAGAAGACGTTGCAGGAATTGGCAATGCCGCCGATGATATTCAGCGTGCCGTGTCCCTGCGTATACCAGCATTTCAGCGGCGTCTCGATGAGATCGAACGTACCTGTGCACTTAAATTCCGTCGTCGGCGTGATGACCTTTTCCTCGAGACCCGCAGACGTTGTCACAAGCTTGAAAGTCGATCCGGGGGCGGTCGTCTGCTGGGTGGCCTTGTTGTAGAACGGTCTGGACTTATCTGCCGCAAGCTTGTTGTAATAAGCGACGTCCATCTTGTTCGCGAGCCGGTTATTGTCATAGCCCGGGTACGTTACGCAGGCCAGGATCTCACCGGTCTTCGGGCTCGTGATGACCGCTGAACCCGAGCAGGGGTCCAGGGCAAGCATGGACGG
>ODAI010122089.1_pt1 | contig 10294 bp, 9 predicted proteins | sample 1539321 | NCBI WGS metagenome assembly ODAI01 (sample SAMN02144231, study PRJEB22623) | gut metagenome | biome: sheep rumen | host: Ovis aries | place: New Zealand | reverse complement strand
TTGAGTTGAGCGCCTTGAACCCCGGGGTGGTGTCGGTCTCGCTGCTGGGCGTGACCTTGCCGACGAGGATATCGCCGGAGCGGACTTTTGCGCCCACGCGGACGATGCCCTCAGCATCCAGATTGTCAAGCGTCTTCTCCGCCGTATTCGGCACGTCGCGGGTGATATGCTCAGGGCCAAGCTTGGTCTCGCGGATTTCCGTCTGGAATTCATGGATATGGACGGACGTGTACATATCTTCCTTGACCACGCGCTGGCTGATGAGCACCGCGTCCTCGTAGTTGTAGCCGTTCCACGGCACGAACCCGACAAGGATATTGCGGCCAAGGGCAAGCTCGCCGTTGAAGGTCGCAGGACCATCCGCAAGCACATCGCCCTTCTTGACCCGCTCGCCCACCTGCACGGTCGGGCGCTGATGATTACAGGTATCAGCATTGGTCTTCTGGTACTTGAGCAGCGGATACTCGTCAAGGGCGGCTCCCTTTGTTCCATCTGGCCGCACTTTGATAAGGTCGCTCTCTACCCAGACAACCTCGCCGTCATGGCGGGCCTTGACAAGGGCGCCGGAATCATAGGCAGTCTTCTGCTCCATACCTGTGCCGACGTGCGGCGGCTCCGGGAAGAGAAGCGGCACCGCCTGGCGCTGCATGTTGCAGCCCATGAGTGCGCGGTTCGCGTCGTCGTGCTCAAGGAACGGAACGAGCGACGCGGACACAGAGATAACCTGCCGCGGGGAGACATCCATATACTGGATGTCTTTTGGGGAACGGCTGGTATAGTCGCCACGGTGGCGGCAGGAGACAAGATCGGTCGGGAAGGAGCCGTCGGCCTTCATGCCTTCCGTCACCTGCCCGATGTAATACTTGTCCTCGTCCATCGCGGAAAGGTATTCCACATCGTTGGTCGCCTTTCCGTTCACGACCTTGCGGTAGGGCTCCTCAAGGAAGCCGTACTCGTTCACGCGCGTAAAGATGGAAAGCGAGACGATAAGACCGATATTCGGACCTTCCGGCGTCTCGATCGGGCACATACGCCCGTAATGCGTATAGTGTACGTCGCGGACCTCAAAGCCTGCGCGGTCGCGGGAAAGACCGCCCGGACCCAATGCGTTCAGGCGGCGCATGTGGGTCAGCTCCGCGAGCGGGTTGTTCTGATCCATGAACTGGGACAGCTGTGATGAGCCGAAGAATTCCTTTACGGCAGAGACAATCGGCTTTATGGAAATCAAATCCTGAGGCTTGAGCGTCTCGGTCTCCTTCAGGTTCATACGATCCTTCGCGATGCGCTCCATGCGGGCAAACGCAGTCTTGAACTGGTTGGTCAGCAGCTCGCCCACGGAACGGACGCGGCGGTTTCCCAGATGGTCGATATCGTCCAGCGTCTCGTCGCCGATGTAAACCTCAATCAGGTGCTTCATCGTCTGGATGATATCCTCGTTCATCAGAACAAGGGAATCGCCCGGCTCTTTATAGTCGAATTTCTTGTTGAGCTTGTAGCGGCCCACGCGCCCAAGGTCATAACGGCGCTCGTTGAAGAACATGGAGGTCAGATCCTTTTCGGCAGCCTCCACGGTGATGGGCTCTCCGGGGAGCAGCACCTCATAGACCTTTGACAGGCAGTCTTCCTTTGAAGGCTCGTCGGTCACCGGCTCGCCGTTCTTGGCAAAGGTAATCTCCTCGCGCTCAAAACAGTTGATTATCATCTCGCTGTCAAGGGAAGGATTCACCTCCTCCTTGTCATCCGGTCTCTCGCGGGCGTTCAGCTTGATGACGGAAATCTCTGTGACGGCATTAGCCACAAGGTCATCCAAATCATGCGGGTGCAGCTTGTCGCCCGCGCGGAACAGCTTTTTCTCCTCACCGGAATCAGCATCCTTTATCATGACGGCGCGCGCAAGCACCCTGCCGACCAGATCCTCGCGGGCTACGGGCTCCGCAGGAACGGCGACGGTCTCCGTCGCATAGAAGGCGTCGATAATCGACTCGCGCGTGGAATAGCCGAGCGCACGCAGGAAAATGGTGCCGAGAATCTTCTTTTTGCGGTCAATCTTAGCGTAGATAAGCTCTTTCTTCTGGTCAATCTCGAATTCAAGCCATGAGCCGTGGTACGGGATGATACGGCTTGAATACACGCCGTTCTCGTGCTGGAAGATGACGCCCGGCGAACGGTGTATCTGGCTGACGACGACACGCTCGGCGCCGTTGATGACAAAGGTGCCCCGGTCGGTCATGAGCGGGATGTCGCCCATATAGATATCCTTCTGCAGGATAGCGCCGGTCTTGATGAAATTGAGGTTGATGCGCGCCTTCAGGGGAACCGAATACGTAAGTCCTTTCTTCTTGCACTCAAGCTCGCTGAATTTTATGTTGTCGTAGTCGAGCGTGTAGAATTCGTATTCCAAAGACATGTCGCCGTCAGGGCTCTCAATCGGGAATGAGGAGGTAAAGACCTCCTGCAGCCCCTTGTTCTCAAGCGGCTCGCCTTTGTCAAGGCGTTCTTTCTGGATAAAACTTTCATAGGAAGAAAGCTGAATGTCTACAAGGTTCGGCAGCTCCATGAAATTCTGGATGTCTTTTCCTATGTACTGCCGTACAATCTTCTTGGTCTTTGCGTACATCAGATACCCCTTTCGGTTGGCGGACTGATTTCTTGGGAACCGCTGCAAGTAAAAACTTTCCTCAACACGAGAACCCAGAACTCTTACGGACGTCCCGTTCCGCACAGGAAATCCCCTGCTGCTCCTGAGCAGGGGAACGGCATCCGGCACTCCTGTACTATGCCGTGAACGGAGGCGGCAAAAGCGCTGTCCGTCCTATACGACGCCTAAAGCTTCAGGGAAGACACTACCCTCCCTGAAGCTTATATCAAGCATAAAGCGGAAAAATATGCTGCAACGACATGCTAAGAAACAAGCGCAAACTTATTTCTTGCTTGCCTTACCACCAGCAGCGGTGATATCAGCGATAATCTTGTCGGCATCAGCCTTTGAGACACCTTCCTTGAGGGTCTTCGGTGCGCCTTCGACAAGAGCCTTTGCCTCGCCGAGGCCAAGACCTGTGATAGCGCGGACAGCCTTGATGACCGCAATCTTCTTTGCCGCATCGATGGAATCGAGCGTAACGGTGAACTCAGTCTGCTCCTCAGCGGCAGCAGCAGGACCGGCAGCAGCCACAGCAACAGGAGCCGCAGCAGAAACGCCGAACTTCTCTTCCATAGCCTTCACGAGGTCAGCAGCCTGCTGAACGGTCATGTTAGCGATTGCGTCAAGGATCTCATCATTGGTAAGTGCCATAATTGTCTTCTCCATAATCAAATATATTGATTAGTATAAAATCCGCAGCAGAAGAGGCAAACTGCCTCCCGTAACCTGTCTGCGGTGTATCCTGCGGACAGTAATCAGCACGTTGAAGCCTGACCACAGGGAAGGTGCCATCGCCGCACGGGCAGCAGCGGCACCTGCATCTCAATCAGAACGCACAAGCGTCCTCCCGCAAAGCTCAGCTCGCGGGCGTTGCCTCTGCGGCCGGTGCAGCATCCGCAGCCGGAGCGTCTCCGCCCGCCTGCTTCTTCTCCACGTAGGCCTGCAAGGTGCCGGCCAGCTTGCGTGCCGGACCGTTGATTGCAGACATAAGCATTGCGATAAGCTGCTTTTTGCCGGGCAGTTTGGCAAACGCCTCAATCTTCGCCTTGTCGTAAATCTCGTTGTCTACCCATGCGCCTTTCACCACCAGAGAGGGGGTTTCCTTCGCAAAGTCGAAGAGCACCTTCGCAGCCTCGTTCGCCTCATCCTTGATAAGGGTGATGGCGGTCGGGCCAGACAGGTACTGTGCAACCTGGTCATTCTTCAGCTCGTCAAAGGCGACGCGCGCAAAGTTGTTCTTGAACACCTTCAGCTGTGCGTCGTGCTCGCGCAGGCTATGGCGGAGCTTCGTAATCTGCTCCACCGTCAGCCCACGGTAGTCAATGAAAACATAGTTCGTATAGTCGCTCAGGACTTTTCTGGTTTCCTCGATAGCCGCTGTCTTAGCAGGCTGAAGTTTCTTTGCTTTGATAGCCATTACGCTTCCTCCTTGTAGTCAATCCAGACGCCCGGACCCATTGAAGAGCTGAGGGACACTGAACGGACAAAGCCAGCCTTTGCATCGGCAGGCTTCTTGCGCTGCAGCTCAGAAAGGAATGTCGTCACGTTCTCGGCAGTATCGTTCTCTGACATAGAGACCTTGCCGACCGGAATATGCACGACGCCGCCCTTGTCAGCGCGGAATTCGGTACGACCCTTCTTCAGCTCGCCGACAGCCTTCGCGATATCGTTCGTAACCGTGCCGGTCTTGGGGTTCGGCATAAGGCCTTTGCGGCCGAGCACCATACCAAGGCGACCGACATCCTTCATCATATCAGGAGTCGCGACGGCAACATCAAATTCAGTCCAGCCGCCCTTCACCTTGTCGATGAATTCGGTAGAGCCCGCATAGGTCGCGCCGGCATCCAGCGCCTCCTTTACGCGGTCATCCTTACAGAACACAAGGACGCGCTTCTCCGCAGAGAACTGATGGGGAAACACGAGCGTGTCGCGGACGGTCTGGTTCTTGGCGAGATGCAGGGAGACCGAGAGCTCCACGGTCTCGTCGAACTTAACGTAGTGAAGGTCTTTTACGAGCTTGCAAGCCTCTACAATCCCGTACTTCTTTGTCACATCATATTTCTTGAGTGACTCGCGGTATTTCTTTCCGTGCTTCATTACTTGGCCTCCACTTCAACGCCCATGCTACGGGCGGTACCGGCAATAATCTTCTTGGCGGCCTCAAGGTCGTTCGCGTTGAGGTCAGGAAGCTTCTGTTTTGCGATTTCCTCAAGGCTCTTCTGTGAGAGCGTACCCACCTTCTTGAGCAGCGGGTTGCCGGAGCCTTTCTCGATTCCGACAGCCTTGCGGATAAGCACTGCCGCAGGCGGAGTCTTCAGAATGAACGTGTAGGATTTATCCTGATAAACAGTGATAACGACCGGGATGATAAGTCCCTTTTCCATCTTGGCGGTTTTCGCGTTGAATTCCTGAACGAATTTAGGGGCGGAAACACCGTGGGGACCGAGTGCAGGTCCGATAGGCGGGGCCGGGGTTGCTGCGCCCGCGGGGCACTGCAACTTAATGATAGCCGTAACCTTTTTCTGAGCCATAGTATATCTCCTTATATGGTAGTAGCGAAACGCCTTTGTCCGACGGACTTGCGTTTCTCCCAAATAAAAGCAGGCAGGACGCCTGACTTATGAACCCTTTTCAAAGACCGAGCCGCGTTTCCGGCTGCGGCATGGCGACAGAAGAAAGCTAAATCTTCTCCACCTGCGTCATGTCCACCTCGACCGGGGTGACACGACCAAAAATCTGGACATTCACACGGAGTTTGTTCTTCTCCGTATTCACTTCCTCCACGACGCCGCTGAACGTTGCAAAAGGACCTTCCGTAATCTTTACATTGTCATCGATATCGAAATTCTGACGGGAAGGAAGTTTCTCGCCCTTTATCTCGCCGCAAAGCTGAAGGATACCCTTTGCCTCATCGTTGGAAATCGGACGGGGACGCTCCAGCGGTTTTGTCCCGACAAAACCGGTAACCCCCTCGATGGCACGGATAGCAGAACACGTCGTCTTCCAGCCAATCTGTGGCAAATCCATCTCTATCATGATATAGCCGGGAAGAACTTTGTCAGACTGCTTCCGGGGCTTGCCGTTGCCCGTATCGACAACGACATTCCTCATCGGAACACGCACATCCCCCACAACCGCAGGGTCTATTTTATTTTCTTCAAGAAGTTTGCGGATTGTACGCTCGATTTTCTGTTCATACCCGGCGTACGTATGGACGATGTACCAACTCTTTGCCATCAGACACACCTATAGAAAAGCTAGAATATAAGACGAAGACCTTCCGTGAAGAGCCAATCAAGGAGACCAAGAATCAAAGCGATAGCAATCGTAGAGACAAGCACCACCTGGACAGAAGCGACAGCTTCAGAACGGGACGGCCACACAACCTTCCTCAGCTCAGCGGCACATTCCTTGCAAAACTGAATGATTTTCTTCATCTTTAAGCCTCTTTTTACATTATTTTAGCAGGCCAGGCAGGACTCGAACCCGCGACAACCGGTTTTGGAGACCGGGACTCTACCAACTGAGCTACTGACCTATATATAACACCTTTCCGACAGACAGAAAGGCGGCGCAAAGGCTTATTTCACCTTTGTCTCTTTATGCAGGATTTCCTTACGGCAGAACGGACAGTACTTGTTCTTCTCAAGCTTACCGCTGATATTCTTGCGATTCTTGTATGTCGTGTAGTTCTTGCGCTTGCACTCGGTACACTGCAAGGCGATAATCTCTACGGCTGTCTTCTTCTTGCTTGCCATATCCTTACTCCTCAAAAAAGCAAAAATAAAAGCTCCCGAGCGGAATCGGACCGCTGACCTCATCGTTACCAACGATGTGCTCTACCGACTGAGCTACAAGAGCATTACACACGATGTGTTCCGGTACTATAGCGGAATCTGCAAATTATGTCAATAAGCAGCGCAGGAAATTTTGCCAGAAGAAAGCATTTTTCCTGCGTTTTTCCTTCACACGCGCTCAGGAGGTCGGATCCTGACGCTTGCCCTGCGACAGCACCGAGTGCGGGGGCACGGAGCGAGTGACCCAGGTGTTGCCGCCGATGACGGAGCCTTCGCCGATGACCGTCTCGCCCCCCAATATGGTGGAATTCGCGTAGATAGTCACATTGTCCTCGATGGTGGGATGGCGCTTCTTGTTCATGAGCTCCTTCTTGACGCTCAGCGCCCCCAGCGTGACGCCCTGATAAATCTTGACGTTGTTTCCAATCTCGCAGGACTCCCCGATAACGACGCCGGTGCCGTGGTCGATAAAGAAACGTTCGCCGATTTTAGCCCCCGGATTGATGTCTATGCCAGTCCTGCCGTGGGCATATTCCGTCATGATGCGGGGAATGACGGGGACGCCGCTCTCCACAAGGAAATGCGCGATGCGGTACACGGTGATTGCCACCAGCCCCGGATAGGACACGATGACTTCCTCCGTGGACTTTGCGGCGGGGTCGCCCTCATAGGCTGCCTGCACGTCAAGACCCACTTTGCGGCGGATTTCGGGTATCTCCTCTATCAGCGCAAGGCTTGTCTGCTGCGCGAGCGCAAAGCAGTGGGAGGTCTGCACCTCGCTGTTCTGCACCACATGGAGCAGAGCCTTCTGAATCTCGCGAGTGAGCACGGAGACAATGCGGTTCACGCGCTCGCCGGTCACAAAGCGCAACGTCTGGCTATCTATCTCTTCCGCCGTGTGGAAACCGGGAAAAATGAGTCCCCTGATATCCTGCAGGACGGCGACGACATTCTGCCTGTTCGGAAAATTCTGCGCCTCCTCAAGGTTGATGCCGCCATATTTTTCATAGGATTTTAAGATGCCGTCAATGGCCTCGTCAGTTGTCATATCCTCATCCTGCCGGACTCCCCGGAATTTCCGCGGCTTTTCCCGGCACGCTCCTCATACATAGAATCGGAAGCAGCCCCGGACTGACGCCCCCGGCGGAATTCCGGCGCTTATTCCCAGCAGGATAATAGCAAATAACAGCAAAAGTATCAACGGACTTCAGCAAAGAAGCCGCATCATTGAAAACGGCAGGATGCATTTTACCACCAAGCGCCACGGATGGCGCGTCATATCCGTAGCAAAGGAAGCACCAGAGTTTTTGCGGAGCAAAACTCGCAGTATCGAAAACGGCAGGATGCCGTTTTACCACCAAGCGCCACGGATGGCGCGTCATATCCGTAGCAAAGGAAGCACCAGAGTTTTTGCGGAGCAAAACTCGCAGTATTGAAAACGGCAGGATGCCGTTTTCAATACCCCGCCCTATCCTCAAAATCCTTGACCGGGAGCGGCTTTGAAAAATAGAAGCCCTGAATCAGGTCACAGTCCTGCGCCGCAAGGAAATCGACCTGCTCACGGGTCTCTATTCCTTCGGCGACAACCTGCATGCCCAGCTTCTTTGCGAGCGAGATGGTATCGCCCACAATCTGATTGGAGCGCTCAAGGTTGACCACGCTGCGGAAAAATTCCGCGTCAAGTTTGATTATGTCAAGCGGCAGCTCCTTGAGCGAATTGAGCGAAGAATACCCGGCGCCAAAATCATCCATGGAAATCCTGAACCCGTAGCCCTTCAGCTTTTTTACCGTCTCCAGAAGAACATCCTTATCGTCAAAGAAGGCGCTTTCGGTCAGCTCCAGCTCGATGAATTCATGGGGAACCCCGTAGCGGTTCACGACCGCGCAGATGTGCTCCGCGAGGTTTTCTTCCGCAAAGTGCGCACGCGACACATTGACGGAAATCGGCACCAGCTTTTTTCCTGCCTTAAGCCATTCCGACTGCAGGCGCGAGACCTCGTCCAGCATGTAGTCGTCAAGCTTCAGGATGAAGCCGTTTTTCTCAAACTGCGGGATGAATTTTCCCGGCGGAATAAAACCCAGCTCAGGGTGAATCCACCGCACGAGCGCCTCCGCCGCAGCAAGCACCTCTTTCTTTGTGGAATACTTCGGCTGCAGGTATACCGTGAACTCGTGGTTCTGCAAGGCGCGCTCCATGTCGTCCTCTATGCGGCGCTCCCACACCTGGGCGTCCTTCATCTCATCGGCAAACCACACAATGTCCTTCTGCAATGCCACAGCCTTTGAGAGCGCAATGCCTGCATGGGTAAGCAGCGTCGCAGCATCCCGGCTCTTCGCACCGACAGGAACCACGCCGCACGCAAAGGTAAGATACTGGTTCTCCTTTAAGGCGCGGAGCCCATCCATAAGGGAACGGAGCCGCCCATCCAGTTTTTCCTGCGACGGGCAGAGCAGCAGCAGCGCGAAATCCGCTTTTTCTGTATGGGCGCACAGCTCCTTTTTCCGCAGGCGAGCAACGATAGCCCTGTCCAAATCCTCAAGCAGGTTTTCCCCCTGCTTTACGCCGTAGGCCGTGCAGAAATTGTGGTACTTGTTCAGGTGCAGCTGCACGACCGCATAGGAATTTGCCGGGCGCAGGCGCATAAGCGTCCGGGAGCGCTGCAAAAAATACGCCTTGTTGTTTCCGCCTGTCACGGTATCAATCGCGACCAGCTGGTTTATCCTGCGCTGCTGCGCGACGGCCGCAATCACTTTGAACACGGCGACCACCATGCATCCCATCGTCGCAGAACCGAGCAGCGTGGCAAGAAGCATCAGCACCGTCGCCTGGAACACATTGAGCGAAAAGACTTCCTTAAAGCAGACATGCACGCCGGGCACATCGCTTTTGTAATAGGCAGTAAAGTTCAGGCGGAAGCTTTCTTTTGCAGCCCATGCCGAAAGCTCCCGGTCTGCAAAAACGGTCATCGCGTTGAACATGGAAACAAATTGACCCGGCCGGGACTCAAAGCTGCCCACGGAAAAGTCAGCGGATGTATCAAAAGCGTCACCTAAGACAGCGACGGAGCCTTCCCGGTCAAATGTATCCTGATCATCGCTGCCCAGGGGAGCCGTCACGCGCGCGATATCCTCGTCAGTCCCGCCAAAAGCCTCGCGCACAGTCCTGCTGGACGCATCAAGCAGGAATACGCCGTCGATGGAATCAAAGTGCCTGATGCTCATATCCATCTGCCCGGCAAATTCCGCGGGATCAGTTTTTCCGTATGCCTCGTTGACATATTCCACGACCTTACGCGCATCGCCCATGGCATCAAGAAAAATCGTATTGACTATTCCCATCGCCGCAATCGAGCACACAATCATTGTTCCGCCTATGAACAGAGAACGGGTAACGATTATTCCTGCCACACGACGCCAGACCGGAGTATGCTGCAGTCGCTTTATCTTTTTTTCCTTTTTACGGCTCATGCCCCTATGATAAAGCAGTTCCCGCGAATTTGCAACGCAAAAAAAAGCCGTATCCCCGTTCTTCCTCGGGACGGAAAAAAAACGAGCACCGAGTCCGTCCCCAAAAGCAATGCCAGAGCTCCGCGCCACGGAAATAAGTTTTGTGTGGAACGCGAAGGAAAAGACGGCTGAAGCCCCGCAAGGCTTGAAACTGTGTCTCGGTACGGCGCGGCACGAGCGGCAGCAAGGTCAATAGAGCTGTCCCTCGCCGCAGGGCTTCAGCATGAAAACAAAAATGCGCTCCCAGCGGAAAAACACCCGGACTGCCTGTTGCACGCTTCGCTTTGCAAATGGCAGCCCGGGCGTTTTTCCGCTTCCGCGCATTTTTTATGTTGGATCCTTGGCTTTT
>ODAI013639374.1_pt1 | contig 10295 bp, 9 predicted proteins | sample 1539321 | NCBI WGS metagenome assembly ODAI01 (sample SAMN02144231, study PRJEB22623) | gut metagenome | biome: sheep rumen | host: Ovis aries | place: New Zealand | reverse complement strand
GTTGACAGAGGGATAGAAAACCACCATCACCCAGATTACGCCGAACACGTTGAACAGCAGGTGTGCCAGGGCGGCCCGGCGCGCCTCGATGCCTGCGCCGAGTGCCGCGAGATTGGCGGTGGCAGTGGTGCCGATGTTCTCGCCCATGACCAAGGCGATGCCCAGATAAATGGGCAATACACCGGTGGAACAGAGCAAAATGGTGATGGCCATTACTGCTGCCGACGACTGCACTATGCATGTGAGCAATGTGCCGACGGCCAGGAAAATGAAAATCGTGAGATAACTGCCCGTGTCGAATGAGGCGAAAAATCCGATAACGGCGGGATTGTGCTCCAAATCCATGTCTTTCCCGACACTGCTCAACATTACTAATGACCAGAACATGAATGCCAGTCCGAACAGGAAGTCGCCCACTACGCGATGCTGTTTTTTGTAGATGAGCACCATTCCAACCAGGAATGCCGGAAACACCACATTGGTCAAGTCGACATTATAGCCCAACGACATAATCCACGCCGTGAGCGTTGTACCGATGTTTGCTCCCATGATGACGGAAATGGCCTGAGCCAGCGTTAGCAGCCCTGCCGAGACGAATGAAACCGTCATTACCGTCGTAGCTGACGACGACTGCACGGCGCAGGTTACGAAAGTGCCTGTGAGCATTCCTGTGAGGCGGTTGGAGGTCATCTGCCCGAGCAAATGGCCAAATCCGGAGCCCGCCATTTTCTGCAACGCCTCGCTCATCGTTTTCATCCCATAGATGAGTAGTGCCAGCGAGCCGAGTAGCCTTAAAATGATTTCGATAGTCATCGTTTTTCTTGTGTAAAATGTATTTTCTGTTTACAAAACTATGAAAAAATCTCCATTTTCCTCATAAATGATATGATTACAAATCCGTTACAATTCAATTCCTGCGTTTTTCCTCCATAAACCCTGGGGCCAGCGCTTATTCGTGTCTTTGACGGCAAGATGAAAAAGGTCGAACCTGTGTTTGGGGATTCGACCTTAATTTTATGCTTGTAACTGCTTCTTGTCAACTGTTTAAATGCGGTCGAGCACCAATTTGATGAGACCGTCAATGGAGTTTTTGTAGTTGGCATTGGCTTTTTTCTCTCTTCTGTTGGCAATAACCATGCAGCAGGTCATGGCTTTGTGACCCATCAATGCGGACAATCCGGCCAAGGCGGAGCTTTCCATCTCAAAATTGGTGATTTTCAGTCCGTTGTGTTCAAAACATTCAATTTTCTCGTTTTGACGAGGGTCTGCCAATGGGATTCTGAGCTCACGGCCTTGTGGCCCGAAAAAGCCTCCGCAGGCAATGGTAACGCCTCTCACCATGTCGTCTTTTGCAATCCGTTCAATCAGTTCTTTGTTGTTGTCAATAGTGTATGGGTCAGGAAGTTGCTGGTTCCAGTTCATGTGTTTCTTGAATTCTTTTTCAAATTCAAGGTCACAAACTTCATTTCTGCCGTCATAGAAGTTCAACAGCCCGTCGAATCCGACGCTTTTTACACTAGCAATATAGGTTCCCGTAGGTGTGTTGGGTTGCAGTCCGCCGCAAGTCCCGATGCGCACCATGCTGAGTTGGCGTTTGTCTTCTTTTTCTGTCCGGCTTTCAAAGTCGATGTTTGCCAGCGCGTCCAGTTCGTTGAGGACGATGTCGATGTTGTCGCAGCCGATTCCTGTGCTCAGTACCGTGATGCGTTTGCCATTGTAGGTTCCCGTTATGGTCTTAAATTCACGGCTTTCGACTTCAACTTCTTTGGTTTCGAAGTGTGAGGCAACCAAGGCAACGCGCCCCGGGTCGCCTACTAAAATGACTTTATCTGCCAAGTGCTCAGGTTTTAAATGCAAATGGAAAATGCTACCATCTGGATTTATAATCAACTCGGATTCTGGAAAAAACTTTTTCATGTTCAAAATTTTTATTGGTAAAATCAATCTTTTTTGAGACCTTACAATGCAAAAACATTGTTTTTCGTCAATAATTTGCAAAGATATAAACTTTTATCAATTTGGCAAATTTTTTTGTCGGATTAATGTTTTCTTTTCCTTGATGAAAGCAAGTGGACATGCCTGACGGCACGTCCACTTTTTATCAAGCTGAAAATGATGTTGTTCCTTGCCAATTGGATGCCGATGGCCAATGGTTTGTTGTTGGGGCATTTCATTTACAGGTAGATGCCGAGTGAAAAAGACTGGAACTTCGGCGCATGTGCTGTCCGTAGGACGTTGCAGGGCGAGTATTTTACATAAAAAGTTGCGACAGGTGTACCGACAATGCCCATGAAATCTAGAGTCAGCGGTGTTGCCCATGCGTCGTCGTCTGTGTTTTTATGTTTTTTGTCATTGATTTTGTAGCGTGTCTTCAAGCTGCTGTGCACATTCAGGTTAAGGATCGGGCCTGCTCCGATGGAGAAATCTTCATTGATCTTGTAGCGGTAAAGCAGTGGGATTTGCAGGCTCAACACCTTTACCCTTGAGAATTTTGGCGTTGCCCCATCGGGGTATTTTTCAATGACAATGTTTTTTTCATCTTTGACAAATCGTTGTGTGTTGGTCATGCGATAGTTGCGCCAGTCGAGGCCCAGTCCGACGGACCATCGGTGCGGATTTCCACAGTGTTTGTATTCCCATTGCAGGATGGTCCAGAAGATTTCCCATGATGCCCCTATGGTGACGTCCATGTTTTCAGGACTTCCTATGGCTCCGACCCATCCGAATCCTATTCGTGTGGAGATTTCATCGTCTCTTTCGCCAATTTTTCTTTGTTTTTTCCGCTTGTGAAGACTGAAAGGCAGTGAAAACTCCCAGCGGTCGTTGTTGACGGAGATGTTGCTTATATAGTTCGAGTCGACGAGCTGTATGATATTGTCATAGCGGTAGTCATTGTCGTTTTCTTGTCCTTCGATTGTGATTTTTTGCAGCGAATCGGTTGTGACGACCGTCACTTTTTGTGGTTTTTTGACGACAATCGTGTCGTTGCCCGGATTTAGTCTTGCCAGTGCACTTGTTGTGACAACTAGTAGCAGTCCTGTAGTAAACAATAGTTTTTTCATAATTTATCTTTTAGTCTTTAAAAATTTTCTTTAGTTCGTCGATGGAGCTCACGGAGCCTTCCATGTAAATGACGGTCAACACATCGTTTATTTGCTTGTGGCAGAGGTAGCGGTGCGTGTCTCCTTGCGGAGTCAGCTCGTACATTTGAGTGAATGTCTTTTGCTTTTTGTTGACAATACGCATCACGCTTGAGTTTTCGAGCGGCTTCGTCTTGGCTTTCTCGTTTTCGGCGGCGAAGTCCGAGGCTGCAATCAGCTCTATTTTTTCACTCAGCTTCTTGTCCACTTTAAAGCGTACGCTATGAAAGAAAGTGAGTCTATACTTGCTGATGGCTTTCCCTCGGATGCGTGTCTCCACCATTTTTTCGGCCGGGACAATCTTTCCTTCAAATAGCTCGTTGATTTGCAAACTATTTTGCGCCTGGACACTTCCACACACCAATGTCAGCAAGATGGTGATGATTTGTTTCATGTTTTTGAATATTTTATTCCGTAAATAATTCTTTTAACTGCGTTTCTGCCGCGGCAGTGACCTCGTCCGTCGTTAGTGCTGCCATGCTCATTTGCATCTCCCGAAGGACTACGTCGCGGTCGGTGGTTCGTTTGCCGTAAATGTATGCCACGCATTCTTCCTGACTGTCAAGTCCGTACCAAATTGTTCCAATGCCAATCAGCAGCAGTATTGAGGCTGCCAGCGTCAATGTTTTTTTGAAGCGAACGCCGTTTCTCTTTTTTCCGATGGCTTTTTCGTCTGGGCCAAGTACTGCCATGTCCAACATCATTTCCCGTAGTGCCAAGAGGTCCTCCGGCAGTTCTTCTGACCGGTATAGTTCATAGAGCCGTGCTTCTTCTTGGCGTGTGGTTGTGCCGTCAAAGAAGCGGTCGGTCAATGTCCGTATTTCCAATTCATGTCTCATGTTTGTTTTTTTAGATATTCTTGTCTGACAGCCATGCGGGCTCGGCTGAGTGCCTTGCGAACCGCAACTTCGGTGCTGCCCGTTATTTCAACAATTTCCTTCATCTCTTTTCCTTCCATGTGTCGTAGCTTGAGCACTATTTGCTGCATGCAGGGCAATGTGTTGATGATTTCCAGAATGCGTTCTATCCTCGGATCGTCTTGTGATTCGCCGTCGGCTTCCAATGCCTCTGTTAGTTCGGTTGGCCGGATGCGGCGAAGGCGGTCGATGCAGAGGTTGCGTGTGACGACTGAGGCAATGGGTGCAATCGGGCTGTGCAAGCCATCGTGCATTTGCCAGAGTTTGAGCAGTGCGTCTTGTACTGCATCTTCTGCCTCGTCGGTATCTTTTAAATACCGTTTGGCCAAGTTGATGAGCTTGGAACGTAGTGGTCTTATTTCTTGCTTGAACTCTTCAATCGTCATCTTTGGTCTTCGCTTTCTATTCTTGATACGCAAAAATAATAGATTTGTGACAGGGAAAAATAGTTTTTTTGAAAAAAGAGGAAAAAAATGGCGTATATGCCTCCGAAAAAATGCTCTTCATTCACCATTTCACCTCTCTTTGTCGCTTATTGATGTGTTTTGAATGAAAAATGATGCTGAAAGCACATTATGATGAACAAGGGAGGAAAGAATTTGGCAAAAAATGACGTAATCGTAAGTTCAATTAAGAAATGCAACTTTTGGAGTTGAATCTTCGATGGGGCTTTTGAAGGAGAAAATTTGGAACTTTTGAGGAGTTTTTTTATTTTTGTGCAAAATTTCATCATGTCGATTCATGATTGACAAGTGAAAACGCCTCAATCAAAAAGCATACAAAAATGGCATTGCATCTTGAAGTCAAATCGCGCACCTTTCATTTTCATGAGCCGGCGGGCACCTCGCGCGGCGTTTATCGTATGCGACGCTCGTGGCTGGTTTATTTGCGGGATGACGATGGACGGGCTGGCGTGGGGGAGTGTGCGCCGCTACCGCAACTTTCGCGTGACGACCTGCCCGATTATGAGAGTATATTGCAAGATGTTTGCAACACTGTAGCCAGTAGGGGAGAGCTGGATGTTGAAGAATTGCGTCTGTATCCGTCGGTAGCCTTTGGATTAGAGACTGCATTTTTACACATGAAACGTGGCACGCCGGCTCTTTTTGACACGTCTTTCAGTCGTGGCGAGGAGGGAATTCCCATCAATGGTTTGGTGTGGATGGGGACATTTGATGAAATGAGCCGTCGTGTTGAGGAGAAATTGCGGCAAGGTTTCCAATGTGTGAAATTGAAAATCGGGGCAATTGACTGGCAGTTGGAGATGCAGCTTTTGCAGCATATACGCCGGCGCTTTTCGGCTCAAGATGTCGAAATCCGAGTGGATGCCAATGGTGCTTTTATGCCGGAGGAGGCATTGGAGAAGTTGGACCGGTTGGCACGTTTGAATGTTCATTCCATTGAGCAGCCCATCCGTTCCGGGCAGTGGCAGGCTTTGGAGCGGATTTGTCGGGAAACGCCTGTGCCCATCGCACTTGACGAAGAGTTGATAGGTATAGGCTCCTTAATCGATAAAAAAGAGTTCTTGGACGCTGTCATGCCACAGTACCTCGTGCTCAAGCCGTCACTTCATGGTGGCATGCAAGGCACAAAAGAGTGGATTGAATTGGCGCGGGCGCGCGGCATCGGCACTTGGATTACCAGCGCATTGGAGAGCAACGTAGGGCTGAATGCCGTGGCGCAGCTCGCCGCCCATGTCTATGGGTCTCACATAGATTTCCCACAAGGATTGGGCACGGGCCAATTGTTTGCGGACAATCTCCCTTCTCCGCTGGAAATCCGTGGTGAGAAATTGTGGTTTTTGCCGACGAAAAAGGGGCACACATGGATGTTGCGCCCCCTCACACAGAGTGATAACTGAAATTATGAAAAAGATTTTAAGTGTAAATGTCCTCGTCTTTGATTTTTTCCTTAGCTTTAAAGATGGCTATCATGACGTTTTTTTCGTTCTCTTGTTTTAACAGCAAGTTGTTGCCGGTAATGATGTATTGATAGTTCAACTTGTTGCTTGTATAAATGATTCCTTCATTTTTCTTGGTCTTTTTGATGCGGTAGCCAATGCTGTCTTTTACATACCATTTGCCTATGAGCTCTTTGTCTAAATCTTTACAAGCGTCAAGCTTCAGGTAGACAAAGATGTTCTTCTTGTCCGAAAAGTCCCAGACCATCTTTGTCGTGAAAGGTGGGATGGGGATACCCTCTACAAGTTCCCATTGCCTGTAGATGCTGGCATCGGCCTCTGTACTCGTAATTGTTGCGCCTTCCTCATTGTCATTGTAGAAAAGTTCCTCATTGTAAAATGTATATGCGATACCAGACAGACCTAATGAAAGGACTGACAGGATTGAAATAGCAATAAGTTTCATTTTTGAGTTATTATTAATTTTTATTTTTTTCATTTTCCCTTTGGATTTTTACCTCAAGGTTATACTTTAAATTCTCTAGCCTATTATAATTTTGTGTGGTTTTTTACTATACTTTTCCAAATGCGGTGCAAAGGTATATTTTTTTTTTGAAAGACAAAAATTTTATGCGAGAAATATTCAAGACATGTGATTTTATAGATTTTGATAGTGGCAAAAAGCGAAAAAACGGTTGAAATTTGTTGTTTTCTTCAAAAGAACATTATCTTTGCATGGTGGTATTTGTAGTATGGATTAATGTGCGGTTTTCAGCATTTGCTGACAGATTGTACTTTGCCGTCAGAAAAAGCATGTAGATGACCCTATCGGAATTTTTACTCGAATGGAAAAATGACAACCCTCGGCTGCTTGTTCACACAAGCGGATCAACGGGACCGCCCAAGCCCTTGTGGGTGGAGAAGCGGCGTATGGAGGCTTCCGCCCGGATGACGTGCGATTTCCTCGGATTGAAGGCAAACGACACAGCATTGTTGTGCATGCCACTCGACTTTATTGCCGGGAAAATGATGGTTGTGAGGGCATTGGTGCGTGGGATGCAAATTGTTGCGGTCAAACCGTCGGGGCGGCCGTTGCAGCAGTTGGTGCAAGAGGCGGGCTATAAAAAGATAGATTTTGCGGCAATGGTGCCCATGCAGGTCTTTCAGTCTCTTCAACAGCCGGAGGAGCGGCGGATTTTGAGAGAGATAAAGCATTTGATTATCGGCGGTGGCGCCGTTGATGAGAACCTGGAGCGTGAACTTGCCGACTTCCCCAATGCGGTGTGGAGTACTTATGGCATGACTGAAACGTTGTCGCACGTTGCCTTGCGTCGCCTCAACGGGTCGCGCGCTGACATTTGGTATACGCCGATGGCCAATGTGACTGTGGAGTTGGACGGTGAAAGTTGTCTGGTCATTGATGCGCCGTGCGTTTGCGACCAGAAGATTTTTACCAATGATGTGGCAGAATTGCACGAAGATGGTCGTCGTTTCCGCATTTTAGGACGTAAAGACAATGTCATTTGCTCTGGGGGGATAAAAATTCAGGCAGAGAAGGTTGAGCAGAAGCTAATCGGGCATTTGGCTCACCCTTTTGTGGTCACGCGTGCGAAAGATGTCCGCTTTGGCGAGGTGGTGGTATTGCTGACCGAGAGCCCGGATTTGGTTGATGTGCAGCGGATTTGTGCTGAAATTTTGCCTAAATTTTGGCAGCCTCGCCTTTGTTTTCATGTTCTTCGCTTGCCGTTGACGGGTACGGGTAAGGTGGCACGAGCCGAGGCCGAAAGGATGGCGAATGACTTGTCGCGTCTCCATTCGGCAATTTAGTTGTTTTGGCGCTAAAATTTTATGGCAATTCTGCTGTATCGTTTAATTCTGCAGTATCGTTTATGGCAATTTACTTATTTGGATTTGAGCATGGATTGAGCATGGCTGCATCTCGCTTTTGAGCTTTTTCTTACTTTGCTCCTTCTCGGTAAAAGTCCAATGCCTCTTTGATTTCGTCTTCCGAGGCAGTCTTGTTGACATAAACGTCTCCAATGTCGCCCAACAAAGTGAAATTGATGGATTTCCCTTCGTTCTTTTTGTCGTGTTTCATGAACTCGATTAATTCATCGTAGTCTTCACAAGAAAAATGGAGTTGCCCATAGTGGTCATTGATGAATTGGGCGGTTTGCCGTAGCTTTTCAGCTGGGAATCTTTTCTTCGTGTGGCTAAGGTAGAGCTCGCAGATTATTCCGTAGGCCACGGCATGTCCGTGCATGAGCTTCTTCTTCCTGGCCAAAGCCCATTCTTCAAAGGCATGCCCTATGGTGTGGCCGAAGTTGAGCGCCTTTCGGGCTCCTTCTTCCAGCGGATCTTGTCTTACAATTCGCTCCTTGACCTTGATGGAGTCTTCGACAAGTGTTTGCAGCTGTTGCAAGTCGGGGTTGAGAATGTCGAAGTTCAGATGTGCCGCCCACGATTTCTCATTTTTGAGCAATGCGTGTTTTAGCATTTCCGCGAATCCAGAAAGCATATTTTTTGTGTCTAGTGTCTCGAGGAATTGTGGGTGGATAATGACGAATGTCGGGGGATAGAACGTGCCGATTTCGTTTTTCAGTCCATTGGCATTGACGCCTGTCTTTCCGCCGTATGCTGCATCCACCATGCTTAAAAGCGTGGTGGGTATGTTGATGTAGTCGATCCCGCGTTTGAAGGTAGCCGCGGCAAATCCGCCCAGGTCGGTGACCATCCCCCCGCCCAGGTTGATGATGCAGGAGTGCCGGTTGGCATTGTGCTGAGTTAATGTCTGCCAGACGTTGTTTACGGTTTTGATGTTTTTGTTGTTTTCTCCACTTCCGATGCTAATAAGCGTTGCTTTTCTCAACGATAGATATTTTTTGACCTTTTCCCAGCACAATTCTTCTGTAGTCTTGTCGACAATGACAAAAATATGCTCGTGTCTGCATTCCGAGAGTGAAAGTGCGATGTCTTGCTGTAGGTTCTTTGAAAAAATAATGTTCTTTGCCATACTCAATTACCGTATATCCTTGAATTTTTTGAAATATATAAGATAAATATATGGGCAAAGATAATAAAAAAGTTTAAATATGCAAGTTCTCCACCAGAAAACAGTATGTTTTTTTGCGTTTTGCATGTTTATGATTAAACTTTTGCTCCTCTTGTGCATCAAAAATAAAATTCAATTGATGAAAAATATGACAGACGCAAAACGAATATTTTCTTTGTTGCTGATGGTTTCTTTGTTCATGACGGCTTCTGCTCAGCGCATGATAAGTGGAACGGTCGTTGACAAAGGCTCTGGAGAAGGCATCATGATGGCAACGGTGATGCTCTTGAAGACGGACAGTACTTTAATTACGGGTGTCTCTTCTGATGATGCAGGGAAATTCAGCCTTCAGGCACCTGAGAACGGGGATTTCCTGGTCAAGGTGTCTTTTCTTGGCTATGACACGATGGTGAAAAATGTGCATGTCTCCGATGACAAAGACGTTTCATTGGGTGATTTGGTGATGAATTTGAATGCTATTTTGCTGAAAGAAACGACGGTTGTTGGTGCCACGCCCAAAGTGGTCATTAAGCAAGACACGTTTATTTACAATGCCTCGGCCTATCGGACGCCAGAGGGCTCGGTCATAGAGGAACTGGTCAAGCGGTTGCCTGGTGCGGAGGTGGGCGACGACGGTTCGATCAAGATCAACGGTAAGAATGTTGACAAGATTTTGGTCGACGGCAAGGAATTTATGAAAGGAGACACGAAGACAGCCATGAAGAACCTTCCGACAAGTATTGTAGAGCGTGTGAAAGCCTATGACCAGCAGAGCGACTTGTCGAAAGTGACGGGAATTGATGATGGAGAGGAAAAGATGGTGCTTGACTTTGGCATCAAGAAGGGGATGAACAAGGGATTTTTCGGAAATGTGGACTTGGCGATTGGCACGCACGGCCGCTATTCGGAAAAATTGATGGCCAGTTATTATAAAGACCAGTTGAAGATCATGCTTTTCGGAAGTTTGAACAATGTGAACGATGCAGGGTTCCCCGGCGGCGGTCGCGGCCGCTTTGGCGCTGGTCGTCAAGGATTGAATAACGCAAAGATGTTCGGCGTGAATTTCGATTTTGAGCCTTCCAAAGCCTTTGAACTGGACGGAAATGTGGTTTGGAACCATAACAACAGCGACATGAACACTTGGCGGTCGGCCGAAAATTTCATTAGTCGGTCTGGAGCCTTTAACAATAGCCATAGTTTGCGTTATGGACGTTCTGACCGATGGAAGGGAAATTTTGAGGTCAAATGGGAGCCCGATACGTTGTGGAATTTCAAGTTGGAGCAGG
>ODAI012620688.1_pt1 | contig 10295 bp, 10 predicted proteins | sample 1539321 | NCBI WGS metagenome assembly ODAI01 (sample SAMN02144231, study PRJEB22623) | gut metagenome | biome: sheep rumen | host: Ovis aries | place: New Zealand | reverse complement strand
TTTATCACAAAGACTCCGCCCGCTGCGGTTCTTTTAAAGAAAGCATGCAATATCAACAGCGGTTCAGGCGTACCTAACAAAACAAAGGTTGCCAAAATCACAAGAGAGCAGCTCACAAAGATTGCCGAGCAGAAAATGCCCGACCTTAATGCCGGTTCGCTTGACGCGGCTATCAGCATGATTGCAGGTACCGCAAGAAGCATGGGTATTACAGTAGTTGACTAATTAATCCGGGTGGGAGGAATTTTCCGTTTAACCACCTAAGTATGGAGGAAAACTGATGAAACACGGTAAGAAATATGTTGACGCTGCTAAGCTCGTTGACAGAACCAAATTATATGATACAAACGAGGCTCTGGATACAGTTATTAAAACAGCCACAGCTAAGTTTGATGAAACCGTTGAGCTTCACGTAAAGCTCGGCGTTGACAGCCGTCACGCTGACCAGCAGGTTAGAGGCGCGGTTGTTCTTCCCAACGGTACAGGTAAAAAGGTAAGAGTACTTGCTATCTGCAAGGGCGCAAACGAGGAGCTTGCAAAGGAAGCAGGCGCCGATTATGTAGGCGCGGAGGATATGACTCAGAAGATTCAGCAGGAAAACTGGATGGACTTCGACGTTCTTATCACAACTCCCGACTGCATGGGACTTGTCGGCCGTTTAGGTAGAATCCTCGGTCCCCGCGGACTTATGCCTAACCCCAAAGCAGGTACGGTTACTCCCGATATCGCCAAGGCTATCAAGGAAGCCAAGGCAGGTAAAATTGAGTACCGTCTTGATAAAACAAACATCATTCACTGCCCCATCGGCAAGGTAAGCTTCGGTACAGACAAGCTCAGCGAGAACCTTGACACTCTCATGGAAGCTATCGTTAAGGCTAAGCCTGCCGCCGCAAAAGGTCAGTATATCCGCTCAGTTGCCGTTACTTCAACAATGGGCCCGAGCGTAAGAATGAACCCCACCAAGTTTGGCGCTTAATTTATATTAAGTTTCCAATATATTTTCTTGCAGTTCTAAAGACAGTAGGTGCGCAAGCGTAAAGATTTATCTGCCTGCCGAGGAAAGTGCAATTACATTTATGTATTTGTCAACTGTCCGAGGTATGCCTTCGGACAGTTTTTTCTTGAACTGCGGTATTATAAAAATATCGGAGGTGAATTTTTTGCCAAGTCAAAGCGTTTTAGAGCAAAAGAAGGCAATCGTCGCAGAGCTTTCCGACAGACTCAAAAACTCCATCACAGGCCTTGTAGTAAGCTACCAGGGCATTAACACCGAGGATGACACAAAGCTCAGAAAGGAGCTTCGTGAAAACGATGTTAAGTACACCGTTGTAAAGAACACTCTTCTTTCGCGCGCATGTGATGAAGCAGGTCTTGAGGACATCAAGCCCGTGCTTGAGGGCACAACCGCTCTTGCGACAAGCGACAGCGAATACGCTGCCGCGGCTCGTATCCTCTGCAAGTACGCAAAGGATCACGACAACTTTAAGGTTAAGACAGGATACCTTGACGGCGCTGTAATTGATATGGATACAATCACAGCTCTTTCAAAACTCCCCACCAGAGAGGTACTTCTCGCAAATGTTCTCGGCGCGTTCCAGGCTCCCATCGCTGCTTTTGCCCGTGTTATGCAGGCTGTAGTTGATGAAGGCGGCTTTGAGGAATGTCTTGCCAAGAAGGCGGCTGACGCTCCCGCTCAGGAAGCTCCTGCCGAAGAAGCGGCTGAATAATCAGCTGCAAATATTTTAAAATTAACTAATAACATATCGGAGGTAAATAACAATGGCATCAGAGAAAATTACTGCTATTATTGAAGAATTAAAAGGCCTCACAGTTCTTGAGCTTTCAGAGCTCGTTCACGCTGTAGAGGATGAGTTTGGCGTATCAGCTGCCGCTGCTGTTGCAGTTGCAGGTCCCGCAGACGCAGGCGCTGCCGCTGCTGCGGAGCAGACAGAGTTTGACGTAATCCTTAAGAGCGCAGGCGGCAACAAGATTGCTGTTATCAAGGCTGTTCGTGAGGTTACAGGTCTCGGCCTTAAGGAAGCTAAGGCTCTTGTTGACGGCGCACCCAAGGCTGTTAAGGAGCAGGCTTCTAAGGAAGACGCTGACTCCATCAAGGAGAAGCTCGAGGCTGCAGGCGCAGAGGTTGAGCTTAAGTAATTTTTGCTTAATAAGCTTTTATAAAGCCGGCTCCACGTTGAGCCGGCTTTTTTATGCTTACAGATTGTTTGTTTTCATGCCAATCTTCATCAAAATGGCATAAACTGCCCGATAAGGCAAACGTTGCCGCGGCGGTGTTATACTTTCCACTTGACACGGAAAAAAATTTGTCGTAAACTATTATTTACAGGAAACTAATGAGGTGTATGAAAATGGGGAAAAAGAAGGTCTCAATCATTTTGCTGCTGGCTGCGGTGTTCTGCGTGATTTTCAGCGGCTGCGGAAGTCCCGAGGAGGGCAAGGTTAATCAGTTTATCAGAGAAAACGTTGCCTACGCCGAGCAAATAAACAACCTTAAAAATCTGTACGGCGACGCCATGAATGTCAAAACCTACGGCAAGGGCAGAGATTTATACATTGAAATGGACGTAAACGCTTCAATTGAGGGAAGCCTTAACGAAACAGAGCTTACCGGAGTTGAAGAAAGCCTGAAGCCTTATCTCAGCAGTCTGCGCAAAACGACAGGCGACAACGGGTCAAACATTGTTTACCTTGTAAAGGACAAAAGCGGAAGGGAAATCGTTAAAAAGACAATTTCATAAACCGAAAAGTCGCGGCATACCTGACGGTGAGCCGCTTTTTATTTTTGTCATTATTTTTTATTGACTAAAACGCCCGATTAATGTACAATAAACATGTATGCGTAAATATTTGATATTTGTATCTGTATATAAAAAAGGGGTGAGAGTGTGGTATTTTCAAGCTTAGTATTTTTGTTCGCGTATCTTCCCGTTACTTTGCTGATATATTACATTGTTCCGAGAAAAGGCAGAAACCTTTTTCTTTTCTTTATTAACCTGGTTTTCTACGGCTGGGGCGAACCGATGCTGGTTTTCCTTATGCTGTTCAACGTATTGTTTAACTATGTCGGCGGCTGGCTTGTGGACAAGTACCGCAGCGACGCAAAAAAGAAAAAGCTGTTTTTGGTGCTCACCTGTGTGCTTGACATAGGTATTTTGGCGGTGTTCAAGTACACCGGAATGATAACCGACACGCTTAATATGCTGCCGTTCCTAAACATTCCGAGCCTGCACATAAGCCTGCCCATAGGCATCAGCTTCTACACCTTCCAGACCATGAGCTATGTAATTGACGTTTACCGCGACGACGCTCCCGTCAGCAAAAGCTTTATCAACTTCGGCACCTACCTTGCGCTGTTTCCTCAGCTTATTGCGGGCCCGATTGTAAGATACCGCGACGTTGCCGACCAAATGATTCACCGCCGCGAAACGCTTGCCCAGTTCACAAAGGGCGTAAAAATCTTTTGCATTGGTCTCGGCAAAAAGGTGCTTATCGCAAACCAAATGGGCGTAATTACCAACGCTTTGTTTGAAACAACTCACATTGAGCCTCACGGAATTTTGGGAACGTGGTTCGGCATAGCCGCCTACACCTTCCAGATTTACTTTGACTTTTCGGGCTATTCAGACATGGCGTGCGGCCTCGGAAATATGCTCGGCTTTGAGTTCCTCAAAAACTTCAATTATCCGTACATTTCAAAATCAATCACTGAATTTTGGCGCAGATGGCACATTTCGCTGTCAACCTGGTTCAAGGAATATGTTTACATACCGCTCGGCGGCAACCGCAAGGGCGTAAAACGTCAAATTATTAACCTGCTGATTGTGTGGGGTTTAACGGGACTTTGGCACGGCGCGGCGTATAACTTCATCTTCTGGGGATTGTTCTACGGTCTGCTGCTTATCCTTGAAAAATTTGTGCTCAAAAAGTATCTGGACAGGCTTCCGTCGGTGCTGCAGCACATATACACCCTGTTTATTGTGCTTATCGGCTGGACGCTGTTCTATTTCACCGACGTTAACCAGCTTTTCGCAACCCTCGGCGATATGTTTAATTTCAGCAAGGGTATCATCAGCAGCAACACTCTTAACCTTTTCCTCAGCAATCTGCCCCTTATGATTGTAGCGGCAATTGCCGGCACACCGCTCGGAGCACGGCTGTATGAACGCTTTAAGCACATCAGATTTATGTGGGTGCTTGAAACCGTATTTGTTGCCGGCGTGCTTTTCCTCAGCACCGCAAGCCTGGTTGACCAAAGCTACAATCCGTTCCTGTACTTCAGATTTTAATTCAGGTGATTTATATGACGCAATACGCTAAAGGCAAAGGCGGCAGGCACTATGCCGCCGAATACAGGGACAACGAAAACAAGAAGCTTTCGTATGTCCCCGGGCTGTTGTTTGTCGGCTTCATCTTTGTTATGGCAATTTGGTTTATCTTTAATCCGAAGCTTGACTACAGCTCCTCTGAAAAACGTTATCTTCAAAAATTTCCCGAAACCTCGTTTGAAACCGTTTCAAGCGGAAAATTCGGCAAGGATTTTGAAACCTTTTTTGCCGACCATTTTCCCGCGCGCAATATGTGGGTAGGCGTTAACGCCTACACCGCGCTTCTTGAGGGCAACAACGGCGCAAAGGATATTTACAACTGCAAAAACGGATATCTTATAAACAAACCGATTCCCGACGACAGCGGAATAAAGAAAAACATCGGAGCGATTGTTGATTTCAAAAACCTTGACGCGGTTAAGAATATTCCCATGTCGGTTGTGCTTGCGCCCTCAACAGGCTATGTTTGCAACGACGTTCTTCCCTTTATTCACAATGAGTACAAGGATGACCAATACCTTGCCGACGCCTCAAACACACTGGCGCAAAACGGAATCAGCTTTGTTGATTTGCGCGAAACATTTAAAAACGCGTATCGTCAGGGAAATCAGCTTTATTATAAAACCGACCACCACTGGACGTCGCGCGGCGCGTACACGGCGTACACCGAGCTTTGCAAGTCGCTCGGAACCGTTCCCGCATCCGAAAGCCTGTTCACAATCGAGCAGTACTCCGGTTTTTACGGCACAACATATTCGTCAAGCGGCTTCTGGCTTACCGAGCCCGACCAAATTGAGGTTTGGAACAACAAGTCAAACTCTGCCGCCAACCTGCACGTAAAAATCGTTGAGGCAACCGAAACCAAGGAAAGCGACTCCGTGTTCTTCTACGACCACCTGAAAGAGGACGACAAGTATCCCGTCTTTATCGACGGCAACCACGCCTACACCGAAATCACAAACTCAAAAGCCGAAAAAGGCACTCTGCTTGTAATCAAGGACAGCTTCAGTCACAGCATGGCTCCGTTCCTTGCGGAAAGCTACAAGAAGGTTATCCTTGTTGACATGCGTTACTTCAAAGCGGAAAATGTTTCCGCGGTGGTTCAGCGTGAAAAGCCCGAACAGCTTTTGGTGCTCTACGGCATTGACAATCTTGCGAACGACACCGACCTTGTTTGGCTTCAGTAAAATATTTAATAAAACAAAGGGTTAGCCGTTACTTCGCTGAGTAAAGGCTAACCCTTTTTATCAGTTGTTTTTAATCATCAAAAAGCTCTGCGGCTGCATTATAATCCGTCCGTCTGTAATTTCGGCGTTTCCGATTTTGTAAATCACGTCGCCGTCATAACACGTGTCAATTTCAAAATCGACGTCAAGAGGATTAAAATACATCACAAAATCGCCCCTGCGGTACGCAAACGGAATTTTGCCCGGCTCGCTCATAAACTCAAGCTCGCCGTTTCCCCTCAGCTCCTCGTGCCTTTTGCGCAGGCGTATAAGGTCGGTGACAACAGTGTAAATGCTGTCCGGGTCGTCCTTTTGGTTTTCAACCGTGGGCGCGTCCGCGGTTTTGTCAACGGGCAAATACGGCTCGTCGCTTTGTGAAAAGCCCAGATTCTTGCCGCTGTTCCACTGCATGGGCGTGCGTGAACCCGTGCGCGAAAAACCGCCTTCCTTGCTTACCAAATCGGCTTGGTACCGCATACCTATTTCGTCGCCGTAGTAAAGGAAGGGCACGCCCGGCATGGTGAATATAAACGCGTTAACAAGCTTAATTGCCTGCTTGTCCAAATACGCCGTTACGCGCGGCATGTCGTGGTTGTTGGTCATAAAGCAGATGTAGCCGTTGTCCTTTGTGCGGTTGTAGGCAGGCAGGTATTCGTCAGTAAACGCCTGCAAATTTCCCCTGCCGTTTTTGTTGAATACAGCTTCGTCGCCCCAGTTGCCGTAGCGGAACATGCGGCTGTAGCCGTTGCCGTAGTGGTCAAGGTAAAAATCCATGTGGAAGCCCGCGTCGTTTATGGCGCGTTCGGGGAAGCACCACTCCGCAATCATCGCCGCCTCGGGATATTCCGCGTCAAGCATATCGCGGACGCCGCGCCAGATTTTTGCCGTGGCGTACTTTGCGTCGTCGTTTTTAACCAGCGAATCCGCCATGTCAACCCGGAAGCCGTCCGCGCCCTTGTCAAGCCAAAAACGCATTACATCCTTAATTGCCTCCACGGTCTTAAGGCAGTCGGGATGGCTGCACGGAAGCTGCCATTCGGGATGAGTAATTTTGTCAAAGCCGTAGTTCAGCGCGGGCTGCGAGCTGAAATAGTTTACCATGTAATTGCCGTTGCGTTCGCATATTCCGCACATCATGCGGTATTCGGGCGGAGCGTCCCAAACGCTTTTTGTAAAAATATAGCGGTTGCTGAGCTCTGTTTCCTCTGCCTTTTTTGCCTCCTGAAACCACGGGTGGGTGTCGGAGGTATGACCGGGAACAAGGTCAAGCAGAATTTTCATGCCTCTGCTGTGCGCTTCGTTAAAGAGCTGAACCAAATCCTCGTTTGTGCCGTAGCGCGGAGCAACCTTTTTGTAATCCCTGACGTCGTAGCCCGCGTCCATAAAAGGCGAATCGTAAACGGGATTAAGCCAAATCGCGTTGCAGCCCAGACCGCTTACATAGTCAAGCTTCTGTATAATTCCCTGAATATCGCCGATTCCGTCGCCGTTGGAATCGTAAAAGCTCTGCGGATAAATCTCATAAAAAACTGCGTCCAAAAGCCATTTAGGCATAAAACCACCCTTTCAAAGTAATTTATACTAATACCTATTTATAATAACATCTTTTTTCTAATTTGGCAATATAATTTCCAATAAAAATCACTTGCAAGTTTAACATAAAGCGCATATTATGGATATATAGTGTTTTTTGACGAGGTGGTTTTTGTGACGGTGAACAAACTTGCGGACAACAGGGTGCTTATTACCCTGTGCAACAAGGATATGACCGACTTTTCGCTTGATTTCAACAGCATGAGCTTTAATGACAATCATTCGCGCCGCGTAATCCTGCGGATAATGCAGGCGGCGTGCCGCCGTTACGGCATAAACGTCAGCGGCAAAAGGCTCAACGTTGAAGCAATGCTTTTCGGCGACGATTGTTATTTGCTCGTCACGGTCAGCAAAAAGCAAAGCCCGCATACCTACAGGCTGAAAAGCGGCTTTGCCGTGTGCTACGCGGTAGAAAACGCCGAGGCGCTGCTGGCTCTTGTTAAGGCGCTTTACCGCAAAAGCGTACTCAGCCCCAAAAACGCCGTATTTGAGCTTAACGGCAAGTATTACATCATTTTTGAACATTACCTGCCCCTGACGCTTCGCCGCGTATTAAGCGAATATGCGAAAAAGAAAGGCGGCGTTGTTTCAGCCGCCCAAATCCGTGAATACGGAAACCCCGTTTGCACGCGCGACGCCGTCGCGCAAATAGGAAAATGTTTATAGATTTCAGATTAAAAAACAGGGAGGCGTTTTGCCTCCCTGTTGATTTGAAAATTATCTTACAAAGCCGATTTTCTTCATGGCCTTATTTAAGGTGCGGCTGCTGATTTTAAGCGCAATCTCGTCTGCCTTGCGGTAACATTCCTCAAGGTATGTCTTGTCCGCAATCAGCTTTTCGTAGCGCTCGCGAACGGGACGCAGCTCCTCGACAACAGCCTCGCCGACGGCGGTTTTGAATTCGCCGTAGCCCTTGCCCGCGAACTCGTTTTCAATTTCCTCAAAGGTCTTGCCTGTCACCGCGCTGTAAATTGTCATAAGGTTGTTTACGCCGTCCTTGCCTTCGGCATAACGCACGCAGGCGTCGCTGTCGGTTACCGCGCGCTTAAACTTCTTCATAATAACCTCGGGAGAGTCAAGCAGGTGAACGCATCCGTTCGCGTTTTCGTCGGACTTGCTCATCTTGTTAAGCGGATTTTGCAGGCTCATAACCCTTGCGCCGTTTTTGGGAATAAAACCCTCGGGAATTTTGAAAACATTGCCGTACAAGCCGTTAAAACGCTTTGCGATGTCGCAGGTCAGCTCAATGTGCTGTTTCTGGTCTGCGCCTACGGGCACCTTGTCCGCCTGGTAAAGCAGAATATCGCCTGCCATGAGCGAGGGGTAGGTAAAAAGTCCGGCGTTGATGTTGTCGGCGTGCTTTGCGCTTTTGTCCTTAAACTGAGTCATGCGCGAAAGCTCGCCGAACTGCGTATAACAGTCAAGAATCCATGCCATTTCCGCGTGCGTGTGAACATGGCTCTGAATAAAGAAAATGCTTTTTTCCACGTCGATGCCGCAAGCCATGATTGAGGCGTAGGCGTCAAGAACGTTTTTGCGCATTTGCGCGGGATTTTGACGCACGGTAATTGTATGAAGGTCGGCAAGCGCGTAAATGCAGTTGTACTCGTCCTGCAAATTAACCCAGTTGCGCACGGCTCCGAGGTAATTGCCGAGGGTTATTGTACCGCTGGGCTGAATTGCGCTGAATACAACCCGTTTTTTCTGTTCGTTTTCCATTTTGTGTTCCTCCGGTTATCTGTTGGCTAACTCGCCCAGTATTTTAATTCCCTTTTCAAGCTGTTCGTCCGTGGGGGTAGAAAAGTTTATTCGGAAGCTGTGACATTCCTCGTTTTCATCGGTCAGGAAAGCGTTGCCCGGCACTACGCACACCTTGTTGAGCACCGCCTCCTTGCAGAACGCGGGCATGTCAACGTCGTCGGGCAGGTCGCACCAGATAAAAAGTCCGCCGTCAATGCGGTGGTATGTAATTGCCGGCGCGCAGTACTTGTCAAGCAGGCGCATACAAAAGCTTGCCTTTTTGCTGTATATATCTCTGAGGTTTTGCAGGTGAGCGTCGAAGTTGTATTTTGTAATAAATTCGTCGCAAACCACCTGCGACCAGATGTTTGTATGCACGTCGTTGCCCTGCTTGCACACAACAAGCTTTTGGAAAATCGGCTTGGGAGCAATTGCGTAGGCAACGCGCATGCCGGGTGAAATAACCTTTGAGAACGAACCCGCGTAAATTACAATTCCGTCGGTGTCCATGCTCTTGATATTCGGCAAAAATTCGCCGCTGTAACGCAAATCGCCGTAAGGATTGTCCTCAATAATCAGCACGCCGTATTTTTTCGCAAGCTCGTAAACCTTCTTGCGCTTTTCAAGGCTCATTGTTACGCCCGACGGGTTCTGAAAGTTGGGAATGGTGTAAATAAGCTTTGCGTTTGGGTTTGCCTTAAGCTTTTCCTCAAGCTCGTCGGTGTTCATGCCGTCGTGCTCAACGGTAACGCCGACAAGCTTTGCGTTGTACGCGCGGAAGGTGTTGAGCGAACCGATGAACGAAGGAGCTTCGCAAATTACAACCTCGCCCTCGTTGACAAGCGCCTTGGTACACAAATCCATAATCTGCTGAGCGCCTGTGGTAATGAGGATGTCGTCGCTGTCATTGCCGGTGCCGTGTTTTGTGCTCATGTACTCCTTCAGGTGATTGCGCAGGGGAGTGTAGCCCTCGGTTACGCTGTACTGCAATACGGAAATAGGATTTTCCGACAGTATCCGCGCGGAAATTTCGGCAATTTCCTTTGCCGGAAAAGCCTCGGGCGAAGGATTGCCTGCCGAAAGCGAAACCACCTCGGGATCCGCGGCATACTTAAAAATCTCTCTTATCGCGCTGGGTTTTAAATTAGAAACTCTGTCTGAGAACTTGTATTCCATATATATACCTCTCTTTGCGTTTTTACATATCTATACATTATATATTTTATCATACTTTTGTGTAATGTTCAAGTTCTTTATTTCCTGTTTTCGGTTTGCGTAATTAACCGCGCTTGCCTGCCCGAAAATTCACGGAAAACAATTATAATATTTTAACGCTAAAACGTATAAAATATGTTGAAAAACTTGCCTGTTTATTTTATAATTAACGTAT
>ODAI011368677.1_pt1 | contig 10295 bp, 9 predicted proteins | sample 1539321 | NCBI WGS metagenome assembly ODAI01 (sample SAMN02144231, study PRJEB22623) | gut metagenome | biome: sheep rumen | host: Ovis aries | place: New Zealand | reverse complement strand
CTTTTTTTACAAGATGCTCTTCAATGCGTGAAATAGTTGTTGTTTTACCAGCACAAGGCCCACCAGTTAAAACAATTTTTGCTATTAACTTTCCCATATTACTCCTTAACACAAATCAATATTATTATAAACTATATTGAAAGATTGTCAATATTAAAAAAAGTTGAAAACTCAACTTTTATTTAATTATTTTAGCTAAATCAAAATCAGATTCATATTTAGGAACATTACTTGGTGCCCATTCAGAAATATGTAAATTATTTTCATTTACTTTTATACTTTCTAAAATATTACGCATACTACCATCATGAGCATCAATTAATGTTGAGCCAATATACATTTTAATTATTCCTGAATCACTTTCTCTTGGAAAATAGGAATCCTTTTCCATAATATACGTAAAAGTATACGCAATATCATTGTATTTAAGATTTTCTACTTTTATTTGGTATGAACCATTATTGGCAAAGCTATCTCCACATTTACTAGCTACATCTACATTAGATAAACTAGTCATATCAATTGTACAAACAAGTGGAACACTAGTATTAATATTAAAAGTTGAATAATCTATATATCTTTCAGTACATTTTTCACATTCACATGAATTATTTGATTTATTAGAATCATTCTTTTTCAACACTTTATCATAAACGATAAATGCGCCTAATAATACTATCACTAAAATCAAAATGATTACAATTACATTATTATTTTTTTCTCTTTCCATTCTTTTCTCCTTCTATGGTTATTATAACATTTGAAAATAAATAATTCAATAATTGCTTACTATTTTAATTAACATTACTATTTATTATACATTTCATTATTTAATATGTAATATATTGCATTTTAAAAATTTCTTTTCTTCAAATACTCTTTAATTACATTAACTTTATTCATATTTTCATATGATAAATTACTTTTCCCAAAATGACCATAGGTAGTTGTTTTAGAATATATTGGCTTTTTTAAATTTAATTCTTTGATTATATTATTTGGACTGAAATCAAAGAATTTTTCTATAATTTCATATACTAATTCAAGTTTTTTATCATTATTTTCAAAAATATTAACATATATTGAAACAGGTTTGGAAATTCCTATAGCATAAGATGCACTAATAAGTATTTTATTAACTATACCACTTGCAACAATATTCTTGGCAACATAACGACAATAATATGCTCCACTTCGATCTACTTTAGTATAATCTTTTCCTGAAAAAGCTCCCCCACCATGAGGTATTATTCCACCATAAGTATCAACAATTATTTTTCTTCCTGTTAGACCAGTATCACCAATTGGTCCACCTATTCTAAATCTTCCCGTTGGATTAATTAAATACTTTGTATTCTTAGTTAAGTATTTTTTGGATATGGCCTTCTTAATAACTTGATTTTTTATATCCTCTCTTAATTTTTTTATATCAATATCTAAGTGTTGACATGATAAAACAATTGTATCTATTTTGCATGTTTCTAGGTCAATAGTAACCTGACATTTACCATCTGGTAGAAGATAGGGAATTATTTTTTTCATTCGAACTTCGTCAAGTCGTTTAGCCAGTTTATTTGATAAAACACAAGTTATTGGCATATATTCCCTAGTTTCATTTGTAGCATAACCATACATCATTCCCTGATCACCTGCACCAATATCTTCTTTATTAACTCCAATACTTATATCAGGTGACTGCGTATTCATAATTATTTCTATTGGGATATTTTTTCCATTATAACAAGCCTCATCTCTATCATAACCAATATCACAAATAGTCTTTCGAACTATTTGTTCAACATCAATATTACCTTTACTTGTTACCTCTCCTGATACGATAACTTTTTTCTTCGTTGCCATTATTTCAATTGCACACCTCGAGTTTGTATCTTTCTTTAAATATGCATCTAATATTTTATCTGCAATTATATCACACATTTTATCAGGATGTCCTATACAAACTGCTTCACTTGTAATTAAATTTTTCATAACGCCTCCTTCTTCTTATTAAGAAAAAACACTAGAATAATCTAGTGTTTATGGATTATTCTTATTTTTCGGTATTACCGTAGGATTTAGCACCTAATTTAATAGGTTGCTGGATATCATAGGGCCTATTCCCTCCATCACTCTTAATAAGATTAAATTTAAATTACTAATTAATTATATAATATCATTTATCTTCATACAAGATAACTTTATTGCATTTTATACTTTTTTTAACATCAATAACTCTTTGATTAGAAGAACCTTTATATTTTAATAGTGGACTTGATAAATCGATTTTAAACTGACCATCGACTATTACATCAACATATCTTACAATTTCTTTATCATGAATATATTCATCAAATAAATATCCACTCCATAACCAAATAGTTTTATTGGGATATTTTTCTTTAAAACATTTAACTAATTTAGTTACACCATCAATATTTTTTGGATTAAGTGGTTCCCCGCCTAAAATAGATAAGCCACTAATTACTTCATTATTAGATATTTCGATTATATGATTAATAACATCATCATTAAACTCTTTACCACCACTAAAGTCCCATGTGTCAGAATTGAAACAACCCTTACAATGAAAATGACATCCCTGAAAAAATATTGATACTCTTACACCAGGACCATTAGAGATATCCATTTTTCTTATTTTATTATATTGCATATTAATCATCCTTATTATCTAAATGAATTACTCTTTCTTTAATCTCCTGTGTTCTTCCTTTATTCCAAAAATTACTTCCAATATAACCACAAGTACGTCTTGCAACATTAAGTTTATCATGATTTCTATTACCACAATTTGGACAGTACCATTCTAGATTTTCATCAATTAATATTTCCCCAGTATATCCACATGCCTGACAATAATCCGATTTTGTATTTAATTCTGCATACATAATATTATCATAAATGAATTTAATTACTTCCAAAACTGATTCAATATTATTCTCTAAGTTAGCTGTTTCAATATAACTAATTGCTCCACCTGGTGATAATTGTTGAAATTCACTTTCTAATTTTAGCTTAGTAAATGCATCTATTTCTTCAAATACAGGTACATGATATGAATTGGTAACATAATCTCGATCTGTTATTCCTTTAATAACACCGAAACGATCTCTAAGACATTTAGCAAACTTGTAAGTAGCTGATTCGATTGGCGTTCCATATACGGAATAATCAATGTCTTCCTCTAGTTTCCATTCTTTGCACTTATCATTCATATGTCGAAGTACCTCAAGTCCAAATTCTTTTCCCTTACCATTATCTGTATGGGAGTGTCCTGTCATATACTTCACACATTCGTAAAGTCCTGCATATCCAAGACTAATAGTTGAATAACCATGATGCAAAAGTTCATGAATAGATTCACCCTTATCAAGCCTTGCTAAAGCTCCATGCTGCCATAAAATAGGAGCTACATCACTAGTAGCATGAGAAAGACGTTCATGACGAAGTTTTAAAGCACGATGACATAAATCTAATCTTTCATCAAATATTTTCCAAAATAAATCCATATCTTTTCCACTTGATAAAGCTACATCCGGAAGACTAATAGTCACCACACCTTGATTAAATCTTCCATAATATTTACCACGCCCAGGTACATAATTCTTAGCCTTAGCAATATTACCCAAACTAATACTACGATCAGGAGTTAAAAAACTACGACATCCCATACATGGATAACAATCTCCCTCACCATTTTCATTTATTTTTAATTTAAGCATCATTTTTTCACTAATATAATCAGGTACCATTCTTTTTGCAGTACAACGAGCTGCTAATTTAGTTAAATAATAATATTTACCTTTAGGATTAATATTATCTTCTTCAAGAATATAAAGTAGTTTAGGAAATGCTGGGGTTACATAAACCCCTTTTTCATTCTTCATTCCAAGTATTCTTTGATTCAAAAATTCTTCAATAATCATAGCAAGTTCTTCTTTGTACTCATCTGTTTCACCTAGATACATACAGACTGAAAGAAAAGGCGCCTGTCCATTAGTATTATTCATCGAATTTACTTGATACTGAAAAGTTTGAACTCCATCAACTATTTCCTTTTTTAAATCTTCATTAACAAATTTTTCAATTTGATCTTTAGTTAATCCACGATTTTTATATAGTTTTTCATATCTTTTTTTAGAATCTCTTACAAATGGTGCTAAATGTGTTAAAGTAATTGTTGCACCACCATATTGAGCTGATGTTACAGCCGTAATAATTTGAGTAGCAATAGTCATAGCAGTTAAGAAACGATGTGGTTTTTCTATCATTACACCATTCATTATAGTACCATTTTGTAACATATCTTCAAGATTTATTAAATCACAATTATGTAATGCATTTTGTGCGAAATAATCAGCATCATGAAAATGTATTATTCCAGTATCATGTGCTTCAACAATATCTTGTGGTAATAGAAATCTCCTCGTAATATCTGTACTAGTTATACCTGCTAAATAATCTCGTTGTGTAGTTACTACTTTGGCATTTTTATTGGAATTTTCTGTATTCCAATAAACATTTTCTCCATCAATTAATTCTTTAATTGACATGTCAGTAGTGTTACTCTTACGAATTAAATCTCTTCGATAACGATAAGTAATATATTCTTTAGCAAGTTTATATTTACCTTGACTCATTAATCTTTCTTCAATGATATCTTGTATATCTTCAACTAGCATCCTTTTTTTCTTTAGTCCCTCAATATACTTAATAATATTTTTTATTTGCACATCACTAGCTTTTTCTTCATCAGCTACATCTCGATTAGCGTGCGCTATTGCATTATAAATTTTATCTGGACAGTAATCTACTATCTCACCATCTCTTTTTATTACTTTCATACTTCTCTCCTACCTTTAATAACATGATAAGATAATTTTATAAAAAAAAATGTTGCAAAAGCAACAATAATTTTCATTTTTTTTAATATTTTTTTTAGGCCTAATAATATCAACAAATGCACCAATTCCCTTTACACTCGTTTACCATTTATTGACACTTATTTGACTAACTCAACAAAATTTTTAGGGATATCAATTTCAAAAACCATTCTTTTATTTGTTATGGGATGAACAAATTCTAAATAATTAGCATGAAGACATAATCTTCTTAATGGATCAAACTTATTTTCACCATATTTTTTATCACCAACAATTTGGTTATTATTATCATTTAACTGAACTCTTATTTGATTCTTACGACCAGTCTTAATTTTTATTTTTAATAGTGTTAATTTCTTATTACTAGATATTTTTTCATATTCTGTAATAGCTAATTTTCCAAGTTTCTTATCCGGTGTACTATATACAAGTAAGGTTTTTGTTTCAGTTAAATATGACTTTAAAATATCTCTATCTTTAGTAGAACCATTAACAACTGCAACATATCCTCGCTTAGTATCTTTATCCCAATTATTCTGTAGTTTATATTTTACTCTCTCATCTTTTGCAAATAAAACTAATCCAGATGTATCTTTATCAAGTCTATGAACGATAAATACTTTATTATTCTTATTTTTTCTTTTTTCATACATCAAAACTTCATGAAACAATGTCTTCTCTTTTTCATTATCAGTACTTATGGTAAGTAAATGACTTGGTTTATCAACCACAATAATAAACTTATCTTCATATATAATATTTAATTTCCTATTTTTCATATATCTTACCTACTGCATTTATTACAGCAATTCTACCATACTGATAAGTTAAACTACCTTGCATATATGCCGTAAATGGTTCTCTTATTGGTCCATCACAACTTATTTCAATACTGCTTCCTTGAATAAAACTACCACTAGCCATAATTATTTTATCAGTATAGCCTGGCATATCAGAAGGAATTGGTTTAACATAATTATCAATTGCACTATATTCTTGAATTCCTTCAACATATTTAATTAATTTATCTGGATTATTAAAAGTAATTGCTAATACAATATCAACATGCTCTTCATTATATTTTGGATTTGTTAAAAATCCTAGTTCACTAAGTAAACAACTTGCAAAAATATTAGTTTTCATACTAGATGCTACTACACTAGGTGCCATATATAATCCTTCTATAAATAATTTATTAACATCAAGTGATGGACCTACTTCACTTCCTTGTCCAGGAACTGTTAATCTCTCTGCAACTAAATCAACCAACTCACTTTTACCTGCTACATAAGCACCATTAGGGGCAATACCTCCACCAAGGTTCTTAATAAGTGAACCAACCATAATATCACAACCAATTTCTTTACTAGTTGGATTTAAAATACTTGTCATTTCGCAATAGCAATTATCTACCATAATTATAATATCTTTATTAATATTTTTAATCAACTTAACAACTTTTTTAATTTTATCAAGATTAATAGCATTCCTACTAGAATATCCTCTACTTCTTTGTATTTCAATTACTTTAACTTTGTTATTTTTCAAATAATCACTTATCTTATCATAATCAAAATCATTATTAAGTAAATCAATATAATTAAAATTAATTCCAAATGATTTTAGTGAACTTGGATTATCTTTTATTCCAATTACTTTATCAAGTGTATCATATGGTAAACCAGAAATTGACAAGAGATTATCACCAGGTCTTAAAAGTCCAAAAAAAGTAACAGTTAATGCGTGAGTTCCTGAAATAAATTGACTTCTTACTAGTGCCTTTTCACTATCTAAAATATCTGCAAATACCATATCTATCTTATCACGCCCAGTATCATTGTAACCATATCCTGTTGTACCATGAAAATCTGTTTCACTAATCATATGCTTTTTAAAAGTATCAAGTATTTTTTTACTATAGAAATTCTCTATTTTATCTATTTCACTAAATAATCTTTCATTAACAATTTTTTCATCAACTCTTTTAATCAATTCTTCTAACATCATTATCACCATCTATTCTAATAATACTACCAGTAGGCATATTATTTTTTATACAATCACTTATTACTCTTGTAATAGTATTACTGCTAATTAACTTATCTTGTTTTATTCTTTTTAATTCACTATTTAAATAATTCTTATCTATTTCTCTTGTGCTATCTGTATCAACCCAATTTGGGCATAGGCAAATTATTTTGTTTTTACTTTCAATACTAAATGTTTTAGACAAAGAAATAATTCCAGCTTTTGATGCATTATAGTCAACACTATAAATACTACCTGTATCAATTCCATCGGTACTTGACATATTAAAAATAAATCCATCAACTAATTTATCAAAATATTTCATTATTAAAAATGTTCCAACCACATTAACTTTAAGTATTTTAATAAATTCACTAGAGTTTTTTTCATAAAGATAATTATCTAGACTTAAAGAAGCATTATTAACTAAATAATCAATTTTATGATATTTTTTACTTATTTCATCATACAAATGTTTTATACTCTCTTCACTTTCTAAATCTAACCAGAAACATTCTACATTAACATTATACTTATTTATAATATCTTCTTTTAATTTAATTGTTTCATTTTTTTTATTATGATAAGTCATAATAATATTTACCCCAAGATTAGCGAAATGAATTGCAATATCTTTACCGATACCTCGATAACAACCCGTAATTAATAATACTTTATCTTTTTCCATAATATCCCTATTTTCACCACTCATTTATGTATATATTATAACTTAATTTACAATAAAAATAAAGGGTATGAAAAAAAGAAAAATTTAATTAAACTTTTCTTTAACTACTTTTGTTTATAGATAATTGTAGAACCTAAATTTAAATGTCTTTCAGTTTTATTAGATGATTTCTCATCATATTCTAGAGTAATATTAAATACTTGTTTTCCACCACTTTTTAGAATACTACCAGTATTATTATCATCATGCACAATTATATTATCACTAGGTAATATAGTATAATTAATATCTTCTCCATCAATATCATTTAACCCAGCTAGAGTTAAAGCATATAACTCTCCATCTAAAATACTTGTATTCTCAACCTCTATATCAAAACTAATTTTATCACCTGGTTTAAATAAAATAGCCTGAAAATTAAGCGTTGTTCCAATTGTAGAAACATCTTTTACTAACACAGCATCACCACTTTTTTCTATTGCACCTACTTTAGTAATATTAATTCCCCATTCATTTCCAGAAATAATATTTTTTCCATTATAACCTTGATCCATTTTAGCATATGAAGTAGATAATTTCCATATTACTACCCCAATTAAAGCTAAAATTACTACAGACAATATATATTTCTTATGTTTTATATTTTGCATAAAACCACTTCCTTAATTATCAGTTTACAAGTATAGTATAACATAAACAATAAATATATAAAAGAACAAAAGTAACTTTTATCACTTTCGTCATTCTTCTTGAAGATAATTTGTATTTACATTATCATCAATTTCTTTATCAATTTTACTCTCATCCTTTATCAAATCATAATCATCTAAATCATCTAACACTTCTACTTTAACCTTAACATCACCAACAAGTTCAATGCCAAGTTCAAGATCAACTCGATAATCAATACTATCATTATTTATATCTACGCTAACACACTTTGGATCGGTTAAACTTCTTACTACAATATTAGTATTATCATAACTTGTATTTATATCTCTCATTTTTACTGTTTCTGAATATGTGTGTGATTCTTTAACAACATCTGTTTTAGTATCATTATCATAAGAATACCAAATATTAACATCATAACTACCATCAATTATAATTTGATTATTTTGCTTTACACCATTAAATTTATGATTAATAACCCAGCATCCTAGAATAGTAGATGGACTATTATTAACTTGTATTTGTCCCTCCTGGGAAAAAACTTTTTTCCCTTTGTTTATAACTGCTCTTGATATAATTTCACGATAATTTGCCATATTCACCTCTCATTTTAATGTATGCAAAAAAAACATTTTGTACACAAAAAATTAAGATTTATTTAAACTATTATAATTATTGAATTCCTAGTGATTATCTAGAAAAATTATTGATATTAATTACATTTACTAATTTTAAAAACTCACTTTATTTTTATTCTTTATTTCCATATATTTCAAAAGAATCAATTTTATTAATTAAACTATAATTATTAATAACATAATTAGTTATAATTGTACTTGTTTGATTATATTCTCCATCAGGTGGAAGCAGTATAAATATGCAGTCATTATTATTCTTGCATAGACTATCTAACTTATCTACATACTTACTCTCATCACTCCCCATATTTCCTTGTAACGATAAGTCATATTTATTAATTTTCATATTTAAATCTAACTTTATCAAATACGCATAATAATTTAAAATATATATTTTTTTATCACTATTATTTTTTATATAAGATTCAATAGAATTTAATTTTCCCAGAGGAAAACTTCTCGGAAATTCATAATTATAAAAATCAAGAAAAGTATAAATTCCAAAGCAAATTATGCCTGCTATTTTAACTATATAATTTTCATATTTATTATTTGTATAATTAATAAAATAATAAGCTACTGGTAACATTCCTATTAAAAAATGATGATAATCACAAATTGGATATAGAATTCCCTGAAATAGAATTAAATATAAATAAACTTTATTCTTTTTTTTAATAAATTTATATAACAAAATACCGATTACTATAATATCTAGAATTAATATTACCCATTCAATCACTAAATTATTACTAAAATTATGTAATCCTAAAAAACAATCATCAATACAATTAATTAGACTGTCACTAATAATAAAATATATAAAACAAAGAACCGGAATTACTATTGTAAAAAGAATTGATTTAACCTTCTGTTTAGAATATATAAAATATGGAATAAACATAAATAAACCAAGATTTATCTTAGTCATTAAAACCATTCCTATTAATAATCCAATGAGTTCATTTCTATATTTATAATTACTATTTTCTAAAAACAAAATAATGATTAGAATAATTGATGAAAAAATATTATATCCATAAGAACAAGGAATAATTAATAAAAATAGTGATATGCAAAATGACTTAACAATATTGTTTTTACAAGTTAATAATAATACGATACTAACAAGAAAAGCATTAATTAAATGAAATACCAAAAGGCTTGTTCCAAACACTTTCATTAAAGATGCTATCATAAAAAAGTAAAATGGTAATTGTACCATATTAAAGTCATTATATGGGATTAGACCATGTACAATATTATAAGAAAAACCATAATTCCATATTTCATCAAAAGTACATAATGTAACAAAATATTCATATACGAAAATAAAACTAAATAGCAATAAAAAACTCAATATTATTT
>ODAI011272219.1_pt1 | contig 10295 bp, 24 predicted proteins | sample 1539321 | NCBI WGS metagenome assembly ODAI01 (sample SAMN02144231, study PRJEB22623) | gut metagenome | biome: sheep rumen | host: Ovis aries | place: New Zealand | reverse complement strand
TGCACCTTGTGTTGCCCTACGTATAAACTTCAACTGCCAAGGAAGATTATATTTCTCTTTGAGAATGCTCTCCACGATGCCAATGATGCTTGCACCGCTATCCTTGAAATATGCCTTGCACATCTGATAGTTGGTGAGCAGACTCTCATTCTTCTGATACATTGAATATACCTTATTTGCCTTGTCTTTGGCATAATTGGAAATGGCTTGCGCTTCCAATGCTTTACGTACCTTACTATTACTCATATTCTAATCTTTTATTTGTTTCGTGATGCAAAGGTACGAAAAAAAATCGAATTGACCAAATAAAACACAAATTATTTTTAGAAAAAATAAAATGGGAACAAACCTCCCCAAGTTCGTTCCCAATCAATTTGAAAAGGTTTTTCTTCCTTAATATCAAAAGTGTTCCTCATTCACTTTTGATGGCCTTCCATTCCTTTGCAAAGATATAAAAAATCAATTTGAAAACCAAATATAAATATTATGATTTTATGATTTTTCCCAATTCTTCATTTGAAATTTTTATCTTATCAAACATTGGTTTATATTTCAAACACTCTTCGTATGCTTTTTTTAGCTTTGGGAGATTTACGCTTGTTTCCCACCAAAGATAGAAAACAATATCGTTATAGAGTTTCTGCAAATCTTCTGTGAACATATCTTCAAGTTCAACCTTATGGATATTCTCTCCACTTCCAACTTTATAACAAATTGGATAGCGCATAAAATACCAACCCCACTCTTTCTTATCCTCTGAATAGTCATAACGACCCCAACAATCAATGAAGAGGTACTTCTTTGTTATTGCATTGTAGTTATGTTCATAAACACCTATTGTAGGTGTACCCCCACACGCCCAAATATAATCATTGGAAAATGTGAACTTTTTGCTACCTATAATTCTGCGAATGTTCTCTAAAAGTTCTTCTCTGTTCATAATCAAATCTCCTTTTTGTTTGTAATGCAAAGGTACGAAAAAAACGTGAACTGGCCAAACAATTCACGTTAATTTTTGTTAATGCCATTCAGCAATGTATTTGTCCTCTTCGTTGTCGTAGATGTTTACTCGCGGGCATTTCGCACTCCTATAGAACTCTGCTGCCTTTTTTGTAGCAAGAGCAAGATTGTTTGTGTAAATGTGTTTTGCTGTGTCCTCGTCCAACTCGCCGTTTTCTTTAATCTCATAAAGATGAACAGAATAACGTGCGTCAAGTGATTTGATATACTTCGTCACGTTTCTGTTAATGCCGTGGATAACGCCACCGCCCATTGTAGCACAATAACGTTCTATATGGTTGTTCACTTCGTCCTCATGAACACCATCATCAATGTCCACTGATTCCCATACAAGGGCATGAATGAAATCCTTGAAAGCCTTTTTAACCCTTTCGTAGTCTTTGTAATTCTCCTTAATTCTAATTTTATCCATAGAATTTAATTTTATTTTTGGCCTCTTTTTTAATTATACTCCAATTCCTCACAAGCGGCTTTAACTGCATTGATACGTGCGTTTGTGCAAGCGTTGTTATAGCCACAATTATCATATTCTGCGGTCTTAGTGCTATGATTCACCACTGCTATTCTATTGCCATAGAAATAGACCTTTGTAATATTGTCCTCTGTGCGGACAACCACGTTACTACCAGCCCAATTAGTTTTCCTAACGACTGCATCGTAAATACTTTGCTGATAACTTCTAAATGCCATAATCTAATCTCCTATATTTGTTTTAACCTTCGCAATCTTCGCAAAGTTCTGCGGTATATGGGGAATATATTGTGCCACTTTCAACCGCTTCGCTTTCTACTGCGAAAAGACCAGTTCCCTTTTCGTAATACACTTCAAGTTCAAAATTCATGTCCTTCACAATAGATTCTGCTTCTTCTTGCGTAGAGCAAACCTTTTCCTCCAAAAGTTCTTCAACCTTTGCGGCAAATGCTTTTGGGAACTTTTCTTTGGTGAGTTTAATTACGCCAATGCTTTCGTATTCGTCAGAATTGTTTAATTTAACCATAATCTTTTCTCCTATTTTTATTGTTAATACTGCTTTGTTGTTTTGTTGATGCAAAGGTACGAAATTATTTTGAATTGACCAAATAAAAAGACCACAAATGTCAGGATTTTAACTTTCCTTAACATTTGCGGTCAACAAAAGGAGATTAAAGAATGATTATTCAATGTTCATAAACACAAAGTTCATACAATTAGCACAAGGCTTCCATGTGATTACACCAACAAAACTATAATCGTCATAGATAAATGTAACCTTGTCATGCGTATCGTCAATTCTCTCCACCTCAATTTTTTGGATTGGAGGAATGATACTGACGTTGTTGCTTCCATGCACCTTTGTGCTAAGGGTCTTTATTATAAACTCTTTATCACGCCTCAAGAAAATGGAGTGGATAAATGCGTTTTTTATTGCTTGCTTAAATGCTTCTGCTATTGACATAACGATATATGCTTTATTAACGTTTCTTTTTCTGCCAGTATTTCAGTTTTTTTCTTTTTGGGTGAAATTCAGCACTATAATAGCCAATACTCATTTCTTTAAGCATTGGAATATAAATGCTTGGGTCATAGCAATGCAATGTGTAAATCATTATTCTTCAACGTTTTTGATTTTTTCTTTGAACTCAGGGTCATTGATTGCATCAACTACCATTAGCCATACACACACAAAAATGAAAATTCCAAACCACATATTATTGTTGATACATTAATGCCGTTTTTTTTAATTCACAGCAAGTTTTATGGTAAACTCTCTGCTTACTGCCGAAAATAGCTTTGAGGTAATCTTTTATTTCTCTAATGCTCCAATTCTTGCAGCATAATCCGCCTACATCTTCGCAATACTTAATTATTTCTTTTTGGCTCATTTCCTTCCTTTTTTATTATTTGATGGTGCAAAGATACGAAATTTCTTTGACACCACCAAATATTTTAAGAATTATTTTTCAATTTCTTTGATAGTTCCTTTATCCCCATCAATGAGATAACCTACTTCTTTGGCAATGATGGGGAAAAACACATCATCAAAATAAGTGCTTCCGTCACCCTCACAATAAATCTCTACGTCGAAATTATAGGCAGAGGGATAAAGCATTATACGCTCAAAGATTTCACTCCAATATGCAGTAATGGTGTGTTTGATGTCAGACTTCTCACAGATAGAGCCATCATTGAGGTTAAGCCACTGAAAGAAACGAGTACCATTTTTCATCAATTCGCTAACTTTATGCATTTGCTCATGTTCCATGTGTTCAGCGAGGAAAGCCAATTCTTTGTGTGATGCAAGGTCATAGATGTAACTATCTTTGCCATACAATGCACTTTCCTCAATAAAAGCGTTCCATAACTTGACAAGTTTCTCTTCTGATAACTTCTCAATGGTTTTGAGATAGGTTTTACGCTCAATAGGGTTCATTTCCTTGATTGTGCGCTGCTCACAGAACAATGGTACGTTATCGCCATACGTATTGAAGAATGAAATAATTTCCTCGTCAGTCGGCTTGCTGCTGAATGTAATTTCAGAAACCATTTTCCTGAACTTCTCCAACGGAGACTGCAAGCAACGGAACATTCCCTCATGCTCGATGTAGTCAGCCATGAAATCGTCAAGGTGCAAGCCGTAATCGTTGATGTACGCGCTAATTTGCTCGTCTGTCGGCACATCAATCCCCTTTGCCTTACAAGCCTTAATGACGTTCATTCTGAAACTAATAACTTTGTGGGCAAAACCCACAAGGTCTTTTTCTTTTTCTACCATATTCATATCTTTATTCTCCTTATTTGTTTGATGGTGCAAAGATACGAAATTATCTTCACGCCACCAAACTTTTTAACGTTTTTTTTTCTAATTCTTTTATCTTTTTTTCAAATATTGCTGCTCTAATAGTCTGAATGAGAAGAAGAATAGAAGTTAATCCTAAAAGAAATTCTTCCATATTCATACCTCCTTTGTTTAGTTATAGAATACTGCTACCTCACCAATAGGCTGACTGAACTCACCTAAATGGTCTGTGAGGGTGTAAAGTTCTGCACTCTCTGCGAGAGCCTTACGAAGAAACTCTGCATATTCTTCGTTGCCCTCTGAATGAGCGTCAGCAATCCACACGTTAGCTATTTCACCATCGGTCTCGTCAAGGGTGTAGTTACCATTCTTCTGTTTGTCTTTTTTGACCATTTCTGCAACCATGTTGTGCTGCTCGTCTGAAAGGTCATACGTTTCAACCCTTTTTCCGTTTTCTAATTCTGTGGTTTTTTTCATTCTACTTACTTTTAATTGTTAATACTGCTTTGTTGTTTTGTGATGCAAAGGTACGAAAAAAAATTGGATTGACCAAATTATTTGGATAAAAATTTTGTTAAAAAACAACGATGGGCTTACCTCACGGCAAACCCATCATCCAACTAAAAACCTAACAATTCAAATTATGGAAAACAAAGAGCGTTTCACAACGCAACGAGCAAGTGTGCCCAGAGGGACTCGAACCCTCGACCCCATCATTAAAAGTGATGTGCTCTACCAACTGAGCTATGGGCACTTGAAAAAAATGAGTGGGTGGGGACGCCAACATCTTGATGGCAAAAGCGAGTGCGTTAAGCAGCGCAGTTCGGCATCTATTTGGGGTCACTCCCACCTCACTCTCTAATGGGGCATGGCAAGCGCATAATATACTCGGCTAAATTGGTTCGCTCGCCTAACATCGCCCCTCTCTGTTAAAAATGGACACCCTATAACTAACATCCGCATCGTTTGGCAGTAGAATTGTGCGCACGTTACTCCTTATGCGGTATTGTCTCAACTTCGGTATGCCCTAATCGCCCTTCGGCAGTGGTTTAATAGCCATACGGACGCGCCCAAATGCAGCTCTCTTTTATGAAGTTGGGATTTACATGCCATTGCAAGACCCTTTACACTTCAACTATAGCGGCTGGGGGCGCAATGTGTCTCGGAAATGGCGGCTCTCTATATGTTGGTCGCTCATTGACACTTAATCGGCTCGGACGGAACTATCTCTATGTGTTCCAAACTCACTTTGCTTTGCCCTTTGGCATAAGTTCATTCATGCGGTGGCATTGTAACGTTACACGAACTTTACCCTATCTCCACCTTGTTGGGGGTTTAATTATATTCAATTAAATTAAGTATCGTAAAATTCCTTAATTGGGTCGGTCTCTTGTTCTCATTGTCTTATGAGGTTGGGCGGTCAGCTACCCTTTATGCCACTGCTGCCTCAAATTATCTGTGGCGTTAATATTTCTAATATATTCTAATCCAAATTAAAAAGCGGTTAAGCCACTCAGGGCGGAGGTCTTTCCATTACTCTCTTTCTTTCTAAGTTTGGGTGCTTACCCCAATTAAGCTTTCTCTGTTGCAAAGGTACGAAATTTTTTTGAACTGACCAAATCTTTCGGCAAATTTTAACTTCGTTTAACCTTTGATAAAAAGTAAGGTAGGTTTCCCCATTCGTTATGGCTATGGCTTGGTGGTGCAAGCACGAAGCGGCACGGAGCGCATAGTTGCCAATCTTGGTTTGTTTTCCTACCTTATAGGGTGGGGGAGGTGCGGATGGACTAACGCAGCGCAATCGCCCAAATGTCCTCGTTCCTGACCTAACTACCCCCTTTGCCCTTTGGAAAGTGCGCAAGTTAGCGCATCTTATAGATGTTGTATAGTTGAACACTCTCAACTACCAACTCTCCGTTCTTGTCCTTCAGTGGCTGGCCATTCTCGTCAGTCTTTACGACTTCTTTTTTTCGGCTCGGCATGGCCACCACTCGGTTGTTTCGGATGGCTTTTTCAAGTTTCTTACCCATATTCTTTTGTTGATTATTTATTGTTTATTTCTCTTTCGTGATGCAAAGGTACGAAAAAAAATTGGATTGACCAAATTATTCCGTGATTTTTTTCATATTTTAACGTTTATTTACCAATTACCTTGCTGGCTTTCAATAAATTCAAATGTATAGCAATTTAATCACTATTTTATCTGTAGTTTTTCAAGCCAAGCAATGTATTTTTTTAGGTCTATTTCCGCTGGCTCAAGACTGACAGCTTCAGAAAATTTTTTGAGATATGCAATTAGCGTTTTTCTCATCTTTTCATCTTCACTCTCTACCTTTTTATTTTTTTCCATAAACAAAATTATTTTTTGGCTTTTGCAAATAATTTTTTTTTTAAGGTGGTGGGGAACACTGCCCCACACACCTTATTATATTAGAAGATACTTACTGCCTTATGCGTTCACGACTGCAGGCTCCATAGCGGTTTCGGCTGCTTCCAACTCTGCTTCCTCGGTACGCTTGCCAATACCCATGCCCTCAACGAGAGCCTTGGCGTTCTTCAAGTCAATCTTGGGGTTGCTCTCCATGCGTTCCAATGCGGCCTTGAAGTCCTTGGTCTTGGTGCTGAACTTGTCATAGAAACGGCAAAGTGCATGTGCAGCGTTGGGGTTGCGGAACAGCTTGTCGTTCTTGTGGTACTTGGAAGCAATCTTCAACCACGAGAAAATCTTCTCGGCCTTCTTCTCGTCAATCTTGGTGTAGCCATCCTCAAACACCTCCTTGCGGTGAGCGTTCTTGCCTACTGCGAAGTAAACGAGATAGGTAATGGGGTAGTTTCCGTTAGCCGCTGACAGCTCAACGAGCTTCTTGCAGATGTCAATGTGCTGTTGACGAAGTGCCTTGTGCTGCGGTAGGTTGAACCACACGGGCATCTTCACACCCTTACCGCCATTGTTCTCTGCCACGAGACGAACTCGCGTGTCAAGTGAAAACTTTTCTTTCTTTGTCTTTGCCATAGTCTTAATCTCCTATTTTTTAATTGTTAAACTTATTGTTATTTCTTTTGTGATGCAAAGGTACGAAATTATTTTGAATTAGCCAAATCTTTTTTGGAAAATCTCTGGGGTTTTAACTTTTTTTTAGAATTTGTGGAAACTTTCTTTCATTTTACCAACTTTCCATATACCATCTTCAAAAAGATAAGTATAACGCCCATATATAGTTTCATATACCTTATTAAATGAGCCTTGAATTGGCTTGATATTGCACCATTTGTCTATGTTTCTGTTAGCATAATGAGCAACATGGCCGTCTGCAATTCCACTACAGAAGCCGCCAACTAACAAGTTAAGGGCAGTCTCATAGTCGTTAAAATGCTCTTTAAGAGCCTCTCCTACACTATCAAGATGGCCATCCCAATGGCAATAGATACCAATGTAGCCACCTTTGAGTGTTACCACCCTACAAAGGTCTTTACCTCGTTGGTCGAGCCATACTTTGCCATTTTCATCTGTTTCTATCCACTCTTTAAGTGGAATTGGCAGTTTAGTAGGGTCGAACTTTATTTTGCGCCCTACGTCCTCTTTACGGACTTTAAGGATAATTCTTGATGGTGTGCTCATAATTTACTTTTTATTAAGCATTTCATAAACAAACATAGCAACATCGTACACTTCATCGTCATTAATGCGGTCAATAGAGTATTCCTCGCAATCCTCTGTGTCAAGATAGATTTTGCCATCTTTGAGGAATATATTGCTCACTTCTGAAAAAGCGTTGGCAGCATACTCTGGGTGTCTGCCACCGTCATAAGTGACCGTAAGAGTATCTTCCTCATCCTCTGTGCAGATTGTTCCACCAAGTTCCTTAATTGTTTTCTTTAGGTAGTCAATGCAGCCCTTTTTAATCTGACGCTCTTCTTTAGCAATCTGCTTTTTCAGCTCAATCACTTTCTTCATAATCTCTATCTCCTATTTTTAATTGTTTGTTGTTTCTTTTGTGATGCAAAGGTACGAAATATTTTTGATTTAGCCAAATAATTTCGTAAAAAATCAGGCTCTTTAACCCTTTTTAACAAATGAGTTCTGATATTGTGGTAAAGTCTTCCTTACGATAAACGTTATCTGCATCATCGCCATTTTCAAAGTACCCACTTTCTAACCACTCTGAAAGGGTTATATCTGTAAGGTGTCCATCTTCAAAACGCACCCATACTTCATAGGTTTTTTCCTCAATGGTGAAATATGCAACGTAGCCGCCATCACCCTCGCTATCGAAATAACGCCCATTGATTTTGATGTCAAATACTTTCAGTGTCTCTAAGGGTGTGTCACCCTCTCCCAATGTTACTTTGCTTTTAATGCCAATGGTGGCATAAACTCCACAAGGGGCAACATCTTCTCTTTTATCGGTGTCATGGTAGAGAATGTCCTCAACCACCTTCTTCACCATAGTATTACCATAGAAAGGGTTTTTGCTCCCATTTCTTGTTTCGGTCATTTCAACCCTTAACTTTGCTTCTACCATTCTATTTTCTCCTTTTTGAAATACGGAATAAGAACTCTGTGTACATAGTCGGCCACATCTACCAACTCATCCCAATCAATGCGCTCAATCTCATAGTCTTCGCAGTCCGCTGTTTCAAGCATGATGTTGCCTTTGCTGTCAAGATATGCGGCATACACTTGGCTGAAAGGATTTGTACCCTCTTCTGGATGTCTGCCGCCATCATACGTCACATAGACGTACTTGTTGTCGTAGTCCTCGCCATCTTCATCGCAGAAATCCAAGCGGTGATTCTTTGCCTTTTTCAACGTGCGCTTCAAGTAAGCCTTGCAACGCTTCTCTACCTCTGCCCTCATGGGCTTCATTTGGTCTAATAACTGATTTACCTTTTTCATAATCTCCAATGTTTTTGTTTATCGTGGTGCAAAGGTACGAAATATTTTTGAATTGGCAAAATAAAATGGCATTTTTTTTGGTATATCTCTGGTTTTTTAACTATTATTAACAAAAAAAGACTGAGTATCGCTACCCAGTCTATCAAAACAACTAACATAAAACAATAAAAAACTATGAAAAAACTTAGTCTCTCCTAAGTATCTTTGATTCGTTTTCTTTTCCGAGAGTAAACTGACGAATATCAGCGTCCTCTGCCTTATCTCTCGCCTTGTCAAGTGCTTCTCCCTCGTCATTTGCTTCAACTTCAACAACGATTGAAGCATTATAGTTCATTTCTATTACGTATTTCTGCATATTCTTTTTAAATTATATTATTCTTTAGGTTTAACTTCTACGCCATCTTTATATAGTGTGTTAAATGCCATAAGCACATGAATGACTGTGATTTCCTCTTTATCAGTAATCTCACCAATATACTCTATTACTGCATCAGATAACTCCTTGCTATCTTTAACCGCTTTTAATTGCGGATAAATCATGTCAAAGCGGTGTCCTCTGTAGTTCTCGCAAATTGCATGGCCATCGTAGATGTCAAAAGGGATGGCTTTCTTAAATCCCTCTATATTAAGATTTTCAGAACAGACCTTTTTCCCATAGAATTTTTCCCAAATTTTACTTTCGTTGTTATTCATTTTCTCTAATTATTTATTGTTTAACTTTGGCAAAGATATAAAAAAAAAGTGAGACCGACAAATTATGTCAGTCTCAACTTCTGTTAAAAAACATTAAAAAGATGAAGGATTATGGACTTTCAATTATTGCCCATACCATACTAATTATACATAGCGTAAGCAATACATACAATATATGTTCTAACTTCATAATTTTAATTGCTATTATTCTACATACCAATCAATCACCAACCAACCATAGGTGTCTGAAAGATAGTTATTGATAGCATCATCATCATCTGGCTCTATGCCATCTGGCAAATCAACTTCTGTTGGGAGGTCAACTTCCTCGCCATCGGTTTCCCAAGTAATGTTTTTAATCTTCATATTCTTAATCTCCTATTTTTTTTATTTATACTTCTTTTTCTTTCCATTCCCTCATGCAACAACATTGTTTGCAATAGCACTCGTCACTTTCATCCCACCCAAAATTCTCACCAGTGTTGGGATTAAACCAATTTTTCTCTAATATATTGTCTGAACCGCATACCGCACAAACAATCTTTATTCCATTAAAATTTTTCTGCCCCATAACCTAATCTCCTATTTTTAAATACTATTTCTTTTGTGACGCAAAGGTACGAAAAAAATCTGAATTAACCAAATTATTTTCAAACTATTTTTTATCTATATTATATATTTTATTAAAATGTGGTGGGGAAGTGTTAAAATCCCCAATCCACATCTGTTTCGCTGTCAAGGTCAATCACAAAGGGAGTATTAGGCTTTACAAACTTACCACTCTTGTAGTCGTTTGCAGTCTTATGATAGTGCAGCCCCATAATTGACTTTTTAGGGTCAAGGTAGCGCATATCGTAAGAATTAGCGTCAACCACATTCCAACCCCTAAACTGCTTTGGAAGTGTTTCA
>ODAI010807769.1_pt1 | contig 10295 bp, 11 predicted proteins | sample 1539321 | NCBI WGS metagenome assembly ODAI01 (sample SAMN02144231, study PRJEB22623) | gut metagenome | biome: sheep rumen | host: Ovis aries | place: New Zealand | reverse complement strand
CTATGTGACAAATCAATAAATAAGTTCCTGAAAAGATGAGTAAATGGAATGTTGGCACCATTTTCTTTAGTCTGGTCAGAAGCATTTTTCACAATATCTTCCCATGATCCTCCAAAACAATAACTTTCGGCACGAAGACTATCTACCATAAAGAATCCACTTGAACTACCATCTTCATTTGACAAAGAGACGATGTCATCACCTGTCTCATCATGATAAGTGCCTCCCTTTGATGCAGAAAGATATTTTGTTGTTATGGGGTATGCATTGGCTGTAAGAGTAAAAGTACGATAATTTTGAGGAAGTCCTTGAAGACCGTCATTTACCAAATTCAATAATTTATGCTCATTATAATCAAAAACGACATAATACAAGTGTTTCGGTAAATTACCTTCAATGTAGTCTGTTACATAAAAAGTAATGTCCCCACCATTGGCAAGCCATTTCTTAAAATAGGGTGTAGCATAAGCTTGACGATATATTTTACCATCCTTTGTGTACTCCTCAAAATCGGTAACAAGAACAGCACCGCGTCCTTCGTTTGTGATTTTTTTGAGCGTTTCTTCGATAGGTGCATAATATTCTGTCTTGCTACTTGCACTTTTTAAATTTGCAAAGATGGCAGCAGGTCGAACATCTCCTGAAAGAGGGGTGATTTTAGCATCCCCTAATTTGTAGATGTCAAACAATTCAGAACTGCCTGTGATTTTTTGACAAAGACCATTAAAAGTGGAATCTGTAGCAGGGTCAGAACATGCTGTCATAGCTCCAGTAAAATCAAAATAAGCCGCATATTTGTCACTACTCACGGTAGTCACAGGTAAATCCTTTCTCAAATATTGCTTCAATTGTTCCTTAAATGAATCATTATCTTTTTCTGAACATGCTACGACACACATCCATAAACAAACAAGAAACATAAATTTGAAATTAATAATTCTCATAGTAGCCTGATATGTTAAATTCTGTTTTCCAGTCTTGCGATCTCCTACAAGAATGCTTTGTTTACTGTTAGTAGTGGCTACATAAAATAAAAAAGCGTGAGATCCGTACCCGTTGCTTACCTCACGTTCCTGGCCTTCGAACTTGCCTCCCTGTAAAGATAAGCAACTCCGAAGCCCACGCCGATATGAATATAGTACCCCTTCTGAATATATTGCATAGATAACTGATGTTATATTCTATGCATATCCAAAGGGGATGCGTATAAACACATCCCGAGGACATCTACCATTGCTGCATCTGCTACAGGGATTCCAAGTGTTCGAAGTTTGGAGTGTAGCGATGAAGCGTTGAGTAAACGCCTTTCTACATAATGTAGTGATTCTCATACCCACCTCATGTGAATTTGCTTTAAAGCTCATCCGGCATTGCCCGCCTCAATCTGCATCATTAGGAAAGTCAGCTTCTCTTGGCTCGGCGTGGACAGTCTATGCAGTGCGGCATCGGACACGTCCGACAGTGCACATCGGCATAAGACTTCGAGAATCGGAAGCAAAGATACGAATAAAATCTGATTTGACATGCATTGTATCAGTTTTTTTTCAAAAAGAACGCATTATTTTTAATTTCGGGGTGTAAAACCTCACGAAAAAGGACTAAAAAGCAATCGGAATGAATTCTCATGAAACGAGTAAGCGCAATCTGAAAGAAGCTCCTTCCAAAGATTACATCCACTCTTTATGACAAGCCCATATAGTTAAGACGATCAAAAGGATCATGCCTCCGCTAAGTTTCCATGCCATTCCCCATATCATGTCATTGTGCCATAACACATGGTTCCCTACGAGGACAAAGACTGTGAAGCCGACCAATGCAAGCATTATAATCAGTAGGCATGTGGCAACTGAGGCTGGCATGGACACGCACTTTACTTTTATCTTTGCTTCTGTTATGGCATCACTTACAGATGTCCGGATAATCCTGGCCGCAATTTCTCCTGCATCCTGTCCAGCATCATTTATTCGTCGCATGGCATCATAAGGGATCTTGACTGTCGTGGCCTTGTTGATTTGTTCTGTCATTGAGGATATGAGCGAGAATGCGTCTTTCAATGATGCCGTGGCATCGGTAAGGGCCTTAGCTGCCTCGCTGAGACCCTTGGCTTCATCGTCCATACATTGACCAGCCTGATTCATGTCAAGCATTCGCCGCAGGTCATCGGTTGTCATTTTGTCTTTTTCCATTTTGCAATCCTTTCTTTCTTATCTGTGTATACCCCGTGATTTTTTTCTTTATCTGAACACCTATTTCCATCATTGCCTGCTCTGCACAACGACGGGCGAAATCCATGTCATCCTCGTCCTTCTTCCGTCCCCAACCTGAATCGCATGCAGAGCCGCCACCGCCAGTCGATGCGGGGACATCAGGGGCAAGCAATGCAGCGAAATAGGCGCAGGCGAGGTCTGTCGATGGCTCCCAGTTGACGACTTCCGTATCATCGAATTCGTCATTGAAATAGTCTAGAACATTCTGAGGGAGGTAGAGACGGTGCCCCTTCCCGTCTACATCTATGTCTATGGGGCGACACTCCGGTTTCATGACGGTATAATCAATATCCATTCTAGCAGGCATCTCCTGTTTTGAAAGAACGCGGATCGTGACAGGCCGTTGTGTGCGCAGTGCTTCTTCTGGCTTTTGCACAGCTGCAGAACAAAGTTCCCTCCATGTTTCGGGCAGTTTTGGATAGGTCAGGTTCCTGCCTCTTCCCAACTCTGACGCCTTGTAGCTGATGCCATCCTGAATGATGGAGTAGCCCTTGACCGTCCCCCAACGACTCTTCCGTGCCTTCAACTGTAGACTTCCGCCTTCCGCGCTCTCGATGCGTCTTACAAAGTCACCCCACGACCATTCGGGCATGGTCTTCAAGACAGCCTCACATATAGACGTAATGTATTCCGCGTTCCCTGTATGTACTTCCATCGCCGTCTTCCATCCTCTCCGGCGTGCCACAGTCTCGGCTGCACGCTGTGCACGGAGGTGAATGTCGTGGTTGTTGTTGACATTGCCGTCTTCATCCACACGACAGAAGGCACCGTGAAGGTGCGGAACTCCGCCCTTCGACTCCTCATGCAGGAATACGATGCCCTTACTGCCAGTAAGGTTTGTCCTCTTTGACCTGACCTTACCATTCTTGTCTCTGATGACCTGCTTGTCAAACTCCTCCATAAACTCCATCCATAATTTCTCCCAGTCCCTGAACGTGAAGCGGGCCGTGTTCTCTCTGGCTGGACTCAGCTCTATGCGGATAAGCGAGTTCTTCAGCTTGTCATGTCCTGTCAAAGAGGCCTGCATCGACTCCCAAACGCCCATTGCGTCAAGTCCTTGAGGAAGGTGCTGGCAGCAGATGAAGTTTATCTTCTCTGGGTGCTTCTTGTTCTTTGACTCACCCATAATGTATCTGAGGTCGTTGATGCCATGCGATATGGCCTTTGCTTTCCCTATCATAATGCAGCCTCCTTTTCTTCTTCATTCGTTGTCCGTGAACTGAGCATTTTCCTGTTCCGTATCTCGCGGATGAATTCACTTACTGCATCTGCGATGGGCTTCACCTCACTGATCCATTTCTCCATCAGCATGGGCGTCCGGAACAGCCTTCTTTTCTCCTCGGTCGTCAGCCCATTGATGGCGTTGATGAAGTTGGCAATGTCTGAACGGTACTGCGATAGTTTGGTGATGAGGTCTTTTTCCTCTGTGGTCATCCGGGCAATAGGCTCATAGCCCAAAGCCCTTGCCCGCACGTAGCTGCTGACCGTCATACCGCATTTCTTCGCAGTCATCCTGATGCCGAGGTTCTCGTGTGCACTCACATTGAAGTGAACGACCTCACTCCGCTTGTTCTTCGGGTCAACAGTCCGGCGGAAACTTTTCTTTCCTTCTGAGTTCTTATTCATTTCTAAATCGTTTTTTACTGAAGGCAGTTTACACATTATTATATATAGGCACGGTGCGAGTCAAGGAGCGCCGACATCCCCCTGTGACCTTTCGGGAACCAGGGCGAGAGCGCCAAGTGGACAACGGCCTATGGGGTCGGTGCTACCTTGGCATATCTCGCTCTGTAAAAAACGTACACAGTCATATTCTGATTCTTGATTGATTCCAAAAGCGCACAGCGTGGTTCTGATTCTGAAGCTGCCAGTTCACATATCAGTTTCTCCCATCATTCCTCCCCCTGCTCCAAGTCAAACGGACAGTACTCGATGTAGCTGGGATTCTCGATGAAATCTTCCTTCCCGCTGATGCGCCATCCCTTGATGAAGGTAAAGGAAATGGTTGAGGCAACTGTGGACCTGCGGACATAGATGAGTCCGACCTTCTCCATTTGGACTAGCAGACGGCGGACAACCTTGCGGCCCATGTTCCACTCTGCCTGTAACTGTAGTTCAGAGTACTGTGCCGTTCCTGGTGACAGGCATTGCTTGTGACGGAAGCCCTCAATCACCGATGCCGTCAAGCTCATCCGCGACACCAGGTCGCTGAGCAATGTGCTGTGACAGACATGCGTTCCGTCGTTTGTCCTCGTTGTTCCTGCAAGCCACTCTTCTGCACTGGCAGACAGATGGATAACGATTTCATCATACCCTGTCGGTGTGCGGAACTGATATTTCTCGCTGTTCGTTGCTGGTGGATTACCTTTTGTTTTCTTCTCCATAATCATCCTCTGTTGATTGGTGTCTCTTGATGTGATGTCAGCCCTTTCCTTGGTGTGTAAAGCTTGTACTGCAACTTCACTTTAGGGTAGAACCTGGAAAATACCTCTGAGAAAAACAGGAGATGCTGTCCCTCAATACATGTGTATTCATCTTGGGTTGTATATAGCAGCAATACACCTTTCTCCTGCTGTTTAGTAACATATTCTTTATTTGCCATTACGAAGATTACCGATGTCCTTTGAGCGGTAAAACACCTTTCTGCCTATCTTTACGGGCATCAGGTAGTGTTTCTGCTCCCAAAGCCATAGTGTTGTAGAGCTGACGGACAGCATGTCCATCACCTGTTGCTTTATCAAGAGTTCCTCTTCAGATTCGTCGGTAGCATGCGATGTTTTCTCAGCCAACAAACGGTCTGAGATTTCGCGTGTAAGGAGGGCCATTCCCTTTGCGGTCAGTGTCAAAGAGATGTGGTCTCCGCCTTTCATGATCTGAGAAACGAGCTGCTTTGCAAGCAGTGCTTCCTCTGTTGCTGTGTCAAGGTTGCCGACCTTGTCAGCTTCCCCTTGGAGTAGATTATTTTGAATCATAACAAATAGATATTAAAGAATCTGGGGGGCAAAGATATAGCAGTTTATACGAACACAAGAATTTTAAAATCAATAAGTCTTGATTTAACACATTTAAGACCGTTTTACCCTCAGAAATGTTAAAAGAGGCCATTTCGTTGCATATCGAAAGCATTATTCTGCCATTCTATCACAACAAAAAAACGCGCCGCAGAAACAAGTTTGTTTCTACGACGCAGAATATTGGGGAAGATTGTTTGAAAGCTCCCTGGTTTACTCGTTTATTATTTCCCAGAAGCCACCCTTGTCTGGGCCAACACGACGAATGACACCTTGGTTTTGCAACTTCTTGATATTTCTTGCAATATTTCTCCGATTAATACCTATGATATCTGACATTCTTAAGGTCGAAATATAAGGGTCTTCCTTTATCAAACCAATGATTTTCTGTGACGTTTTCTGTGACGTTTTCTGTGATGTTTTCTGTGACGTTTCTGTGACGTTTAGGTTTTCTGTCAACTTTTCTGTCAACTTTTCTGTCACTTTTGGTACAGTAATCTTCAGGATAAATTCATCGGTTCTGAAAGAAGGAATCTTGGCCCCATTGGCCTCCTGTTCACGGCAGATACGATCCAGGCCCTCGCCGAACTCTTTCACGTAGTGATAGGCTTTGAGGAAGGCGGCAATCTTTGGATTGCGAGAGAAATGAGTAGTCCGTATATTCTCGGGCTTTACTTGCCCTGGCAACTTTCCCGGTGATTCAAACACAAGACGGTCATCAAACATCTTGATTTGGATTTCAGTCCCCTTGATGTTATACGCCCTATGGCAAACGCTATTAACAGTCATCTCTTGTATCACGAACTCAGGATAATCACGACGGGTAACGAACTGTCCATGTTGTCCGAGGAACGTATGCTCACGCACCTGTGTCTCAAGATACTCGATTGTCTTCCTGACTTGATTGAGAATGGTACCCTCGAAGGTAACGTCCTTGATGACATTCATCTCTGTTCCGACCTTCTCGTCGGTTCCTTCGTATCGGATAAAACGGGTGCGGCCTCTTGGGAAGAACTTCTGAGGGCTCTTGCCGAAAAGGAGAATACATGCCACGCTCACCGCATCCTCACCTTTATTGTTGACCGTCACGAAATTATTGTTTTCCCGCAAGTACTCTAAAGATGACTTGCCATATCCCACCAGCCTGGCATAGTCTGCCACGGCATCCATATCGATGTCGTCAACTGTAGCACCATAGACTGCGGTGTCTTCATAGAAGCGTTCTCCCTTGTCATACATCAGTTGTACGCGCTCATCGAAGGTCAGCTTGCGACTCTTATCCCCCACGCGGACAAAGGCTTCGTCAGCCTGGTTCGTGTGCAGGAACTGGCTGGCTGGAATATCCATCAGCAGGATACGGTTAGGATTGCCACCATCATCGATGCAATCCATATAGCGGCAAGCAACAGGAATGGACGGGTTGCAGAAATCGAAAGGCACGCGAAGCAACTCATTCAATTTCGCAGTATGCTGGTTCACCCCTTCAATCCTGCGTGTCTTATCTGATATGCCGATAGCCAACATGCCACCATCGGCATTAGCCATCGCAACAATAGGAATGGCCAATGCCTTTGGGTCTATCTGTATGCTCTTCAGGTCAAATGTCTGACCTTCTTTTCCTGTCCTTATATCTTCAATTGTTTTCATATCGAGTACAAAATTACATATAATGAATGGAATTAAGTCTGACGAGTGTGCAAAACTTGTAAAATTAACACTTGCCGATGGCTATTCTGATTCACTGAGGATCATTTCAAGCAGCTTCTTCTTGTCTTTCTCAGACAGGCTTTCCATGATGCTTTTAAGGTCACTTTTCTTTTTTTGACCAGACGGCGTGTTCAATAGCAAGCTGTTGTATTCTATCTGTTTCTCGTGCGGGTACATATTTATATATGACATCGTGACAGACTTGCCGGTTCTATGACCCATAGCATCGCTGATATACTGCATCGGTACTCCCTGATGAGCGAGATTGGTGGCAAATGAATGGCGGCACCAGGTGGGAGAGGGGGATACTTCCCATCCAAGATGTTTGGCCAGCTTAGCCATTCGTTTCCTGATGTTCTGGTTCTCCTGGGCAACGCGTACCCGACAGTCTCTTTCCGTCGTGGCTCCTTTCAGAATATTTGGGAACAATCGCTCGTCTTTCTCAAATGGTGCAGCTATTTCGTCGATGATTCTTTTGAGCGCAGGTATGACAGGTACGATAACTTCACTGTCATCATCCGTTCTGTCCTTGGTCTTCGTGCGGTTGAAAAGAAGCGATTTCCTTTCGTTTTGAATATAGTGGGTGTTGTAGGTGATTCTGGCGACATCGGCCATATTCATCCCATTACCTAAATACTGGAACAGGAATAGTCCCAAAGATATGTGCATCCCCCTGTTATAATCTTCGCCCCAGCTTTTTGGATAATCTTTTTTTGTGAAAATCCGATAGAGTTCGGTCATCTGTTCGATACTGAGACATTCCTGCCTTCTGCTTTTTCCCTTGGGTATTGACACCTTGTCTGCATCACGGTCAGAAAAAGGATAGTTGGCCTGAAGGATATAGCCACGTGAGATACATTCCTTAATGACCACCCGACAAGCTCGCAGATAGATTCCGATGGTTGCTTTTGATTTACCGTCATCGGTCATTCTCTGGACCCATTTGTGAATCACCTCCTTGTTTACGGCAAAACCGTTATCATGGGTGAAACCTGTTTCCTTGACAAACGACTTTAGGGCGCCTTCATAACTGGCCGCCGTGCCTGCCTTCCTGCCGTTGATGATTTCTTCCCATACTGAGAGAAAACTGACAGATGCACTCTTGCCTGTCAAGCTGATACGAATACTCTCCAGTGTAAGGACTGATGAAGAGGCCAACGACTCTAAACGTTCCCGATAGCATTCGAAGTCAGCTTCCCATTTCTTCTTCTGTATAGCATACGATTCCTTTGTCTCAGACACCCTTCCTCTCGTAGCCTTTGTGTTCATGATAGAAGTAAAATCTTCAGACGTGCAATAGTCGCCTATCGGATGATAAATACGTTTGGAACTAATACAATATCTGAGACAAACAGGGAACATCTCGCCCTTGGGATGCCGGAGGTCAAGTGCGATAGACATGGTGCAGTTGCCGATTCTTGCCGTGAATGCTGATTTGGCCATAATATTGTCGTTATTAACGGTCGGATTTTGCTTATTTACGGTCTTTTAAAACCGTTTTCGGGAACATTTCAATTTAAGAAGTCCCTGTTTATCGGCATTTCGGAGAAATATTTCGGGAACATATTGGGAATATTTACTCTCTTATTTAACCTGATTTACCCCGTTTTAGCCCGTTTTAATTCGATTTATATTCGCACTGCAAAATTACATAATTATCTGAATATCAGCAAATATACATCAATAATTTATATTTTATTAAAACTGCGAATCTGATTCATAATCATGAGGTCGCCGGTTCAATCCCGGCTCCCGCTACATCGAAGGTCAGCAAGTTACGCAGCAGTAGCTTGCTGATTTTTGATTAACCGATGTCGTCGGGGCGGGCGATGAGCGTCGTGGCACCGTGACGGAGCAGGAAGTCGCGGTCGCGGAAGCCCCACAGCACGCTGAGGCAGGGCAGACCGGCGTTGCGGGCCGTCATGATGTCGACGTCGCTGTCGCCGACGTAGACGGCCGTAGCCCGGTCGGCGCCGAGCCGGCGCAGGGCCTCGTTCACCGAGTCGGGGGCGGGCTTCTTGCGTATGCCCTCAGCCTCGTGCTCGCCGATGGCCACCTCGATCTCCGGGAAGAAGTGGGCCACGAGCTCCTGCGTGGCCGCCATCATCTTGTTGCTGACCACGGCCAGCCGGCAGCCCTGCCGCCTCAGTCGGCCCAGCATCTCGGGAATGCCGTCGTAGGGTCGGGTGGTGTCCAGGGCGTGCTCCATGTAGTGGGCGCGGAATGTGGCAAACACGCTGTCGAATAGCGGGTTAGCGGCGCCGCCGGGCGTGGCCCGCTCCATCAGCAGCCTGACGCCGTTGCCCACGAAGCGGCGTATGTCGTCGGTCGGGTGCTCGGCCATGCCGTGCTGCCTGAGGGCGTAGTTTGCCGACGCGGCCAGGTCGTCGAGCGTGTCGAGCAGCGTGCCGTCGAGGTCGAAGATATAGGTTGTGTAGTTCATTTCACTGCTTGTCATGAGTCGTGTCGTTCTCCGTCATATCGGAAAAACCGGGCGCAAAGGTACTAAAAAAAAGTGACTTTCTTGACTTCCGACAAGTTAAAAGCTAAAAATCGAAAAAAAGTAGCTTTCGGCGTACGCGAAGTCACTTCTTTTTATTATCTTTGCACCCTATTATCTAATATTGTACATATAACGTTATATAGAAATGGCAGAAACAAAGAAGATTAAGACCGCATTGGTGTCAGTGTTCCACAAGGATGGCCTCGACGAGTTGCTGAAGAAGCTGAACGAGGAAGGTGTGAAGTTCCTGAGTACGGGAGGTACGCAGAGTTTTATTGAGTCGCTGGGCTACGAGTGCCAGAAGGTTGAGGAGGTGACGACCTATCCCTCAATCCTCGGCGGGCGCGTCAAGACGCTCCACCCGAAGGTGTTCGGCGGCATCCTGGGCCGTCGCGACAACGAGGGCGACCGCGAGCAGATGGCTCAGTACGACATTCCCGAGATCGACCTCGTCATCGTCGACCTCTATCCCTTTGAGCAGACCGTGGCCAGCGGTGCCAGCGAAGCCGACATCATTGAGAAGATCGACATCGGCGGCATCTCGCTCATCCGCGCCGGAGCAAAGAACTTCAACGACGTCGTCATCGTGCCCTCTAAGGCCGAGTATGCCGACCTGCTCGACATCCTCAACGCCCAGGGCGCCCAGACCACCCTTGAGCAGCGCCGTCTCTTTGCATCGAAGGCCTTCGGCGTCAGCTCACACTATGATACTGCCATCCACAACTGGTTCTGCAAGAAGTAAGAAGAAGGAAGTAAGAAGTAAAAAAACAGTAAGGAGTTAAGTTAGCATTATGGGATTTTTCAGTT
>ODAI012351057.1_pt1 | contig 10296 bp, 4 predicted proteins | sample 1539321 | NCBI WGS metagenome assembly ODAI01 (sample SAMN02144231, study PRJEB22623) | gut metagenome | biome: sheep rumen | host: Ovis aries | place: New Zealand | reverse complement strand
CGTCCATCATTTCAAGGAACGTACGGCGCCTGGTCTTGCGGTGGAAGCCGTGAAGGAAGTCGAGAATGGTGTTCTGTCTGGTGATCATGGTGGGTCCCTCCTGACAGGAAAGACCATACAAAAAATTGAGAAACTGTCAAGACAAATCTTCATTAATTTTTCAGTGAATCCTTAGGTTCAGCAGGCCGGCTTGCACCGGGCTTGCGGCGATGCGCTAGGCGGCCCGCGCAGGGCCGGCATCGAGGCGCGATCCCTGTACGGGGCGCTGCGCAGGAACTCTGCCTCAAGGTCCCGTCTGGCGCATGGAGACGGCTCGAAGCGCCGTTCTGGAGATCGATAAACTAGAGTTCCCGGGCAATTTTACACTTACAGAGTTTGTTCGAAAAATATTTTTCAGATTTTCGATTGATTTTCAAGAAGGTAAAGCGATTTTTTAAAAAACATTGATGGAAAAAATTTATCTGTAGATGTAAAATTTTTTATAACTATAAACATTGATCTTTTGAATATTTTGTAGAAATATTTTATATCATTTTTTTAACTTTTATGCTGAAATCATTCGAATTATGCCAAGGTTCTCTGTAAAGCGTACAGTCCATCGGGGGGGGTAGGCATAAAACCAGATGGAAACTCTAGTTAACTGGTCAAAGACGGGAAAGAGTTGAATTCCATGAACTGTGTTCCGGCGATTCCTTCGTCCTCCTGGTAGTGTTCCAGAAGCTTTCGGTAGAAGTAGCCCCTTGGTATTACGGCGGACAGCCTTTGTTGGGATATTTACGTATATGCGTAAGAATTCATACTTATCCAGTAGGAAATGTTTTTCACTTGTAATTAACTTGGTATGGCGTAGTTTAGATTTTGTCTAGATGGAGTCACAAAAAAGAATTTATTTTAATTTGAACTTAGATGTAAAATAACCTATGTCACTTAAAAAAGAATTTGCTCGTAAATTTTATGAGACTCAATCAACTATATCATACAATGAATGCGATGATAGTGAAAAAAGCATTAAGAAAACACTTGGCGATTAGACTTAAGCTTTTATAAGAAGAAAGAGTAAAAAAATGAGAAAAATGAATTTTATCTGATGAAAATTTTTATAAAGATATAGTTGGTGTTCCAAAATCTGATTTTTATCGATTGTTCAAACAAGAAAAGAACGAAAAAGGTAGTGGTTTCTCTGGCTATAAAAGATGACCAAAGCAAACATGTCCAAAATATTTGTCAAAAGAACAAATTGACCACCTAATTTTTGTAATCACAAATAAATCTCGATAAGATTTTAATATACAACGATGTTTATGGGATAAGCTATCAGTAGCAGAATACTGTAAATTTAAATTTCAAGTAAGGTATTCACTACATACTATATCAAATATATTACGAGATAATGGACTTGTTTTGCGTCGAGTAGCGAAGTTCTCGATCAAGCGCAACTAAGAAGAGATTGATAATTTTACATCGACTGATTATCATAGTATAGTCAAAGAAGTAGAAGCTTATGGTTGAATTTTATTACATTTAGATGAAACGCATATTCAGCAAGACTCTAACAGATATAGAGGCTATTCTTCGGTTGGAGTAGCACCACATCTCGTACATTATGCCAAAACATCAAATCATAGTGTTGGATCATTATTTATATGTATATCAATGTATGACTTTATGTTTCATGATTTCAGTGAAAAAACATGAAATACTGAAGATTTCATATGGTTTTTGACTCAACTTTCCAAAAAAATTTGAAACAGAAAAACACATATCCTGCTTGACAACGCAAAAAATACACCATGCGAAAAAGTTGAAAATTTTTTTAAAAAGGAAAAGAAAATTTAAATTTCATTTTTTCCTGTATATACGCTTGATTTAAATGCTGTTGAATTGTTTAATAATGCGCTGAAGTCTGATATACATCATCAAAAAGCAATGGACAATGACTAGTTGATATATTTTGTCAAACAATACATGGAAACAAAAGGAAATAACGAAGAGTTTGTAAAAAGCTTTTTTGAAAGCAAAACTATGCAGTACACCAAAGTTGCATAGGTTTTTCGTTGTTACACATTCAAGTACCCAAAATCGCTTTCCGGCGTAATATTACCCCGGGCAGCGATTTCTGAGACCTTGTGTTTTTCCTTGCTCAGAAAAAATTCTGTATTTTCAGTTTGTTGGCGAACGATTTACCAAAATCTCCCTAAAATTGATTAACCAAACGGTCTCATGAACTTGCTTCCGGCGTAATACACATAATGGATTTGTTGCATATCTGGGAGATCTGTAAGTTTATACAAATGAGCAGTAAGTGGATTAAATGATAAAACTGAATAGAACATGATGAATTTACAGAAGCCTGAACGCTAAATAGTAGCGTTAAATCAAGTGAAAGCTGGTTGAGCGAAGTGAGTTACAGGTAATAAGTCATTTTTTAGAATCGACACATGCTGATACTTGATATCAAAAAAATAGAAACAAAAGCTCTATAAATGATGATAGCGCAGGTGATAAACTGCAAATATCAGAAGATTAATTTGGAATACGAGTGCGTAAATAGCGCATGCTCGATTTTACTGGGGTGCTTAGAGCGATCTAGGCGTCTACCCACCAGCGTCGACTATGCAAATAAACTGATTATGAGATTCTATCTTAAAGGAACCGATTTTGGAAAAATAAATTCGACTATTTTATATCATAAAGCGATTACATATATTAATGCATGGCCTATGGAAGTTCTGGGTTGGCGGACCCCTAGACAAGCCTTTCTGGGAGAGTTAGTGTGTCTATAAGGTTCCCATGTTGCACTTGAACCGAGGCCACGGGAACTCTTAGGCTGATTTTTCCGCTATCCTCTCACGGCCGCTGTTCCTGCCTGCATGTGGCCGGCGCGGGCGAACGCCTGAGGACTTTGAACGATGCCACAGAATCTACGCATCTAGGTGTGAAGGATGAAAAAACAGTATAAGCAGATATTCGCCGGCCTGTTCTTTCTCCTCGGGCTTGCGAGCCTCGTCTTCTTTGCGCTTTCAAACTACATGGACAGCAGGACGGCCCAGGACGTGAGGAAGATAGCCTACGTCCATTTGAAGGGCATGATGGATCAGGAGACGAGCCGCTTCGAATCCATCAAGGCCATACGATTCACGCAGGTAGACTCCCTCAAGGCGACGCTGCAGCGACTGGAAGCAGGAGAGGACAGCGATGCCGTCAAGGGTGCCATCGTCCGCGCATCGCTTTTCCAGAACCTCGCCAACTGCTCGCTTGTCGCGGCGGACGGCACGCTTTCAAACATGTACGGAGCCCCCATTGCCAAACTCGGCGATCCGGAGTTTCTGCTCAAGGGCATTCTCGCCGGCCGGCAGGTCGTGACCGGCGGGTGGACGAGCAGCGAGCAGCTGATCATCTACGCCGCTCCCTTCTCTGCGCCCATGTCCGGCGGGAGGCGGAGCGCAGGGATCCTGTGGTGCAAGTCCATCTCCATGTTCCAGCGGATGATGAATCTGGACAATCCGGGATCGCTCGTCGTGTACCGCCTTATCCGGCGTGACGGTAGCTACGTCGTTCAGAGCAGGGGGGCCGAGAAGGACTCCTACTACAGCAAGCTTCTGGCGTACTGCACGCCTGAGCGCAGGACCATCGACCAGGCCGTGGACGACATGAAGCGGTCAGTCGCCTCCGGCGGAGCGTTCGAGGCGAATGTCAGGTACGTCAATGCGGAGGACGGCGTCGACGAGCGCAGGAGCGTCTACGGAGCCCCGCTCATGGACAGCAACTGGTTCCTCGTGGGCATCATGCCCTACGGCGTACTCGACGAGGCTATGGAGGAAATGGGAACGTCGATGGCCAGGGGCGCCCTGGCGTCGGCCACCGTGCTGGGGGCCGGCATTCTGCTCGTCTTCCTCTTCTACCTGCGCGTGGTCAAGGGCCAGATGGACGAGGCCAGGGACGCCAGGGAGAAGGCCGAGGAAGCGCAGGCGGCCGCTGAATACGCCAGCCGGACGAAGAGCGAGTTCCTCTCCAACATGAGCCACGACATCCGCACGCCCATGAATGCCATCGTCGGCCTGACCAGCATCGCCAGGGAGCACGTGGACGATCGCGTCCGCGTGGACAGCTGCCTCAAGAAGATCATGATTTCCGGCAAGCAGCTGCTCGGGCTCATCAACGACGTCCTCGACATGTCCAAGATCGAGAGCGGCAAGATGACACTGAAGCTCGAGGAGATTTCCCTGCGCGAGACCATGGAAACCATTTGCGACATCGTCCGCCCGCAGATCAGGGACAAGGGGCAGAACTTCGACGTCTACATCTCGAACATCCTCTCGGAGAACATCTACTGCGACGGTATCCGCCTCAACCAGGTGCTCCTGAACTTTCTCAGCAACGCCATGAAGTTCACGCCCGAAGGCGGAAGCGTCGACATCGAACTCTGGCAGGAGCCTTCGCCCAGGGGCGCCGCCTTCGTGCGCACCCACTTCGCCGTCAGGGACACCGGCATCGGCATGTCTGAGGAATTCAAGTCCAAAATCTTCACGGCCTTCGAGCGCGAGGACAGCCGGCGCGTGCACAGGACGCAGGGCACAGGCCTCGGACTTGTCATCGCCAAGTACATCGTGGACGCCATGGGAGGCTCCATCGAAGTGGAAAGCGCCCAGGGGAAGGGCACGCGCTTTCACGTGGCCGTCGACCTGGAGCGCGTCGTCGGAGCCGAGAACGGCATGAGCCTGCCGCCGTGGAACATCCTCGTCGTGGACGACAGCGCGGAGCTGCGCAGGACAGCGGAGCTCTCCCTCAGGGAACTCGGCACGCGGCCGCAGACATGCCGCAGCGGCGAGGATGCCGTCGAACTTGTGCAGAAAGCCCGCGCCGGCGGCGAGGCCTTCTTCGCGGCCCTCATCGACTACAAGCTGGGCGGCGGCATGAACGGCATTGCGACGGCGGAAAAGCTCCGCGAGCTCATGGGCGGGGACGTCCCCGTCATCCTGATCTCCGCCTACGACTGGGACGACATCGAGGAGGAGGCCTTGAAGGCCGGCCTCGGAGGGTTCATTCCGAAGCCGCTCTTCAAGTCCACGCTCTACCGGGCCCTGAACCGGCTGAGGGACGGCGGGGCCGTCGCGGAGGCCGAGGCTCCCGGCGAGGAGAAGCCGTCGCTCGACGGGTTGCGCGTGCTGCTGGCCGAAGACCAGCCGATCAACGCTGAAATCGCCACTACCATCCTCGAGGAGGCCGGAGCCAGCGTAGACCACGCCGAGGACGGTGCCATTGCGTCCAGAAGGTTCCGAGAGTCTGCGGAAGGCTGGTATGACGTCGTCCTCATGGACCTTCGCATGCCCCGGATGGACGGCATCGAGGCGGCGCGCACCATTCGCGCCATGGAGCGCTCCGACGCAGGCACGGTGCCCATCATCGCCCTGACGGCGGACGCCTATGCGGAAGACGCCAAGCGCTGTCTCGATGCTGGCATGAACGCCCACATGGCCAAGCCCATTGATGTCAATCTCCTGCTGCGGACGCTCGCGGAACTGCGCCGGCACAGGCAGGACGAGTCCGGCGAAGCGGAGTCCCGCAGACGCTGACGGACGGCGTCGCTTCAGCGCGTCTTCGCGCCGAGGGACTTGCGTGGCTTCTTCTTCGCCTCGTCCATGAGGGCGTCGGCCCGCCCGAACACGGCGCGGCGCTTCCTGTCCGATTCCGCGGCGAAGTCCGGGAGGGCGCCGGAGACCGCGGCCTCGACGCCGGCGAAGTGCGGCACGGAGCGATCGTGCAGGCAGCCCAAGCGGTGGGGCTGTGCCGTCTCGGGCTGCTTCAGCGACGGTGCGCTGGCGCGTTTCTGGCGTGATTCTTGAAGCGCCCAGAAGCAGGGATTCATGGCAGGACAGGGAGCTGGGAGCGCTTTCCTTGAACGAAGCCGCCAGCGGTTCCGCAGATGCCCTGGAAGAGGCGCCTTGCGCATGGCGCCGGAAGGACAGGGAGCGAAGCCGTCCTCGGTTCCGTCCCTGCTTCCTGCCGGGCCCTGGCAGGCCTGCCTGCTGTCGCCGCCGGCCGGACGCCGGCTCTGGCCCTGGGGATCGCCGTCGCCGAGACGCTCGCCTCGAAGGGGCCATGCTGTCGCCGGCGGAGACGACGACCACGGCATGCGTCTCGGCCACTCAGCCGGAGACGGTGAGCTTCTGCATCCCGTCCGCCTTCTTGGCGAAGGGCATGGCGAGGCCGGAAGGCCTGGAGGCCGCAGGGGCGGCTGAAAGCCCGCTGAAGACAAGGCACATGGCGGCAGAGGCTGCCTGCGCCAAGTCCCCTCCCCAGAAGACGCGCCGTCCGCCGGGCCGGCACGGACGGCAGACGGCGCGAATCTCAAGCAGGGCAGGGGCCGGCGCGGCGCCTAACCCGCAAAGGGCTTGACGCCGGCAACGGCATCGGCGGGCAGGATGGGCGACCCGCCATGGTCGATGTCGAGCAGGCGGTAGCGGTCGTAGCCCATGCCGAGCTCCTTCATGCACGTGAGCTGGCGGAAGCCGTGACGGCTGGATATGCGTTCGGCGAGGGCTGCGCGGTCCTTTTCGGACAGGGCCATCACGAGGTCCACCGATGCCTGGTCGCAGGCCAGGATGTCGAGCGAGGCCACGATGCCTATGTTGGGCGTGACGACGGGCTGGGCGTGGACGCCCTCGCAGTCGCAGGAGACGGACATGTTGCGCAGGACGTTCACGAAGGCGGCATGCGGAGCGAATCGGTCCACCGTGGCCTTGGTGGACTCGGTCATGCGCTCCATGAACTCCTCGGCCGTGATGCTCCACTGGCCCCCGCCCTTGCGGGTGTGGATCATGGCCTTGCCGATGCGCCCGTCGGCGCAGCCTATGCCGATGTTCTTGTCCGAGCCGCCGAAGCCGCCCATGACGTGGCCCTTGAAGTGCGTGAGGGCGAGCAGGGAGTCGTAGGCCAGCAGCCCCTTGCCGACGCTCATTTCCTTGAACCATTTTCCGCCCTTGACCGGCAGCATGGCCGTGCCGTGCTCGTCGAGGATGTCCACCGGCGCGAAGGTCCAGCCGTTGACGCGCAGCGTTTCGCGGTGCTTGGCCGTGGTGTCGCGGTCGCCTGCGTAGTAGGCGTTGGTCTCCACGATGGCCGCGCCCGGCAGGTCGTGGGCCAGCAGCTCCTGCACCCAGGGACGGGGGATGATGTTGGGGCCGTTTTTCTCGCCGGTGTGGAGCTTGACGGCGACCTTGCCCTTGAGCGCGCCGGCCACCTTGGCGAAGACGGCGCGCAGCCCTTTGGCAGAAAGGTCCCGCGTGAACCAGACGTCCGCCTCCGGCCCCCGGCGGTCCGCATAGGGGATGTAGATTTCGCCGCCGGAAGCGGGCGCGGGGGCCGCGTTTGCCTCGCCGGGAACAAAGCCTGCCCTGGCCGCGGCCGCGGCTGCGGCCGCGCCTTTGACAAAGCCTCGACGTGATATGCTCATGCTTGCCTCCTTAGAATCTGGCCGTGAACAGTGTGCAGGACAGCCTTGCTGTCCGGCATGCTGTGATGAAGGTCTATACATTTTCGTGCCCTGCCGCTCCGGATGCCGTGCGGGGCGGCACCGGAAGGGCAGGGGGGCGACTCGCGTTCGGCCAGGGCCACCGCTGGTGCCTCGCCGGTCAAGCAGGCTGGCCAGTCCCGAATTCCTGGCGGATCGTGAAAGGCCAGGGCAGAGCATGCGTCTCTGCGCAGGCAGGCGAAGCGACGACGCGCGCTGACGGCCCTTGGCAGGACAGGAACGAGGAAGGCCCCGCATCCCTCCAGCGCAGGAGAGGTGCGGGGCTTTCCTGTCGCTACGAGGTCCCCCAGTTCTTCCCCTCCCGGCGGGATCCGCCTTTCCCGTTCATGCAGCAGCAGTCGCGGCGCGGGCAGTCCGGGAACTCCGCTCTGCCTCAGGCGGGAGGATGGGGCTGCGTGAAGCGGCTACTTCTGCTTCTCGGGCAGGACGCGGTAGCGGACGCACTGGACGGTGTGCTCCTCCTGCGGGGAAAGCGAGCCGTCGGCATTGAAGGGTTGGAAGGCGACGTCGTACTTGACGATGATGTTCTCCTTGGACGGCTTTTCAGGGGCTACGCGGATCACGTAGTCGGTGGAGCGCATCAGCTTCAGGGTCTGGTTATGGACGATGCCGTCGCCGTTCTTGAACTCCTTCGTCGGCTCGAAGGCGATGCCTGGATCGCCGCTGTTGTAGTCGATGTCGGACCAGAACCAGTAGTGGACGCCGGTCACCTGCGCCTTGGCCTTGCTGTCGGCAGTGAAGGAGACGTAGAAGTTGATCGTGTCCCCGACATGCACTTCGTCATCTTCCATCGCGTCGCACTTGATCTGGTCGATTTCGCCCCTGTTTTCGACCTCTTTGACAACGGGAGCCTTGCTGGCGGCGCCGGCCGCTCCGGCACCGAGGAGAAGGGACAGGGTCAATGCAGAAAAAAAGGTCTTGCTCCAGAGCATGGGTTGCCTCCAGGTTTTTGGGGGGAAGATGAAGTAGGCGTATCAACAAAGGGAGAGCAGAGCAATCAGAATATCGCAAAGGCGCCGGCATCGGCCGCGCGCTGGACTGCCTCCCCTCGAGGACGGCCTGCACGGCGAGCTCGGGAGGCACATTGCGCGACCGGCACCGCGCCATGGCGTGCCTGGTCAGGAGGACGGCAGAGGCTTCCATGGGCGAAGCCGCTGGATCCTTCTTGCCGAAGAGCCTGGCGTTGACGATGTCCTGCTTGATGCAGGCGAGGCCGTAGACCATCTCGCCGACGAACTTGACGAGCTCCTCGCGGGACATGTCTGCAGTGACCTCCTTTGCCAGGAGTTCGCAGTTCTCCAGTATCCGCTCACGGGGGGGCAGTTATTCGTACCATTCGGCTGGGCGGGCAAGCCGGTTTGGCTTGTGGAGCCGCGGAGGCCTGGTGCCAGCCTTCATTCCAACTTTCCGGATCCAGTAGAGGCTTGGGGTCTTGCCCCGTGCGTGGTGCTCAATCGCCGTCTTCAGCTCATCGTAGGTTGACCTGCCGTTGAGCCGGCATGTTTCGTGCAGGGTCAGGAGCCTTGAGATGTCCACCTCGCCGTGCTCCGAGGTGCAGCCGAAGCTCGTCTTGCGGTGACAGACATACGGCCGGATCGCCCTCTCAGCCCGGTTGTTCGTTGGATCAACGCCTTCATATTTGAGGAACGTGACTATGCAGTCGGCTTCGCGGCGCAGATGCCTTGCGTAGGCGCCCAGCTCGCCGTCGAACGTCTCGTACTTGCGGACGCACCTCGAGAAGCGGCCTCTCCAGGCCGCGTATTCCCCGTTTGTGGGAGGATTGTCTGCCATTCTGTTCAGGCGGCGCAGCTCGGCGAGAATCCAGCGGCCGCCGCGGGCTATGTCGGGCATCGGATCCTCCGCAAACTTCTGCGCCTTGCGCAGCAGGTGGGCCAGGCAGCTCTGGCGGGCTTCCCCTGCCCACTTCAAGTAGACGGCGAAGCCGTCCGAGATGAGGATTCCGGCCCAGTCGCCGACAAGCCGGGCAAAGGCGTCGGCCGAACGGGTGTCCATAATCATGAAGAAGCAGAACGCGGAGCTGGCCAGGACCCACAGCCAGTGCTTCCTTTTGCCCGCAGGTCCGAACATGGGGCTGGTCGTCTCGTCGGCGTGGCCGACGGGCATCCGCCTGGATTCCCTGCCGATGGCGCCGTAGTGGGGGGCCGCCGCGGCCGAGCCCCTGTCCAGGCAGTTCTGGATGCCTCCCTGGGAGATCTCCATCTTGAAAACCTGCCTGAAGAGCTCCTCCATCTTCCGCCGCGTCATCCCGAGGGCGGCGAGGAAGGACATCAGGGTGGCCGCTTCGGCGCCCAGGCCGTACAGGGCTTCCGGGGGCGTCGGAGCGTGGAAGTGCCTGCCGCAGTCGGCGCAGACGGATTCCCAGACTTTGAAGTGCCTTACAATTCTCTTCACCATTATCTCGAGCACCTGGTGCAGGATGCACGACGCTCCCCGGAAAACATGGCGGCTGTGGCAGAAGGGGCATTCCTGCGCGTCAACGTCCACAGTTTCGTCCGGCTTGTACCTTTTCTGGGCCGCGCCCGGATGGCGGGCCCTGCGGGGCTTCGCCTTCGCGCCGTCCCGGCCGCCGGCGGAGGACTCCTCTCCGGAGTCCTTCTCCTTTTGGTCCGGCTTCCGCGTCTCCTCCCGGGAGATGCCCAGGGCAGAGCTGATGTCGTCAAGCAGGCGCCGGCCGCGCATCATGAGAGGGCTCGACATTACTGACGAGGGCCAGTTGGAGTTCTCGGAAGTGGTGCGGAGGAAGG
>ODAI011950626.1_pt1 | contig 10296 bp, 8 predicted proteins | sample 1539321 | NCBI WGS metagenome assembly ODAI01 (sample SAMN02144231, study PRJEB22623) | gut metagenome | biome: sheep rumen | host: Ovis aries | place: New Zealand | reverse complement strand
TTACGGATTACCTTCGTCCGGGTGATTGCCTCGTAATCAATGATACGAAAGTTATCCCTGCAAGACTTTTCGGAACCAGGCAGGATACCGGCGCTATGGTCGAGATCCTGCTCCTTACGCGTAAGTCCGAGACCGACTGGGAGTGTATCGTAAAGCCCGGAAAGAAATGCCGGACAGGGCACAAGTTTTATTTTGGTGATGGTATTTTAGAAGGAGAGATCATCGATGTCTTAGAGGACGGAAACCGGATCATCCGTTTTTCCTTAGATGGCATCTTTGAAGAGATTTTAGACCAGCTTGGTCAGATGCCGCTTCCGCCATATATTACTCACCAGCTCAAAGACAAGAACCGCTATCAGACGGTCTATGCGGAGCATGACGGCAGCGCTGCTGCTCCGACAGCAGGCCTTCATTTCACGAAAGAACTATTAGCTGATATCGAATCCCGCGGCATCGTAATTGCACGCGTGACACTGCATGTAGGCCTTGGTACTTTCAGGCCGGTAAAAGAGGAAAACATCTTAGATCATAAGATGCATTCTGAATACTATATTGTAACGCAGGAAGCAGCGGATAAGATCAATCAAACAAAGGCTGCCGGAGGACGCATCATCTGCGTCGGTACCACATCGACCAGAACGCTCGAGTCTGCAGCAAACGAAGACGGCAGTTTAGATGCCTCATCCGGATGGACAGATATCTTTATTTACCCGGGATACCAGTTTAAGATCACGGACTGCCTGATCACAAACTTCCATCTTCCGGAGTCGACTCTGGTCATGCTAGTCAGCGCTTTCTCCTCCAGGGAGATCATCCTGAATGCGTATCAGGAGGCGATCAAGGAGCGATACCGCTTCTTTTCGTTTGGAGATGCCATGTTCCTGACAGATCTTCAGAATTAAGGCTGCTGCATGCTTATCATTTAAGAAGCTAAACAGCACGTAATCCTTACTTAAGAATTACAAAACACCCCTCCTTACAAGAAAGGGAGGGGTGTTTTTATCACTAAATAGTTATCGTAAATAGAATGATTTCGAACTAGAATAATCTCAGGTTTTCCTTGAGTGTTTCTGCCGCGATCGTCTTTTTCATTGCCATGCCTTTTTTGATATCGATGTCTTTGATCTCGCCGCCCTGCTCAACGATCAGCCGGTTTGTCTTTCCATTCGCAATACAGTCAATGGCTTTGATTCCCATCATCGAAGCTGCGATCCTGTCCTTCACTGTCGGGCTGCCACCTCTCTGGACATATCCGAGAACTGTCGTTCTCGTCTCGATGCCGGTAAACTCTTCGATCTTTTTCGCGATCTCCGGAGCATCGCCGGCTCCTTCCGCAACGATCACGATATAGTGATGTTTTCCGACATTTCTGCCTTCTAAGATGATCCGATAGACATCTTTTTCCAGACTGTATTTCACTTCCGGGATCAGGATCACTTCCGCTCCACAGGCCATTCCGACATTCATCGCGATATACCCTGCTTCCCGACCCATAACTTCGATGACGCTGCAGCGTTCATGTGAGGAAGCCGTATCACGGATCTTATCGATCGCTTCGAGCGCCGTATTCATTGCCGTGTCGAAACCGATGCAGTAGTCCGTACAGGATACATCATTATCAATCGTTCCTGGGATTCCGATGACCGGGATCCCGAGCTTGGAAAGAGCGTATGCTCCACGGAAAGAGCCATCACCACCGATAACAACAAGTGCATCCAGCTCATAGACCTTCATGATCTCTTTCGCTTTTTCCTGCCCTTCTTTATCCACAAACTCTTTTGATCTTGCAGTCATTAAGATCGTTCCGCCGCGGTGGATGATCTCAGAAACATCTCTCGTTCCGAGCGGAATAATATCTCCTTCCAGAAGGCCTTTATATCCCCGGCGCACGCCATACATCTCATAGCCTTCGCGTATGCCCGCACGGACAAGCGCACGGATCGCCGCGTTCATTCCCGGCGCGTCTCCTCCGCTGGTAAGTACTCCGATTTTTTTGATCTTTAGCTCACTCATATCCTCACCTGTTTTCTTTGTTTACAACTCGTCTCTGCAATCCGGTTCCTATCCCCGGCTGTTCAGGATCTCCATAAATTTTTTCGTGTTGCCGGCTGGGTCTTTAAATACCGCACTACCTGCAACAATAACATTAACGCCGGCATCTAACACAGCTGAAACATTATCCATGTTGATTCCGCCATCAATCTCCAGATCGATCGGAAGACCTGATTCATCAATGAATGCCTTAAGCTGTGCAGCTCTTTCTAAAGAACCATCAATAAATTTCTGTCCTCCAAAGCCCGGCTCTACACTCATAAGAAGGATCATATCGCAAAGCGGCAGAAACTCTTTGACTACATTTACATCTGTTTTCGGTTTGATCGAAAGGCCGGTTTTAAGTCCTTCATCTTTGATTGCTTTAAGAGTAGCGCCTACATCTTTACATGCTTCATAGTGGATCGTGATGATATCCGCTCCGGCTTCTTTAAACTCTTTAATGTAGCGGATCGGCTCTTCAATCATTAAATGTACATCAAATACTTTATCCGTCGCCGGACGAATGGATTTCATGACCGGCATTCCAAAAGAAATACTCGGAACAAACATTCCATCCATCACATCAACGTGAACATACTCTGCTCCGTTTTCTGCAATCTCTGTGAGCTGTTTGCCTAAATTTTTAAAATCTGCTGATAAAATCGATGGTGCCAAAATATTCATGTCGGTCTCCTAAAAAAGGCGCATGAAAACATGCGCCTCATTCTCTTAATATTTTTTCTTTGCCTTTAACTCTTCGTAAATGGCTTTGTAGCTGTTATAGCGGGTCTGTGGAATATTTCCGTCTGCGACAGCTTTTTCAACTGCACAGTCTTTCGCCTTAATATGGGAACAGTCTTTAAATTTACACTGTCCGATATATGGAGCAAATTCCGGGAAGGCTGTATAAAGCTCTTCTTTTGCAAAATCATTCTCATCGACTAACAAGGAGGTAAAGCCCGGAGTATCTACGATCTTAATACCTTTACCAAGATCAAAGATCTCATTATGACGGGTCGTATGTTTTCCTCTTCCGATCTTGCTGCTGATAGAACCAACTGCTGCCTGCTCTTCTGTTCTTGTACCATATGCCAATGTGTTAAGCAGTGTTGACTTACCAACGCCGGATGGACCGGCCATGACCGTAATCTTGTTTTTCAGTTTCTGCTTCAGCATGAAAAGACCAGGTCTATCGCTGCCTGCTGCAATAAAGAATACTTTGCAGCCTGCGTTCTTATAGGTCTTTTTCAGGTTCTTAATGTCGTCCCCTTTTGCAAGATCTTTTTTATTGAAAACAATGATCGTCTCAATATTCTGCTTCTGCATTAATACAAGGAAGCGGTCTAAAGTGCTTAAGTTTGGATTCGGCGTACGAACGGAAAATACGACCATAGCCTGATCAACATTCGCAACTGCCGGACGGATCAGGGAATTTTTTCTCGGTTTGATATCCGTAACATTACCTGTCTTTTCAAACTCACTAATCACATCAAATGTGACGTCGTCTCCTACTAACGGAGTGATATTTTCATTTCTGAATGCGCCTTTTGCTTTGCACTCATAGAGTGCTTTATTTTCAGTTCTTACATAATAGAAACCTGAAAGTGCTTTTACGATTTTACCTTCCATATCTTACCTGTTTCCTTGCTTTATCTTAATCTATCCAGCTTTAATGTCGGATGCGTATTTTCTCAGCCTGCTTCAGTTGTTGTCTCCGGTGGTGCTTCTGTTGGAGGCTCTGTAGGAGGCTCTGTCGGAGGTTCTGTGGTCTGCGGTTCCACACCAACTGTGATCGTTATCTCTGTGCCTTGATCAACGGATGAGCCTGCAGCTAAAGACTGATTGATAACAATGCCTCCCTGTCCTGCAGCTTCCTGGGTTACGATGTGGTAATTGAATCCGCCATTGATCAGTGCAGCCTCTGCATCTCCCTGTGAGCTTCCGACCAGCTGCGGAACCGTTACCTGTTTGGTTTCTTTTCCGCGGCTTACGATCAACTCTACAACAGTGCTCTTGGCGATCTTCTCTCCGGCCTTCGGATTTGTCTCAATGACTTTACCCGTATCTACATTATCGCTGTATTTCGTGGTAACTTTCACCTGAATACCAAGTTTGATCAATGCTTCCTGTGCTTCAGACTGCGTCTTTCCGGTATAGTCTGCAAGAGTGATCGCATCCTGTCCGGAACTTACAGTAAGCACAACTTTGGATTTTGCATCCACCTTAGTACCTGCCTTAACAGACTGACTGATGACATGCTCTTCTTCTACGGTATCACTGGTTTCATATTTAAGTTCTACCGTAAGTCCAAGTTCTTCAAGTCTCGTTTTTGCAGTCTGGGCATCGCTTCCTACGACATCGATCATCTCAACAACTTCTTTTTGCTTTGATGATCCTCCGCAGCCACCGGTACCAGAGGTAATGGCACGGATCGTTACAACGCCAAGAACGATCAAAATGATCGCACCGGCTACGATACCGCAGATCAAAAGGATCTTATCAAGCTTCTTACGGGATGGATCTTTCTTTTTGCCTTTTCCATCCTCATACTCGTCTTCATAATCATCGTACTCGTCATCGTACTCGTCGTACTCATCATCGTAACGATCATCATACTCTTCGTCATACTCGTCATAATCGGTACTATAACGGTCAGGATCAGAACTTCTCTGTCTTCTACCGTTTCCGCTCTCTCTGATCACACGTGCATCCGCATCTGTCATCAGAATCGTTGCATTTTCCTGTGTCTCCGGTTCTAAAACAACAAAGTCCTCGTTCGGGGAGATCAATGAAGTTTTAAGATCAGCTAAGAGCGAAGACATTTTCTGGTATCTGCGCTCCGGCTTTTTCTGTGTACATTTTTCAATGATACGAACAACACTTGATGGAACACCGGATACAATATCGCTAACGAGAGGTACGCTTTCCTGAATATGTTTCAGCGCGATCGATACGGTTGAATCTCCGTCAAACGGAAGCTCACCGGTCACCATCTCGTAAAAGACGATACCGAAGGAATAAATATCGCTTCGTTCATCGACCTGTCCGCCTCTTGCCTGCTCCGGAGAAATATAATGTACAGAACCTAAAATGTCCTGACTGATGGTATTGGCAGTTGTTGTTCTTGCAATACCAAAGTCGGTCACCTTGATCTTACCTTCACGTGAGATCAACACGTTCTGCGGTTTGATATCTCTATGGATAATGTTTGCATTGTGAGCAGCTTCAATACCCTGCCCAACCTGGATCGCAATGCTGGTCGCTTCCTTGATTGGAAGACGTCCGTTTCTGTCGATGTAACGTTTCAGCGTAATACCATCGACAAATTCCATTACAATATAGTAGATGCCGTCTGCTTCATTTACATCGTAGACACTAACAACATTCGGATGAAGGAGAGCTGCTGCCGACTGTGCCTCGATCTGAAACTTGGCAACGAATGTTTTATCTTCGCAATATTCCTGTTTTAAAAATTTGATTGCTACGAATCGATTGAGTTTATGGTCTTTTGCTTTATAAACATCGCTCATTCCTCCTGCACCGATCTTGTCCAGGATCTCGTAGCGATCTTCCATAAACATCCCTGGTCTTATCATAAAAAAGCACCTTCCGTTTTATCTGACTGACAATAGTTACTCTAAGCTAGCATTTTAATATTTCGAGATCAGAACGACCGCGATGTTATCTTTTCCGCCGGCTTCGTTTGCCAGATCGATCAGTTTTTCCGCTTTTTCTTCAAGCGTTCCATGGGAATTTACGACAGCTTTCATCGTATATTCACTTACCATGTTGTACAGACCATCCGAGCATAAAAGGATTGTCTCATCATCTTCCATCGTAACCTGGAAGTAGTCCGGCTCAACCGTTCTTTCCGCTCCGATGGCTCTTGTGATCACGTTGTTTTTCTTATGGAAACGGGCTTCATCCTTTGTCAGTTTTCCTTCTTTTACAAGTTCGCCAACATAGGAATGATCCCAGGTGATCTGCGTGATCTCATCACCTATGATATAAGCTCTGGAATCTCCAACATTTACGATATATGCGGTATTATCCCGAACAGAGCAGGCAACAAGTGTCGTTGCCATACCTGTAAACTGCGGTTCCTGTCCCTTGCGGTAGATCAGATTATTTACCTTGTTTATTGCCTCTCTAAAGATAGACAGCGGCATCTTTGCATCTGAATCCTCTGCAATATCAAAGAACAGTTCAGCTGCGTTCTCGGATGCAAACTCACCTGCGTTGTGTCCGCCTAAGCCATCGCATACTGCATAAAGATTATCCAGGTTTCCGATTGGCTCATCGCACTCGAGTGAATAATCCTGATTATACTTTCTGGACATACCGATATCTGTGATTCCGTAAGATCTCAAAACTTCCTCCTTACTAACTGGCCACATGCGCCACTTATGTCTCTACCCATTTCTCTGCGCCTTGTGGCCGTTATGCCTTCTTTTTCTAATATCTTCTGGAAGGCCAAAATGTCCTTCTCTTTTGCTGCACCATAGTTATTTTCCGGTGTCGGGTTCACCGGAATCAAATTCACATGAGCATTTCGCCCTTTTAAAAGCCCGGCGAGCTCTCTTGCATGCTCTTCTTTATCGTTTACCTGATCAATCAGGCAATACTCAAAGGTCACACGTCTTCCCGTCTTCTCAAAATAGGTATCGCAGGCGGCAAGCACATCTTCGATGGCATAGGTCTTAGCCACCGGCATGATCTTTTTTCGGATCTTGTCGTTTGGCGCATGTAATGAAAGCGCTAAAGTCACCTTTAGGCTTTCGCCGGATAATTTTATAATAGCGGGTATAATCCCGCATGTGGATATTGTAATATTTCTCTGGCTTATATGCAAGGCATTTTCATGGCTTATGATCTTCACAAAAGCCACGACATTGCCATAATTTACAAGCGGTTCGCCCATTCCCATGATGACGATATTCGACACTCTTTCGCCGATGTCTTTCTGGATCTCATAGACCTGACTTAGGATTTCAGAAGCCGTAAGATCCCTTACGCAGCCATCGATCGTAGATGCACAAAAGGAGCATCCCATATTGCATCCAACCTGGGAGGAAACACAAACACTGTTGCCATGTTTATATGGCATCATGACGCTTTCAATGACATTTCCATCGAAAAGTTCAAACAAATACTTCTTTGTACCGTCTATTTCTGAAGTAAGCACTTTCCTTTTTGTTAAAGAGCGGATCTCGCATTTCTCGTCCAGCTCATGTCTTAAGTCCTTGGAAAGGTTTGTCATCTCCTCGAAACTGTCCACACATTTTTCGTGCAGCCAGGAAAAGATCTGCTTACATCTGAAAGCTGGCTGACCAAGTTCCTTTAAAAATGCCTCTAAAGCCTCGTATTCTAATGATTTTATGTCAATTTTCTGTGAACTCATATTTATTCTTTCCCGCTCTGTTTCTGATCAGCTTTTCGAAATACCGTTAGGTAAAAGCCATCGCATTCATCTTCTCCCGGAATAAACTGTCTTTCATAGAGTTTTTCAAATGGATACTCCTCTAAAAACCATGCTGCATTTTCCTGGTTTTCCTTTTGATTTACCGTGCAGGTACTGTAGATTAAGATTCCACCAGGTTTAACGTATTGGGAGACGACTTCTAAGATCTGTCTTTGAAGCTTAGAAAGCTCATGCAGATCTTCTTCTGTAACCCGAAGTTTAATATCTGCCTTTCTTCCGATCACGCCGAGACCAGAGCACGGAAGGTCTGCAAGGACGATGTCCATCTTTTCTTTTCTCGGCTCATCCAAAACAAGCGCATCGAAGACTTCCGCCTGAATATTTTTAAGTCCGCTGCGTTTAATATTCTCTTCGATCAGTTTGACTTTTGCTTCTGAGAGGTCTCTGGCGCTGACATATGCGTCCGGAAAACGTTCCGCTAAATGAAGGCTCTTTCCGCCGGGAGCCGCACAGACGTCTAAGATCTGGCGAACACTGTCCGCATTAGAAAACTCTGCTGCCATTTTTCCGACATACATAGAGCTTAAATCCTGAACAGAAACGAAGCCCTTCTTAAATGCAGAAAGTTCCGTCAATTCTCCGACATGCGAGAGTTTCAATGCTTCCTTTACATCCGAAACCTCTTCTACACAAGCGCCGTCCTTTTCCAGCATCTGTATGATCTCTTCTTTTGAAGCTGCGTTCAGATTCATGCGTACATAGAGTTTGGGTTCTGCGTCAGAACTTGCGTCAAAGAATGCATCTGCCCTTTTCTTTCCAAGTTCCTTTACTTCCAGTTCATACAGCCACAAGGGAGCTGAATGTTTGACATTTTCCGGCATGCCCGGTTTAATGCCGCCTCTTTGAAACGCTCTTAAAAGACCATTTACAAAAGGTGCAAGGCCTTTCAATCCTTTTTTCTTGGTAAGTCTTACCGCTTCACTGACGGCTGCACGGTCCGGCACAGCATCCATAAACAGCATTTGGTATATGCTCATGCGAAGGATGTTCCGGATCACCGGCTTCATTTTATTCAGCTTTACGCTGGAATAGGAACTGATGATCCAGTCCAGATAAATCAGACGTTCTAAAGTGCCATGATAGAGTCTTCCTAAAAAGACCATATCCTGATGGCTTAGCGTATAAGAAGAAAAAGCCTGATTCAGCACAATGTGGCTGAAGGCTCTCTTCTCGATCGTATCTACCAGCATCTGAAGAACGATCGCCCGGATATCAATTGTCTCGTTTGCCTTATTCTCCAAAAAGGAATCCTTCTTCTAATTTCTTTCCGCGTAGGAATTCTTCAATTCCCATCCGCTTCTTGCCTTCCATCTGAACCTCGTTCAGTTTCAGACAGCCATCCCCACATTTTACATATAGGGATTTTTTATCTGCATAAACGACGCTTCCCTTCAGAGCCGTAGAAACAGCCTCCTCCGAAGCATCGCCATTTGCCTTATTTGCTCTGAGCTTTGCGACTTCTGCATCAGCTACTACATCCGCATCCCAGATCTTAAAGGTCTTGCCGCTAAGCTTTGTAAAGGCACTCGGCCATGGATCACAGGCACGGATCTGACGCTCGATGCTTTCCGCGCTGTCTTCAAAATGTATCTTTCCGTCTTCTTTTTCCAATTGTCTGATATAAGTGGATTCTGCATCATTTTGCGGGATCGGCTCAAGAGTGCCATTTTCGATTCCCTCAAGTGCCTCAAGGAGCATATCCGCACCAATCTCTGCCGCTCTCGGAGTCAAGCTCAGGATCGTTTCCTTTTCCCCCATCGGGAACCCTTTCTGAAGCAGGATATCTCCTGCATCAAGCCGCTCTGCCATCTTCATGATCGTAACGCCGAAATCCTTATCCCCTTCTATGATCGGTCCGCGCAGCGGTGATGCACCGCGGTATTTCGGAAGAAGAGACGGATGAATATTAATACATCCATAAGGAGGGATTTCCAGAAACCATTTCGGAAGAAGCTGGGAAAAGGCAGCAACAACAAAGATATCCGCACCGAGGGAGCTGATCTCTTTTTTACAGTCTCCGTTCTTGATCGAAACCGGCTGCAGTACAGGAATATTAGCTTCTAAGGCAGCTTCTTTCACCGGGGAATATTTCACACTGCGTCCCCGTCCGCTGGCTTTATCCGGCTGTGTAACCACAGCCAGGACTTCATTCCTCGATTCGATCAGTTTCTTTAAGGCCACCGCAGCAAGCTCCGGAGTTCCCATAAAAACTACTTTCATGCATCAAACTCCTCGCCAGTCTCTTCCAACATATTAACATCTTCGTCTTCTGTATCTTCCGGATCTGGCACATAATAGACTTCACCGTTTTCTACTTTATCAACATATAAAACGCCGTCCATATGATCGCATTCATGACAGATAGCTCTTGCAAGCAGGCCCTTTGCCTCAAGCTCATACGGCTCTAAATTACGATCATACGCTTTCAGACGAATATGATTTGGTCTTGTGACATATCCGAATTTTCCCGGGAAAGAAAGGCAGCCTTCTGTTCCGCACTGCGTATCTTCTGCGTCCAAAACCGTGATCTCCGGATTAATGATAACAAGGTCTTCTCCGTTATTATGAGTTAACGGATCGATCTCCATTTCAATCTCATTGCCTGCTTCGTCATACTCCGGTTCCGGCGGCTCAACAGTTACAATGCAAAGTCTTTTTAAAATGCCGACCTGTACGGCAGCAAGACCTGCTCCATAAGCGTCATGAACCGTCTCGATCATGTCGTCGATCAGCTGGTTTGTACGCTCTGTAATTGCTTTTACTTCTTTCGATTTTTTTCT